>Ga0326728_10002053_pt1 | contig 68538 bp, 52 predicted proteins | sample MB3enrmetagenome_FD_207602 | JGI IMG/M metagenome (GOLD analysis project Ga0326728, IMG submission 207602) | Lab enriched peat soil microbial communities from McLean, Ithaca, NY, United States - MB31MN | ecosystem: Environmental > Terrestrial > Soil > Wetlands > Peat | place: USA: New York... | reverse complement strand
GCAGGCTGGTCATGAACGACGGGAAGCCCTTTTCAATCTCCTTGGCCACGCGTTCCGCGCTCTGCTGGGCCTGCGACGCGGTCACGCCGGGCTTGAGCCGGCCCACCATCTGGAAGTTCCAGCTCGCAGCGCCCGCGCCTGAAAGTTCGACATTGGAAAAGCTCATCGGCACCCACAGCTCGCTGCGGTTCATTTGCCCCGGCACCAGCGGGAACTCGAACTCTCGCGGCATCACGCCGATAATCTCGTAAGGTTTGCGATCAAGCAGGATCTTTTTCCCCAGCACATGGGTATCTGCGTTGAAGCGGCTGTTCCACATCTGGTAACTTATGACGGCCACCTGCTGCTTTCCGTCGTCTTCGGTCTGCGAGAATACGCGGCCCATGAGCGGCGAAACGCCGAGGGCCGGAAAGATGCTTGCCGTCAATCGACTGGCGTTAATCTGCGCCGGAGCGCCCGTGCCGGAAAACTCGAATCCCGCCTGCTGGTACCCGCCCAGCGCCGTGAATCCCTGGGTTTCGCGCTCGTAGACGCCGGTTTCAGGAGCGGTCACGCCGTCAATTCCGTTCGGGCCAAGCTCAGTGCCCGCGAGTTTGTCGCCAAAGGCTACCAGCCGTCCGGGATCGGCGAATGGGAGCGGGCGCAGCAGTACGCCCTCGACGATGGAAAAGATGGCGGTCGTTGCGCCGATGCCGAAGGCCAGCGTGAGCACGGCGGTGAGCGTGAAGCCCGGTGACTTGGCGAGGTGACGGAGTGCATAGCGGATGTCGATTCCGACGTTCTTCATTGCGGTTCCTTTCAACGGCCATCGCCGGGCGTTCTTATTCGGTACGCAGCGCCTGCATGGGATCGACGGAAGAGGCACGCCAGGCGGGCATGAGACAAGCGGCCAGCGCCACCAGCGCCAGTGCCGCTGCGACTGCAGAGAATGTGAGCCAATCGGTGGCGGCTACGCCGTAAAGCATTCCGCGCAGGAATCGGGTGCAAGCCAGCGAGGCAATGACGCCTGCGGCAAGTCCGATGAGCGTGAGCCGCAGCCCCTGCCGCAGAGTCTGGCGAAACACGTCGGCGCGCCCGGCGCCCAGCGCCATGCGGATGCCGATCTCGTGCGTGCGTTGCCGAGTGGTATACGAGACCACGCCGTAAATGCCAACCGCGGCCAATAGCATTGCCACCAGCCCGAATGCGCCGGCAAAGACCACCGCGAGGCGCTCAAAAATATTGCCGATCCACATGTTGTGTTCGAGCGTGGTAACGCCGTAAAGGGGCAGATCGGGGTTGAGGCTGTGAATGGCGCGCTCGATTGCGGGAGCGTATGCCGCAGGGTCGCCATTGACGCGCACATGCAGAATCACATCACCGTCTCGGCGCTGCCCGAGCGGAAAGAGAATCAAGGGCGCCGGCTCCCGAACCAGGCGGCGGTATTTGGCATTCGCCACCACTCCCACCACCGTATAGGTGCGGCTGCCGTCCTGGACGTGTTTGCCGATCGGGTTCTGTCCCGGCCAGTAGCGATCGACCAGGGCCTGGTTCACCATGGCCACCAGTGCGGAATTGAAATTGTCGGCAGCCGTGAACTCCCGGCCGGAGATGAGCGAAGTGCGCAGGGTCTTCAAATAATCGGTAGACACGTCGCCGCGATCGACCTCGACGGATTCGTGCGGCTGCGGGACGTAACCCTCGGGCAGTACGCCGCGGGAGTGAAGGGAGTAACTGAGCGGCGAAAAATCGGCCAGTGCTGTGTAGCGGACACCGGGCAGCGCTCGCACGCGATCGAGAACATCGCGCTCGAATTCAATCTCCTTTGCATCCGAGTAGCCGAAGGGATCGAGGTCAAAGGACGCAAGGTAGACATGGTGCGGATCGAAGCCGGGATCGGAGCTCTGCGATTTGTTGAGGCTGCGCACGAACAGCCCGGCGCACACCAGCAGCACCAGCGAGAGAGCGATCTGCGCGGCAACCAGCGCGGAGGTGAGGCGTGACTTGTGAATGCCGGCCGAGGCGCTCAGCCCTTCGTCCTTGAGCACTGTCACCGGAGCGAGCGCCGAAGCACGGAGTGCGGGAACGATGCCGGAGATTACAGCAGTCGCCAATGAAGCTGCGAAGGTGGCCAGCATGACCGCCAGGTCCACGTGTCCGTTGATGTCGATCGGCAGGATGACGCTGGGCACGAAGATGCTGAGTGTGCTCGCCGTCCAATAGGTCACGGTAAGTGCGATTGCGCCGCCGGCCAGCGCCACCAGCAGATTCTCAATGAGGAACTGGCGCGCGAGCGTCCAGCGGCCCGCGCCCATCGCCAGGCGAATGGCGCACTCTCGACGGCGCGAGACGGAGCGTACCAGAAGCAGGTTGGCCACATTGGCGCAGGCCAGAATCAGCAGTGCGCCGGCCAGCGCCAGCAGGATGGGCAGCGTGCCCGCGAGATAAACGTTGGCGCCGAAGGGTGAGCGCCACAGCGGATCGACGGAGAGCATATTGTTGCCGCGATGTGTGTCGGGATAGCGGTCGGCGATGCCCTGCATGATCAGGTTGAGCTCGTTCTCGGCCTGGCGGGGATCGGCGCCGGGTCGAAGGACGCCAAGCACGTTCAACCACGACAGGCCGCGATTGTTGATACGATCCCCACCCCAAACAGGGCCGTCCATGCCCAGTGGGAACCAGATGTCGGTGCGGAGTCCCGACTTGCAGCCCTCGAATCCGCGCGGCGCAACGCCCACAACGGTATAGCTGTGCAGATTCACCTGGATGGATTTGCCTACGATGCCGGGATCGGAGCCGAAGTGGTTCTGCCAGAGCGTGTAGCTGAGGATTGCCTCCGGCGCTCCGGCGCGTTCGTTGAAGTTGGATTGAGCAAAAGTGCGGCCCAGGATGGGATGGACGCCGAGCACTTCAAAGTAATTCGACGAAGTAAGCGCGCCATAGATGCGCACCGGCATTCCCGCTCCTGTGAGAGACATAAAGTCGTCGTGGTACCCGAGCAGGCCCGAAAGAGAAGTGGCGTGGGTGCGCAGGTCGACATAGTCGTCGTACGAGAGAGGCGGCAATGCATGTTCGCTGCGCTCGCCGCGCTGAATGGTGATCATGTTGCCGGTATGCGTCACGCCGGGAATGGGATTAAAGAGAGTGGAGTGAATCCAACTGAAGATGGTGCTGGTGGCGGCGATGCCCAGGGCCAGCGTAATCACCGCGGTCGCGGCAAATCCGGGATTCTTGCGAAGCTGGCGCAATGCGTAGCAGATATCGTGCCAGAGGATTCTCATTCCGTGCCTTCTTCCTTGTCACCGTCAAAGCCGGTTACTCAGCTCTCAGCGCCTGCATGGGTTCGACGGATGCTGCGCGGCCGGCGGGAATGAGTGCGGCAACCAACCCCGCGGCTACCAGCAACAGCGCGATCGCAATCAGGCTGCCGGATTCTTTGCCGGCATCGAAATAGATGACGACGCCAATGAGCTTGCGCGCGGCAATCGCCAGCACCAGCCCGGCAACAGCTCCCGCGCCCAGCATCCACGCCACGCGGCGCAATACCATTCCCAGCACCCGTTCGCGCGAAGCGCCCAGCGCCATGCGCACGCCGATGTCATGGGTGCTCTGTTCCACTTCATGGCTGACGAGTCCGTAGAGCCCTACAAGCGCCAGAACCAGCGCCATCGATGCAAAAATTCCGAAGAGCCAGCCCATCATGCGATCGAAGATCAGCTCGTCATTCACCACATCGGTCATGGTGCGCGGAAAATCGAACGGAACGGTGGGGTCGACATCGTGCAGCGCCTGCCGCAACGGCTCGATCAACTGCTGCGGATCGCCATCGGCGCGTACCACCAGCACCATGGCCGACAGCGTGGCAGCGCTCTGCGCTGGTGGAATCTCATCGATCAGATAATCCATCTCCGCCAGCGGATTCTCGCGCAGGTCCTGGCGCACGTCGCCGGTCGCGCCCACAATTTGGGTGTATTCGTCCGGTTGCTTTGCATCGTCAAGCCTGGGTGTAGAGTTGCCCATGTTGCCGTGAAGATACTGGTTGACAAATGCCTGGTTCACGACCACCGTTGGCGCCTTGTTGCTGCTCGGGTCCAGCGCCGGGCTCAGTGCTCTTCCCGCGCGCGTCGAAAGTCCGAAGACATCGAAGTAGCCTGTCGAGACCATTCGCATTTCCACCAACATCGCGGAATTCTTCGGATATGGCGGCTGGCCGGCGATGTGCGCATCGCGATTCGAGCCCCAGGCTTCGATGGGCAGCATGTCGATGAGGCCGGCGGCACGCACGCCGGGGATGTGCGACACGCGATCGAGCAGAGGCTGGTAGAAATCGGCCACGACATCGCGGCCGTCATAGCGCACCGGCGCGACATGCAGATCGACGGCGAGGATGCGGGCGGGGTCGTATCCCAGGTCCACATGACGGTAGCGGGTTACAACGCGCATCAGCAGGCCTGCCACTACGAGCAGAACCAATGTGAGAGCAACCTGCGTGATGACAAAACCAGCGCGCAGGCGATGCTCGCCGCGCCCGGTGCCGGCGCTGCCTCCGGTTCTCAGCGCGGTGTTGGGATCGACGCCCGACAGCTTGAACGCCGGAACCAGCGAAGCCACCAGGCTAGCGACAATTGCAATTCCCAGAGCCGCGCCAAGGACGCTCCAGTTGAGATGAATGTCGGCCCCGCGCTGCAGTGCCTTGATGAGAAACGTACGCATCAGGTCGAGAACCGACGAGGCGAGCAGCACGCCGCCCGCAGCGCCGGCCAGCGCCAGCAGCAAGCCTTCGGTAAACATTTGCCGCAGCAGCCGTGCGCGGCCCGCGCCGATGGCCACGCGCATGGCCATCTCGCGCTGGCGCTTGACGCCGCGCGACAGCAGAAGTCCGGCGATATTCACGCATCCGATCGCCAGCACTGCAAGCACCGCGCCAAGCAGCACCCACAACGGACCCCGGCTCGTCTGGTCAACCGCCATCGAGAGCGGCTGCAAACGCACGGCACGCCCGCCGTCGGTATCCGGGAAAGCTTTGCCGATGTTGGCGAACACGTGCTGGATATCGGCCTGTGCCTGCGCCAGACTGACGCCGTCCTTGAGCCTGCCGACCGTGCGCAGCCAATGGCCGCCGCGCGTCGTCATCCAGGCGGCGGCATCGAGGTGCACAGGAGTGTAAAGGCCGTCGCGCGTATTCAGCGGGAAGCGAAAGCCCGCGGGCATCACGCCGACGATAGTGTAAGTGTGGCCGTCGAGACGCACCCCACTTCCCACCACGTTGCGGTTACCGTTGTAGTGCTTCATCCACGTGTCGTAACCGAGCACAACGATGTCGTTCTTGCCCGCTTGTTCTTCGCCGGGCAGGAATCCGCGGCCAAGCATGGGAGGAACGCCGAAGACATCGAAGAAGTTGGAACTGGTGCGAACCACCTGCAGAACCGCTGGCCCGGCCGGCGTCTCGGCTGCCGATTCTCTCCAGCGGAAGTATCCGGCCAGCGCCTTGAACGACGTGGACTGATTGCGCTCGTCGAGATACGAAGGCCAGGATGCCGGCTGGCTGTACATTCCGCTGCCGCTGTGCATATCGAAGTCGACAATGCGGCCGGGTTGTGCGTAGGGCAGCGGTTGCAGCACTACGGCATCAATCACGCAGAAGACCGCTGTGGCAATGCCCACGCTCAGCGCAAGCGTAGCAATCGCGGTGATTGCGAAACCGGGCGCGCGGCGCAACTGGCGCAGGGCGTAGCTCAGGTCGCGAACGAGGTTCGGCAGCATGGCCTAAGCCTCCGCTTCTTCTTCGAGCTTCTTCTGCTCCTGCTCGCTTACCACCTTTCCGTCGAACAGGTGCACCTCGCGCTCGGCGTGGCGCGCAAAGCGGGGATCGTGCGTGACCATGCAGATGGTCGAACCCTCGCGGTGCAGATCGGCCAGCAGGTGCATGACGGCCTCGCCATTCTTCGAGTCGAGGTTGCCGGTGGGCTCATCGGCCAGCAGGATCGAGGGCGAGCCCGCCAAGGCGCGCGCGACGGCTACGCGCTGCTGCTGACCGCCGGAGAGCTGCGCCGGATAATGCCTCATGCGGTGGGCCATGTTTACACGCTCCAGCGCCTCTTTCACGCGCTTTTTGCGCTCGGCCGCCGGCATGCCGGCGCGATAGGTGAGCGGCAGCTCGACGTTCTCTTCAACCGTGAGATCGCCGATCAGGTTGAAACTCTGGAAGATGAAGCCGATCTCCTGGTTGCGGATGCGCGAGCGCTCGCTGAAGCTCAGATTCTCAACCGGCTTGCCGTTGAGCAGATAGCGCCCGCCGGTGGGCGTGTCGAGCAATCCCAGAATCGAGAGCAGCGTCGATTTGCCGCAGCCCGAGGGCCCCGACATGGCGACGTATTCGCCGCGATCGATGGTGAGGTGAATGCCGGAGAGAGCGTGCGTCTCCACTTCGTCGGTGTAAAAAACCTTGGTCAGATCTTCAATCTCAATTAATGTGCTGGCCGTTGCCATCCTGTTCCTCCCTTTCGTGTGTGCAACTTTTAGTCCCTTAGTCCCTAGTCCCTGGCCCCTGGTCCCAGTTTCTTTACTCCAGCCGTATGTGATCCACGCCATCCCAGCGCGACATGTCGGAAAGAATTACGGTGTCGCCTTCCTTCAGACCTTCGAGAACCTGGATGTCCTCAACCGATGCGCGGCCCACCTTGACCGGCACGCGCGTCGCTCCCTTGCCGTCGGGATCTAGCCGGAACAGGCTCAGCGTGGAATCTTCGTTGCCCAGTGCCGGCCTGCCAACATAAAGCACGTCGCTCATGCGTTCCAGGTCGATGGTTCCATCCACGCTCAATTGCGGAACCGCTCCCGCCGGCAACGGTCCATCCAAAGCTACGTCAACGGTGCGCGTTCCGTTCACTACGGCAGGATCGATGCGCGTGACGTGGCCGGGAATGACGCCGTTATGAGTGTCGATGGCTGCAGGCTGGCCGATCTGGATGTCGCGCGCCTGGGTCTCGGCAATCTGCAGGGCGGCCTTGAGCTTGTCGCGCTGAATGACCTCGGCGACCGAAGTGCCCGTGGTGACGTGCTGGCCCACCTGCACCGGAAGGGCGAGCGGCGCAAGCGCGCCCGTGATCGAGGGCCGCACTTCGAGCGCTCTCTGCTGCTTCTGATACAGATCGAGCAGTGCCTGCGCCTGTTCGATCTTGGTCTTCTGCGAGGCAAGCTGGACTTCAATTGCGCGCTGGTTCACTTCGAGCTGCTGCTGGCTCAAATCATGCTGTGTGTTCAGCTGATCGGCAGTGCCCGCCGATTTTTGATAGGCCAGCCCGGAGATGACGCCCAACTGATAAAGCGCCTTATCTGTCTCTGCCTGCAGCTTGTCCTGCGTGTAGTCGGCGTTTACCGCCGCCGCCGCGGTCTTCTTGTCCATCAACGTGCTTTCGAGCGTGGCCTGAAGGCTCTTGTAGTCGGCCTGCGCAGCTTTTACGGCGAGCTGGGCGTCCAGCACCTTTTGCTCGAGCTCCGGATCGGTCAGATCCATGATGACGGTGTCGGGCGTCACCTGCGCGCCGGGCAGCACACGGATGCGCACCACGGTTGCGTCGGTCTGCGCGGGGATCAGCTCGATCGAGTCTTCGCGCGGAACCAGCGTGCCCGTTGAGGAGCGTACCTGGCGGATCAGCGGGCCGTGCTTCACGGTGCCGGTCCAGATGGTGGAGCGATCGACCGTGGGCGAAGCCGGCTTGAGGCGCAGAACCACGAAGGTGAGGGCTGCAAGGACTACAACTCCGGCGGCGGACCAGACGATCAACCGGCGGTTCTTCTTCTTCTTGATGTCAGGGCGTGCGATATCCATTGCACCCAGGAAGCAGCATCTTGGTTGCCATTGACGGCTTTGCCGCAAGCCGTTGATAAATCACGCAATTATCAGTTCAGATGATCTCGCTGCGCGGTCGCGAAGTGACCGTTTCCGTGGCGCAAGTGTTCGATATCGGACAGTGAGCGGGGGCGGCAGGAGGTTTTCACGTGAGGCAGGGAACAAATGCGTTCGGACCGGTGTCAAACCAAGTGAAGCATCGATGTGCGGCCGCACCGCACGGCATCACGGGCGTCTCGAAAGTCCGGCTGCCGGGCCGGTTACGAGAGACGGCGGACGCAAATCGAAGCGGCCAGCGGCAAATCGAAACAACCAGCAGTAAATCGAAATAACACGAATTTGACGGAACACGTGAACGGAACGCCGCGTACTCCGTCATATAAGTGAATTCTCCCCCGGATTTGAGCTAACGCATCTCAATTGCGCCGTCGCCGGGCGCATGTGTTTGGCGAGAAAAGGAATATCCGGAATGAAGTCTCAGGCAATTGCGTGTGCAGTGGACCGTGTCCCCGATGGTTGGCTCAGGTTGGGGTTTGTGCTGGTGTCGGCAGCGTTGATAGCTGTATTGTTTGCGCTGATGGGGGCAAGGATGGCCCCCGCCCAGGCTGCGCCAGCCCCGGCAGCAACTGCCGCTCCCGCAAGCGGCGCGCCCTTCGATGCGAAAGACATTATCGGAACCTGGCAGGGCACGCTGCACGCCGGCCGGGACCTCCGCGTCGTGGTCAAGGTGTCAAAGGACGACAAGGGCGCCTATAAAGCGAACTTCTACAGCATCGATCAGACCCCGCAGCCATTGCCACTCGATTCGATCGCGCTCAACGGCCAGGCCGTGAAGTTCACGCTGAAGCTGGCGGGCGGGACCTATGAAGGCAAACTGAGCAGCGACGGCAAGACGATTGAGGGCACCTGGACGCAGGGTGGCAGCCCCATGCCGCTGACGCTGGCGCGTGCTACACCCGAGACCGAGTGGGCCATGCCGGCGCCTCCCCCGCCGGTGGTGCCTATGAAGGCCGACGCGGACCCGAGCCTGGATGTGGCGACGATCAAACCCAGCGACCCGAACGGGCAAGGCAAGGGCTTCGGTTTTCGAGGCACTCACTTCCTTACGTTCCGCACCAACCTCAACGACCTGATTGCCTTTGCCTATGGATTGCATACCAAGCAGATCATGGGCGCGCCCGACTGGTTTGGCACACAGCTCTACGATATCGACGGCGTTCCCGATGCGCCGGGTCAGCCGAATATCAAGCAGATGGGCATCATGGTGCAGAAGCTGCTTGCCGATCGCTGCCAGTTGAAGTTCCATCATGAAACACGCGAACTTTCTGTGTACGCGATTGTTGTGTCGCCGGGAGGTTCCAAACTCGCCAAGACCGCTGCGACAGAAGCCAATCAGCAGGGGTTTTTCTTCCGCGGGCTCGGCGACCTGGTAGTTCGCAATATGAACATGACGGAGTTCGCATCGTGGATGCAGTCAAGCGTGATGGATAAACCGGTAGTCGATCAAACGGGGCTCAAGGACAAGTACGACTTCGAGCTGAAGTGGACGCCCGACGACTCGCAGTTCCAGCAGTTCCGCGGCGCGGTGCCGATGAACACGCCGCCAAGCACCGATCCCAATGCGCCGCCGAGCCTTTACACCGCGGTGCAGGAGACGCTGGGGCTGAAGTTCGAATCCACCAAGGCGCCCGACGACGTAATTGTGATCGACCACGTTGAGAAGCCATCGGCGAACTAGCGTCTTGAGCCTGAAGTTCTATTTACCTGAGGGCTGTCATCCTGAGCGGGTGAGAAAACTGTCAGAAACTTTTGATTCTACATAAGCTAAGACAGCCAATTTTAGCTGTGTAGAAATTGTGCAGGGTCTTTGTGCAGAATTCAGTCTGAATGACAGTTTTCTCACGCCGGGAAGAGGGTTCGGGAGAAACCCGCAGGGTGTCTCCCGCGCCGCTGAAAATGGCAGACGGGAGCCTTCGCATCCCGTCTGTCCGGTTCTCTGTGTCGTCCGATTGTTACATGATCGCGGGCATGATTTTTATGCTGCAACTTCCTCCAGTTCCTCGCTGGTTACGTCCACCGCGATAGGCGGCTCCAGCGCGGCAAGGATGACGCTGGCGGTCTGCTGGATGACTTCGAGTGATTCAGCGAGCAAGGATGCGTTGCCGTGATACAGGTGGATGTAGTCAGCGGACGCGGAACCCGTTACCAGCCCAACGGCTTTCCCCACTACAAAGGCCACGGCTTCGGCTTCCGTCTCGCGTACTGTCTTCGTAGTAGCGGTGCGGCGTTCGGCTTTGTGCAGAAGCTCGTGCGCCGTCTCATGTACGAGCGTTGAAAACTCTTCGGCCTTCGTCTGGCCGTGCAGGATGGCAATGCGTCCGCCGTAGCTCATGCCGAGTGCTCCTTTGAGGTCATCGCTGTAGCCAAGCTGGATACCACGCGAACGCACGAACGCGGCCAGTCTGTCCAAGTTCTCGCCGGGGTCGCCGGATATCTCGCGCATCTCCGGCAGGTCTATGCCGTCGGTCTGCGAGATGTCGAAGACATAGGCCGAACGGAAGCCAACCAATACGGGCTTGTTCGGATAGGCAGGGTCAGTCCTCGCGGCCTCTTCGTCAGTCTTGCGGCGAACGCCAACGATGGGAGCAAGGATGCGGATGCCTTTAGAGCCAGCTTTGACGAAGCGGCCTAACTGCTTCCATGCGAAGAATCCGGCAACGTGGGTTGCCGTAGGCATCTGCCGTGCAATTTCCATCACGTTCCCGAAGGAATAGTGATGGAAACGGCTCATGGCGGTCAGGTAGCTGGTGAGGGCTTCAGAGTGTCCGGCCTCCAACTGCTCAATTAAGAGTTTTACGTTGGCGGCGATGATTTCCTGCTTGGTGAGGGGCTTTTTGCTGTTGGCAATGGTGTTCATGGTGTTATCTCCTTTGCATTTGCTTTTGCACGTCCGCGTTGAAACGCGGCATGTACATGCCGAACGCCACCTGGCGAAGGCGGGGTAGCAAACGGAAAGGTCTTCGAGCGGAGCTTTTTGGGGGGACCGCGTAGCGGGGGAGCCAAAACCCGGAGGGCGAATGGCCTTGCAGAGCGCGAGGGGAGACCCCTTAGGAAGGTCTGGTTTCCATATTCGTGCGCGTTAGCGCACAAGAGCTATCAAGGAGGGCGTTGCGGGAGGGAAAGTCCCGCAGAGGTGGAAGCGGAGAACGCGAATGCGGTCGCAGCGGGGAGGAAACCTCCTCCGCTGAATCTAATAAAAGACTTTATCCAATCGAGAAGCCATGCGAGATTTCTTGCTGCGGCACGGACTGCGGTTCTATCTTCTGGCCTATGTCCTGTTGTGGTGACGCGGTCTTCTCAAAACCAATCTTCGGCATATGAGCACTCTGCTGCGATACTTCGTGTCCAAGTGCAATCGGCAACTTCTCGCGGTCGTTGGTAAATATCTGCGCATCCTGCGCTCCGCGCGAGATAGAGACATACGCCATGCGATTGTTGAGCAGGTCTTTCGCGCCTAACTCGGTGTCTACATGCACCAGCACCCGCTCTGCGGTCTGTCCCTGACTGGAGTGACTGGTTACGGCATAACCATGATCGAGATGTGGATTGCGCATTGGGTCAATTTCTATGGAACGGCCATTGTCCATGCGTAAACTCATTCTGCCGTCACTGATTCGTTCGACCGTTGCAAGCTCGCGGTTTGCAATCTTGAGTTGGTTGTCGGGCGCGGTGAACTGGATGCGGTCGCCTACGGAGAATGCTCGTTGCTCTTCGCGGTAGACTGACACACCCTGCTGGCGGCGTGGATCGTAACTCTGCTGTCGTCCATCGCGTAGTGCGACAGTGATCTGGTTGTGTTCGGCATCCACGCCAGTTACGCGGGCATATTCGCCCTTCTGGATGCCTGTCTCTTTCGAGCCACGGCTGTACCGTAGCACGTCACTGACTTCGTACCTCTCCGCCCATGTTCGTGCAGCGCCGGTAAGTTCCTGCCGCTGCACTAATGTCTGTACGGGATGTTCCTCTTTGGCGACTACCCCACGCTGCTGCAACTCGGCATGGATGCAAGTGTTGATTTCCATGCGGGAACGATTGTCGGGCGAGACGACCAATGTATTCTCGGGGGCTTTCGCATACTCCTTGGCTATTGCGTCGATGCGCTCATCCCGGCCTTTGAACTCATGCACACGACCCTGCTCATCCAACTTCTTTACCGCAGCGCCGACCTCGCCCCGCGCTAACTGCTCCACGACATTGCGTAGCTCAGGGTCTTTCTGGCGCACGATCTGGTCAAGCGAAACTGTTTTCATGCCAGCCTGTTGCAACTGCGCGAACGGCCTGCCCGCTTCTACGGCTTCATGCTGTCGTTTGTCGCCAACCAGCAACACCCGGTCGTTCGGATGCAGGCGCGTCAGGAACTCGTGCATCTGTTTCGTGGAAGCCAGCGAAGATTCATCCAGCACGTAGAGGCGCTTTTCGCCTGTATCGGGGTTCTGTCCACGCGCAAGATGCCTCTGGAGCGTAGATGTTTCGATGCCAGCCTCGCCCAGCTTTTGCGCCGCGCGGGATGTGGGCGCAAAACCCTCCACGGCATAACCCTCGCGTTCCGCACCTTCACGAATGACAGCCAACGTGGTCGTCTTGCCAGCACCGGCTACACCATCCATGCCGACAATCTTCTCCCGCGCGGAAAATACGTCCTCGACCGCATGGCGTTGGGAAGAATTTAACTCTGGATGACGGCCTATCGTATCGAGCCTTTCTCGACCTTCCACTAGCATCGGGCGGTGCTGGTCATTGCTCTTTTGGAGAATGTCAACGATCTCGCGCTCGGTGCGCAGCATCGTGGCAGTCGTAATTTGCGGGCCACGCACGGATGCAGCGGCCTGCCGGAACTCGCCAGACTCAAAGCGTCTGTCCACTTCCTGCCGTATCTGGCTGTACGTCACTTCGCCCATGCCACGCTGCAACGCGGTTTCATAGAGAGCGCGACGGTCCTGCACGGCAGACTTTTCAAAAAGATGGTCGCGTGCATACGTGACAGCCTGCCGTGCAATCATCTCCGGGTTTCGCTCCTGCCGATGTTGCTGGCTACGCTCGCGCGCTGCTGCCACAACATGATCCGCCTGGTGGCCGAACGTCGTCGCCAACTCACGATGTTGACGCTGTACTTCTTCGGGCGACAGCAACTCTTTCCGGTCACGCGTGAAGTGTGCCGCGACCTGGGCAGCTCCCGCTCCATCCAATCCCTGCGCTCGGAGATGGTCTTTAATTTGCTCGCGGCGCGGGCTGGAGGCTTCGAGGTATTCCTTCGTGTAGCCCTTAATCTCCGGCTGACCGTACTTCCCGGATTCGATTTCATAGCCCAACCCCTGCAACCGAGAGGACAACTCCGCGCGGTAGATGGATGTCGCGTAATGCTGCGAGGCATAGAGTTCGTGCGATTGCACGGAGCGCGTCTGTCCGTTGTCGCGCTCGGTGACATTGAAGATGACGGCATGAGTATGAAGCTGCGGAGCGGCATAACCTTCGACAGGCCGCGCGGTATCGTGCTCAAACGTTGCGGTCACGAACCTGCCCGTCGTCTCCGGTGCGTGAACATTACCGATGCGAGCTTGCGTGTAATGTTCCAGTTCGTTTAATGCGACGCGAACACTCTCGCGGTGCGCCGCCCGAACACGGTCATCACCGCCAACCAACGCCGTCAACGAAACCGACTTCGGTGCGGAGAACGTCGCATCCCATCCGGCGCGGTGCTCTACGCTGGTGACTTCCTTGCCATTCTTGCCTTCATAGGTGCGCGAGACCTGATGCTTCACCATTTGCTGTTGCGTGAAGGGATGCTGGCCTTCGGTCAAACGCGCGAAGTGCTCATCGCCCACAGCACCGGAAAGACCCCATTCTTTGGCGAGTTGGCCCTGCCATTCGCTATACCCCTGCTGATTGCGACTCCAATAGTTCTGCCGCTCCGACGCAAACTCCCGCTCGTGGTACGTCCGCACCTGACCCGCTGACAGCGGCTTGGAGAGCGTCAGCATAAGAACTCAATCTCCCGATCTTCATTCGATGCCCTTGGTTTCATCCCAACTGAACCCCTCCCGCTTCACGGCGGCCTTGTCTTCCAGCGGCAACACTGCCTGAATGGGCTTCTTTGCTTCTGATGCTTTTGCGGGAGCCGGAGTCTTCGCGGCATCCACCTTGCGCGGTCGCGGCTTTTCCATCGTCCGCTCCAGAAACTCCGGCTGTTTATTCTGTTTCTTCGCCAGCCGGAACCTTGCCGGCACAACATGATTCTCCAGCTTGATAAAGCCTGTGAGCGGAGCCAGCCCGGCGATCTCGGAGGCCATCACAAGCGGCTTGGTCGCAATCTCCATCGCAAAACTCTTCTTTGAACGCAGCAGGCCCATGCTGCGGGACTCCTTCAGGCGTTCGACTTCGATTTCGCCAATCGCCTCGGATATCCATTTAGCCGCGCGCGGTTCGGAGGTCTTCAAAAATATCTTCGTCGCAGGCTGGGAGAGCATCGCTTCGGCGTCCTGGCCGTAACGCTTCTCCATCTGGCTGCGCCCTTGCAAGCCCATCACGACGGGATTGCCGTACTTGCGGTTCTCGGTCACGGCGGTATGAAGCTGCGGCAGTTTATTTAGGCTGGCCAGCTCATCGAGCACGAACCATACCGGCTTCGCCGTCTGGTCTTCGCAATAGCCCATCATGCGCAGGATAAAGAGATCGAGCCATGCCGAATGCAGCGGCAGCACTTTCTCCCGGTAGGCAGCCGAAGAGGTCAGAAACACCCAGCGTTTGCGCTCGGTGTACCACTCTGAGGTCGCAAAGGTATTCTCTCGACCGTGCCACTCGGGCAGCAGTTCCAGACTGTCGGCCACCATGTTCAGGCTGGAAAGGACACCTGCCCTTTGCGCCGGGGCGCCGGGATCGAGCAGCGCCGCCAGCGGCGTTCCTTTCACCGCAAACTCGATCCGCGCCGGGTCAGCCATCATCCGCAGAATGTCCCTCGGCTGGGGCTTGTCCCGCAGCAGATGGGCCAACACCCGGCGCGGAGCATCGGTAAAGAACGCTTTCTCATATTCCTTCTCCGGCAGCATCGCAGCCGCAATCGTCGTAGCCGTCTCCGGTCGATCGATCTCATCACCCAGTCCCCAATACGGGCAGCGCCGGTCGAGCGGGTTCAGGATCAGGTCGCCCCTCTTGGGGTTATAAAACTCGCCAAGAAAGTCCATCGCCGGGTCATAGACGACGGCGCTCTCGCCCCGGTCTTCCACCTGACGGAGCAACTGCCGGATGGCCGAACTTTTACCGGAACCCGTGTCGCCCATCAGCAGGATATGGCTCGCCTCCAATCGGCGCGGGACATGAAAGCAGCGGGCAGGCAGGAACCGTCCGAGTGTTCCTTCGCGCTCCATCTGGAAACGGATACCGCCATCGTTGGAGCCACGCAACGCGGCAATCAACTCCGGGCCTTTGGTGCGGCGTCCATGACGCTGCTCGTGCTTCCGATTGAGACGAAGACTGTGTCCAAAGAACAGCCAGAGCAAGTATAGGGACAGCACTACCGCCGTCAGGTAGAGCATGGGCCGGAGGAAGATCAGCCATGCACTGTCGCCGTCGTAGATTGTGTCTCTCAGGTACGCTTGCAACTCCCTCGCACTGACCTTACCGGGCGGCGTAATCGTCACCCCACGCCAACCCTCAGACAGAGCTTTGGAACTCAGTCCGAGAGGCTGTTTCGGGTCTGAACTCTTCACTGCATCCTCTGGCAGCAGAGGCTCCGGCTTCCGCCCCGGAGCCGTCTTCTCCGCATACTGAACGGTGGTCATCGCGCCGGGGTAGCTGCTCAGTGTGGAACACGCGGCGTAGGTCCCGAGGTAGAAGTTCTGGACTGGATTCATCGTCCACCCGAGCCACAGCGCCGCCGGAAAGATCACCAGAAACGGCCCCAGCACGAAGAGCAAAACCAGCCCCAGGAGCCACCGGCCCCGGCTGGGAAAGCGCATCGCTCCGGCACTCACTTCTGGCCTCCGGCTCTATCCTCCCCGGCAAGGAAATCGGTGAGCAGTTTGCGGGCGTCGGCCAGCTTCCGCGCCTCTGCCTTATCTCGGATTTTGACTACGGATTCCGGCAATAGATACTTGCCTTCGGTCTGCGCGGAGGCCGACGCATGGAAGAGATTGAGGAGCATGTAGCGCAGCGAGGAAAGCTCCGCCAGCATCAATTCCGTGGGGTCGGCTGGGCGCTCCCGCGCCCCATTTAAGGCCAGCTCCCGCAGCCAAACCGCGAGCGTCTTGCCGCTCTTTTCGGCAGCGGCTTCGACCTCCCGCAGCTCGTCTGGCGTGATCCTTGTGGCGATGGTTTTGGTGCGGAAACCGGGCTTCTCCTGAGCGCTTTCAGAAGCGCTGGAAGCTGCCAGAATAGGGCCGTGCGGAGTCTCCATAGAAGCCCGCCTTGTCTTCCAACATGCGCCTGACGGGGATATCCGGTCAAGCGCCCGTTTCACGCCACCAAACCGTAAGCCTTGCTCCTGCAACGTGTTTACGTGAAAGACGCGCCGGTGAAGACGGCACGTTTACAGAATGATATGGCGTTTACGCTTGTAAACGCCATATCGCTAAATTACTCAAATTGCACATGTTCACGTCCGATACCGCAGGTACACCTCGCAGTTCCCATTTGGGGGTGACGTGTCAACCCTACAACCGCTGCGCAGCAGCGCGGGGTCTATGTCGCTGGAGGCTACGGTTACTCAACGAGAGCACAAGGGACGATTAGGTCCGGTGCTGATCTGGCCGTTCTGCCGGCAGTAGAATTGCTACGAGCCTATGCCCACAGAAATTGTCCACCATCTATCGCCGGAGGAGAAGGAGCTTGCCAAGAAGCGGCAAGAACTCACCATCCTGCAAGCCGAACTCACAGATCGCGAGCTGTTCCTGGCGAATCAGCGAGCGGAACTCGCCGCCTTCGAGGGGCGCTACCTGCGGGAAGTCGGGGTACTCTACGCAGAACTCGACGACTGGAACGCGAAGATCGCCGAGTTGGCCGCCGAAGCAGACGGTACCGAAGGGGCAAAGTCGGCCGCGGCGGAAGCGCGCGCGCAGGCAGAGGAGTCCTATGCCTGCGCTAATGGCGAAGCCGCAAAGGTTGCGGAATTCTCACCGTCGCCCGAGTTGAAGAAGCTCTTCCGTGAGGTCGTCAGGCAGATCCATCCCGACAATGCCACGGATGATGCGGACAGGGCTGTGCGCAACCGTCTGATGGCAGAGGCGAATCTGGCCTATCGGCGCGGCGATGTGGATGCGCTGAGAGTCATCCTGGAGGAGTACAAGCGCAGCCCGGAATCCGTGAAGGGCGAGGGTGTTGGTGCCGATTTAGTGCGCGTCCTGCGCCAGATCGACCAGATAGTCAAGCGGCTTTCCCAGATAGAAGCCGAGGCAGCAGAGCTGGCCTCTTCCGAGATCGCGCTCCTGATGGCAAAGGTGGAAAGTGCGGCGGCGAAAGGCCGCAACCTGCTTGCGGAAATGAAGAAGGACATTCTGCATCGAATCGACCTGGCGCGAAACGAATTTGAAGATCAGTTTTCAAAGACGAGGTCAAAGTGAACGCCGGAGAAGAGAAACCAGCGGCGATAGTTCCGGTTCAATCCACCGGGTTGACTAGAGTCGGACCAAAATCTCTCGCCGCTCGAGGGCGCGCCGATTTGCGGACGCAGGAGGAGGCAGAAGAGTGGCTCAGAAAAGGTTTGGACCTCCGTGAACAGGCGAGATATGGGGAAGCCTTTGGGTGTTTCGAGCGCGGAATTCAGTTGAATCCAAATCACCCGGAGATTCAGTTCATGTTAGGCCTCTCGTTCAGCGGCGGCGAAGGAGTACTGAGAGATAGCGCAATGGCTAGGGCGTGGTATCGCAAGGCAGCCGAGCAAGGGCTCAAGGAGGCGCAATACAACCTTGGACTCTTGTATTACGGCTGGGACGACGGCGCCGGTCTGCGCCAGAACTATCAGCAGGCTGCAAAGTGGTTTCGCAAGGCGGCCGAGCAAGGATACGAAAAAGCTCAGAACAGACTTAGCCTCATATACGGTCTCGGCTTGGTCGTACCGGAAGATCAGGCGGAGGCCGCAGCCTGGCGTCAAAGCGCCGCCGAACAGGGCGATAAAGATGCACAGAGATACCTCGGCGATCAGTACAGGGACGGCCAAGGTTTGCCGCAGGATTATGAGCAGGCCGCTTCGTGGTACCGCAAAGCCGCTCGTCAGGATGACCTTTCGGCTCAGATCAGCCTCGCTCAGATGTACTCGCAGGGGATCGTTCCGATGAGCCTATATTTTCACTTTGCCTTCAACGAAGCGAATTGTGAGGATGCACAGGCAAATCTGGGGCTTGATGAAGATGTATACCTGAGGCACGGATGTAAAGAGGCCGCAGCTTATTGGTATTCGAGGGCTGCCCAACAGGGCGGCGACACTGCAAAATCAGCCCTTGCCGAACTCCAACCCCTTCTTACATTGGAGCGCGCAAAGAGAACCATCGAGATGTCGGGAGCCCACTTCAACTTCGGACCCGATGTAGTCGCAAGGAAGAAGTATTATGCAGCCGTCCAAGAGGCGGTTAGGGCACTGACAGATGCAGGATACAGGGTAAAGAGCGCGGGATGGGGTTACGAACTGGAAGACATTCAATAGTCTAAACGCGTCTCCTATTGGTCGTCTAAGTCCATCTCCAACTCGTCTAAGTCAAGGGCCCAGACCTCTGTTGTCTTGCCCTGCTCCTTCTCATGCAGGCCGATAATGTACCCAGTGAAATCTACATTATCGACGTCATCTTTCTTGTGGATGATCCGCACACCGTCACCAACCTTGAAATCTGGAAAACCAGCCTCGTAGGAACATGAGTAACGCGAGCCGGTCTCAGGGACCGCAATGAACCACACTAGATTGAGGCGGCCTTCGCGAATGTATGTGTCGCGACGTATGGAGAAAATGTAACCGATCTCCGACACGCTCGTGTCATCAACGCTGGGTTGGACGACTCGCTGTGATTTCCGGCGGAGGTCCGCCTGTATTTTTCTATAGTTGTCGTAGAGATGAACACAGTAGGCAACGGGTAGGCCGACTATCAAAATGACTACGAGCCACCCGAAGAACTTTCGCATGGCGTGAGTATAGCTCACGAGGAATCACAGAATGAGGTTGTGCCGATTGAAGAATCTGTGCACCCCGACTAGCTGAAAACGGAAAACGTCTTCACATAATCCTCAAACCAGAACACTCGACCTTGCGTTTGGTAGCGCTCCGCAACGCCTCGCAAAGCCTCTTGCTGTTTCCTGTCAGCAGAAATAAAAAGATCGCAAACAGGAAGGTAGGCGGCGGCATGAAGATCAAACGGACCAGCTGGCCTCGGCCAGGCTAGGCTGGGCGTCGGCGTTGTCTGGCTGCGGTAATAATGGGCAACCAGATAAGCGCAAATTAGAGACTTGATTGGCGGGAACGCAGCCGCGAATTTTTCCGAATAATGCAGGTCCACAGCCCGCCCGAGAAGGGCGCTACATAAATCCCGAATGCTCCGCTGAGGCAACCCATCCGTGAGGCATTGTGCAATGAACGCGTCAAGTCTCATGGGATGATCCAGCCTTGATCGGCAGTAGTTTTCATACGGCACCTTCATTTGCTGGAAAAAGTCTTCTACCGATTGTAGCCGCTGTTTCGTCTCTTCCCACTGAACTCTCGCGAGGTCGTCGTCGAACACAGTTCCCAACGAAATCTCCCGTTCAAATTCAGGAACAGACCTAAGGACCACTTCCATGTCGACCTCGCCAAATTCAGCGAAAAGACCCAATGCGCCCTGGATTAGTGGAACTGGGGACCAGAGGATTCTCCCAGTGCTTCCAATCAGATTTCGGCAGACGCCGAGTAAGTGGCCGCGTCGTTCACTTGACTGCGTAGCGGCAATCTCTTCAAAAATATAAAAGGGTATCCAATGTTGATGCGCGATCTTCATCGCAACGATCAAAGCATCCCTATCTTCTCGATCCGCCAACTTATTGACTGCGGAAGTATCCCAGATTGCGACCTGTCCCGTGCTGTCCTCAGTCATCTAATAACCCCGACATTATCATTCTATAAATCTGACGCAGTTCGGCGCACCCCTGCTTCTGCTGCCTTTGCGATCTCAAAGTTCCGTTCAAAATCAGGGAATAGCGTGCGTGTTGCGCTCGCCGGTCCGCACAAGCGCGGGTGGTTGTAGCAGGGGAGGCGCAGGGTAGCAAGCGCGGCACTTGCCCGTCGGGTGGGGAAACATGTCGCCCCGGCGCTCGTCCGGGGCATCGCATGAGGGCGGGCAGACGGGCAGCCTATCGCAAAAGGCATATCACCGCACTTCGCGGACCATCATTGAGTACATAAGTTGATCAGGCTGATGTTTGATCGCCGCCCCGAATGGGCGGCGCTGGCCGTTGGGTGGGCCGAAGATGCCGCCCCGGTACTTTTCCGGGGCATCACAAAGGGCGGGCAGACGGCCAGTAATACAAAGAAATGCGGAGCCGGTCTTGCTGGCTCCGCTAACGGCTTCATGTTGGTTGATCGTTACGCCGCAACCTTTTTCGTCGCTTTCGTCTGCGATTTAGGCGTGGGCTTCTTCGCGTTCTTCGCCTTCTCCTTCGCCACAGACTCCTGCTTAACCTGTGTGGAGATGGCATCCACATCCACCTTGTAGGCGTGCGCAGCATCGCGGAGAATCTTTGCTGCATCGGTCTGGTTGTGCATGGACAGGAGGATGGCCGTCTCCACCAAAATGCGGCCCAGCTTGCTCTCCTCGGCCTTCGGCAGAAACGCTGCCAGCAATTTCGCCGGGGCTGCGTCGTTCTTTGGTTTGCCGATGCCATGCTGCCGGATGAGAATGGACAGGCGCCGCTCGTCCAACATCGCCGTGAGGCGTTCAGCAAGAAATAGCAGGTCGCGCTTCATCAGGCGCACGGGAACCGCGTCGCCGATGGCTTTCAAAACGCGCAACCCGGTGGCCTGGGCCTGCGCTTCGTCGCGGCGCTGCTTTTCCTCCGCGGCCTTCATCGCGGCATCGGGATCGGGCCGCCGCTGTTGCTTCTTGGGGTGATGCACCGGGCAATCGGGATTGGCGCACACCTTGCGGAGTTCGCCTTTGTCGGTGCCATCCGCAACGATGGCCTGGGTAACGAACTTGCACGTTTTGTATTCCGGCGCTTCCTGCTGGTATTTGTTCTTCGGCTTCTCCTGCCGGATTTCGACATACTGCCCGCGCGGGACAAGCGTGCTGCCTTCGGCGGGTTTGCCGTAAGCGGTGGTGATCTGTACCAGCTTCGGTTTTGCCGCTACCGTCTGCTTCACATGCGCGTCCACCTTGGCCGCATAGCAGGCCGGATCGGAGCAGGAATCGTGCTGTGCTGCGATGCCTTCAAAGAGCAGCGTGTTGTGCCCGGTGCGTTTCGGGCAGTCATGGCAGGAACCCGCCTCGGGCACAAGCGTTGCAACCTCTTTCGAGAATGGCGCGGTGGCGAGTTCCAAGAGGATGTTGTGCTCGATCCATTCGCGCAGATGGCGAACGGGCAGCAGGATGCGCTTCGCCTTGCTGCCACCCGTATAGCTCTCCTGCCAGCAAGCGGTCAACGCTTCCTCCTGTTGTTGTGACTGCAACTTCGCCAGCAAAAGAGCATGACCCAAGCCAATCTCGTCCTTGGTAAAGGCTTCAACGGCAGCGGGGGCAAGTTCGGTCAAGCGAAGACGGGAGGTCACATACCCGGCGCTCTTGCCACACTTGGCCGCAATGAGTTCCACGGAATACTTCGGCTCCTCAAGATGCAGCAGAGCGGCGAAACCCTGCGCCTCATGGAGCGGATGCACGTCCTGACGCTGGAGGTTTTCGACTAGCTGCGCCTCCAACACCTGCGCATCGCTCATCTCGCGGATGCACACCGGCACGGTATTTTTCTCGGCCATCGCCGCGCCACGATAACGGCGTTCTCCGAAGACGATCTCAAAGCTCCGTTCTGCGCGGGGCCGAACCAACAAGGGCTGCAACACGCCGTTTTCGCGGATGCTGGCAGCGAGTTCCTGCATCGCATCTTCGTCGAATGTCTTGCGTGGGTTAGTGGGGGATACAACCAGCCAATCGAGCGGCAGGTCGCGGTACTCAGACTGAGTTTGCACTTGAACCATAGTAGTCATGGGAATCTCCTATTCCGGTTGAATCTTGCGTGAGGACGCAAGCGGGCACACTCCCAAGCGCACCCGCTCAGGATGTGTGCGTTAGCTGGCCGCTGCGAACTGCTCCCGCTCCGTCGCGGCTTCCGCGCCTTCGTCGTCGCGGATAGCGGCGAGAATCAGGGCTGATGTGCGCTGGATAACCTCAAGGCTTTCGGTCAGCAGGGTTGCGTTGCCGTTGTACATCTGGATGTAATCGCTCGAAGCGTTGCCCATCTCCAGGCCGATTGCCTGACCTACGATGAAGGCCACGGCCTCGGCTTCCGTCTCGCGCACGGTTGCCGTGGTGAAGGTGCGGCGCTCTGCCTTGTGCAAGAGTTCATGCGCCGTTTCGTGAACCAAAGTGACAAACTCTTCCGGCTTCGACTGGCCGGGTAGAAGAGAGATTTTTCCGCCGTAGCTTACTCCCAGCGCCGGGGCGATTCTCTCGTTGAACTCAAGCGTGATGTTCTGTTGCGCAAGGAAACCAATGAGCCGGTCGCGCTGATCGCCCACTTCGCCGGAGATGTTGTGCTCGAACTCCGGCAGGTCTTCGCCTTCGGTCTGTGCCACGTCGAACACATACACGGCGCGGAAACCGATTAGCACTGGCGGTTGCTTGGCGTTGCCGTCCTCGTCGGTATTCTGTACTGCATCGGTGTTTCTCCGCCGGTAACCGATCATCGGCGCAAGAATCTGAATGCCTCTCTCGCCGCGCTTCACAAACCGGCCCATTTCTTTCCATGTGCCGAATCCCGCAACGCGCGTGGCCGTGGGCCGCTGCCGCGCAATGGCAACGATGTTGCCAAAGCTGTAATTATGGAAACGCGCCATCGCGGTCAGATACGCGGCCAATGTCTCGCTTTTGCCCGCCTCTACCTGCCGGATGAGGAAGTCCACGGCCTGCTTAATGATGAGTTGGGTTGGATTGTCTTTCTGTGCTGTACGCCCCTGATAAGGCGAATCGCTGCGGTTGCGCCGCGCCGCATTTTTCCTGTGCGGCGCAGCTTGGCTGCTGGCTGTGCCATTGCTGGCGGTGGTGGCTGCAATGCTGGTAGTGCGGTTGCTGAATTCCATGATGATGCTCCTCTGGAAGCCCCGTTGGGGCCGATTGGCGTCCAGAAGCAAGAGCACCCAAACCTAATTTTTTTCGTTGAGTGCCCCCGCTTCATGGCTCTTGCAACGGGCGGAGGCGGAAGGTTCTGTCAAGGGCGGGCGTTTGTTGCCCGTTCATCGCAGCGCAGCGGAGACCCTTTACAGGTTCTTCCGCCTCTGCCAAGCCCGTTGCCTGAAGCGGGGGTGCTCAGACGAGAAAGAAATCTGGTGACACTTCCTTATTGCTGCACGCTTGTACGCACGTAAGGGCCGGCGTTGCGGGCAGGACACGGGCCCGCATGGATGGGGAGCGGAAAACGCCGGCAAGATCGGCGGTTGCAGCGAGGGAAGGGCGGAGCACCCTTCCCTTAGTGAGCCTGAGGGATGTAGCAATATGGTGGCGCTTGCGGACGATTGTGTGTCTCTTATTCCTTGATCCGACGCTTTGTTACTTTCATCTTGAATTCCTTGCCGGTGTCATCAACAACCGTCAGATTGTCGCCATCTAGACGGAACTTAACTTGCGAGTTTTCGGTGAAGCGGGGATCGTGCTGCCAGCGAAAGCTCAGGGTGCGTTCCGCGAAGTAAAGCATCTTCGCGTCATCGAGAACAACCTGGTAGGTGTTGTGCCCCCATTCAACATCAGGTGTCGTCGTGGCCGAATAATTCCCCTGGTCGTCTACGTGCCCTGTTGTAGTCGCGCCTCCCGATGAACTGGTCCAATGCTGCGTCCCAAAGGAGATCAGCTTTGCACTCGGCCATGAATCGTGCTCCGCCGATTTCTTATCTCCCGAAGTAGTTGACGGGGTGTTCTGAGTTGATAAGGTTGTAAGCAGGGTCTTTGCATCGGCGTTTCCCCCGTCGGCAGCTTGCGTCAGCCACTTGACCGCCTCACTCCGATCCTGCGGAACGCCATCACCATTCAAATACGCTCTCCCTAATGCGAGCTGCGATAAGACGTTCCCGCGTTCCGCGGCCTTTCGATACCACTCAGCAGCGAGTTGGCGATCCTGCGGCACGCCGCGGCCATACTCATATAACAATCCAAGAAACCCTTGCGATTCGACCTCTCCCTGGTCCGCCGCTTTGCGAAACCATGACGCTGCCTCCGATTCATTCTTTGCGATTCCATCTCCCTCGACGAGAGCAAGGGCAAAGAGGTATTGCGCTACCGGATTGTTGGCCTCCGCAGCTTTTCGATACCACAGAACCGCCTCAGCGTGATCCTTCGGAAGTCCAGCGCCGTCGAAATATGCAACGCCCAGAGCCAGCTCGCCGTCGGGATACCCGTGCTCTGCAGCCCGTCGGTACCAGTAGGCGGATTGAGCCAGGTCTTGCTTCACCCCGTTTCCCTGCTTATAGGCGGCAGCAAGATTGAATTCCGCTGGCGAATAGCCCTGATCTGCTGCTTTCTGATACCAGGCGAGTGCTTCAGAATAGTCCATCGGAACGCCCCGGCCGAATGCGTAAGCCGACCCCAACGCCGCTTCGCCCTCGGCGAATCCGTGGTCCGCTGCCTTGCGGAACCAGGCGACCGCCGTGGTCGAGTCTTGGGGAACACCGTTGCCGTTCGAATAAGCTTGACCAACCATGACTTGGGCGGAAGGATCACCCCCCTCGGCTTTCGCTAGGACCGCCGGGTCGATACCCGATTGCGCATTCACGTTCGACGCTACAACCATTACAGCCAAGATCGTTAATTTGAATGCAGGGTTCATCATCAGGTCTCTCCTTGAAACAATCGTGCTCACCCCTGGTCATCCGTCTCACGGGTAACTGCGTACCGAAATGCCATACTCGGCGACCCCGAAGGAATCCTGCTCATATTTAGCGCGTCTGAAACCAGAACATCGCGCTTCGTATACGGGTGCGTCACGCCACATTCGGGGCATCTTTCCTCGAAATCTGCGCAATGAGCGTCTGGAGAAAGGACTCCGACCGGATGCCTGAAAGGTTGGGCATCCCCAAGCTTACCCAAGAGTATCCGGCAGCCGCACTTCGGGCTCTTGCACTCAACATAGGCCCAGATTTCAAGCCGCTGTTCGACCAAGAGGCACCTCCTTGGAAACAATCGTTCTCAAAAGCCAATTGACTTTGCCAACATTCTATCTCTTGGGGATAGCACTTGAACCCGATCGTTCGTCCATCCCGTGCACGGACTCTGAAAAGCGTGCCAGTTTTGCACAATTCGCGGAAGGGATCGCCAGGGTATGTAATGGCGTTGGTGCGGGAAATCTTTGAAACTCCGCACGATTGCCGCCCAAAGCGGGTTCTTATGCTCACCGCGTACCTGGACGAAACTGGCCACGAGGGAAAGGATCTCGTGATCCTCTCCGGCTTTCTTGGAACAGCGGAGCAATGGGGAACATGCGAAGCTGAATGGCAGGCAGCACTCAAGCAGCGCCAGCGGAAGCATCTTCACATGGCTGAGCTGCGCTGGTCGAAACCCAAGCGACTCCGACCGCTGTTGTCTGTGCTTGGGCCAATTCCCCATGCCGCCGGGCTCCAAGCCGTTTACTCAGCGGTCAAGATTGCCGACTTTGCAGATTTGGTGGACGGTACCGCGATGCAGAAAGCTATGAAAGGCTACTTCATCACTCTGCTTGGCGTTGCTGACGTGATTACCAAGAATATCCCGCCGGAAGAAACATTTAGACTGGTGCTTGAAGTCCAGACCGAATACGCAGCGGGAGCAAAGCAGATTTACCATGGGGCCCGGGACAGCCGGACCCCTGACGACAAACGCAAGTGGGAATCCCTTGAGTTCATTGAGAAAGACGAGTCGGTCTTGGCTGAGCCAGCCGACTATCTGGCGTACGCCCAGTTGCAGCAGTACCGTGATCCCAAATCGATCAAGTCGGAACTCTGCGCGCCGATTCTCAAAATGATGCGTCCGGGGTTGGGACGCAACCACCTTGCAGAAAAGGAAATCCTGCGGCAGTTCGTTAGGGGCATGATCCAGAGGCACCCGGCCCTGATGCGAAGCACAGCAGCGTCAGATTTGCAATGATGTTGGATAAATCCGAGGATCGCATACCGAAAGGATTTCGGAAATGGAAAGGCTGGAGGCGCTTGGTGGCTATTTAATCGTGGTTGGTTTCCTCATTACAATCATGTCATTGATAGTGGCATTCTTTACCGGGATGCGTCTATCAGCAACCACCTGCTGCCGTTGTTCGCAAACGCAAGCCTCGTGGCAGTCATAGTTCTTTTTTTAGTCCTGCTACCGCTATTCTCAGGGACCGTCCAAGGAGGCGAATTGTGAACACACAAGACAACCGGCTCTTCCTGAGCGGACGGTTCACGGAAGCAATTGAATACGCAAGGCAACTTCACACCGAGTTCCGCAAAGGAACTGATATTCCTTATATGGCTCACCTGGTCGGGGTTGCGGCACTCGTCATGGGTGAAGCCGGAGGACGAGTTCTTGTCACGGAAGACATGGTTCTAGCTGCGCTGCTTCACGATGTTGTGGAGGATCACGGCGGAATGACGCGCTTGCATGAAGTAGAGCAACGTTTCGGGGCCAATGTAGCCAGAACGGTAGAGGGTCTTTCTGACTCGTTTGCGGAGAATCAGCACCCGAAGGATGAATGGAAAAGGCGGAAGTCTGAGTATATTAAGCGCCTGCGTCATGAACCCGATGACGTATTGCTCATCTCCGCTGCGGACAAACTTTACAATGCCAAGGCGATTCTGGACGACTTTAAGGACATCGGCGAAGCCATTTGGAAGAGGTTTAATCGTGGCGCGGATCAGCAACTTTGGTATTTCGACGAACTGCTGGCCGTCTATCTCTTGCGCCCCCGTAACCGGATCGTGAATGAATTGGAGCGCGTAGTAGGTGAGCTTGCAGCACTGACGCCCAAGGTGTCCTCGGAAGAGTGAGGTCTGATCTTGCCCCGCATTTTCTTTAGAACCGCGTTTTTTTGGTCTGCTCCATTCGGGTTTAGGAGATGCTCTCAGGCGTGCGAATGCGGTCTGGACGTGTACAATTGCCGCGTCCAGAAAACCAGCATGGAACTCGTGGTCAATATCTGAAAGGGCACAGCGCCAGACGTATGCGGTTCTTGACGAGAAAGCCATCGCCTTCGGAATACGCGACTCATCTTAGTGAGATGTACGACGCGGGTTTTGACAAGACGATGTTCAACGAGATCTTTCCGGCTGAGTCTGTTTCGCTGTATCACTCCGCCGATGCGGCGCTCGCCGAATGGTTTGCTTTTGGGGCGTTTATTGTTACCTACTGCTTATGGGTGGTCTTCGATTCCAAAGAAAAAATCTTCCCGATACTCGATAGCTTTCAACCAATGCTCGTCAATCGCCTAAGAAAGCTCAGTCCTGCAATTGCCGATCAATTCTTCAAGATCGCTTCAGCGCGAGAGGAAGAATACATGACGGCGTATCGGAAGATAAAGGATGGAACGTCGATGAGCATCTTCTATAGCCGCGTTGGCTCCCACATCATCGGATCATTCGATCCAAGCCTCGACTCACTGGATATGCCGCAATTGAGCGACATCATTCAGGTCGTCGGTCTTTCGACCTTCGGAACTAAGGCGATGGTCGCAATCAAGTCGGCTTTAGAGAAAGCAAAATAGACACTGCAAAATTCCAATACGCAACGTCGATTGGGTGATGGAGGTGCCTCGTGGCCTGTTCGCGGTATTATTCTTGCAACGAAGCGCGAAAGGTTTAGCATGGCCGAATCGCAGACTGTCGAGCGTGCAGCCCCTGTGCAGGCTCCTGTTCGCCGTCCATATAGGTTCGGGATTACATTCGCCATCCTAAACTTGGTAGCTGGTCTCTTCTATGGATTTCAGGCGGTGACCAGTGGCCCAGATGAATCAATTTCGTTGGCGGCCTCTGCCCTTTTGGCCGCTAGCACCGGGGTTGGCCTTTTGCGGAAGAAACGATACGGACTCACCCTCCTAGCCCTTGGTTTTCTTGTGGCCGCAGGACAAATTATTCCCGACTGGTTTAAGCCTCACTCTGGGAATCAGGCCTACTACGTCTGCGTGAATGTCGGCGCCTCAATCGCGGCGCTTGCCGTCATAGCCTATTTCTACAAGCGCCGGATGGAGTTCAGTTCCCAAAAGAGCGTGGCGGCGCACCTATCGAGGGTACACACGAGCGAAGGAGATGTAACCGTGATGACAAAAGCTGGGCGCATGCTCTCCTCGCCGCGCACCACTGTCATGCCAGCTCACTTCGCGGACCTAGGAAACTTGGGTGTGCGGTTCCATTGGAATACCAATGATCCCGGATCGCTCGCGCACCTGCACAACCTCTTGGTGAAGACCCTTGAGGAAGGCGTAACGCTCATGGAACTCCGTTCCGTGGCGGATGCTGGAAAGATGCTTCTAAGTGCCGGGTTGCCCTTTATTCCGGGGGATGCGCCGCTGCCCGATTCGCTCAGGCAAGTCGCTGCCTCAGTGAAAAGTGTGATCTAAACTATAGAAAATGAAGTTCCGGTTCAGTGGAGATGATAACGAAGGGAACCACTGAATACGCGAAATGACATTCATGCTCTCCGACAAGGAGCCTGCGAAGATGTCGGAACGGATTTATGCAGAACTCACGCCCGAGCAAAGGGAGAGCGTGATCCGGGAATTCCGGAGAAGCCTTGAGGCCGGTGGATGTTCGCCGAAACTGAATCCTTCACTGCTCGGGCTGGATTGGGAATTGTTTGAAACGCGCGAGTTCCCGGAGTATGCCAACGAAGTCTGTTGTGGTAACCCGCCGGAATTCATCTCTCTCGCATTCTCGGCGCTCGACGCCTACGTCACAGCCATGCTCGCAGCTCACTTTTCCTATCGTTCTCTCGGAGTCCTGAACTTCACGTGCAGTCTCAAGCGGAGCGGTCCCGAGTCTCAGATGCACATGGAATTTGCGACGATACCAGAGCAGGGCCACATTAACCCAGACTCGGTAATCCTCGAAATGCTGAATTCGTTTTCACGGCTATTGCAGACCAAGCGCATCGAAGCAGGCACAGTCTTTTTTCTGGAAGGCGAAGGATGCGCGATGCAATTCGCATACCCTGGCCGCATGGTGGCTGAGGCATCGCCGTTCCTCCGAGATCGTCCTGATGACCTTTGGCCCCAAGTAACACTCAGCCTTACGCCCACGGATGAGCTGCGAATCCGCGCGCAGGTTATTTTGGCTTTTCTACTTAGCTCTACCTCAATGGATGGTAGCCCGAATTGACCAGAGCCACACACGCGAAATGCTGATCGTGTGCATACACGACTCCCTCCCGGCACAAAGAGGTTGGAACTGCACTAAGTACAGCCGCCAGCGGCGGCACGTGCAGAGAGATTTGCCGCTAAGAACGCCCCAGCGGGGCAGCGGCAAATCAGAACAATCTCAGGGAGGAGCGTCCGGGCCGGACATGGGGACGACTACGTCCCTGCGCCAGCCTCCGCCAGCGGCTCCGGCAAAAGACGGCTTCGGGAGGTTTATTGTCAACGCGCCTTGCTGCGTTGACCTCCTTTAGACCTATCGTGAACCTCTGCCGCCTTCACCGCCTTGGCCTTGCTATAGTCCGGTTGCGGCAGTTCCCACCCCGCCATCCCCTGCAAAACGCGGTCCGCGTGCTTGATGGTGTTCACGTGTCCATAGTGGGTTTCAATCATGTGGACGGAAGTTCCCATCTGCTCGGCGAGGAAATACACGTCCACGCCTTCCTGCAATCGGAGCGTAGCGTAGGTGTGCCGGAAGCAATAGGTCGAGCGCGGCACGCCCTGCGTGCCTTCGCGCAGTTTCGCTTCGTTCAGAAGGTTTTCAATCAGCTTGCTGTAAAGAGTTTTTTCAGGCTTGCCCGTGGTGTTGGTAAAGACTCTGTCGTCCGGTTCCGTGGCTTTGGAGATCGCGCGGATACGTTCCAGATACTCTCCGACGCTCTTAGGAGCGACCAGCTTGCGCGACTTGCCTTTGCCTTGGACAAACAGCACAACGATCTCACGCCCCTCGCGGTCTTTTGCAGGCATAATGTCGCGCCAGCGGAGATTCTTCATCTCCGCCGGCCTCATGCCTGTATTGCAGGCAATCAGGATCATGTTGTAGGTGACGGTGCGATACCAGATGCTTGAAGGTTTATCTGTCTCGGCAATCCACTTCCTTCCCACAGTGTGGAGTTTGCGGTATTCCTCCAGCGTAAACTCATCGCGTCTCATCGTCTTGAGCTTGGGGCGCTCGTCGAAACGCTGGCTGGCCGCAACGTAGCGTTTCTTGATGGCGTAATTCATCACCGCACCGAAGATGGACATCTCCAGGCGGATGGTGGAATCGCTGATAAAAGGAACCGTCCGTTCTTCGGAAGGCTTGACTTCAATCGGCTTCAAAACTCGGATGCCCAAGGTTTGCTGAACCTTGGTGCGGCGCTCGGCTTCCGTATCCGCGAAGGCTTGCGCCATGTCGGCAGTGACTTCCCGAACGCCGTTGCGCCTGTTGCGTCCCGCGCCGTTCTCCCGTCGCCATGCCGGATAGCCGCCCCAAAGCTCATCACCAATAAGGTGGACCTGCGTTGAGCCTACATATCGGTCTAAAGCGCCTTCGATAATGGCACGGACTTTCCTGGGCCGCGCCGCGCTGATCTCACCGCGCTTCGCCCGCGCCTCCTGCATCAGCAGATACTCTCGCCCCACCTCGCGGAAGGGATGGTTGAACACAGGAACGTCATGCTTTAAGCGGAACCGGATGTCTGCGTCCTGGTCGAAGGCGCGTTCCCGCGCCACCTCAATGTCGGTCGTCTTGAGCGAAACCGTCTTGTAGCGGTCGGCTTTGGGTATTTTCATGCGGCAATACCACATCCGATGATCCACGTCGCCACGCCGGAAGAGAACCAGGCCCGGCTTGAGTTCCGCTTTGTCGGTGACGAATGCCATGTTCGCCTCTATTGTTTTCGATGCGTCCTGTGCAGATTCCGTGCAGATTTTTCCGGCAAGTTATTGACTCTGCGTATCTGTGCAGGACTTGTATAGATGATATCAAAATATTATGTTGCTTGTTTATATATATTTACGATATATTTGTCATCCTGAGCGCAGATTGGCCTGCATTTCAGGCCAATCGAAGTCGAAGGATCTGCAGTTGCCTTTCTAAAAGCTTCCGATTCGCTGCACCGGCTTTTGAGAAACGTGCTGGTGCAGCATCACTCCAACCATTCGAGGGTTCCCAGGAATGGCCGCAACAGAAATGTGCAGACTGGGCGGGAAACTGGTACTTCTCTCAGTGTTCGCCGCGGTAGTGATGGCACCACCGTCACTGGCTGCTCAATCGAGTCCTAATCAGACTGCGTCTCCGGCCGCGCCTCAGGCGGCGGCGCCGGCTGCACAGGCGTCTCCGGGCAGAGAGCAGATGTTGTCCCAATCGCCGCCCGCAGAGCCGGCGTCCAATACTGCGCAGGCTACGGCCGCGCCGCCCCCGTTTGATGTCGCCACCATCAAGGCAAGCAAGCCCGATCCCGAGCGAGGCAGGATGATGATGACGGCGGACGGAGTCTCTATTTCGGGGATTCCGCTGGCGATGATGATACGCGAGGCCTTCAGTACTGAGGACGATCACATTATCGGCGAGCCGGCATGGGCAAGATCGAGCCGATTCGACATTCAAGCCAAGGTTGCGCCTGAAGATGCGACAAAACTGAAGGCCCTTTCGTTCGCCCAGCGCAAGGCAATGTTGGTGCAGCTCATGGTGGATCGATTCGGATTGAAGTACCACCGCGAGACGCGCGATTTGCCTGTGTACGACCTGGTGATTGCCAAGAGCGGCGTAAGAATGCAGCCGGCAAAGGAGCAGGATGCAGCCAACGCGCGTCATTTAATGATGTTTGGGGGGCCCGGCAAGATTGAGTCGACGGCCATGAAGGTTGAAAACCTGGCGCACGTGCTTTCGCAGCAGCTTGGCCGCACGGTCGTAGACAAGACCGGTCTCAAAGACAACTACGATTTCACGCTCACCTGGACGCCCGACGATTCAGCACCCGGCATGGCGCGCCCGGGCGATGCCCCGCCCGCGCCGAACCCTGATGCCGGCGACAACTCAGCGGGGCCGTCGCTGTTTACCGCGCTTGAAGAGCAGCTTGGACTGAAACTCGAATCTGCCAAAGGGCCTGAAGAGGTGATCGTGATCGACCACATCGAACAGCCTTCGGCGAATTGACCAATTGGAGCGAGCCGTTGACCTGGTTGCGCGTTTTCAGAATCTGGATGCTCTGCGGGCTGGCGCTGCTCTCGGCCGCGAGTGTCTTTGCGCGGGAGTTTCATGGGGCAATCACCTATGGCGGGCAGCCGCTGCCCGGCGCAACCGTGACCGCTACGCGCGACGGCAAGAAACTCACCACGGTCACCGATCAGGGCGGGCTCTATCACTTCGACGATCTAGCCGACGGCGCATGGACCATCCAGGTTGAGATGCAGTGCTTCGAACCCATCCGCGCCGAAGTGACGGTCGGGGCGAACATGCAGGCGGGCAACTGGGAGATGAAACTTCTGCCGGCCGACCAGTTATTGGCGAAGACCAAGGTTGTGCAGAACCCCATTCTGGCAAGGCCGGAGCTGAAGCCGCGCAGCGAGGAGAAGAAGCCCGATCAAGCGGCCAACAACCCTCCCGCGGAGATGCCCAAACCGCCCGAGAACGGTGACGACCAGAGCGCCGACGGCTACCTGGTGAACGGCAGCGTGAACAACGCGGCCACGTCGCGCTACTCTACCAATCCTGCCTTCGGCAATACGCGGTCGGGAACGCGCGCCCTGTATAACGGAGGGTTCGCGGCGAACATTGCAAACTCTGCGCTCAATGCGCGTCCGTATTCCATCAGCGGAGTTGAGGCAGCCAAAAGCACGTACAACCTGATTACCAACTCCACTTACATTGGCGGCCCTTTGAAGATTCCGCATCTGCTGCCGCGCGGGCCGAACTTCTATGTCAACTACACGTGGACGAGGAACAATAACGCGGCCATGAATACCGGATTGGTGCCGACGCTCGATGAGCGCAGCGGGAATCTGGCCGGGCTGCTCAACGGCCTGGGCCAGCCTGTTACCGTCTACAATCCCGCCTCCGGCGAGCCTTATCAAGACAACCAGGTTCCCGTGAGCCAGCAGGCCGCAGCGCTGCTTGCGCTTTATCCCATGCCGAATCCCAACATTCCCAGCACCTCCGGCTACAACTACCAGGCGCCGGTGCTGAATGCCACACACTCCGATGCAATGCAGTCGCGGCTCGACAAGCAGCTCGGCCGCCGCGACGGGCTTTACGGCGGCTTCAGTTTCTCAAGTACCCGCTCTGACTCGGTGAGCCTCTTTGATTTTGTTGACGCTACCGGCACTCTCGGTTTGAATGGCTATCTGCACTGGATGCATCGCTTCGGCGGGCATCTGTTTCTGAACACGGGATACAACTTCAGCCGCTACCGCACTGAAACCACGCCGAACTTCGCCAACCGCATCAACATATCGGGGCCAGACGACGCGAACATCGCCGGCAACGACCAGACCCCTTCGAACTGGGGTCCGCCAAGCCTGGGCTTTTCAAGCGGCATCGCGGGGCTCTCCGACGGAAACAGCGCCTTCAATCGCAACGAGACCAACAGTGTCTCGCTGAGCGTCGGCATCTATCAGCGCCGCCACAATATCTCAGCAGGCGCCGATTATCGCCGCCAGGAGTACAACTATTTCTACCAGCAGAATCCGCGCGGCTCATTTTCGTTTACCGGCGCGGCAACCGCAAACTCGGCCGAGAGCTCGACGACCGGCTCCGACCTGGCTGACTTTCTGATCGGTATTCCCGACACCAGTTCCATCGCGTTCGGCAACGCTGACAAGTACTACCGCGAGCCGGTGTACGATGCGTACTTCACCGACGACTGGCGGGTGATGCCTGTTCTCACCATCAATGCGGGCCTGCGCTGGGAGTACAGCGCGCCGATGACTGAGCTCTTTGGCCGGCTCGTCAATCTCGACATCAACCCGGGGTTCACGGCGGCCGCACCGGTGCTTGGCTCCAATCCCGTTGGCCCGGTGACAGGGGCACATTATCCATCTTCGTTGATTCGTCCCGACCGCGGCGGCATCCAGCCGCGCATCGGAATCTCATGGCGGCCCATTGCCGCATCGACAATCGTGATTCGCGCCGGCTATGGAGTCTATCGCGACAGCTCGATGTATCAGAGCATCGTGAACCAGATGGCGCAGCAGGCATCTTTGCCACATACCACGAGTTTCAGCATTCAAAACAACCCCACTTCTTGCCCGCTCACGCTGAGTAGCTTCTCGGTTCCGGCCTCCACTTGCGTGACGGGAACTCTGGATACCTTCGCCATCGATCCCAACTATCACGTCGGTTATGCGCAGGTGTGGCAGCTCACTGTACAGCGCGACCTGCCCTTTGCGCTGCAGATGGTGGCGACATACATGGGAGTGAAGGGCACGCACGGCGCGCAGCAGATGCTGCCCAACACCTATCCCATCGGCGCAACCAGCGCGTGCCCGAATTGCCCCTCCAATTTCACCTACCGTTTATCGGGTGGCAACTCCACGCGCCAGTCGGGGCAGCTTCAATTGCGCCGCCGTCTCAAGAACGGATTCACCGCAACGCTGAATTACACCTGGTCCAAGTCCATCGACGACGATGCCGTCCTGGGCGGGCAGGGATACGTGAGCGGAGGCGGCGGCGCAGCGTCAAGTGGTTCGGCGGCGATTGCGCAAAACTGGCTCGATCTGCGGGCCGAACGTGGACTCTCGACATTCGACCAGCGGCAACTGGCCACTCTGACGGCGCAGTACACCAGCGGTGAAGGACTGGGCGGAGGCACGCTCATGAGCGGCTGGCGCGGCCGCCTGCTGAAGGAGTGGACGCTGCTCGGCAACTTGAGCGAAGGCACGGGTCTGCCTGAAACTCCCAGGTATCCCTTTGCCGTGCCCGGCACCGGGTACACCGGCGTCATTCGCCCCAGCCTGACCGGCGCGAATATTTATACATCAGGGGTGACGCATTTGAACGCGGCGGCTTACACGGCGCCCGCGCCGGGGCAGTGGGGAACTGCCGGCCGCAACTCCATCACCGGGCCCAACCAGTTCTCACTCAACAGTTCGCTGGCGCGCACCTTCAGGCCGCACGGCAAGCTGTTTCTCGATCTCTCCATCAATGCCACCAACGTGCTCAACCATCCTGTGTTCAGCGCGTGGAATGCGACATGGGACGATGCGAGCCAGGCGAACGCCGAGCTCTTCGGCCGGCCGGCAAATGCGAACGGAATGCGCTCGGTGAGCACTGAGATCCGGGTGAGGTTCTGATCATGCGACGCCTGCCAATCATCCCGCTCCTTTGCGCCGCATGCGCCTTTGCGCCTGCGCAGCAAGTCGGCCAGAACAAGTCTGCCGGAATCGACCAGGGGCCAACCATCAAGGTTGAGTCGCAGCTCGTAGTTGAGGCCGTGGTTGTCAAGGACAAGCAGGGCCACTTCATTCCCGGCCTCACGGCGAGGGACTTTGTAGTGACCGAAGACGGCGCGCCCCAGGAAGTGCGCTACTGCGAGCATGAGGACCTGACTTCCGACGCCAAGGTGCTGCCTGCCTCGACGCGCGCAACCGAGGATGTGCACATCTACAACAAGCTGGCGCGCACGCAGATTGCGCCCGAAGCGATGGGCGATCAGAAGTACAAAAACCGCAGGCTGATCGCGCTTTACTTCGACATGGTCGGCATGTATCCGCCTGACCAGAACCGCGCGCTCAACGCGGCCGAGCAGTTTGTGCGCACGCAGTTGACGGCCGTCGACATGGTGTCGATCCTGCGCTTTGCGGGTGGAGGGGTAGACATCCTGCAGGACTTCACCACCGATCGCAACAAGTTGCTGAGCATTCTTGAGACGATGGCGGTGGGTGAGGGGCAGGGATTCGCCGACACCATCGACGATGCGAGCAGCTCTGACACCGGCGCGGCCTTTGGCCAGGACGACAGCGAATTCAATGTCTTCAACACCGATCGCCAGCTCTCGGCGCTGCAGACCGCGGCGCACTTGCTGGGCCGCGTGAATGAGAAGAAGTCGCTCATCTACTTTGCCGGCGGCATGCAGCTCAACGGCATCGACAACCAGGCGCAACTGCACGCCACAGTCGACGAGGCCATTCGCTCGGGCGTCACTTTCTGGACCATCGATGCGCGCGGCTTGGTGGCCGGCGCGCCGCTGGGCGACGCCACGCAGGGCTCGCAGGGCAATGCCGGCATGTACAACGGCACTGCCGCGCAGCAAGTGAGAGACAGCTTCATGCAGTCGCAGGACACGCTCTACGCCTTGGCCGGCGACACCGGCGGCAAGGCGTTTCTCGACAACAACGATCTCGATCGCGGTATTGTGCAGGCGCAGGATGCGGTCTCTGATTACTACGTCCTCGGTTACTACTCTTCGAACACGGCGAAGAACGGACACTTCAGGCGTATCAAGATCATGCTGGCCTCGAATGCCGACGCCGATCTCAACTACCGCCAGGGATACTACGCCGACAAGGATTTCACGAAGTTCACGGCGGTGGACAAGGAGCGCCAGCTTGAAGACGCGCTGATGCTCGAGGATCCCATCACCGATCTCACCATCGCCATGGAGATCGACTACTTCCAGCTCAACCGCGCGGAGTACTTCGTCCCCATCATCGTCAAGATTCCGGGCCGCGAGTTGGCGCTGGCCAAGAAGGGCGGATACGAACATACGCTCATCGACTTTGTGGGCGAGATCAAAGACCTGGTGGGCGGCACCACCGTGTCGAATGTGCGCGACAACGTGAACATCAAGCTCAGCGACGCGACGGCCGCGGAGCTGGCACATCGGCCGATCGAATACGATACGGGGTTTACGCTTCTGCCCGGCCGTTACCGGATCAAGTTCCTGGCGCGCGACGACGAGACCGGCCGCATTGGCACCTTTGAGACCACGTTTACCATTCCCAACCTGAACAAGGAGGAGAAGCGCGTTCCCATCAGCGCAGTGGTGCTTGGCAGCCAGCGTGTCGAATTGAACCAGGCGCTCTACGACGCTGCCAAAGCCAAGGACCGCATCAAAGACGACGCGGTCAATCCGCTGGTTGCCGACGGCAAGAAACTCATTCCCAGCGTGACGCGCGTTTTCAGCACCACGCGCGACATCTACGTTTACTTCCAGGCCTACAAACAGACGCCGTCGCCCGGCAACCCACCGTTGTTTGCATTTGTGAGTCTCTACAAAGGCGAAGCGAAGGTCTACGAAACCTCGCCCTCGGCCATCGCGCCTTCCACCGCCAGCCGCCTTGGCGCCATGCCGCTCAGCTTCAGTCTTGGCGTGAACGGACTTGAGCCTGGAGCCTACGAGTGCCAGGTGACCATCATCGACCCGGCGACGCAGAAGGCAAATTACTGGCGCGCGCCGATTGTGCTGGTGCAGTGAAGTACCGCCGGTCTCCACAGGTTGCCGAAAAACTCCACGGGATACGGCCTTGTGTCAGGGCACGACTTTAGTCGTGCCGACAAAACCAGCAAAATGAGTCGGGGCTTCAGCCCCTGCGGGATCGACTGCGGCGAAATTGCTTCGTTCAATGAGTTTTTTCCGTAGCCCGTCCTGACCGGGGGCCCCAGCTCCTAGCCTCCCGCTTGGGGTGCGAGGGGTTGGCAGTTCAAATCTGCCCGTCCAGACCATATTTAGAATCAATGAATTACAGAATCTGTGGAGGTGACAAATATCCTACGCGCGGGGTCTTTTTCTTGCAGTGATTTTCGCCTCATTTGCTGCGACCTTCCCATCCAAGAATCGAATTAAGCGCCGCTCAATTTTGCCCATGTCCTTTAGCTCACACTCCCAAATCGTCAACACTCGCCACCCCGCCGCGTTCAATTGTTCTAGGTGACGCGCATCTCGCTCTTGATTGCCCCTTAGCTTGGGTGACCAATACGCCTCGTTCGTCTTCGGCTGGTGCGCCTTCCGGCACGAATGGGCGTGCCAAAAACATCCATGAACAAAAATCAATTTGCGGAGTCTCCCAAAAACAATGTCCGGTTTGCCCGGCAAATCTTTGCAATGAAGACGATACCTGTATCCGTGGCGAAACAGCACTTGTCTCACAGCCAATTCAGGGGAAGTGTCCTCGCTGGTAATCCGGCGCATGTTCTCGCCTCGGGTAACTCTCTCCTCCGGTTTTCGACGCGCGCTTCTCATAAGTGGCATAATGAATCTGGATTTTCACCCAACCTCACTGTGGCGCAAGAGCGGCCTCCATGTGGCCCTCGGTTCTATTTTTGCCGCGGAATTGAGCGTAATGACGAAGAACACGACGCGCAAGCCTAAGGATATTACACCGCGTTTTGGTATTGGGGAATGGTTCGGCAATCGGTTGGGTGGACTGACTCCCGCCGAGCGGCAGTACCTTGGTGCGGAGCAGGCAAAGAAGAAAAAGGATCGTGATCCGCAGCCCTGCCCATTCAAATCCTCGAAAGAAGCTGCGATTTGTACCAAGACGGGAGGAGTCTGCTCACTTCGCCTATATGCGTATGTACCGCATGAAGCAACTGGACGGGCCGCCGCGGAAGTTGTCTCAGGGCCTCAGGGAGGGTTGCGCGCAACCTGCCCATACCGCTTCCACGAGAATTTGGATGTATTCCGCTGGGTGGGTGACAGGCTGCTTAGTGACGATAATCCTCGACTCGCGGGAGAAGTTGGTTTCCTAGAAGCTGGAGCCACCACGGACAGCGAAGGTGGAGATGATGTTGGCCGCTTCGACATGATTCTCGTGAGCAACAAGTCTGGCGCTGGTGCCCCAATGGAATGGTGCGCCGTTGAAATTCAGGCGGTGTACTTTTCGGGCGATGCGATGACTGGAGAATTTGCGGCTTTCGCTGACACAAATGTTGATTGGGTTGTCTTCCCCGCTGGACGACGCAGACCCGATTACAGAAGCAGCGGCCCAAAACGCCTGATGCCGCAACTGCAAATCAAAATTCCCACGCTTCGCCGGTGGGGCAAAAAGATGGCCGTAGTTGTTGATAGGGCATTTTTCGACTCGATTGGTGAGATGGACCACGTCGCAGACATTTCAAATGCGGATATAGCGTGGTTCATTGTTCGCTTCGATGAACAACCCGGCGAAAAGCGGAGCCGAATGGTACTAGACGATGTGCGCTACACAACTCTTGAGCGTTCGGTCGAAGGACTGACGGGAGGCAAGCCAGTACCGAAGCAGGAGTTTGAGCGGCGCATTGAAAACAAGCTAAGAGAGGCACCAACGCACGCCGAATCTGATGAATCAGGATTAGAGATTCCCGAAGGCCTGCCCGAGCAGGACTAGACCGCTGGCGCCAAGTCGAAAAGCTCTCCAGGCAGCGCATCCGAAATATCGTAGTCCATTTCGGGCGCTTCAATTGCTCTCAGAACAGCTCTTGCCACGTTGTACCCGAGAAGAGGGGGAACGGCGTTGCCCACTTGCTTGTACTGCTCTGTTTTGCTGCCCTGAAATGTGAACAAATCGGGGAACGACTGTAGCCGCGCTGCCTCACGAACGGTGATAGCACGGTTTTGTACGGGGTGGATGTACGCCCCCCAATGCACGTCACATTTCGTGAGAATCGTGCACGCAAGATCGGTCTTCCGAGGCCGCCCATATCGCTTTGTATGGTCACTTCGTTTGGCCCGCCGCATACCTTTGGGCAGCAACGCGAATGGAATATCCCTCCACGACCCACCGGGTGGAATGTGCTTCATTCGCTCTTCATTCACGGAAGCAAGGCGCGGAGCTTCGTGATTAGTGACAAGCTTTTCATCACCACGCAGCAATCGCTGATATTCGTTTTTGGGGCCGCTGGCATACGCAAAATTGCGAGCCTCACCGCCGCTCACGACTGTAGGAAGGTCAGAGATTGCGTCCCAAACTGTCACAAAGTCCGCGAGGCCGTGACCGTGGGTTGGCTTCGGAAAGAAAATTGGATTCCGCGTGCGTGTTGCGATGAAAAAAATGCGCCGCCGCTCCTGTGGGACGCCAAATTCTTCGGCCTTGAGCATCTTCATTTTAACCCGATACCCGAGCCTGCCCATCCCCTTCTCAATTTGCCGGACAATCGCTCCGCCTGAAATTGATGTAATCCCTGTGACGTTTTCCATCACCATCCAGTTCGGCCGCAGACCCTCCACGATGCGTAGGTACTCTCGAAACAAACCGGCGCGGGGATCGTCCTCGCCCCTCTGATGGTTGTAAACGGAATAGCCTTGACAGGGTGGTCCACCAATGAGCACGTCCAATTCACCACGCTTTAATCCCGTTGCACGAAGCAGATTCGAGGCGGTGACTTCTTGAATCGGCCCAGGAATGAAACGGGCCTCGTGATGTGTCGAGACAAACGTTGCGCCTGCCGCCTCATCAAAGTCCTGCCCTGCAAGGACGTGAAAGCCCGCTTGCCGGAACCCCTCGGACAGCCCGCCAGCACCACAAAAAAGATCGATTGCAGTAAGACTTCTAGGAGCGGTCATGGACGCTTCGCATGGTCAGCTTCAATGGAAGTTGAACGTGCTCCTCCCGATACTTCGCGATAAACTCGACAATGGCTTGACGACCAAGCCAAGCCATCGAAACATGGTGCCGGTCTTTCAGCAAGAGTAGCTCAGTCAGTTCAGAATCAGTCAACGAAACTGATAGCCGGTTTTTCGAGTTGCCAAATTTGGGCTTTGGGTTCATGTTGGTTTCAGACCGGAACGGATGAACAGATTGCAGCACCTTGATGCATTATGCAGCAAAATGCTGCTTGAGGCAATGCGCACCCGTAGGAAAAGGCATCCCAATCTCCATTTTCCGTAGTTAGCTGTGCACGTCAGAGCCGAGCTTTCGCGGGTGCCCCATCCAAGCTCCGCTTGGGTGGGACGGAACACCGCCCACCGTTCACCACCATAAACGACACTGACCGCGGGGCCGGACTGCGAACGGCTGAAGCACAGCTACTGCTGGGGAGGGCAGCTCACTTACTCAAGTTGAGATCAATGTTGAATGCTTGTCTGTTCAATTCCATATTGTATTGCTGCTTTAAGTACGTCGATTCTTATATCTGTGAGTGTTTTGAATTTGATGCAATACCCCGTGACGCTTGCTTTCCCGAGTTCCTTCTCAAATGTCCGGGCTAGGTACTTCTTGTCATTTACTCCCATAATGTAGACGGAAATGCCCGTTGTATTCGCACTTATGCCGATTTGATAGAATTCCTTGGTTTTTCCATTGGCATATTGAATGGTTTGAGATCCATATCCAATGTTCGGGTTGGAAACGGTTTTTCCTCTCTCGTCTTTTCCATCCAGGAACCACAATTTACATGCCGGCATCAGCGCCAGGATAATGGCTTGCAACTCTTGCATCTCGCTGCGTTTTGGTTCCGGTTGAGTGGCAATATAATCCTTAATCTGTTTCTGCACTTTCATGTAAACCTCCTTCGCTCAGCGGCGCCAATCCAGTGCTCCGGGAACCACCGGATTGGGGTCGGCTTGCCAGGCTGCGTAAATCGATCAGAATGATACCGGATTCTGTTTACTCATTGCCACCGCCGGGCGCCTCATCCTCCTGAGCGAAGCGGAGCGGAGTCCGAAGCCTGCCCTGAGCGAAGATTGCGAAGCAATCGCAGTTGAACGGGGATCTGCTTTTTCATCAGTGGGTGGGACGGAACACGCTAACCCCGCTAACCCCGCTAACCCCGCTAACCCCGCCAACTCCGCTAACCCCGCTGCTCTTTGCAGTTAATTTCCCCCTTCCGGCGCACAATTCTAAATAGAAGGAATTGAGGCCGGAAACATGAAGAACATCGCCGTATCTGTCACCGACAAAACCTACGCGGGCGGCCGTAAGTGGGCCGCCCTTGAAGTTTCCGATAAAGCTGCCGGGCGAAGAGCATCGCAATCCGCCCCTCAGCCCCGCTCCATCTTTCGCACTCTGTCGACTTTGCTTAAAAAGCACGCAGAAACTGTACAGCCGCAAGCCGCCCCAATTAAATCAACAAGTTAACCTACAAAAACCGCACAGTTCCAACTGTGCAGCGGCTGTGCAAGGGCGGTGTGGGGCTGCGCGCTGGCTGTGCACCGGCGAGCCCTTCCAATCGAATCAACAACTTGGCACACCAACCCCGGGACGCTTCGCAGTCCGGCTGTGAGACCTTCAAGACAGCAAAAAGCCCGGACTCGTTGGAGTCCGGGCTTCTGTTAGCGCTAATTGCGCTGGCTGCGGGTTTATCTCCTGATCTGGAGCGAGAGCGTAGTGGTTGCGCTCTGGCTGCCGCTTGCGCCCTTGATAGTGATGGAGTAGGTTCCGGTCTTGGCGTTTCTTGCCACGCTGAGGTAGAAGTCCGTTGTGCCGGAGCCGGTGACCGAGGTGGGGCTGAAGCTCGAAGTCACGCCGGACGGAACGCCGGTTGCGGAAAACGTGACTGCCGAGTCGAATCCACCCGAAGCCGTCACGGTAACCACGGCGTATCCTTCCTGACCCTGGTCGAGGTATCCCGAGGAGGGCGAGACAGAGAGAGTGAAGCTGCCCTGCGAAGGAGCCGTGACCGTAAGCGATACGGTGGTGGTTTCAGTAGTCGAGCCGGAGGTACCGGTCACGGTGATCGGATAAGTTCCGGCAGCTGCCGTCGAAGCCACGGTGATCGACATGGTCGAGCTTCCTGCGCCTGTGATCGATGCCGGGCTGAAGCTGACGGTTACGCCCGTGGGCTGGCCAGTTGCCGTAAGGGCGATTGCAGAATTGAATCCGCCCGTCACGGTGCTGGTAATGGTTGAAGAGCCGGAGTTGCCCTGCAGGATCGACACCGCTGCCGGCGAGGCCGTCAGGCTGTATCCGGGGGTGGTGGAGACCGAGCCGGCCAGCGCATTCAGCAGGCCCGAGCCATTGGGGCTGCCCCAGCCGGTGGCCAGGTCATAACCCGTGGTGGCCGAGTAGCCGTTGCTGCCGCTGACGATGTCGTGGAAGTCGGAGTCGTAGCTGGAACTCTCGCCGATGGTGTAGAGGCTCGGATTGATGAAGCCGAGTGTCTTGTTGCCATTGGCCACCGACTGCTGATTGACCAGCGCCAGGTAGCCGGCCCACATGGGCGTGGCGAAGCTGGTGCCGCCGTATTCGTTGGCTGTGCAGGTGGTTTGATCGGCGCAAACATAGAAGGTGAAGTTCGCGTTGGCTGAGACGTCAGGCCCGTTGCGATAGGTCTTGGAGCAGCTCGAACATCCGGCCGCTGCAGTGGTTTGCCATGATGGAATCGCGAACTTGTCGGGCGAGATGCCGCCGCCGCCATCGGCCCAGGCAGTTTCAGAGGCCCAGGGGCCGGCGGCTGAGCTGGTTTCGAGGTCGGTGCCACCCACCGAGGTCACGTAAACATCGTCGGCGGGGAAGATTTCAGATGCCGTTCCCGAGGTGGTCCACTTGGCATCGTCGCCGGCAGCCTGGAACAGATTCTGGCCCTGCGCCGCGAACTCCTCAAAGTAGGGGTTGTCGGTGCTGGGGTCGGCCGGGCTCCAGGTCCACGACGAGCTCAACTGCGCGTTGAGCGGGCTGGCCGTTGCCATGGCATTAAAGATGGCCGAGTCAGTCGAACCGACGTACATTACCAGGCTCGAGAGTCCGGGAGCCATGCCCAGGGCCTGCGTCATGTCGAGCGTCTGCTCGGTATCGTCGCAGGCCGAGTAAACGCAGCTGGTGCTGGTGCCGTCGGTGGAGAGCAGCGTGATGGGCACGTTGTTGGTCTGACCTACATTCTTGTAGTAGGTGGTCAGGTCGGTGAGATCGGTTCCATAGTACTCGAGCAGTCCCAGCGACTGGCCGGTTCCGGTCAGCGATCCGCCGTAGTATGCGGCGCGCATGTCGCTGCCCAGGAACGAAGCCGAGGGGCCGGAGCCAGTGGTTGCACCGGATTTGGACCGGGAGCCAGCCGGACGCCTCTCAAGGCCTGCCGGCTTGGGAATGGAGAAGTTATCGAGGCCGGCAACGTGCCAGAGCTGGAAGGGCAGGTTGACCGTGGGCTCGCGGTCGGGCGCGTAGAAGGTGCGAGCTTCGGTCGGGTGCTGGTACAGGCCCATATGCAGGTTCAGGGCATGCTCAACATTGGCTACCGTTCCCGAGACTTGCAGGTTCACGCGGTTGCGCGAGGTGGAGACGACGGTGAGGCCGTTCTGGTGCGCAAAGTCGATGAGCGCGTTGTAATCCTCCTGCGCGGGACCGAACCGCGCCGTGAACTCATCGACGGTGAGGAACTTGTGATAGGAGGGGCTGTTTGAGTTGTAGAGATCGGACAGCAGGCTCTCCAACTCATCCTGGTTGCGAAGTGGCAGAACCAGAACCAGGTTCATGGTCTGGCTTGCGGGCAGACGGCCCAACATCGGCGCCTGGCCGTTGCGGGTGGCTTCGCGAACATGCTTGGTAAGAACCGGCTGCAGTTGCGCGTGGCTGAAAGCGGCGGCGGCGAACAGGACCGCGGTAACGGAGAGAATCGTACTGCTCAGTTTGCGGATCATTCTTTCTCCTTGGTGGGGGATGTTTTGGAGGTATTTCCTGAATATAGGCGCAGTAGATAACGGGAAAAGACTTTTCAGCGTGAGTCGGGCTGGATGGAGAACGCGTTCCCGATACACCTCTTGCGGGTGCTTGAATCAACAGTTTTCTGGGGCCCGATGTCGATAGATTCTGAGGGATAAGAGGCGCGGGTGTAAAGAGAAATCGGCAATCCTCATGGATGCGCGATGAAGAGAACTTCCCGATCCGAATCCGCTTTTAACCGGCTCAAACGATCTGAGAGGAATTGGATTAACAGAGGGCGCTGCCCCTGGTGATAGCATCAAAGGTGACTGATGCCTACAAATCATAAGCTCAAGATAATCCCTCTGGGCGGGGTGGGCGAGTTCGGGATGAACTGTCTGGCCTTGCGCTGGGACGACGACATTATTGTGATCGACGCCGGCCTGATGTTCCCTGAGACGGAACTGCTGGGAGTGGATATTGTCGTCCCCGACATCAGCTACCTGATTGAAAACAAGCAGCATGTACGGGCGATTTTGCTCACGCACGGCCACGAGGATCACATCGGCGGCTTGCCGTGGATCCTCAACGAGCTTAAGGTGCCGGTGTACGCAACCGAGTTCACGCTGGCCTACGTTGAAGGCAAGCTGGAGGAGCACGGGCTGCTCGACGAGACCGAGCTGATTGAGATCGCTCCCAAAGAGAAGTTCGCCATCGGGCCCTTCACCATAGAGCCCATCCGGGTGACGCACTCCATGGCCGATTGCGTAGCCCTGGCCATCGATACGCCGGTGGGCGTGGTGATTCACACCGGCGATTTCAAGGTGGATCTCTCGCCGCTCGACGACAAGTCCTTCGACCTGCACACCTTTGCCGAATACGGAAAGCGCGGTGTTCTGGCCCTTCTGCAGGACTCCACCAATGTGGAGCGCTCCGGCTATACGCCCAGCGAGCGGGCGGTGATTCCGCGCCTCGACGAGGTATTTTCGCGGACGAAAAAGAAGCTCTTCTTCAGTTGCTTCTCGTCATCGGTCTATCGCATCCGCATCGCGCTTGAGCTGGCGCGCGCCCACGGCCGCAAGGTTGCGGTCGTCGGCCGCTCGATGAACGACAGCACAGAGATCGCGCAGGACCTTGGCTACATCGACATTCCGCCGGGACTGATCATCAATCCCGGCCAACTGCGCGACTATCCGCCTGAGCAATTGATGATCCTGATCAGCGGCACGCAGGGCGAGCCGATGAGCGCGCTGAGCCGCGCCGCGGTGGACAACCACAAGCACGCGCGCATCGAGGCCGGCGACACGGTCATCCTGAGCTCGCGCATCATTCCCGGCAACGAGAAGAACATCCATCGCGTGATTGACCACTTGAACCGGCGCGAGGCCGATGTGATCTGCGACGACGGCTCGAGCGGGCTCATCCACGTGAGCGGTCACGGCAGCCAGGAGGAGTTGCGGCTCATCATCAACCTGGTGCGGCCCAAGTTCTTCATTCCCATTCATGGCGACTACCGCTTTCTGCGCAGGCACGCGCGCGTCGCCATGGATACCGGGGCCGTGGAGCACGCCATGGTGATTGAGGATGGCGATGTGCTCGAACTCGACAAGGACGATGCCCGCAAGAAGGAGAAGGTGACGGCGGGCCGGATTCTTATCGATTCCGGATCGTCGATCGATGTGGTCGAGGACCTGGTCATCCGCGACCGGCGGATACTTTCAGAAGACGGCGTGGTGCTGGCGGTTCTGGCTATCAACAAGAAGACCGGCAAGGTGGAGCGCGAGCCTGAGGTGCTGATGCGGGGCTTTGGCGGCGCGGACATCACCGACCAGGCGCGCGAAGTGGTTCTGAAAACGCTGGATGGACTGAATCAGGAACAGAAGAGCGACTACGGCATGGTGAACGAGAAGGTTCGCGTGGAGCTCAAGCGGCTGATCCAGAAAACCACTGGCCGCCGGCCCATGATCATGCCGGTCATCCTGGAAATCTGAACGAGGGGCGTGAGGGTCTGGAGGCCGGCGCTGCTTCAATCGGCCATAGACCTAAGCTGCGTGATGGCTCGCCAGGGGCCGCGGCGTTTCATGTGCCGCGCCGCGCCTTGCCTCATGCGGAATTGTGCGCTTCAGAATAAAAACTTCGCCGAGCGCAATTCGCGCATTGCCTTCGAGGTCGAGGAACCCGGCCTGGCTTTCCTTGCATAAAGCCCGCGCTTCATCCGAAATGTGCGGCGCGATAATCACCGGCGTTGCGGCTGCGTGCGTGCTCGCAATGCTATTGCACAAACCCTCGAGCAGCGGGCGCAGATGCGCCGGCCGACCGTCAAGTGCGATCTCGCAGGCCAGCGTGTGATGGTGGCCGTACACGTCGACGCTGGCTGTGAACGCACTTACGGACCCTGCATCGGGCGAGGGATGCCTGATCTCTCTCACTTTTACCGCGGATACCTCTGCCAATACCGCGCGCAGCGCTTCCGCCGCCCGGATCCGTAATTCCTGTTTTGTGCCGATCGGCTTCATTTTCTTCCCCCTCGCCGCCTGCCCGGTGGTCCGCTCGTCCTCGTGTTTGCCATGGTGCGCGCCGGTTCTCCTTGCGCACGCCCAAAAGTGACGGTTTCAAGCCGCCGCGCCGGCTTCCAGGTTTTCGAGTTCGAACTCCAGATCCGGGAGATCGAATTCAGGTTCGCGTCCGCGCGCGTGCGCACGAGGTTCTGCGAATCCCAGAACGAAAGATTCCTCACCTGCCGGAACCATGTAGAGCGGCATCGACGCGCGGCAATCGCTATCCTTCGACTGTTTTGACTCCAGCCACAGGCAGAGCCGTGGATCGTAAATCTCAGGCTCGCCATCCCAGAAACTCGGCGCCAATTCACACTGAATCAGCAAATGGTCGAGCTGCAGGTCGATTGCTTCAACTTTCCGGGGGAAGTACCGGCGGACGTTGTTCTCGCCAACATAAAGGCCGATGACCCGGTTACCAATGCATTGAGATTTGACCAGCATAGGATGACTCCACTGTGAATAAGACGTATAGGAAGGCACCATGTCTGCGCCGAAGCGCGGGCTTCCTTTCTTCGTGTCGAAGGTGGCGAAGTTAACCGGCAGATATCGAACGGAGGTTCTTTACCGGTTAAGAGCCGCGACCCCTCAGAATGCTTGCCAGGGATGCGTGCGCGTCCGCTGAACAAAAAGGTTAAAAAGCTACCGTCTGCATCCTTTGACGCTGGAATTGCCTTGGAGGTGCGCGTTGCTCAGGTTCTTACGGGCGCGTAAATGAGCCGAATGGCGGCTCGGGCTATTGAGCAGCGCACGCAGTCCCAAAAAGCTCTGGGGAGCCAGCCGTGCAATCAATTGGCATTGTGCCGATGCCTCTGATGGGCCGCCTTCTACTTCGCCAACTTCCGCTATCAGTGCATTTCGATTCGATGCTTCCAACCTAGTACGATGCGTTTTTTCGAATTCGAGATGCTTTTCCCGTGGGCTCCGCGCCCTCGCAGAGCCGTCACTGGCCCGATAGTGATACACATTGACCGCGAAGTCAAGTGCGGCGAGATGAAAATTGCGCTTTGCCGGCGCGAACCCGGCGCACGCCGCCGGAACGGCCCGCTGCCCGCGCGGCAGCGAATCTCAGGCCCGATTGCGCGCTCTCCTCGATGGCTCGTCTGAGAAGATCTGTCCGTCGCGGATGTGCACGACGCGGTGCGCGAAATCGGCGATGTCGGCCTCGTGGGTCACCAGCACAATCGTGTTTCCGCGGGCGTGCAGCGTATCGAAGAGGGCCATTATCTCGAGGCCCGTCTTCGAATCCAGGTTGCCGGTTGGCTCGTCGGCCAGAATGATGGAGGGATTGTTCACCAGCGCCCGCGCGACCGCGACGCGCTGACGCTGCCCGCCCGATAACTCGTTGGGCTTGTGCATCATGCGCGATTCAAGGCCCACTGAAGCCAGCGCCTCCTTGGCCTTTTCGACACGCGCCGCTGCCGGGGTGCCGTTGTAAATCAGCGGCAGCTCGACGTTGTGCAGCGACGTGGCCCTGGCCAGCAGATTGAAGGTCTGGAAGACAAACCCGATTTCCTTGTTGCGGATGCGCGCCAACTGATCGTCATCGAGTTCGCTTACCAGTTGCCCGTTCAACCAGTATTTGCCCCGCGACGGCGTGTCGAGGCAGCCGATCAGATTCATCAGCGTGCTCTTGCCCGAGCCCGACGGGCCCATGATGGCCACATATTCGTTGTGGCGGATGCGAAGCGAGACGCCGCGCAGAGCCTGTACCTGCTGCTCCGAGCCCATGTCGTAGGTGCGCCACAGGTCCTCCACCACGATCACATCGTCGGCGGGAACGGTCTCAACTTCGGCAGAAATCTCGCTCATCATGCTATTCAGGGCCATCCATTCATCCTTTTGCTTGCTCAGTCCCTTGCCGTTCTAAGCCCGCCCCGTTCCGGCGCCTGCGATCTTAGGCCGCGCCGGCCTCCGGTTTCATGCCGCCGCTTAAGAACCGCTGCTCGTCGCAGGCGAAGCCGGCTTGACGGTGTCACGCTTCACCAGCGCGCCGTTCTTCAGAATCCGCAATGTCTTGTAAGGCCCCGTCACAATCTCCGCCCCGGGGGCCGGTCCCGTCAGAACCTCGATGTCGGTCGCTCCGGTAATGCCCGTTGTAACCGGCACGAATTTGGCCCGCAGCTTTCCGTGCGCATCCTTTTCCACCACAAACACACCCTGGATGAGGTTCGGTTTTGCTGCTGCTTCACCTGGCGCGGTCGATGCCGCCTGCACCGTGCCTGAACCCTTTTTGGAGTCCAGGGAGGGATCGAACATGGTGAGCGCCTGGATGGGCAGAGAAGGCACCTTGGCCTTGTGCGCGGTGGTGATCTTGGCAGTGCACGAGAGCCCCGGCCGCAACTCGCTCAACTCCTGGGCTGAGCCGCTGAGCGTCACCACCACCTTGAAGTCCTTGGCCTCTTCGGTGCCGGTGGTCGAGGTCGATGTGGCCTGCCCGGTAGAGCGCAGCAGAGCCTGGTCGCCTACCAGGGTCACCTGTCCCTTGAAGATTTTGCCCGGCAGCGCATCGACGGTCACATCCACCGTTTGTCCTAGCTGCACGTTCACAATGTCGGTCTCGTCCACCTTCACTTCGGCCGTGATCACGCTCATGTCGGCTAGGGTCATCAGCGTAGCGCCCTCGGTGCCCTGGATGCCGGTGACCACCGTTTCACCCTCGCGCACCGGCATGTTGGTCACAATGCCGTCAAAGGGGGCTGTGGCGACGGTTTTGTTCAGCAGATCCTGGTTGTAACGCAGCGTGGCGATCTGGGTTTGCAGGTGCCCGCGCGCCGACTCGGTATTGGCCTTGGCCTGGTTGAGCGCTGCGACGGAGTGGTCGAGGTTGGCCACGTCGGTGTCATAGGCCGCTTTCTTGGCGTCGTAGTCCTGCTTGGCCATGATGCCGTCGCGGTAGAGCGCCTGCGCGCGCTCCCAGTCCAGCTTCTTCTGCTCGAGGTCGGCCTGGGACTGCTCTACACTGGCCTGGGCTGTCTTTTCCGCCGCGATGTCAGACAGAATATCGGTTCGGGCCGCGGCGATGGCTGCCTCCTGCCCGTTTACATTCGCCTGCTGCTGCACATTCTCGATGGTGGCTACCGTCTCACCCTTTGTTACCCGGTCGCCCTCTTTTACATAAAAGTGCGTAATCCGCCCGAAAGACGTGGCCCCGACGTTCATATACGTCTTTGGCTTGATTTGCCCGGTGCCGCTCACCACGGTCGTCAGATCCTCGCGCACCACTGAGGCGGTCAACACCTTGGTATAGCCCGCCTGCTGGCGCACGACCATGGTAACCACCAGGCCAACAGCAACCAAAACTCCCAGTACGATCAGCAGAATCTTCTTCATAGTCTTTTTATTGACGAGGCTCCTTGGTCAAGAGTACGCAGGCCGGCCACGGGTGGTTCCATGCGGGCGGGGCAGCGACTCATGATTCTAAGGACGATTCAGGCCGGGATTTTGTTTGACCGGCGTCGAAAGGGTGTATATGTCGATACACCCTGAGGAACGAGTGCATGTGCCGCCGAAGAACGCCTGGAAGCGGCCGGCATTATGTGGAATCCGAGTCAGTCGATTGAATTCACGAAATAATGCGTTACCGCACTACCCCGATTGCGCCACGAGGTTATTTTACCGTCTTCCCGGGCCAGGCTGGAGTTGACCTAAGGTTAATGTGCACGTCTAACCGCCAGACAAATTGCCCAGAGCCTGCCGGGGCCAGAGTCAATAACAGGCTCTGAAGCCTTGCCCGACCCTTCACGGACCCGTAGAATAAGGGATCGCAGGAGTTTTTCTAGGCTATGACGTTCAGCAGTCGCCGATTTCTCGTTTCCGTTCTGGGTTGTGGGGTACTTTGCGTGCCGGCAGCCGTTGCCTTTGGCCGGCAAGCCGCACCGGCGGCGCAGGAGCAGGCCCAGCCCGCAAAGAGTTCCGACCAGGATCAGGAGCAGGATCCGCTCAAGCGCCAGCGCTCACCCCAGGAGCGCTACAAGAACCAAAAGGCGCTTCGCGCTGAGATCAAGGGAACCTACAAGATCTGGCTCAACGAGGAAGTTCCCTACATCATCAGCGACGACGAAAAGAAAGCCTTCCTGAGCCTGAGCAACGACGAAGAGCGGGACGCATTTATCGAGTCGTTCTGGCTTCGCCGCAATCCCAGCCCCGATTCGCCCGAAAACGAGTTCCGCGAGGAGCATTACCGCCGCATTGCATACGCCAATGAGCACTTCGCCGCCGGCAAACCCGGCTGGAAGACCGACCGCGGTCACATTTATATCGCTTTCGGGCCGCCCGACAGCACTGACTCCCATCCCTCCGGCGGGACCTATGAACGGCCGATGGACGAAGGCGGCGGTGAAACCTCGACCTTCCCGTTTGAGGTGTGGCATTACCGTTATCTCGAAGGGATCGGTGAAAACATCGACATCGAGTTCGTTGACACATGCATGTGCGGCGACTACCACTTCACCATCGACCGCAGCGAGAAGGACGCTCTACTGCATGTCCCAGGCGCCGGCCTCACCCAGTGGGAGTCAATGGGCAAGGGTGACAAGACCGACCGCTTTAAGGGCGGCATGGAGCAGCTGGGATCGGGACCGGAAGGCAACTACAACCAGAGCAAGGAGTTTGACCGCATCGAGTTGGCCGCAAAGCTATTTGCGCCGCCCCCGGTTCAGTTCAAGGACCTGGAAGCGCTCACCGAGACGCATATCCTGAACGGCCCACCATTCCCATTCGACGTCCGGACCGATTTTGTAAAGGTCACCGATAACACCGACCTGGTTCCTATTACTCTCCAGATCAGGAACCGCGATATCACCTTCCAGACCAAGGAAGGTGTTTCGCAGGGGAAGGTGAATATTCTGGGCAAAGTCACCACTATCATGCACAAGACCGTGCAGACCTTCGAGGATACGGTACAGGTGACCCAACCGTCGGAGCTGCTTGAGAAGTCGCTCGACAAGAGCTACGTTTACTGGAAGGCGTTGCCATTACAGCCGGGGCTCTACCGGCTGGATATCGCCATCAAAGACGTGAATAATCCTGACCACCTTGGCCTTTACGGCAAGAGCATCAATGTGCCGGTGTACGACGACGAGAAGCTCGGCACTTCGTCGCTGATCCTGGCCGACATGATGAGCCCGGTTTCGTCGCGCGACATCGGCAGCGGCAACTTCGTCATCGGCAACACCTATGTGCGCCCGCGAGTGAGCCCCAACCCAGCCACCCCGGTGAGTTTCAAGCGCAACCAGGACCTGAACTTCTGGATGCAGGTTTACAATCTGAGAATCGACGACGACACCAAGAGCAACTCGGCCACGGTCACCTACGAGATCAGCGACTCGGCAACCGGCGCCGTGATATTGCAGAAGGGACTCGAATCAAAGGATTTGGGTGCGCACAGCGATCAGCTTACCGTCGAAAAGTCCCTGCCCCTGGCGGGTCTGGCGCCGGGCAAGTACAAGGTGACGGTGAGAGTAAATGACGCAATCTCAAAACAAGAGATTGCGCAATCGGCTCCTTTTGTCGTGGAATAGTAGTCACACTGCGTAAGAGAGGGCAGCCGGGCACCAGACCCGGCACCTGCGCGAGGCTGAAGCACTCGGGAATTCTGCCAGGGACGCGGCGGATCACAGATCTGTAGATGATGCGAACTGCCCATCTCGCCGGTTTCGCCGTGCTTATAGCGTTGGGGACCGCTCCGCTGTACGGGGCGGCCACAGTGGCCGTGTCGGGCATGGTGCGCGACTCGGCCGGCGTTCCGCAGATGGGCGCCGAAGTCCAGCTGCTGGGCGCCGATTTGAGCGTAGTGGCCAGTGTTTACACCAACAGCAAGGGCCAGTTCACCATAGCATCGGTTGTTCCCGGCAGCTATTCGCTCAAGGCCATGTGCGCCTATTTCCTGCCCTCGCTGCGGGAGAATGTCCGGGTCCGCAAAGCCACCGTCGTCAATTTCACGCTGAACACTCTCTACGAAGCCATGCAGTGGCTTCCCGCCAAGCCGCGAACCGGTCATTCGCAGGCCGATGACTGGGCGTGGACCTTGAAATCTGCGGCCAATCGGCCGCTGCTGCGCTGGCTCGAGGATGGACCGCTGGTGGTTGTTTCAGACGGCTCGGGGAACGCTCCAAAGCTGAAGGCACGGCTGATGGCCACCGGCCAGGCCGGAACCTTCGGCGAGAGCGGTGAGCGCTTCTCAAGCGCGGTGGAACTGACGCCGGCCGACAGCCGCGAGTTGCTGGCGCGTGTCGATTTTGCTCGCGATACCGACGCGGGGATGGAATCGATGCTCGGCTTCCGCCAGGATCTTGGCTTTGCGGGATCGGTTCAATCCGTCGCCGCCATATCCATCCATCCCGATGAGTTCGACGGCGCCGGCGACCAGGGCATGGACGAGGCGGCAATCAATACCTCTGAGACCATGCACCTCGGCGATGAGTTTGAGCTGGACGCCGGATCCACCGAAGTGATTGGCCACATGGCGGGCGCGCGGCCGGCCAGCGTGACTGCCGCGCTCCCCTTTGCCTCGTTCGCCTGGCGCGACGGCGCCAGCGCAATTCAATACCGCATGGCCACCATGGTCCCCGGTCCGGAGTCGAACGACGAGACCGAAGACCTGGTTGCCCGCGGTTGCCGTGCGCGATGGCGGCCTGGTTCTAGAGCGCGGATTGCATCAGGAGATAGGATTCGAGCGCCAGACCGATAGTTCGGGCGTGGCTGTAATGGTCTACGCCGACAATATCGAGAATCCGATTCTTGAAGCAATTAGCCGCGCGGCCGGCAGAAATCAGAGCGATACCGGCGCACTCTCCGCTGCGCTCGCCGACCCCGGCAGCGGCATGGTCCGCACGGCAGCGCCAGGATTCACTGCCGCCGGCGTTAGCGCCAGCTTCGAGCGTCAGATTGCGGGCGGCAACCGAGTCGCAGTGAGCTATTCGAGCGGCAGCGCGCTGGTGATGCCGGCGCTGCCCAGCCCGGCGGGCATCCCGCAAATGATGGCAGCTACCCGCGCGCGACGCGCCCAGGCCTACACTCTTTCGTTCTCGGGAATTCTTGAAGGCACTAACACCCGATGGCGCGCAAGCTATCGCTGGCAGCCCGAGAATACCGTCACTGAAGTAGCGCCGTTCGCGGTCAATTCCTCACAGCCCTATCTGAACGTCCATCTCCGCCAGCCGATTCACTTCAGCCGCGACGGCTCGGGCGGATTTGAGGCTCTGCTCGACGCGAGAAACCTGCTTGCCCAGGGCTACCGGCCCTACATCCTCAGCGACGGTTCGCTGCTGATCTTTACGCAAGAGCAGCGCGCGGTCCGCGGCGGCGTGGCGTTCACGTTCTGATTCAACAGCCACCCGCTCCCTCCTCGTCATTTCCGGCTTTCGTTTGAGACGCACCCGGCGCAGCGGAGAGTATCATTCCACGTGATGAAAGAAGATTCCGTTTCTCCATTCGCAAAACTGACGCGCCGCGCGGCCCTGAAATCCGGGTTGGCCCTAGCAGCGCTCGCCCCGCTGGCCTCAGCCGAGACGCCGGCCGCGCGTAAAGGCAACATACGACAATCGGCGTGCCGGTGGTGTTATCAGAGCACGCCCCTCGACAAGTTCTGCGAGTACGCCGCTGCGATCGGTCTCAAGGGCGTCGACCTGCTGCAGCCGGATGAGTACGAGATTCCGCGCCGCTACGGTCTCATCTGCACCATGGCCTACGCCGGCGGAGGCGACATTCCGAATGCACTCAATCGCACTGAGAATCACGCCGCGATTGAAGCGGCCTTCCGCACCAACATCCCGCTCGCCGCTAAAGCCGGAGTCCCCAACGTCATCACCTTCAGCGGGAATCGCCGCGGAATGAGCGACGTTGAGGGCGCGCGCAATACCATCGCCGGCCTGAACCGGGTGAAAAAGATCGCCGAAGACAACGGCGTGACCGTCTGCATGGAGTTGCTCAACAGTAAGGTCGATCATCACGATTACATGTGCGACAACACGGCCTGGGGCGTGCGCGTGATGGAGGAAGTGAACTCGCCTCGCGTGAAACTGCTATACGACATCTATCACATGCAGATTATGGAGGGCGATTTGATCGCCACCGTCCGCGCCAACCTCCAGTGGATCGGCCACTTCCACACGGGAGGAGTGCCGGGCCGGCATGAGCTCGACAACACTCAGGAAGTACAATGGGATGGAGTCATGCGGGCCATTTCTGCGGCGCAGTTCAAGGGCTACGTTGCTCACGAGTTCATTCCCACCCGCGACCCGTTCACCAGCCTTAGCGCCGCAGTCGAATTGTGCGATGTGTAACCCTGTTTCTGCGTTCGCCTGGTGAGCAATGAAATCATTACTTCTTTCTGCATACAATCGTCTTGAGATCGTCGACATGCCACTGCCCGTCCACGGACCCGATGAGGTTCTGGTGCGCGTAGAGGCCTGCGGCATCTGCGGCAGCGATGTGCACGGAATGGACGGCTCGACCGGCCGCCGCATTCCACCCATCGTGATGGGCCATGAAGCTGCCGGCACTGTGGCTGCTGTCGGCTCCGGTTTCGACGACATTGCCGTTGGCGATCGCGTCACCTTCGACTCGACCATTTCCTGCGGCACATGCGTCTGGTGCCTGCGCGGCGATATCAATCTTTGCGACAACCGCGAGGTGATTGGCGTCTCCTGCGGCGATTACCGCCGTCACGGCGCCTTTGCCGATTACGTCTCGGTGCCGCGCCGCATCGTCTACTCGCTGCCGCCTGAGCTTCCGTTCGAAGAGGCAGCCATGCTGGAGCCAATTTCAGTGGCCATGCACGCGGTGCGTGTCTCCGGCGCCGCGGGAGGTGAAACCGCGCTGGTTGTGGGCGCAGGCATGATCGGGCTGCTCACGCTGCAGGCAGCCCGCGCGGCAGGGTGCTCGCCTGTCTATCTCTCCGACCTTGACCCCACGCGCCTCGCCCTGGCTGTGGCGCTCGGCGCGGATCATGTGCTGCCTTTCTCGGGCAGGCAGCTTGCCCAGCGCATAGCCGAGCTCACCGGCGGACGCGGCGCCGATCTGGTCTTTGAAGCCGTCGGCAACGAGCAAACCGTCTTCACCGCCATCGACTCCGTGCGCAAGGGCGGCGCCGTCACGCTCATCGGCAATGTCGCGCCCGAGGTTACCCTGCCGTTGCAAAAAGTAGTCTCGCGGCAGATACGGTTGCAGGGCTCGTGCGCCTCGTCGGGCGAGTATCCGCAGGCCATTGAGTACCTGGCCACGGGCAAGATCGCGGTCAAGCCTCTCATCACCGCTGTTGCCCCGCTCGATGAAGGCCCGCAATGGTTCGAGCGCCTGCACGCGCGCGAGCCGCATCTGATGAAGATTGTTCTCACACCGTGAAGGCCATGAACGATCCCATTTCCGATTCGATTTTCGACCTTACCGGCCAGGTTGCCATGGTTACCGGAACCAGCCGCGGGCTGGGGCAGTACCTGGCCCGCGCCCTCGCCAAAGCCGGCGCCGACCTCGTCATCACCAGCCGCGACAAGAGTACCCTGCTGCCGTTTGAAGAAGAGATCGAGGGCATGGGCCGCCGGGTGGTTTCGCTCGCGCTCGATGTGCGCGATCAGCAGAGTATCGAGCGCATGGCTGCCGAAGCCGAAGCCGCCTTCGGGCAGATACACATCCTCGTCAACAATGCGGGCTGCAATATTCGCAAGCCAGCGCTCGAGGTGACGTGGGACGACTGGAACACCATCCTCGACACCAACCTGCGCGGCGCATTTTTTGTGGCGCAGGCGGTGGCGCGCGGCATGGTGGCAAGAGGCTACGGCCGCATTATCAACATCGGCTCGGTGACCAGCGTCGCCGGCTACCCCGGCCTCGCGCCCTATGGCGCCAGCCGCGGCGGCATCCGCCAGCTCACCATGAGCCTCGCCGCCGACTGGGGCAAATATGGCGTGACCGTGAACTGCCTGGCGCCGGGGTGGTTTCGCACCGAACAGAACAAGGTTCTCTACGACGATCCCGGCTGGGTCGAGTACCTCGTCGAGCGCATTCCCGCCAATCGCCCCGGACAACCGCACGACCTGGATGGCGCGGTCGTCTTTCTCGCCTCCGAGGCCAGCCGTTATGTCACTGGCCAGCTCCTGCTTGTAGATGGCGGCATCTCAACCGGGTCAACGCGCGCCACGGTTGCGAAGCGTGATTCGTGATCCGTGGGTCGTGAGTCGTAGACCGTGCACCAAAAACAAGGCAGCCGCGCCCTTCACACTGCGCCGCGTGATCTGGTGGACGCTGCTTTTCATGCTGACCTCGCAAGTTCCGCTCTGCAACCTGGGTTCTTGGGAACGCATAGACGTCGTGTTCAAGAATTCATTTTGGTGGGCACAATCCGGAGCGGCTAGAGCTCGCCTTTTCCCGGCCGCAGCATAAGGTTGCGAATCGCTTCGCGCGGGTCCTTGCCCTCGTTCAGGATCAGTTCCATCTGTTCGGTGATGGGCATCTCGATCGCGTGACGCTTGGCCAGTCCCAGGGCGGCGCGCGTGGTGAGCACGCCCTCGGCCACCTTTCCGCCCAGCCCGGCCAGAATCTCGGGCAGCCTGCGGCCTTTGCCCAGCGCCTCACCCACCGTGCGGTTGCGGCTCAGACTGCCGGTGCAGGTGAGCACCAGGTCGCCGGTGCCCGACAGGCCGGCCAGTGTCTCGCGCCTTCCGCCGCAGGCAACCGCGAGGCGCGTGATCTCGGCGATGCCGCGCGTGATGAGCGCAGCGGTGGAGTTGTGACCGAGGCCCACGCCCGCGGCGATGCCGGCCGCGATTGCGATCACGTTCTTGAGCGCGCCGCCCAGTTCAACGCCGATCACGTCAGTCGATGTATAAAGGCGCAGCGTCTCGGACGAGAATTCCTGCTGAATGAGTGTGGCAACATCGGGATCGCTGAAAGCCACGGTAACAGCGGTCGGCTGCCCCGCCGCCACCTCGATGGCAAAACTGGGTCCGGAGAGGGCGCCAATCGAGAGCACCCGGCCGGCCGGTTCCAGGACGGACGACAGGACCTCAGTCATGCGCAGGTTGCCGGGGTCTTCAAGCCCCTTGGTGGCGCTGACCAGAAACTGGCCGTTGCGGAAGTGGCTGCGCAGCCGCAAAAACGTAGCCCGCAAAAACTCCGATGGAACCACCGAGACTACGATCCCGGCATCGGTCACCGTAGCGCAGTCGGCGGTTACGGCAATCGTTTTCGGCAGAGGAAAGCCGGGCAGGAACTGGCGGTTTTCGCCCGCGTCGATAATCTCCTGGGCGAGCTCAGGGCTGTGCGCCCAGAGCGATACCTCGTGGCCGCCGCGGCGGTCGAGTGCGAGCGCGATGGCAGTTCCCCATGCTCCGGAACCTAGTACGCTGATGCGGCTCATTTCTTTTTTCCGGCTCCGAATCGGGATTCAGTGCCGCTCAGGAGGCGGCGGATGTTCTGCTGATGCTTGACGATGATGAGAAGGGCCACGACGCACTGCACGGCGATGAAAAAGGCCGGGCGGTCGCCCGTGGTCATGAACCAGGCAAAGACCGGGAAACAGGCCGCGCCGACGATGGAACTGAGAGAAACGTAGCGGCTGATGGCAAACACGGCCGCGAAAACTCCGATCGCCGCCAGCGCCGCCCAGGGCGCCGCTACCAGGAAGACACCGAATCCGGTAGCGACTCCCTTGCCGCCCTTGAAGCCGAGCCAGGGGGTAAACATGTGGCCGAGAACGGCGAACAAGGCCGCCATGGCCTGCGCATCGCGGTAAGGCATCATGGGCAGCAAAACGCCGGCCAGCCACGCACCCAGCCAGACGGCCGTGGAGCCCTTCAGCACGTCGAGCAGGAAGGTTGCAGCGCCCAGGCCCTTGCCGCCGGCGCGCAAAACATTGGTGGCGCCGATATTGCCGCTGCCCACCGAGCGAATGTCCTGCTTGCGGAAGATGCGCACCAGCAGGTACCCAACGGGGATGGACCCAAACAGGAACGCGACCGCCGCGATGAGCACTGCTGCAAGTAGCATAACGAGTGAGTTTACAGCATTTCAGTGATACTGCGGCCCTGTGGATGTGTTGCAAGGCCGCGCTTCCTGGTGGTCATGCCGTCTGCGACGCTGACACGGATCGGGAAATGGCTTACCCGGGAGAAACTGAGGCACAGTCAACGCGTCCAGCAGGTTGGCAGAACCCGCTTAGCCGATGGCTCGTCTGGCCGACCTGACTTCGGCCGCCAAAACAGCCAGGATCTTGAGCGCCACCGTTGGTTCGCTCTGCATGAGGGCAGTGAACTCGTCTCGAGGAATGAAGCCGACGACTGCGCCCGCTTCGGCCGTCGCCGCGAGCGTATACGGCTGGTTGGCCAGCAGGCCGGGCAGCCCCAGAAGCGAACCCTCGGGAACTTTAACTGAAACAATCGGCTTGCCTTCCGGCGAATCCATGGTAACCCGAACTGCGCCATTCCGCAGGATGTAGATGCCAACCGGCGGATCGCCCTGCATGAATAGCACGCGCTCCGACTCACAGACCACCGGGGTTGCCTTCTTCTCAAGCGCCGCCATCAGCTCCGGATCAGCGACAAATGCAGTTGGGTCTAGTTGCACGGCTTCCCCTTCTTTTCGATTGCGCCATGTCTGGCGAGCCGCGTTTCACGGCATACTCATTCAGAGGCGCCCCGATCGCCGGCTCTCTGCTCCTGTCGATTTCGGAACAGCAGAATCGGGGACAAAGAGGCCCTATATGAAAGCTGAATTCATCTTGTCACCCCCAGGGGCGTTGGATTTGTGATTTGGGTCACGATTTGATGTTCATCGGCCCTGCTGATTGTGATCTGAAACAACTTCCGTCTGGCGGCAGCCAGCCTTGAATGCAAAATCTCGATCCGATTCGATGCGGATAACCGATGCCGGGGATATCAGGAGCGCCCTGAACACCTTGCCGCGCGACATTAACACGACTGTAATCAAAGCTCCGCGCACCATTTCTTACACTTCTTTGCATGTCATTCGAGAGTCCCCTGACCTTTGAGAGAATCGATAACAAAACAAACGGAACCAGCATGTTCAGGCTGGTAGGGCCGCTGACCATCCGCAACCTGTTCGAGATTCAAGCGGCACTGCGCCCCGACCCCCTGCCGCGGGTAACGGTGGTCGACCTGAGCCAGGTGCCCTACATGGATTCGGCCGGCATGGGCGTGATTGTGAACGCCTATGTGCATTGCCGCAATCACGGCGGCGAGTTTTATGCCGTGGGCGTGAGCGACCGGGTGAAGGCGCTGTTCGAGGTGACCCGCGTGGATAAGCTGATTCCCATGCGCGACACCGCGGACGGGCTGTGACCCGAGCCGGTTCCGGATCGCATCCCCCGAGCGCTTTTCCGGCTCGGCCGGCGCTTGCCGGGCTCAATTAAACTTGATCCTGAATGCCGGGAATCCTGACCAAAACACGCATCACCCTGGAGATGATCAAGTGGGAGCACTCGGTTTTTGCGCTCCCATTTGCCCTTACCGCGGTGCTGCTCGCCGCCCAGGGACATCCGGGCTGGCGAACCCTGGGCTGGATCCTGCTGGCGATGGTGGCCGCGCGCTCGGCCGCCATGGCCTTCAACCGCTGGGCCGATGCCGATCTTGACGCCGCTAACCCCCGCACCAAAATGAGGGCCATCCCCGCAGGCCTGCTGACGCGGCAGTTTGTCCTGGCCTTCACCGTTGTGGCCACGGCCGTTTTCCTCATCGCCGCCGGCGAGCTCAACCAGCTTACGCTCTACCTTTCGCCTCTGGTCCTGTTAGTCCTCTTCGGCTACAGCTACATGAAGCGCATCACCCGCTGGTCGCATCTGGTGCTCGGGCTCTCGCTGGGGCTGGCCCCTTCAGCCGCATGGATCGCGGTGCGCGGCAGCCTCGATCCCCGGATCGTGGTGCTCACGGGGGCGGTCACGCTTTGGGCCGGCGGCTTCGACGTGCTTTACGCCTGCCAGGACTTTGAGCACGACCGCAGCGCGGGCCTGCACAGCCTGCCGCAGTCCAAAGGAGTTGCCGTAGCCTTTTGGGCCGCCCGCATCATGCATCTGGCCATGCTGGCGCTGCTGGTTTGGTTTGCGCTGCTCTTCGACTTCCACCTCGCCGGATGGCTGGGCGTTGCGGCCGTGGCTCTGCTGCTGGGCTATGAGCACTCGCTGGTTTCCCCGCGCGATCTACGCCGGCTCAACGCAGCCTTCTTCACCATGAACGGCGTCATTGCCATGGTCTTCCTGGTGTTTGTGGCCGCGGACATCTGGTTGCGCTGAACGCAAAAGCGGCGCGAGTCCTCATTAGGAACTCGTGCCGCCTGATCTTCAAGGGCTGATTTTATGCGTAGGCGAGGTTGATATTGTCGAAGGCTTCGTCGATCTCCTGGTTGCTCTTGAAGCCAATCGTTACACAATCCACGCCGGCGCTCCGGAAAGCGAAGCGCACAGCCTTCTGGCGGTCATCGCGCTGCGTGAAGGTGCCGTCCCCGGCCAGCTTCATGCTGATCACGCCCATGCCTTCGTTCTTCACGTTTTTCACGTGCTGCACAACCTCGTCAATATTGCCGGGTGTCATGAAGTCCATGCCGTTGGGGCCATCCATGCGGGTGCCGTTGTGGTTCATGCGGATCATGGCAACTTCGAGCCACTTGTCGCCGGGCACCTGGCGCAGTGCGGGCAGGCCGTGGACGGATACGCCGCGCACCCGGATGGTCTGCTTCGCCTGGGCTTCGTTGATGCCGTCGCGCCAGCGCGCAGTCTCGGCAACCCAGTTGCCGGTATGCTGCCAGTGCAGCAGCATGATGTCGAAGTATTCAGTCTGCGAGATGCGCCGCATCTCGTCGAAACGCACCGCCGGGTCGACGCCACGATCGGTCGTCACCTTGTTCATCAGCACGTAGCTTTCGCGGGGATAGGGCTTGAGGGCCTCGGCGAGCATGGCCGGCGTTACATACGACTCAGCCGTCTCAAAAAAGCGGATGCCGCGCTCGTAGGCGTGGCTAATCAGGCGGTTAAACTGCTGCTGGCCAAGCGCCTTTTGCACGTAGCCGTTGTTGCTGCCGGTGCCGAAAGCAAGGCGCGTTACCTGCAGGTTCGATTTGCCAAGGGTGACCTTTTCAGTTGCCTTCTGCGCGGTATCTGCGTGCAGAGGCATGGCGGCTGCGCCGGCGACGGTTCCGACGGCGAAGGAAGTTTTCAGAAATTCGCGACGAGAGACTGGGCTCATGAATGACCTCCTGGTTGGGCCGGATGGCTTGGGTTGGCCAATGCCGAGATGGTATCACGGCGACAACTGCGCCGAGAATTGCGAGTACCAAAGGACGGTCCAGGGTCGAAACCGCTGCGGCCGGGCGTCCTTCGAATCCGAAGGGTTATGCTATGGTGCGAAAGGGAAGCTTGTGCACATCCGCGCCCTTCGAGAACGGTGGACGAACGAATGAAGATCGCAATCCAGGGTGAGCCGGGGTCATTCAGCCACGAAGCGGCGCTGAGGATGGTTCCGGATGCCGAAATCGTACCCTGCGCGCTTTCGGCCGAAGTCTTCGCGGCGCTCACGGGACAAACGGTTGAGGCAGCCGTTATCCCCATCGAAAACAGCCTGGCTGGCTCCGTCTCGGAGCACTTCGACCTGCTGCTGGCCAACGACGTGCGCGTGGAGCGCGAGACGCTGCTGCGCATCCGCCACAATCTGATTGCCATCGCCGGCGCCGAGACGGAAGGCATCGATCGCGTCTTCTCGCATCCCGTGGCGCTGGCGCAGTGCCGGCAGTTTCTTGCCCGCCACCCCAGCATGGAAGCATTTGCCTCTTACGACACGGCCGGCAGCGTCAAGCAATTGGTTGAGCTGCGCGATCGTCACGCCGCCGCCATTGCCAGCGAGCGGGCCGCGCGGTTCTACGGCGCCGCGATTCTCGAGTCAGGCATCGAAGACAATCCTGAGAACTTTACTCGCTTCTTCCTGCTGCGGCGCGCGGCCGAATCCAATCCCGACCCCGAGGCCAACAAGATCAGCATCGCGTTTTCGCTTGAGCACCGGCCCGGCTCCCTGGTGGCTGCTCTCAGCGCTATTTCTGCGCTTGGAACCAACCTCACCAAGATCGAGTCCCGCCCGGTGCACGGCAAGCCCTGGGAGTACGTCTTCTACGTCGACTGCCAGATCGGATCGGCCGGCGAGGGCTCGCGGGCCATTGAAGCCCTGCGCGGGCATTGCGGCATGGTGAAGGAGTTGGGACGCTATCGCGAGGGCGGAAGCGCTGTGAATGCCTAGTCTGCATTTCTCACAGACGATGCGAATGCCCGAAATTCAAGGTCTGGCGAAGCTACTGAAGGCCTGGAGGCCCTCAGTACAACCGGTCAGGAGACCGGCGGCACTATCATCGGAGACTCTTAAGAAATGAGGGGCTGGCCGGCTGGCCGGCCGGTTCCTACAAATGCAAAAGGACCAGCCGAAGCCGGTCCTTTTTTGTGTCTCAACTCTACTGTAGTGGATGTCGGGAAGTGTGCTGAGGACGCGGGTCTGGAGACCCGCACGACAGCCGGTTTGGAGACCGGTGCTACTTAGAAGTGATATGCCACACCGATTGCCGGATTCGAGATCACGTACCAGCGGTTGGTGGTGAATTGCGAGTTATCGAAGGTGGGCACCTTGGTTGCCCATCCGCGATACTCGGCGCGAATATCAAAGCTGGGGCTGATCTCGTAGGCGAAACCTGCGCCGAAGAGCCCGGCAATCTGAGTCTGCTGCTTGGCGTCGAGGGTCGTGGTTCCCGAATTGATGATGGGATCGAAGATGAGGCCAGCGGGTCCAGCCTCGACAAATGGATTCAAGTTTTTGAACACAAACGACTTGACAAACGCTCCCGAAACCTCAAAGTTGCGCGTAAGTATCTTGTAATGGTTGGGATTGACGTAATACCCGATGCTGTTTTGATAAGTGACTCCGAAGTTGGCTTCGAGCGCCGTGGTGGGCGTCAACATGAAACGGTAGCTGGCCAGGGCGCCGTAAGCCGGGGTCGAGTCCACCTGTACGGTTGTGGAGGATGAGCGGAACGGCTCGATGAGACCCATTCCACTAATGCTGATGTCCTGACGGCTTTCCTGGGCGCGGCCTGCGGCAACAGATGCGGCCAGCAGAATTGCTAACAAGGCGATCTTCTTCATTCGGTTCTGAACCTCACCCCTGCGCAGCCTGCCGGCCGGCAACGGGCATGTCGATTTGGGCGCTCCGTGTCGTCCGGGCCCCACTCTCAGCATTGTAACTGCCCGGAGTGGCCCAGGGTGACTCGTGCGCTGGCGGAATTGCCTGATGCATAGACGCATGCCACGCAATTCGGGTGCGTTGACCGCAAGCCAATAGTCAGTAGCCAGTAGCCAATAGGTACAAACTGGTGCGAGCCGCGAGCTACTGGCTATTGGCTACTGGCTGTTTTTCCTCGCCTTCATCCCCCCGCCCGCTCCACATGGTAGTAAAACGGCGGACCCTGTTCCCTGGCCAGCCTCTGCAGCGTGCGCAGAAAGGCCTTGGCCGCGTACGACAGCGTGGCCTGCCTGCGGTACACCAGCCGCAGGATCCGCTTGATCTCGAGCTCGTCCACCGGAATTCTCACCAGTTCTCCTATTTCCAACTCGCGGGCCACCGATATGTGCGGCACCAGGGCCACGCCGTTGCCCATGGCCACAAAGCGCTTGATGGCCTCGATGGTGGGCAGTTCAATGCCCATATTCAGGGGCGTGCGGTAGCGCTGAAAAGTCTCAATCACCCTGCGCCGCAGCGGCGAAGCCACATTATGGGCGATAAAGTTTTCGTTGCCCAGGTCGTTGATGGAGACCCGCGGCGAACTCGCCAGCGGATGGCTCGGGCTCACGATGAAGTCCAGGCTGTCTCCATAAACCGCAATGGTGCGAAACTGCTCGGGATCGGGACGGAATGAAATCACGCCCAGCTCAAAAGTGCGCAAATTCAGTTCGTCGGGTATGCGCGACGCCAACATGCGGTTCACGGTCACGCTAACGTGCGGCGCCTCGCGCCGGAATGCGTCGATGGCCGGCAGCAGGTACATGCAGGTGTACTCGTTGGCCGCAAGCTGCAAACGGCCACGCTCCAGGTTCTTGAGCTCGTCAAGCGCGCTCGAGGCCTCGCGCCGCAATGCCAGCAGGCGTTGCGCGTAGTCGCGCAACAGAACACCGGAGGCCGTCAGGGACCCGTCACGCGCCGCGCGGTCAAAGAGCGTCTCGCCAACGTCCTCTTCGAGTTTGCGGATCACCTGGCTGACTGCCGGCTGGGTGCGGTGCAGACGAACGGCCGCCCGGGAAAAGCTTTTTTCCTCGGCGACCGCCAGAAATGTTTCGAGCTGGTTGAGTTCCATGGCAGTTGTCAGTTCTCAGTGATCAGTTGTCAGCGGCATTCTTGCCTGTGTACTCAGTCTGAGGCGGATCCTAAGTTTCCAGATGAGACGAATTGGCCGGACGGACACTGATAACTGAAAACTGATCACTGTTAACTGCAGTATAAGCAAATCTAATCACAACTCCAAAAAGAATAACTTTGCCTTATACGGCTCCGATGCGAGACACTGGATGTGTTCGAACCTGTGCCGGTTGGAATCTTGACAGGTTGGAACATAGGTCTTCCCCTGCCGGATTGCGTATATGAGCTCAAACCAAGTTGTGTTTTTCGACACCACCCTGCGTGACGGCGAGCAATCGCCGGGCTGCAGCATGACCACGCAGGAAAAGCTGACCATGGCCCATGCCCTCGAAGATCTGGGCGTGGACATCATCGAGGCCGGCTTCGCCATGGCTTCGGAAGGCGACTTCGCCGCCATCGCCACCATTACCCAGGCCATTCGCAAGCCGCGCATTGCGTCATTGGCCCGGGCAAAGAGCGAAGACATCGAAATGGCTGCGCGCGCGCTGCAGTTTGCCGATCGCGCGCGCATCCACGTCTTCCTCGCCTCGAGCGACCTGCACCTTGAATACAAATTGAAGATCGGCCGCGCCGAAGCCCTCGACCTCTGCGGCGAGAGTGTGCGGCTGGCGCGCTCACTTTGCGACGATGTTGAGTTTTCACCCGAGGACGCAACCCGCTCCGATCGCGATTACCTCGTCGAGATGGTGCGCATCGCGGTCGAGGCCGGCGCAACGACGATCAACATGCCCGACACCGTCGGCTATTCGACGCCGGAGGAGTACGGCGCAATGTTCCGCGAGGTGCGCGAGCGCATCCCGGCCATCGACGAGAAAGGCGTGATCCTCTCCTCGCACTGCCACGACGATCTCGGCCTTGCTGTCGCCAACTCGCTGGCCGCCATCCAGGCCGGCGCGCGCCAGGTAGAGTGCACCATCAACGGCATCGGCGAGCGAGCCGGCAACGCCGCTCTCGAGGAGATTGCGGCTGCGCTCTACGTGCGCGGCGACCGCTATAGCGTTACAACCGGCATCAAACTCGATCAGCTTTACTCCACCAGCGAAGTGTTGGGCCAGCTCATTACCTTCAAGCCGTCGCCCAACAAGGCGGTAGTAGGGGCCAACGCTTTTGCACACGAATCGGGCATTCATCAGCACGGCATGCTGGCCAACCCGCTCTGCTACGAGATCATGACACCGCAACTGGTCGGCGTATCACATACGCACCTGGTGCTGGGCAAGCACTCCGGCCGCGCCGCACTGCGCCACAGGCTCGAACAGCTCGGCTTCACCGTCAGCCGCGACGAACTGCAGCATGTCTACTACCGCTTTGTCGCACTGGCCGATCGCAAGAAGAACATCTACGACCAGGACCTGATCGGGCTGCTGCCCGATCCGATACGCGATCGCCGGCACGAGCCGGTGGCGGAGCTGGATTGAGAAAAGCAGCGAGTCAGAAAGTCAGCGGTTTCCCAGATCCCAAAATCGGGACCTGGGGCACCCAGCCTCGAAGCACAGACCGCTGGCCACTGACCACTGACCAGTGATAAAGGAACGCATGAAGCTGAAGATCCTGGTTACCGCCGGCTACGGTATCGGCCCCGAAGCTGCCAACGAAGCGGTTCGGGTGTTGAAGGTTGCGGCACACTGGCTTTGAATTGGACACTGAGCGATCGTCTTTGTCTCGTTCGAACTGAATAAAGTGCAAATTTCAATCAACAATTGAAGATGAGGAGAGGAAGACAGGAATGAAACTGAAGATTCTGGTTACGCCCGGAGACGGCATCGGCCCTGAAATCATCGAGCAGGGCATCGCGGTACTGCAAGAGGCAACGCAGGCCGGCGGCCACACGTTGGAACTCGATTATAAGCGCATCGGCGGCGTAGCAATCGATCAGGATGGCACACCCCTCCCGGCGGACACGCTGGCCGCCGCGCTCGATTCCGAAGCGGTATTTTTAGGCGCTGTGGGCGACGACAAATTCGATTCTCTCCCCACAGGCAAGCGCCCCGAGGCCGGCCTGCTGGGATTGCGCGCGGCTCTGGGCGGCTTCGCCAACCTGCGCCCCGTCTTCGCATTCAAGGAGCTGACGGTCAACAGCCCCCTTCGGCCCGAGATCATCGACGGGACCGACATCATGTTTGTCCGCGAGTTGCTCGGCGGCCTCTACTATGGCAAGCCGCGCGAGTGGAACAAGGAAAAGGGCGAAGCCTTCAACACCATGCGCTACACCCGCGCCGAAGTAACGCGCGTGGCCCGCACGTCTTTCCAGTTGGCGCAAAAGCGCCGCAAGCTGGTCACCAGCGTGGACAAGGCCAATGTGCTCGAGGTCTCGCAGCTTTGGCGCGATACCGTGATCGAAGTAGCCAAGGATTTTCCCGATGTGACGCTGGAGCACCAGTTCGTCGACGCCATGTCGATGCACCTGATGAAGCGTCCGCGCGATTTCGATGTGATCGTAACGGAGAATACGTTCGGCGACATCCTTACCGACGAGGCCTCCGTGATTACCGGCTCGCTGGGCATGTTGCCCTCCGGAACCGTCGGCGGCAAAATCAACTTGTATGAGCCGGCGCACGGCTCCGCGCCCAAGCACGCCAACAAGAACATCGCCAATCCGCTGGCCACCATCCTGACCGGCGCGATGCTTCTGCGCCACTCCTTTGCGCTGGATGCCGAGGCCGACGCCATTGTGAAGGCTGTGCGCAAGGTGCTTGAAGCCGGCTTCCGCACGCAGGACCTGGCGCGCACCAACCCTGAGGGATTGACCGTGCTCGGAACACGGGAGATGGGCGCGAAGGTGAGGGAGACGGTGAAGGAGCAGCTGGTTCATGTGTAAGAGCCGTCAGCTTTCAGCTCTCAGCCATCAGTTCGATTTGCGAGAGCGGAAAGTCTTGACGAACCTGGGCAAGAATGGGCTCCTCGCGGAGCGAACGAACTGGGTGGCCTGCAACAGACAAGCTGAAGGCTG
>Ga0326728_10002050_pt1 | contig 68574 bp, 64 predicted proteins | sample MB3enrmetagenome_FD_207602 | JGI IMG/M metagenome (GOLD analysis project Ga0326728, IMG submission 207602) | Lab enriched peat soil microbial communities from McLean, Ithaca, NY, United States - MB31MN | ecosystem: Environmental > Terrestrial > Soil > Wetlands > Peat | place: USA: New York... | reverse complement strand
TTTGTCAGGAAACTTAATGCTTCAGGTTACCCTTTGCACCTCCCTCCAGCTACGTGGGCGAACTACCGAACTCCCACGGTCGGACTTTAACCGACAAGTCATACGTTTTACACGGCATACCCTACTTGTCCTCAATTTTCAGGTCAGAATTGAATTGATGATTACCATTTGAACCGTAGCATCCGATAGTGTTGCAGAATCCTCATTACTGTACCATTTGCTTTCACCCATTCTTTTCAGAAATATGGGGGTTCATCTCACAATGAACCATTTATACTGATCCATTACATCATCAGAAGTGTAAAGAACATGGAAACGATCAAACTCAATTTTCAGCATTATTATATATATGACAACATAATCAATATCCTAACTGATCGACGTTGGCCCCATTCCCCTTGATAATTAAGGTGGGCCGGAGTGATACCGGTAGTTCGGTCAGCGTCACATTAGCATTTTTCGCCACGACAGAAGCCACGGCGGTCACGGTATCGGAAAGTCCCCGCCCGAAGGCACCTTTCATGAAATACGGAATTGCGTATCTCTCGCTAATTTCATGGACGAGCCCGTCGGGAAGGATTCCTTTCACACCATATCCGGTTACAATTCTGAATTTCTGCTCCTTCAAACTGACGAAAATTAAAACGCCCTTATCTTCTCCTTTTTTGCCTATGCCCCAGGCCTTGTATAAGCTGTTGACATAATCGGTTGGTTTGTTATCTCCAATGCTTTCCATACTAACAACAACAATGGCAGTCCCTGTTTTTTCGAGTACCTCACGAGCGAGATCCTCCATGCGGTTTTTATAGTCCGGCGGGATCACACGGGCAAAATCATTGATCGCGCCGGTGCGAATGGGAAAGTCTCCCTTTGCTGGTGGTGAAGAGAATACGGGTGGCTCTGATGGCTTTGACGCGGAAGCGGGCGGTTCTCCTGTTGATTGACGATTTACAGAAGGTTTCACCTCCTTCTCGATGATTGCGGTGATGCGGGCGACTGACAAGCGAGTTGGCTTCTTGAGCTCCGAGAAACGAAACGTGAGGTTCGGTTCTTTGACATACGCTGGATTGTATCTTGCGGTACTCTCCATTGATATGCTTTCACGCACAGCAACGGTTTTTTTACGCGTATCAGCTGAAATATAACGCCGCCGGTAGCGGAGTTCAGAACACATCTCGAGCCAATTAGGATCGGCCTTGTGTTCAGCAGGTATTAATTCTCGTCGGCAAAAAGAGTCTTTTATAAAATGTTCATACAAATAGACTTGATAGGTGCCTTTTTCCCGAAATGCTGGTCCATGCCACCAAATCCATCCAGGTGTAGTGATGTCCGGGATGAATATTTCCACCTCTGAATCCGAATACACCAAAATTGCTGCCGAGTAATTACCAACTTCATCCATTACCATTGCTGGCTTTCCAAATGGAGCGGTGATTATCAATTCTTGAGCAATGGCGTCAGTGCATGTCAGCGCAAGAATGAAGACGCACAAAGAGAACGTTTTAGTGATTATAATCCATAGTCCTCGTTTCTTGTTTGTAATCACAAATTCGTTCATATTATTTGTGTGATTTCTACCTTTTTTCATTTTACTCAGTCTTCTCTCCAAGTCCGATTCGAAGTCGAACTTTACCGCCTTCCAGGTCGATCAATATTCCCAGGAATAAAAGAGTTTTGTAAGTTTACAAGTACCTTGCCATATTTATCTTCTTCATTCTCAGGATATGTGAACATAAAACCATTAGCCGAACCGTTCTGTGGTCCTACAAACATTTTTAAATAGTTTAAGTAGGGTTTTCCTTCAAAGTCAATTTTCCACGTCATTGCAAACCAATTCTCTTTTATGGTCTGCCATGTTATTTCTGCATCCTGAACCGATGATTTCTTGTTGTCATCAAAACACTGCATCAATGTAGTTCCTCTGTTGTCTCCACCCACGAGAACGAGAATTACATTTTCTTTAGGGTAGGCAAACATGATTTTATCAGCTTCTCCCGCTGCACGTCTTATAAATTCTTCAGGATAATCTATTTGATATCCAAATTGATAATTGCGGTAGGTAGTGTATCCTTGGCGTGAAGAACTTTTGCTAAACGTTCCTGTTAGAAGACGTTTCACTCTATCGTCTACTTTCGGATCACGCATAGCCATCTGAAATAATTTTATGACATTATTAGCTACTTTTAGATAATTTGGATTTGACTTCAGATCTACAGTAAAATTCGGTGGCATGACACCCATCAACTCTTCTTTGGGCACATTTTTTTGAACAGGAGCCTGTGCTAATATTTCGCCATCCCTATCAAGATACTGCTGATAATAAACTGTCATTTTATTATTTTTTAAATCGTAATGTCGCCACTCACTTCTGTATCTAAAAAGATCTGGATATAATTGTTCACCACCAGGAACATTTGTCATTGCCTCTTTAAGATTCTTGATTACTTCCTTTAACACCTTCTTACTTTTATATTCTACAACAACTGACACACCAAATTCGGCATTGCTTAAGTAGTTAAGTAAGTTTGCCTGCCCGACCGGTCGGAATCGGTCAAAATCTATATCAACAGATTCCGCATCAATATAAATAGTAAACTCGGAATCAGAATAAATGCGAACTGGCGACGTCCACTGACCACTCAGACCCCTCATCATTGTAATTCCGGAATATTTGTTTGCCTGTATTACTGCAAGAGGGTGTGATGGCGATAACGCAAGTACGTAGCTTCCTATTGAACAGATCATAAAAACAATAAGAATTATTTTTTTAACCATTTTAATGTCCTTCCGTTCTAAGCCACTCTCACGTGTAAACGATTTCATGAGGCACCTCTTACTTATACGTGAAAAAGTTTACCCCAGATATAATCCTGTTAACATCCTATCGAATCAGAGAAATCTCATCCAGCATTGTAATACGACCACCCACGCCACACAAATATGATTTGACTTCGACACGATTCCCGTTCTTTATTATTCTTTCGAGCTGTTCAAATTCTGCTGTTCCAAGATCTTCGTACAACCTTTTTGGATATGAAATGTTCAGATAATTTCTCTTCCCTTCATCATCTACGATTGTTAGCAAACTGAATGCCGCTCTTCCTGTAGTGCTGTGATCGTATTTGATATCGACTATCGTGCCTGCCCCCTTTGCTGCTTGGCAATCTTTATTGCACTCAGAAGAACAAAGACCCGTTAACGAATAAGCTTGGTTGTCTTTATCGTAGTGCAATACTATGGGAACTTTCTTGTCAGCTGGTGTCTCATTCAGGTTCGGAGGTGTTTCATTAGCCAAGGTACAGTCTTCAAGAGTATATCGTCCTCGGCATTTGCAACGCAAAGTGATGGATTGTCCTCTATCCATTTGGCTAGCTTTTGCCACAAGTGATTCATCTAAAAAATAGCAACTAACTCCATCGCCCATTAAAGTTTCTCTTACGTCTGAAACTGGTTTATCAGAAAAGTAAATAAAAGGTTGCGCTGATAGTCCTTTCTCAGCCATTTTCGTCACGACAAATGAAGGAGGAATAAAAATACCTGATATCGTACCTGTTATAACAATAGTACGCCCTTCATATTGTTCGCTTCCGCTTTTAGGATTGTTATAAGAGTTTATAAGATCAAAAGCCTGGATATGTAGATCCGGTAAATCATGAGGCGGCAACGATGGTGTTACTTTTTCCTCAACTGGCCTTGCTTCGGGCTCCGGTGTCTTTTTTGTAGTATCGGTAATTCTTGAAATTATTCCCGTAAACATCAATAAAAGGATAATAACTCCCAAACAACCCGTGCAGCCAAGTTTCTGTTTCAATATATTCTTTCTTACTGGTGCCCCGCAATTTTGGCATTTATCAGCCTCATCGCTTACATCCTTCCCACATTCGTGACATATTTTAAGAGCCAAGGCATACCCCCAAACATTTTATAATAGAGCACTGTGAAACAAGGAGAATTCAATAAACCATAAAAAAACCCGCCTCTGTTGAGAAACGGGGTTTCAGTAATCAGTCCATAGCACCCTCACACAATATTAAAGGGTTCGTGAGTTGTGACCTCTGACTCTATATATGTTTTTTGATTATCACGATTATCATTTGAAATCCACAATGAAAATGAAAGGAGGCTGTCTGTGGATTTCAGGAAGCTAGCCGCAGGCTACAGGGACGGCGAATACGCTGTTAAGACTTTGCACCTTTGAATCCGCACTATAGAATAACGATCCATAAAAAGAAATTTAAAGATTTTTTCAAATTTGGGCCTGCGAGGGACATTCGGGAAGTAATATCTAATCACGGACATCTTATTATTTTAACCGCCGCGAGGCATTGAAAGAATAATGTGGAGGTGATTATGAGAAACTTTGGATTTGGTAAAAATTTAGATAATGTCACGATACTCAGAATAGCAAAACATGTAGCGAAAGAGAGGGGCTGCAGTGTCGGATCTGTAAAAAAGATAATTTCGGCATTGCAGGACTTTTCGCGATTTTTACGGTCCGAGCATGAAATAAGGGATTTGGCAAAAGTGGAACAGAAGCATTTTGGGGAATATGCTCAACATCTGAAGGAAAAGCTCAAAAATAAGGAAATATCATCCGCAACAACTGCGTGTTATATTTCAGCCATTAATACGGTGTTTTCGGTATTCGGCAGCGCCAACCATGTCTCCGCAAAACAGTGCGGAATACAACGTGGTGACTGTTTCCCAAATGTGAATAAGTCCGCATCAAATGAGGTTTATGTAGCTGTGTTGGATGACCTTATGACGCTGTACGGTGAAACCACAGACATACGATATTTGGCAATGCGGCATTCGATAATCCTACAAAGAACCGGCGGGCTGACTTATCGCGAAAGCGTGATGATCAAGATCGCTAATAAGGACCTTTCTCTAAATAGGGTTGATCTGGATGTACGCGACGGTGTTATCAATAAGCGTCCCCGGACGATCCAGGTAAAGGACATATCCGGTTTCATCAAGGCCCAGCAATTTGTCTCTGAACATTCCCATACATTTATGCACGGCTCATTAATACCGTCTTATCAGACGTATAATCAATACAAATATTTTGCCTATACGGCATTGAGCAGAGTTAATGAGAGAGTGGGATCGGCTGGGGGATTTCTCGCATACCGTTACGATTACGCACAAGAAATCTACCGCTTATTGTGGTTCAAGAATAGCAGACACCATCTCATGTGTCCCGCAGAAGCGCGAAAGTATGGTGCCGAATGGATCGAATATGCGATTCGGGAAACCAGCATGCCGCCCGCTGAACTCAAGGCATTGGATGAGAAAATCAGGATGGCCGTAAGTGAACAGCTGGGAATTAGTAAGGGCGAAAGCAGAAAATATCTTGGAAGGTCACCATCGCCAAAGGTATGGAAGGTATTTTTGACAGCCGCGAAACCCTGATCGTCAAATGAAGAATATACTCTTCATGATAATCTGTGCTATTTTTCTGAATGTAAGACTTCATCGTCTCTGACCGAACAGGTGCGGTGCTGGTTGTCCGAATATTCAATTTTAAAGAAAGCGGCAGTCAATTTTGCCCCATTATAAATGCTGCACGGCCGGGGCAAGCTGATTATTACAATACGAGATACTATTCAAAAAAATCTTCGTGGTGTTTGCTGACAGGCTGCGATTTCGGATCCAAATCAATATCCCGGTTCCGGTTTGAGGCTTGGCCGTTTTGAATTTTGCTCTTGCTGTAGGCGACAATCGCTTCGGCAACATATCGACTTCTCCAATATGGTGCGATGGAGTCCAATATCTCAATAGCGTCGCGGTTCCTATCTGTGTCAAATGATAATTTCACACGCCTATATAGCTTCTTCTTCATAGTAAAATATCCTCTTACCGCGTTCCATAAAGCCAGTAACCAATCGCGTTTGCATTTTCAGGATCATTCACAACAGATAGTCTCTTCTTCAGCTTTGTGATTTTTCGGAGGACGTGGATGCCGCCACCGCCGGCTATGCCTAAATCCAAAGATTTCATTTCTACGTAAGTATCAATCACAGAAGCAATTTTCGATGCGTATTCTTTTATTATTTCGTTCGTGTCAAGTTCGTAGCTCTCGCCCATGAACTCAACCTGCCGGTTATAGATAAATTGCATGGCCCGGCGAAGGGGAATATAGCATCCGTATTTCCGGGTGAATTCACTTGAAATGTTATCCAACAGCGAAGAAATCCCCAATGGATAACTTTTTGCATCTCGATTAATAAACTTCCCATGATCCATGGAGATGAGATCAACGGTGTAATAACCAATGTCAACCACCCCTATCTTTAGTGATTTATAATCGGTGTTATTATCTTCCACGAACGCCCTGAATATCCCGAAACCCTGTGGAACAAAACGGATGTCGGTACTGTCGAAATCAAACCTGATTCCATTACCAGTATAAATTTCTCTCTCCTTTAATGCTCGCACATATTCCGCAGCGCGGTGTTTATCAAATTGCTGAGCTGGAATACCCAGTACGATGGCACTTCCGTATGTGTTGAAACCACAGGCCCGACTTGCCTCTACCAGCACTGCAGTCCACGGTCCGGATCCAACAAACTCAGAGTTGCGGGGATCAAACCATAGATCGTCACCCTTCACATCAACGCCGGCGAAATATTTGTTACCATCGACTGCAATACAACTGTGCGAACTGAATCCGCCGGATTCGGTGGCAGCCGTGACTATCGTGGGAAAAGATACAATTAAATTATTGCCATCCGCATCTGCAGTTCCCAAGTAAACCTTCGTGAAACCATAACCAATGTCGAGTCCCATACATCTTGTCATATAATCCTCCTTAGAAGAAAGTCTTGTATCCTTATATTACTTCCCGGAGATCTGTTGATTTGAAGAATTCGCCACAAGAAGAAGCGATTTGAACAGATTGGGCTGGATGGGAACCGATTGGAACTAATTGGAACCGTCAATCGGACCAAGGAGGTTCAAGGAACTCCAATCTTAAAATGTAAGGGGAAGAAATATGATCTTTGATACTGGCCCTTTGTCGTTAGTAATAACTGCAGTTGCAATCTCGCTTTTGGAAATGTGGCTGGAAGGCAGGGTTGAAAGAATTTTGAAATTTTTTTAACTTTTTAGCCCGGCTGGCGACATTCGGGAAGTAATATATAGATAGATAATATCATTACTCCAGATATATTTTATAACTGCCCGGGCTCAACGGAACATATTCGTTTTCTAACGATACCGTTGAATTCCAAGCAGCCATATCCTGCATCTGTGAATCGGATCTCAATTCTCAAATGGCTATGCGGAATAAGAAAAGACATTATTCGATTTACCCGAATCGTGTAGTGTCACAGGCAGTCGTCATAAGCGGCAAAGCCGACTACTGAGGTTTTTAGCTGCTCCTTCTCTAGGAAGAGACGGATAAGGCTAAAAACATTCTGGCCAGACTGGCCAGAAAACGCGGAAAAGCTTACCCCGTAAGGGGTTGCACGAATTTCGCCGTGCGGCGAGAAACGTGATCGTACCTAAACTCTAACTACATTGAACATCGCACCAAGGGACTGGTCTGTCCTACGATAGGAGGAACGTCATATGGATTCGAGAAACACTAGAAATTTTGGAGCGGGGAAAACTCTCAATGATAGTACGATAAGGATCCTAGCTCGGAGAACAATGAAATTTGTTAAGAGGGGATCGGCGACGTACAACAAATGCGTCTCAGCATTGCATGATGTTGCTACATTTTTGAGAGAGAATTATGGGATTCGAGATATATCTGAATGTGATCAAGCGAAATACAATTCATACTGTAGAAATTTGCATATGCGCCGATGTGACGAAGACGAAGGCTTAAGCTCATCGACAACCTCTGGATATGTCAGCTCACTAAACGCGGTATTTGAAGCTCATGGAGTTGGATTGCATGCAAGGGCAAGCGAATTCGGAATATCCCGGGGGGAAAGATTCAGCAACGAAAATAAATCCATCACAGAAGAAGATTACCTGGCAATCAGAAATGAACTTTCTCAATTGTATAAAGAGACATGGGATATCCGTTATATGGCATTACGAGGCGTTTTTGACATGGAACGCGAAATGGGCTTAAGATTTCGCGAATCAGCTCAATTGAAAATCATTTATAAGGATTTTTCTAAAAATGTTGTCTCGCTAGACGAAAGAGGGGATGGCGCAAAAAACCACAGGGAACGGACTTTCACATCAGTTAATGATTTGGTTCTAACGAGGGAGCATCAGTCATTTATTCGTGAACACGCACATATCTTTTCAAGAGGGTCCTCCATTCCCGGAGATATGACTTATGGGCAATTCGAAGATTGGGCAGGGTATCATTTGACGAAAATTGTTCGAAAACTTGGAATAGTGTTACCAGACAATGTGAAATTTCACGGTAACCGGCATTACTACGCCCTCAAAAGTTATTCGACAAAATGGGAAAAAAGAACGGGGCACAAGGTTCTTTGCTCCGTCGAGATAGGGGAATTTGGCGGCGATTGGGTGACGTACGCTGCAGATCTAACGGGCCTTTCAAGAGAGGAGGTTTTCCAGATTGACGGAGAAATACGGGACCAGGTAAGTGACGAACTGGGCCACGGTCGCATTGATGTTGTTAACACGTACGCGGGCGGAAGGCGTAAAAGAAAGCAGGTTGTTTTATAGTCATTCTTTAGTGGGTAACCTTCTCTTTGTTCTCACTGATATTATAATTTAACTCTGACAGCCAATTCCTGTATTCGTTCTCGGTTTTAAAAACATTGCATAACCTCTGTTGTACCTTAGCTTCTACAATTCTGCTCCATTGATCTTCTCTTTCATTTAGTGGTGTGACTTTCTCGGCAAATTGTGGTTGCATAGGATTGGGAAAAGTATTGCTCACCAAGTAAAATCCTTCCGGCAAACTCATAAAGTATTTTTTTGTCAATTTATGCCTGTCTTCCATATTCCCTCCTTTATAGAGAAACTTTATTTTCTTCTTATCTTCTTCTCCATGAGGTTCACTCCTTTTTTAGAAAAATCACAGAAAGGCAGGAACCGGCGTTTTATTACCGTTGTGATAAGGACGTCATTTAGCAGTGTTCAGCTCATCCCTTAATACAGGGGACGGCTTAAATGTAATCACCTTTCTTGCATCAATGATCATTTTCTCTCCTGTTTGAGGGTTCCGACCTATCCTGGGTCTCTTCTGTTTCACTGACCACTTACCGAATCCTGAGATCATGACGTCATTACCCTTGGCAAATTCATCCTTGATAATATCAAAGAAGCCTTCCACAATATTGATGCATTCTTTCTTGGGTATGTCCAATTCACTATAGATCATGTCAACAAGATCGATTTTTGTCAAAGCCATCTCTATCTCCCTTCGTATTTCTCAGAATGTTCCTTATGCTTCTCCCAGTTCTCCATGTAAATCTTCGCCAGATCCTTATTCCTAATGATCAACAAATTCTCCGCATTCTTTTCCTCTGCAGATTTGGTGAAGTTGAAAGAACCCGTTATTACTGTTTCCTTGTCAATGATCATGATCTTGTTATGAGCTATGGCGTGTTTATCATCTATAAAGGTAGGAATGCCGGTATTTACAAGAAAGGTAGCTGCTGTATACTTTTCTCTCCGCTGGCTCTTATCAAGTATCGCTTCTACTTTGACGCCTCTTTTGAAAGCGTCTGTCAGGGCCTTGGCAATTGGGGCTGATGTAAATGAATATGCTTGGACCAGGATCTCTGATTTGGCAGCATTGATTTCTTTGACTATGAATTCGGTGCACCCACCCTTGGGAGAAAAGCAGACCTTTGTAATGTCAGCTTGGAAAGCGAATGCTGAGATAGCAACAAAACTCAAAAGCAGGAACGACAAAACTGCGATGGTGATTCTTTTCATGGATTTCTCAGTCAATATGAGGAATTTATGATTTGTGATGATAACTACTAAAGTAAATGCTTCTGCGGCAATATACAAGATTTCTAAGGATATGTCGATGAAATCCGGGCTATTTTTTAGATAATGGTAATACTATTAAAAATTTGCCTTTTAAACGTGTTTCATTCAACGTTTCTTTAGACACAACTTCCCGAAATAAATAATCGACAAATCAACACAATTGATGTAGATTTCAAATCGAAATCAGTAAGATAAATGAGAATGCAATTTTGAAAACATAGAGGCTACTTCCATTTTTCCAGCAACGAAGAGAATATTTTAACGTGAGACCACTAAGTTCATATTCTCCGTATGTGGACCAAATTGAAAACTTAGCTCTCAATTTGATAGGCTCGGATAATGTTAAAGAGTATAAAGCACAAATTCGACATATTTTAGATGGTCAACCATCTGAATTTCTCAGAAATCTAGTTCCTTTGGCTCACCTAAAAAAGTCGGGAATCTTCTTTACAAATAAGCGACTGGCTGAAAAGCTGATAAAACCACTTCGAGAAGATATTAAAAGCGGGGCTGTGATCGCTGACCCGGCATGTGGTACTGGAAATCTCCTAATCGCGTGTGCTGAATTCTTGCCGATATCTGACGATCTTGAGTCAACATTAAGATTGTGGGGCACAAGACTGAAGGGGATTGATCTACATTTAGAGCTCGTTAGAGCAACAAAGATTAGATTAGCGTTGCTCGCAATTTATAGAGGAGCGCTCTGCAGTGAGGCGATATCGTCTCTAGATGATTTGTTCCCAAATATTTATGTGGCTGATGGGTTTTCAGAAAGACTTGATGCAGAATGCATTGTCCTCAATCCACCCTATGGCATGGTGGATGCAGCAGAAAAATGTACTTGGGCGTCAGGAGGCGTTTCGCTTGCTTCGTTATTTCTTGAAAAATGCGTACAGAAAGCCATGCCTAACAAGAAGATTTTTGCTGTACTCCCTGATGTCCTAAGAACCGGAACCCGTTACTCAAAGTGGCGGGAATTTATCGGAAGTGAAGCAGAAATAATTTCCGCAGAAATTGCTGGGCAATTTGACAGGATGACAGATGTCGATGTGTTTCTTCTGAGATTAAGAAAAGGTTCTTCGTCAAAGACAGAGAAAGACTGGTGGAACCATGGCGTTAGAAAATCTAAGTGTAGATCTAAGAGAATAGTTGACGATATCTTTAATCTACATGTGGGTCCTGTTGTACCACATAGAGACACTGGAAAGGGGCAGTGGTGGCCCTACATTCATGCAAAATTACTGACTCCTTGGACGAGAACAAATATTGATTCTGGCTTTGCAAAGCGTCGATTTCGAGGTACCACTTTTAAACCACCTTTTGTTGTCGTTCGACGTACATCTCGACCTGGAGACAAATTCCGGGCTACGGCAACACTTATTGTCGGCACAGAGCCTGTTGCTGTCGAGAATCATCTCATTGTTCTGCAGTCACGAAACGGACTTTTAAAAGACTGCAAAAAGTTACTACGTTTGCTCAGGTCTAAGAGTGTAAATAATTGGCTCGATAATCGAATACGCTGCAGACATCTGACTACATGTGCTTTGAGGGAATTGCCATGGGATCCATCATAGCACATACCATATTTTTTCTCGCTTCATGCAGCCTGAAAATTGGTACGCTGAATAGATTATTTACGTCGTCGCCAATCCAGATATAGAATTCATGCTATCGGACATCATTCGAGATATGAAAAGATTCACTATTGATGCCAGAACAATCTTGACTCTTGGAAGAGACAGCATAAAAGATCATACGACGGCATTGATCGAACTCGTCAAGAACAGTTATGATGCCGATGCTACGCAAGTGGTAATAGAGATCTCCTGTAATAGCCCTGAAGGATTTATCAGAATTGCCGACAACGGGTGCGGCATGGACGAAGGTACAGTCGATAACAAATGGTTGCGTATAGGTTACTCCGAAAAGAGAACTGAGAAATTTAGTGCGTTACTGAGAAGAAAAACAGGTGAAAAAGGGATCGGGCGAATATCGGCTGATCGGCTTGGCTCTATCCTCACACTAAAGACCAAGGCCACCGGCAAAAAGGTTGTCAGTCTGCTGGTTAAATGGGACGATTTCAATGTCGAAGGTAAAGACCTTTCCACCATTCCTATCAGAATATTAGAATCAAGTGAAATTAAAATACCTGGCAAAAATTCTACAAGTGGTACTGAACTCATAATCAGGAAACTTCGCCAAAGTTGGACGAGAAAGGATATTGAAAACCTATGCAATGAATTATCCATCCTAACTCCACCTTTTAAGACGGTTAAGGATTTCGAAATCTTTCTCAGAACCGATGTTACATCTGAATTTAATGGGAAAATAGAATCACCCTTTTATCAAACAGCCGAAATAGAATTGACTGCAGATATTGCCGGTAAAACTGTTTACTATTCTATCAGGAGTCGTTCCGACTCCACCAGAAAGAAGAAACCAAGAGAAAAGATAACATGGGAACATCTTCTTCAGGGCACAGATTACAGCGGCAGCTTTGCATCTAAATCTCCGACCTTCGGACCCACAGAAGTAAAGTTATTGTTCTACCCCAGGGAGTCGAGTATTCTGGAAGGAACAGCTTTCAGGCTAAGTGATCTCCGGGAATTTCTAGATAGAAATGCTGGTGTTAAGATTTACAGGGATGGAATACGTGTGAAGCCTTACGGCAATCCCGATGATGCGGAAGGAGACTGGCTCGGCCTTGCTGAAAGAAAAACTAGAGAACCTGCAGGTATTAGAAGGTCAACATGGCGCGTTGCTGCAAACCAGCTGGTTGGAGCCGTTTTCGTTGGCCGAGATTCCAATCCGAATTTAGTCGATAGTTCCTCCCGCGAGGGTTTAATTCAGGGTGATGCATTCAACCAATTGCGGGCCTTTGTAATTGGGTGTCTAAGATTGCTTGAAACTCGTCGTCACAAGCTCTTTTCAGAAAGAGAGCAAGGTCTTGAAAAAGATGTTAGCCCGTCCGAGGAGATTACGGAACTACACAAAGAGTTGACGCTTTTAAAGAAGGACCTGGTTGAAGTAAGAACGAGTATGCCTAATGTGTCTTCAAAACCTTTTGATCGTACTCTTGATCAAGTTGAGACAGTAACTGAAAAGATAAGAGACACTAAAAAAAGTTTGGACGAACTGGTTTCTCAATCGAGAGTCTTGCGTGGTTTAGCAACCATTGGAATCGCATCGGCCGTTTTTGGACATGAAACACAATCGTCAATGAGTGAATTTATCTCAGCTACTTATACTGCAGGAACCTTATTGTCTAAAGATCCGCCTAAATTAAAAATGGCTATTGAAGAAATAGAGAAAGCAAAGAAATATGCCGACCAGGTATCTGCATGGGGCGCTTTTGCATTGACCAGAATACAGAGAGATAAACGTCGTCGGAAAAGAATAGATATCGCCAAAGTTATCAGCGATACGGTCAGAGAAGTTAATCCCGTCTTTAGGGCCTCCAACATTGAGATTAAGCCCCATCTATCCATTGTCGAGGGTCGAACGTTTGCAATGGATATAGAAGCCATAATACTCAATCTTCTCACGAATGCGTATACTGCCTGTCAACAAAAAGGAACAGGCAGAAGAATAAGGATTGAAATGACAGAGAAGAAAATGAAAGGTGATAGAGGCGTTGAAATTATCGTAGCTGATTCAGGTCCAGGAATTGATAAGAAATTTATTTCTCGGATTTGGGATCCCTTGTTCACTACAAAGGTTGATAAAGAGGGCAAGGAAGTGGGAACCGGCTTGGGTTTAACAATCGTGAACTCTATAGTCAATGATCTGAATGGAACTAAGAGAGTTGATTCCGATCCAGATCTGGGTGGCGCTAGATTCAGAATTTGGTTGCCTCTGGTGTAACTATGCCGAAAGTTGGAATTATAGACGACAGATTGGACCACAGAGAGACTCTAAAAAGAGCTCTTGATTTGGCATTAACAGGAGGATGGCAAAGTGTCGACAGTGCGCCATTGCCCTCATTGGAAGATTATTCGAGGTGGTTTAGAGAACATGAGATAAATGTATTATTATTGGATGAAAAGCTTCAAGAACAGGGCGCTGTGGGCTACGACGGCCACGATGTAGTGAGTTATCTCAGAAGAATATTGCCTACGTTTCCGATATTCATTATTACAGCATACCCTGATGATGAAGAACTTAGCAAGAAGTTTAGTGATATTGAAGAAATAATTCCAAGATTGGAATTCTCGAAGCGCCCAAGTGAGTTTGTGCCAAGATTTCTTCGTGCTGCGCAGAGATACTCAGATAGTTTTCAAGCTGAGCTTGCAGAATTATCAGAAAAATCCAGAAAGATTGCTGAGGGCGTAGCAACAGCGGATGACGTTACTAAAACAGAAGCGCTTCAAGTCAAGCTTGGGCTTGAGTTCACCTCTCTGTTTCTGAGGGATCGGAGCGAATGGCTTAAGGAAGTGGATACCAAACTTAGAGAATATGAAAAACTGAGAACTGAGATTGAAGAGTTTTTGAAAGGGCAAAGAGATCACTGATGGAATGGAAGCGAATTCTGAAAGAGAACTCTAAGCAACCAGAAGAAGGCACGTATTCGGATTGGAAGCCCTTATTAGCAGAAGAGGGTTTTCATCAATGTGTATATTGCGCGATACCGGAAGCGCAGTTTGGTGGCATTCGAAATTTTCACGTAGAACATTATAAACCGAAATCTAGGCGTGAATTTGAGAATCTGATAAATGATATAAGAAATCTTTTTTATGCTTGCGCCATTTGTAACACATTTAAAGGTGCGGATTGGCCGTCAGATCCAGTTCACAATTTTTCTAATCCTTCTTATCCTGATCCCGGAAACACTTGCTATGAAGAAATCTTTTCAAGGGAAGAGGGTGGATTAATACGAGGCAGATATACTGCTGCTGTCTATATGATTGAAAAACTTTATCTTAATCGTCCACAGTTACTTTTGGAGAGGAGAATAGCAAAAACATTTTCACGCTTCGAAGAGCTTCAAAGTTTTCTTGCTAAGGTCATTCCTATACTTAAAGATGTTAAAGATAGTAATGGATATATGGTACGAATTGCTTCGTGCCAAAATGATATGATCGGGTTAATGGTAAAGCTCACAAAATTGCCGCCCTATAAGAATGAAGACGTTCGTCGTTAATATCAGAAAACAAACATGACAACACCACTGACTCTGTCGCGGCCAGACGGGACACCCATCACAAAGTGGGAAATGTGGACTCGATCGAAGAAGGATTGCCACTGGGCACCCGAACGAAGCGCCATGGAACTGGCGAAAGCTTGGTTCCGTCAGTCCGAGATATCACCACCAGAGGAACTATTACAGCTACTTGCATTCTTCAGATCGGCTCACAGATCTGCAGCTCTTGCGCGGGATTCCGGAACAAGTGACTAGACTTCCTGAAAGAGGTGAAGGACGTAATCACGACCTTTGGCTACTCGGCCGGACTAATCAGGAACAAGTCACAATCTGTATCGAAGCAAAGGCAGACGAACCTTTCGGGAACGAAACGGTCGCGGAGTATAGACTGTCAGCCAAGAAACGCAGGGAATCTGGTGAATCAACCAGCGTGCCAGAAAGGATCGCTAAACTGCTTTTCATTGTTCCCGCAGGGGACAACAGTTGGGATAATGTCAGATACCAACTCCTGACTGCAGTTTGCGGAACTGCAATCCAAGCCCGACGGGATGGTTCTGCACTTGCGGTGTTCGTGGTGCATGAGTTTCGCACACGCAAGACAGCGACAGCCAATATCCGCGCAAATGCAAAGGAATTTAATGCCTTCATGGCTGTGATCACCAGTTCCTATGAGCCAATCATCGCAGGATTGCTGTATGGACCGGTCACTATCGGTGGCGTGGATTGCTTGATCGGAAAAGCTGTGAGCTAAACAAAACATAAGTACCCAACCAGCGCTTGAAGTTCACATTTCACTGACGATGGGCAAAACGGAACTGAAGCGTAACGTTACTATCTTTCGTAATACTCAGTCTAAATTAATCTCCGCTACCGAAATTTCTTAGGTGTTATCAATTGCCGCAACAGTGTTGTATTCCAGCGTGACTTTCTTCCTTCGGCGGCAACTAAATACTCTTTCGTAGTAGATTCAAACATAAATTGACCTGCCACTTTACCAAGGTCTAAAACCCCAATTAAAGCTGCCATCATCCAGTCTGGTAATAAATTCTCCCTACCGCAAACCTGAAATGTTTCCGATTCTTCTTATCCATCGGATTCGGTATGCGGTCAATCTCCATGTTACCTTCTAGATTCCTAAGAACCCATATCTGATAAATGTCGTCTGTATCCAAAGCTTGTTGTGCTGCATCAAGCTCTGTGGATCCAAGATCGAAATAGGTCTGGTCGCCTGTATGACTCTTGACCTCTATGAGAAAATTCTGACCGGAGACGGAAAAGCCGAAATCGTAGCCAAGATTGTCATTCCCTTGACTCCCTGGATAGAATTTCTGTTTGTTTCCAGATACCCAATTCGCAAGTCCTATGTGATGATAACGTTTCTTAAGTGCCACAAATATCAGATATTCGCCGACATAGCCTATGAAATCCTTCTCCTTCTCCTTTGGCACAGAGACCCTTGATCCCCTAACCGTTTTCTTATGTTTCGGCTCCGGAGCTTCTCCCAGGTTTGCGCAAGCCTCTATATCTACATCCCCAGTAAGTTTCTTCAAAATTTCCTGATCATTATTGTGGAGTAATTCGTCCAGCTTCGCCTTTAGATCATCGAGAGGTTTACCTCCTTCCGGAACTTCCAATGACTTTCTTGCAATTGTCTGTTTCGGAGTAACAATCGGCCCTTGTTTGAGATTCTCTTCTGCCTTTCGCTCATCTTCTGGAGAGACTTTCTTAGCCTTCATAAACTCTTCGAGACTGTCCGCTTTCACACCCTCAAACAGTTCTCTAAGAGAGGTGGCTTGGGTCTTCATCCACTCGCACAGCACGACAAACAATTCGTCTTCTCCGGCAGCAGTAATACTAAAGGAAGATTGGAACGCTTCCTTCTGCAACAGCCATTTACCGGGAGCTTCTTCGCCGATTGCTCGCAGCTGAGATAAAATTGCGTCACAATCTAACCTTCTTAGAGCAAGGCTAGCAAGCGCAATCCTAAGTCGCTGCCATCGGGAATCCAATGCTTTGACATTATCGTTAAGGACACTGTCAGGATCTTTGCCCAGCGGGCCATATTCTCTCTTCATGTATTTGCAAATATCTGAATCTTCCTTATCGATGGTCCCAACTTGTAAGTCAGCAGCCTGTATCTTGAACCATTCAGTTATTGGCTGCTCGATTTGAACAGAGGTTAGTGACCATGTCTTATCCACTAAAAGAGATGGTTGGAGTAAATCATAAGAGGTCCATCTTATCTTGAATTCAATCTTGCGTGAATCCTGCAAATGTTTCTGTAAGAATCCACACGCAGCCCACCTCACATCCTGCTTCACTTTGTTAAATGTCTCTATGGCTTCCCTATGAGTCACGATCTGGCTCCGTGACCCAATTTCCACAGCCGCTGAATTCCAATTTTCAAGATCTATCCCCAGCAACTTATAAACATCTTTTGCAATCTCTGCCGGATCTCTTTTCTCTTGAGCAATTCTCCTCAATACATTTGAACAATTGACTGCATCCAAAACACCTGAGTTGGTTAAAATGCTGAGCATGACTTTTTCCGCGAGATCATAACGGTTCCCAGTGTCTGCAATTTTACTTATGATGCTATGGAATTCATATGGTGCGAGTGGCGATGATCCGGATTTTGCAATTGCATACAACGCAGGAGTAACAGAACGAATTATTTGCTGCGTTTCCCCGCCGACAACTTGGAACAGTTCCTGAAGACTATTTGCCTCTATACCTAATTTATCAATAGCGACTTCAATTGGCACTGCTTCTTTGAGGACACTGTCTTCGGTTGCTTCTTCCACTTTCATCAACCATAGCTCAGCAGGCTTTAGATAATCCTCTCTGTCAAACAAAAGCGTTAATGGTGCAGCCAAGTCACGAAGGCGTAATTTGGCATCACGATCCATGAGAAATAGATTCTCAGAGGAAGAGTAGAATATACTGCGCGGCTCCGGCTCCACATCAATTCCCTCAAGTCCTATCTTCAAATTCCGCACATACTGTACTCGTGCACTCTGGATACGCAAGGCAAGAGGTGGAAATTCTCCCTTGGGATTGGCAACCGCCATTGGTTGGGATGTTTGCCTGCCAAAAGCAAGCACGGCAAGCGCAGGATGGATAAGCCACGAGAAAGTATCATTCAGAAGTCTGGGGCTTGGCCATTCCTCTAACAAGTCGAAGATATGGATTGTTTTAAGTTCAGACAATCTCCGCACAGAAACTTTATCCAAGATTTGTTTCGATAGCGTGACACGATCATTCAGCCTAGTTCTGCGTTTTCCGGTATAGACAACAAGAGTGCCTGCCGGGAGCATCGAAAGAGAGTCCTCATTATCATTAACCCAGGCTACATATGTCTGGTCTTCTTCCTTGCTGGGAGTCAACCAGCGCAATCGCCTTGAACCATCTGTCTGGACTTCAAAACCCAGTGCGGCAGATGGCTTTCTTAAAGGCCATTTGCCATCTGCAACTCGGGATACAGCTACATCAAACATATCCTGCCACAAAGATATTAAAAAGTGTTCCCTTCCGCTTGGGAGTTGGATATGAGCCCTATGAAGAAGCTGCATTATGTAAAAAGGTCCCGCCACATCTCTTTCCCGAGGCGAATATGTGACTATGCCGATATTTCGGCATAGATCGTCCGCGATTTCCGGTTCCACTCTCGGTGAGATATGAGGTAGGAGAGAATATATAAGCGCGCTCCCTGTTTCAAGAAGGTCCTTGTTTACTTTCAGGGCTTCTTGAGGTGTGACATTTGTGCTGAACTCTTTGGAGATTTCTCGCCCCTCTTCTGTTCGTGTTGCCCAAACGCGCATCGGAAGCCACTTGAGGTTCATCAATTGTTCAACAACAAAAGCCGTAACATTCCATTGCCTCCGCTCTCCATATTCCTGAGGGTTGCGCTGCACGGTTGTTGTTGCATGAACACTGTAATATTTATTCCATCCCCGGCCCAGAGATCTTGCCAATGCTTCATTGTCCATTCCGGACATCTTGATATCTTCTATATAAGATAGCTCCCCCAGGACATACTTTGCATACATCTGGAATGGCCGATTCTTGCTCTCAATTTCTATTCTCCGTAAATATTTGTCCCATGTATCTTTTTCAATAGGCAGATTAAATTTTTCCGGTATTTCTCCAAGCGTAGAAGTATCCAAAGAATTGTCCCATCCTGTAGGGCAAAATTCCGGATGATAACCCCCGGGTCGTGACGCCTTTAGAACGATTATACGTGGTGCAGTCCAAATTTTTAGCGCATTAAGAATAAACTGTTTTAAGTCATCTTCAAGGTTATACTTTTTGATAAGCTCTTGATACAGAGATGGTAACATCTGAATCAGGTTCTTAGGGTGAATCAGAAATGGTTTTGGCGGCTGTGCATCTCGAAAAACTTTTTCAAGGTCGGCGCCTTCATCACCAGACCAGTGTCTCCCAGCATAAGTCTCGCTTGCTGGTCGCCATTCTCCGATGCTTGTAGGTACGATAAGATGTCCCCAGTCCACGGTCTGCCCCTCGCCACGCATTTGCTCCCATAAAATGAATGTCCATGCAAATATCTCGGCCGCCTCGACCCTTCTTTTCTTGGACATCTTTTCACGACGCAAAGATGGACAAATACGGTTGAGGATGAAATCTACTACCTGCTCTGTCCTAAATTCTCTGACCACAGTCTTTCCGTATCTAATCAGTAAGGAGCGTATGAACTTATCAGTCAAATCTATTTCGGGATGTAAAAATGCGACTCGGTCTTGGAAAGCATCCGGGAGTGAGCCTGTGAGAATCTCCTGAATTCTTTTAATCATGGGATTGTTTTCTTCGTCGGCAGCCACAAGACGCCTTGGCGGGGAAAATATGATTGATTCCTGTTGGACTTTCAATACTGCAGATTGGGTCCAAATTAGTCTTTTACCCAAAAGCGATTCATACGATGGATTTAGGTGACCCAGCCACCTGTAAAGGTTATTCCACCACGCCCTGTCTCGCTTATTCTTATCGGCTTTATGTATTGCTGTCTCAGCCAATTGGGCCAAATCTTGTTCAAGCGGTTTTTGGGTTGAAGCATCATAAAATGTTGCGGTATTTCTAAGGACGGTCTCGTACGAGTCAGCGAGTTCCGGATGCATGAAAATAATTGGAATCTGTTCTCTACAGGCTATATCCATTATTGGTTCAACAGGATTGACCTTCCATGAAAAATCTTCTGCCAATGCGAGATCCGATAGCCTTATATAATGTTTCTCCCCCTTGGTGTTAGGCTCGGAAAGTATCCACGCCTCGTTTCTTACAATATTCCGGATTATTTCTGATGCTATTTGTGCTTCTGCAAGTTTATGACTCTTGTCGATGACTCCGAGAAGAGACAATATTGCTCGGCCTGATGCGACATCTCTTGTTCGGCAAAGGATGTTAAACATCTCACCGACGCAATTTACAGCTTTCGCTAATAGAAAAGAATTCCATTTGCGATCCCAGTCTATCCCTGTACGGTCAATTTTCCCATAAAAGGGCGCATTGATCCAGGCACTAGTGCCCGTCTTTGCTCTCGTGGGAAGATAGATTGCAAATTTACCCGAAACGATATTCGATGTAATGGGGATTGCAAGTTCAATCTCAACTTGTTTTATGTCTTGCCAACGTTCCGGGAGATCTTCCAGTGCTGTCTCAAATTCTGTTTTCCCTATAGATTTTCTAAAGAACCACCATTCCTCATTATCATTTCTGAGGTCATCTGGTTTGACTCCGCATAAATTAGCCCATGCAACTTTATCGTAATACGTGATCTTCACGTTACCCATTTTAACTTCAACTTCTGGGGAACGATTAATATTTCTTTCAAAATCTATAAGCTTATAGTTATCACCATGCCCGGAATTTGCCAAGTATACCGAAATACGGCGAGCATTACGGAGAAACAGAAAAGTATGAGAATCCAATTCTGCTAATGCCTTCTCTACTATTGCTTCAGCGCCAGGCCTAATCTTTAGGAACACTCCTGTGGCCAAATTCATTTTTCCCGCCCAATCGAGTAATGGGTCGACCACCGGTTTGGGGAGAGGCATTTCATAGACAGGCAAGGTCTTTATGGCCTTCTGTAGTATTTGAGGATTTCTCAAGCTATTTCTAAGAGAATTGACAATACCAGGCTCATCTGTTTCTAATAATAGAAAATCTCGTCCATCAATCTCGATCTTTGGTATATCGACCCCTGATGTGATTCTCTTTGCTGTTTCTTGGAATGCGTCTCTAAGTTTGTCAGGTGCAAAGCCGAAACAATAACCATCAAAGCATGGTTGCGTATCTGTCGTCCTATTGGTGTTACTGGAATATATGACTGGATAATCGCATACTTCAAGAACCGATCTAAATCCCAAGCCTTTGTTACCGATAGCCTCTTCAGGTTTCTTATCAGTTAAGCCCAAAGTACATAAACTTTCAAAGTTGTCGGGGGTAAAACCTCTACCGCTATTGAAAATTACTAATTCCAGTTGTGGATTTTGCCTGATAATGATTACGATTTCCCCCTCTGTACCGCATGCATCATCCGCATTTTGGATCAATTCTATTATTAAGCGTCCATGATATTCACTTGAAAGCTGCTCTTCTATGGACCTCCTGCCTTCAAATATTCGTGTGCGCCTTCGAACATCATCCATAAAGGCAAATATCTTGTTTTGAAATCTTTCTAAAATTGCGTTGGAATATTCGTTCGCAGACATTTATCGAAACCTCTTGATGAACGGTTCCCAAAACAGAGTTATTTTATGCATTGCCGCAAATCTCTATGTGTAGGCTTGGATAATTCCAAGAAGTCTGTTGGTAGGGCGATAATTAAGGTGTTTCTGAAAATGTTTTATTCTATACGTGCTTTGGTACAATAATTGTTCTTACATCGATATTATTGTCACATCTGCTCAGGTCATTCTCCACACCGCGTGGATTAGTAACTCTCCCTTCTGGATCGTAGACAAAACATATTAATTTACTACACTGAGGATGCTTTTCATATTTTGCAATGTCGATAATAAGTTGCTCTCCTAACTCTTTAGTGGACATCGATTCCCTAGTTTTCTTAATCTCAATTATCGTATTTATTTCTGGCAAAAGAAAATCGCAACGCGAAGCACTACCGGCATAACTTGGTGTCCATTCCTCCGTCCTTATATCGTTGAAATATAATTTGAGCAACGAATGGAAGAGGTCCTGAACATCATATTCATCGTTAACATCGAGAGTATATCGGTTGTTATACCGTTGTCTAAGTTGCATAACGACGGCGTGAAATCTATTGGTAATTACCTCTATTCCGTCATATTTTTTCTTCCCGTCAGAAGCATCGAATATTTTGCTTGGCCTGGAATCGAAGAAGGACGGATTTCTGTCTATTCTCGTTATCAATGACCTTACCAGTCCTCTTATATCTTCAACGCTCGCGTATGATGATGAATTGAGCCAGTTATTTATGCCTTCATTGTAATAAGTGGACACCATAGATGAATAGTGCGTTGAATTTGGAATATGGTCATTTATGAAATCCATTAACTGTGTTGCGATCTCTCTCATTCTATGACCATCCTGAATATCGATATACAATCCGTCGCTGGTCTTCGTAAACCGAGAGAGTATTCCGCCCAGCTCTTCAACATATTCATTCAAAATCTTAAGCGCTTGATCTCTATCCATACTGATTATGCTTATCTATTAGTTGCTCATTTTGCGTGTCTGGAATTCTCCCGCTCAAGCTTCAACTGTTTCTCTAAACCTTTTCTCAGCTTCTCAAGACGCTTACGCACGTCCTCAACCACTTTCCATGACCGCTCCAAGACTTCTTGCATATCGTGAATACTAAAGCTTCGGAAATCCCAATGTCGGGGATTCACATGAGTCATTGATTTACTCCACTCGTCAAGAATCTCTGCTAGCCAATCCATCACAGAAAGCATCAAGACTCTTGACTCATGTGCATCCACAGGTAATTGCGATAACAGTTTTCGAATTTCAGAGCGCATCTCTATAACACTATCAATGAAGAACACTGGTTGCTCAGCTAACAATCCTCTATTTATCTCAAATGCTCTTCTGCTTCTCAATTGATCTACAAGATCGCGCAGTGATCTGATTTCGCTTTCATCAGATTCCCATGAGAGATTCATCCAGGGAAGCTTTAATGCGACAGATTGTAATTTTGCTTTAGCCCTTTTCTTAGCCATTTCCCCTCCCATTATCATGAGCAAGAATTAGCTTCTTCTATATCTTAAGCAGCCTTCTCCGCCCAGTCCCTAGCGATCATGTTTGCCTGTTCAAGGACGGTCTCGGTAGCCTTCTTCTGCTTGTCCGGCGGGTAGCCATATTTCTTCAACACCCGCCTTACCATGACCCTGAGCCTCGCCTGCACGCTTTCCCGAAGGGTCCAATCAATGGTGACGTTTTTCCTGATGGTATCGGCAAGATCCCGCGCAATCGTTCTTAACGTTTCGTCTCCCAAAACTTTGACGGCACTGTCGTTGACTTCCAGTGCATCGTAGAAAGCCAATTCATCTTCCGAGAGTTTCAGCTTTTCGCCTCTTTTATTTGCTTCCCGCATGTCCTTGGCGAGCTTTATTAATTCTTCTATTACTTTTGCCGTTTCGATGCTTTTGTTCTGGTACTTCTTGATAGCCTTCTCAAGCAGATCGGCAAAAGATTTTGACAGAACGAGGTTCTTTCGTGACTTTATTCTTATCTCGTCGCTAAGGAGCTTCTTCAGGAGTTCGAAAGCCAGGTTCTTATGCTTTATTCCCCTTATCTCATCAAGGAACTCATCCGAGAGAATGGATATGTCTGGCTTCTTGAGGCCCAGGGCATCGAATATGTCAACTACCCTGTCTGAGACAATGGCCTTTGAGATTATCTGTCTTATCGCCGAGTCCAGTTCTTCTTTGGTCTTGCCTGTCGTCTCGGTCGTCTTCACGAACTGCGATTTCATGGCCTGGAAGAATCCCACCTCGTCGCGGATTGCTATCGCTTCCTCGTTTGGCACCGAGAGGGCAAAGGCCTTAAGCAGCTCTGTCGTATGCTTGATAAATCTTTCACGCCCGTCTTTCTGCTTAAGGATGAAGTCCATTGTCGAGGCTATCACGGACATTTTATTCTTCGGGCTCGAAGTGAAGAATTCCTTGTACGCTAAGCCCTTCAGGAGCGCGCAGATGATCTCGTATTTTTCAAGCATGACTGCCACCATTTCTTCCTGTGGCACGCCAGTTTCTTTTCGGTCGCCCTCTGTATACTCGGCAAGCGCTTTCTTCAGGTCATCTGCAATGCCTATGTAGTCAACCACGAGGCCCCCGGGCTTGTCCTTGAATACCCTGTTGACGCGGGCTATGGCCTGCATCAGCCCGTGGCCTCTCATCGGCTTATCGACGTACATTGTGTGCAGGCTCTTAACGTCAAAACCGGTCAGCCACATGTCCCTGACGATGACGAGCTTAAGCTCGTCGCCCGGGTCCTTCATTCTCTCGCCGATGTCCCGTCGCCTCTTCTTGTTTCTAATATTTTCTTGCCACGTTGTCGGGTCGCTGGCAGAGCCGGTCATGATCACTTTCAGGAAGCCTTTGTCATCATCCTTCTTGTACCAGTCGGGTCTGAGCTTGATTATCTCGTTATGCAGGTCAACGCAGATACGCCTGCTCATGCAAACGATCATGCCTTTTCCGTCGAGGACGCTGAGCCTGTCCTCGAAATGGCTCACAAGGTCTTTCGCGATGCGCCTTATGCGTTTCTCGCTGCCAACGATTGCCTCAAGCCTTGCCCATTTCGTCTTCAGTTTCTCTTTCTTCTGTATCTCTTCCCCTTCTGTGACCTCTTCGAATTCGGGATCAATCTTTGGCCTTTCCTCGGGGCTTAGTTCAAGCTTTGCCAGCCTGCTTTCATAATAAATCCTAACTGTGGCCCCGTCCTTGACTGCCTGCTCCATGTCGTAAATGTGAATGTAGTTGCCGAACACTGCCGGTGTGCTTCTGTCGGCCTTTTCGATGGGCGTTCCCGTAAAGCCGATGAATGAGGCATTAGGCAGGGCATCCCGCATGTGCCTTGCAAATCCGTCTATGAAGTCATACTGGCTTCTGTGAGCCTCATCCGCTATCACAACGATATTGCGCCGGTTGGACAGCATCGGATAAGTGCTGCCTTTAACCTCAGGGAAAAATTTCTGTATGGTGGTAAAAACAATTCCGCCTGACGCGACTTTCAAGTGTTCACCAAGATCTGACCTTTCCTCAGCCTGCACCGGCTTCTGCCTCAGCAGCTCGTGGCATCTGCCGAAGGTCTGGAACAACTGGTCGTCAAGATCGTTCCTATCTGTCAAAACAACAATTGTCGGGTTATCCAAAGCTAAAACAAGTTTTCCTGTATAAAACGCCATGGTAAGGCTCTTGCCAGCGCCCTGGCTGTGCCACACCACGCCGCAGCGCTTGTCACCCTTTGGCCTTGACGCCTCAATCGTCGCCTCAACCGCTTTGTTAACCGCATGATATTGATGGTACGCTGCCATCTTCTTTATCAACTGGTTCTGCTCCTTTTCAAAAACGAAGAAGTGCCTCAACAGGTCAAGGAATCTCTTCTTCTCGAACATCCCCTTCAGGAACACTTCCAGGGTCTTGCTCTTGATATCCGACTTTATCTCAGTGCCGTCTATCGTCCTCCAGAGCATGAACCATTCCTTGTTGGATGATATGGTTCCGGCCCTTGCTTCCATGCCGTCGCTTACGACCAGCATTTCATTGAAGCGGAATAGTGCAGGGATCTCTTTCTTGTAGGTCTCGAACTGGTTGAACGCAGACCACACCGTCGCGTTTTCATCGGCAGGATTTTTCAATTCAACGACAGCGAGCGGCAGGCCATTGACAAATACAACAAGGTCCGGCCTCCTGTTGTTGTTATCCTCAATGACCGTGAATTGATTGACGGCTACGAACTCGTCGTTTTCGGGGTCCTCGTAATCCAGTAGCCAGACCTTGTCCCCAATGACGCGGCCATCTTTGCCCCTGTATTCAACGTCAACGCCATTGACTATCATCCGGTGGAAGTTCTGGTTATTGATTATCGGGTCCGGGCTTTCAACCCTGAGGACTTTCTTGACTGCTTCTTCTCTTGCTTGTTTTGGGATGGATGGATTTATTCTCTCGATTGCCCGATGAAGCCTGTCTATAAGAACAACGTCGGAGTAAGAGCCGCGCTCCGGCCTTGTCCCGTCAGGCGCTGGCGCTATATCCGGCCCATACAGCGTCTTGTAATCCAGCTCCGTGAGTATCTCCAACGCCGCTTCTTCAACTTCGGACTCGGTGATTATGCGGGGCATGAATTACCCTCCCTGTTATGAGGCCTTCTCACCTGTTGGAACATTAAAGGCCAAAACGGTGAGTATCAATTCTCTATTCTTGTCATCCTTGTTGCAAAGTATAAATCTATATCCTGTTTCCGAAGCATACTCCTGCTGCCTCTTAAAGTTGGGATGTCTCTTTACAGCTTCCGGAATATTCTTAATGACTGTGCTAAAATTTACATCCCTATTGAATACGAGGATTGCTGTTTTTGTATCCCTCCATGACGCATAGCCAAGAAGCTGGTCGATTTTATCAAGCAAAGACTTTTCGCCTTTCCAGAACATGCACTCTGCTATAAAAATGTTCTTCCCATTTACACGGATAAGGATGTCCGTCTTGCCCTCATAATTAAATGTCTCGCCAGTAGCCGATCCCTCAAAATGGCCGTTCAATTGCACCAAGAAATGCTGCCTGAGGTCTTCCTCATGCATATCCTTGAATGCTCTTGGGCTCCTCTCCACAACCATAACCATGTCTGACATTATTCTCAGAATGGCTTCATAATTTGACAGTTCTAGAGAGGGTTCCGGCGCATAGGGTGCTATTGTAGCGGCTGGCTTCTGGATAACTACTTTCTTCTTCACTTCGGCCACAGTATATGTAGTCGGCATACCCGCAGCTGCCTTTATCGGATAACCCAAAGCATCGACGATTCCCTGGTCCTTCAGTATTTTGCCTCTTCTTGCTTCAATTCTCTCCCTAGCATAGGATTTCAGCCCTTGATTGTATGATTCGATATCGTTCTTTAGGAATCCCACGTGTTTAACTATGTTATCAATTTCAGACTCGAAAGCGGCCTTCAATCTAGTTGAATCCGGTTCTACTTCGTTATACGTAACTAGAATTTCATCATTGCTTATCTGTGCTTGTGGGGGATTGAACGTATAATGTGAGCCCTGACATGAAAAAAGATTTCTGTCTCCTTCAAATGGCACAGCGAACGTTATTGATGTCCCTTTGATATAGAAGGGCTTGGATTTGTCACGGATTGCTCTCCTGAAGTCGTGTCTGACATCGACTTCAACATCGCCGCTCTTCTTAATATGCGTCTTATCTCTATGAATGACTAAGGGCTCTATGCTGTACTTCTCAGCCAGATGTTCAGCATAGTCGTCAACACTCACATTTAGGATATAGTTTCTATCCTGCTGATCTATTTCTTCAGCCAATTTCTTTTTCCAGCTTTCAATATTGCCGCGCAGATCGTACTTGCTGAACAGTAAATCTTCTTCCCCTCTCATCCCGTTGCCTCAATGTTGACTCTGATCTTCCCGGACATTAGTTTTGGCAATAATGAGTCGCGGATCTGAGACAATACCTCTATTTCAGCTTCGTTTTTTTTCTTTATGTCAAATATATTTTCTATTATGTCGCCAAAAATGATCATTAATTTTCTATTCGGCATCACAAATAAATATTCTGGAACCGCTTTACTGCTAAGATGGAGAACAGTTGTTCCGTTAGCGTAAGCGAAAGTGTGATTTTGAAAATCATCTGATGTAAAAAGGTAATATAGAAATGGTTTGTTCATTAAATCATCGTTTGGTCTAACTATCGATAAATCAAGCGATGCGATCAGCACTTCATATTTTTTAATCAACCTCACAATTGCTGGTTTACCCAATACTTCCGCTTTTTGAGTTATATCAGTATGAGCAACAACAACATCGCCATCAATTATCTCTTGTTCTTTTTTATACTCCCCAATATATTCTTTAAAACCATCTTGATTTAATCCGCCACCTCTATTAATAGATCTTAATGTTACTAATGCTTTTTTGGATGCTTTTAATTCTACGCTTTTATAAGATACTCCTTTCGTTACATGAACATAATCTTTCAATTTCCCAACTTCCCACCCCTTCGGTATCTCCCCCAACTCTGAATCAACCATCTCGCCGCCGCTGGATCTATAAGGCTTGCCCCTTTCATTTGGAAATTCAAAGTCAATGAACCAGTACTTGAAAATAGCCTGGCCAATTTTTTCCAAGGTTTTATTCATTTGTTGGTTGAGGTCGATTTTGTCGTCTAGGGAAGAAAGGCTTTCGGCTATGAATCGTTGTTCTCCTAAATGAGGAACAACCATCTTCATTTCGGCGAGCAACTTTGTGTTTAGCGAGGGCATTGTAGCTCCCACCGCGTGGCTCCTTACTCTCTCCCTAAAGCTCTCAAGACCAAAATAATATGAAACAAAAGAAGGATTCATTTTTCCCTTGTTTATACGAACTCTGAGGCAGCGACCAGAAAAAAGCCACCCGTCCTCGGTCTTCTTAACAATAGCCCTTCTATCAACAGACCCAACCCTGCTAAAGACGATATCCCCTTCTTGTAGCGAGTATCTGTGAAGCCTTTTTGTATCGCTGCTGGATACTCTTGGAATATTTGAATGTAAGATTGTATTTTCCCCAAGATGTTCCACGGTTATGATGGGTGTTCCTTCGACCACATAGTCTCTCTGATGCAACTGACTCCCGAAAGGTCCAGTCTGAATCCCATTCTCATTGACGCACAATGCTTTGAGATCTACTATTCCCCAATCCTCAGGAATCATCCCGATTTCGGTTTCTTTGAATTTGCGCTTATTTTGAGATGGCATACCCAATCCCTGCTAGATTCTTCCTTATCCGTTTTTCGAGTTCGCCCGACTTCTCAAACTGCTCCGCCAGCTCTGAGGTGAATTTTTTCATTTTCTCCCCGAATGCCTCGTCATCTTCCTCTACATCCTCGGCCCCAACATACCGGCCAGGCGTCAGGATGTGGCCGTGCTTCTGTATTTCCTCCAGCGTCGACGACTTGCAGAAGCCTTTTACGTCCTTGTATTTCCCGCCTTCGCCCCTCCACGCATGGTATGTTGAAGCGATTTTTTGAACGTCCTCATCTGTTAACTCACGGTGCCGCCTATCAACCATCGCTCCCATTTTCCGCGCATCAATGAACAGGACATTTCCCCTTCTATCTCTAAATTTATGATTTTTCTTGTTTCGCGCAACGAACCACAGACAAGCCGGAATCATAGTATTGTAGAAAAGCTGGCTTGGCAAAGCCACCATACAATCAACAATATCAGTTTCGACAATGTTTTTTCTTATCTCTCCTTCGCCTGAGGTGTTGGAGGACATGGAACCATTAGCCAAAACAAAGCCCGCAATTCCTGACGGCGATAAATGATGGATGAAGTGCTGGACCCAAGCGAAGTTTGCATTGCCGACTGGAGGAACGCCATATCTCCATCTTACATCGGTTCTCAGGAGCTCACCTTTCCAGTCAGAATCGTTAAACGGAGGATTAGCCATGATGAAATCTGCCCTGAGATCCTTGTGGGCGTTGTTAAGAAAGCTTCCCTCATTGTTCCATTGAATGTCCGAGTCTATGCCCCGAATGGCAAGGTTCATTTTGCACAGACGCCATGTGGTCTGGTTCGACTCCTGGCCGTAAATTGCGATATCGCCTATCCGCCCGCCGTGGGCTTTCACAAATTTCTCGCTTTGAACAAACATGCCGCCTGAGCCACAACATGGGTCAAAAACCCTGCCTTTGTAAGGTTCAAGCATTTCAGCAAGCAGCTTGACTATGCTCCTTGGTGTGTAGAACTGGCCACCTTTCTTCCCCTCGGCATCAGCGAACTGACCGAGAAAATATTCATACACCCTTCCCAATATGTCCTTGCTTCTGCTCTCTGAGTCGCCAAGGCCTATCGTTCCTATGAGGTCAATTAATTCCCCGAGCCTTTGTTTGTCTAAAGCCTCCCGCGCGTAGTTCTTGGGCAGCACACCCTTGAGCGATGGATTGACTTTCTCGATTGCATCCATTGCATCGTCAACGAGTTTTCCGATGTTCGGCTTCTTGGCGTTTTTCTGGAGGTATGCCCATCTTGCTTCCTTGGGGACCCAGAAAACATTCTCAGCCCTGTATTCATCCGGGTCTTCGGGGTCAGCGCCTTCCACCTGCTGATCGGCGAGCTTCTTGTGCAGTTCGGCAAAAGCGTCAGAAATGTATTTCAGGAATATCAGACCGAGGACAACGTGCTTGTACTCAGCAGCATCCATATTGTTCCTGAGCTTGTCCGCCGCCTGCCAAAGTTTCTGCTCAAACCCCAGATTCGCTCCGTTGTTCGCTTTCGGCTTAGGCATTGATTTAGCCCTCTATATGGTATGTTGGATGGAAATTGATTAAAAAGGCATGTTTACAGGGGATATTGTAATAAAATTAAGCGGGTGTCAATAGCTTTTAGTGGAAAACTATGGTCGATTCTTATATACACTTAACGAGGTTTTTGTGCGTGAAAGATTTTCATATTCTTGGGATGACATATGCTTAGTAATGAAATAGCAGACTACGAATCCGAAAAACTGACAATTGATTGTCCTGATGTCATCTTGGAGCCGATTTCTGGTACTACCCTTAAGCGCCTGAATGGACCCGGGTCAATTATACAGAAAGTTGGCGGTGGTTTCCTACTCAAAGCATTCGTGGGGCAGCAGGTTGATATAATGGATACGTTAGGCAGAATTAATCGTTTTAAGGCTGGAAAGATTATTGGATCATCAGAATATTACAGGATGTCAGCCACTGACATGCGCGGCAATGCGTGGACATGCGATAGATTGTATCCAGACTTTTCCACTAGTTTTCATGTCTCCAATTCGATTATGACCTCTGTTTTACGTGAAATTTATAAGTCTACACCTCTTCCAATGAAGACTCCCGATGCCGAATTGCAGCTGAAGTTCAAAGGCAACTTCGAAATACCCGCGAATATGGGCAGTCTTATGACAAAGCAAATCGCCGGTCAGACCAGAGGAGGAAAAGCAGAAAGAAACGTGTGTAAATTCAGTTCATGTAAAATTGATATAGAAATAGTCCGGGAAAATGAGTGGATGGTCGTTGATGCAATATCAGCCGAGTATGAAATTGACGAGTGTATGGTATCCAGAATAAAAGAAACCATTCAATTGTGCATGGGCAGACAGCTCGATTGGTCATACAAGACCATAACTAAAAATGCGACGGAACAACTATTCTTGCGTGGAATAATACCGAACGAAAATAGAGGAATGTTTTGTCCTCCTGTGAATTATCATAGTCCGGCCAATGTGAATGATGTCATCCATCTCATGGACTGTTATCTTGCAAAGACCATCAATTCCAAAGACCTTTCAGTTCACCCAGTATTTCATCCATTATATGCGGCGATATTAGCATCCCAATCAACAACAGAAACGGAGGCATTGGTTCTTTCTACGTCAGTTGAATCTATGTTGGATAATGCAATAAAGGTTGAACAGGATGAAAAAGTAATCGACGCCCTGAAACGACTTAGACAATATATCAATTCGTCGAAATATCCGGATAATCTTAAAAGACGCCTTTCGGGGTTACTAGGAATGATGACTTCTCCAAGTGCCGTTGAAAAATTGAATCAACTGGTCAGGAACAAGGCGATAGCAAAGGATTTGGTCGATGCATGGAAGAAGCTGAGGCCCAAATTGGCTCACGGCAATTATGCCGTGGGTGATTCTCAGGAATTTCTAGACTTGGTCCATTCTGTCCATGTGCTGCTGCACCATCTCTTATTTTACTGCATAGGCTACAACGGAAAATATACAGATTACTCGAAAGAAGGATGGCCGACTCTGACGTATTCAACCGTCCAGAAGAACCAAGATGTTTATAAAAGCTGATGGCTAGGAGAACAGACCTGTTTGTCCCCACATATGGGATGTACATAGAGCAATGGAACATTTGCAGCCTCTTTTCATTAGCAACTTGCCTTTGTCATTCACAAAGAAGATACATGATCACCAGAGAATGTATTCTGTCACGATGTTGATGCATGATGAGGGAGCGACTACTGTTATTCCTTGCTCTGGAACATTGGCACAGATAAACAAACGCAAAGGCATAATAACAGCAAGACATGTTTGGGACGAAGTGAAAAAACATGATTTTCTGTTGACGCTCGTCGGTGAAGGAAATTATGCCTTTGAAACGAGATACTTGATGCCCGTGATTCCCGATCCCATCGGTATCCTTAGTGAGTTTAATGTCACAGTCCCGGATATCGCTTTCATAGTAATCCCCGAGAGGCACGTATCACATCTAGAAGCATCGGGGAAGGTCTTCTTTAGTATTGATATACGCATCGATGTTAATTCCTGCCCAATAGATACGAAACAGGGTTATTGGGCAGTTTTTGCCAACCCTAGTGAATGGCTGGATATCGACAATAGGACAGTCGCCTCATTCGTATATGGAACAGTTTTATCAAAGTTAATCGATGCAGATGGCTGGGATTACTTAGTGATGAATCTGGACATTGAAGCAAATCCTGAAATACCAAGAGACTTTTCTGGAATGAGCGGCGGTGGGATATGGTGGACAAGATTCAGTTGCGACGAAAGGCTGGAAAATTTTTCTGTTGAAAATCCTACCGAAGACATAATGATTGCTGGGGTCAGTTTTTGTCAGACACACATTCGAGAAAGAAGAATCATTGGGCACGGGCCCAAATCTATTTACGAACTCTTATATAAGCATGTGAAACAATCCATTTAACTTAGTGATATGGCCAATTACGAAAATTTATTCGTTTGAGACGTCTCCTAGCTTTTTTGAGAAAATATATTATTTTTAGTATTTCATACATTCTCTTCAAAAAACAGCGAATCGATCATTCTATTGTTTTCTGCAGTAGAATAGAGCGCTAGCGTACTCACCAAATAGTTCTATCTATAGTTCCCCCCCATCAAACCGGGAAGGAACTATGCTGCGAGCAGGTAAATTTTTTGATTATACTTCCCCGAAGTATTTTATTCTTCCTGGAGGATATGTGTGGTCTATCCACTCCCTTGCAGCCTCGATTGCCAGCGCGGGGCTGTGGAGCGTGCCGTCCGGACTTTTATCAATGCCAACCGTGTGGACCAGTTTGCCCTTCCGGTAAATTTCCGCAATATATCCTTCCCTTGCTTTATGAATCTCTATATTAAATCCCCTGTGATCCCGAGCCTGCATCGCTTTGCTTATGCCTTTCATCAGATTTTAAAATATTCTGTTCCTAAAACTCCACCTCGTCAATAAAATGCTTTGAATCTTGAGCAATAATTTCCGTATAGATGAGGGTACTCATGAGATCCGAGTTCCCCGCGTTTCCTGGATAGTACCGCATCCCTCTCAAGAGAGATGCGGCGACCATCCGGCTATTCATTCTTAGGCAGCTTCTTTGTTTCCTTCATTTGGGCTATTCATCATCTTCTCCATATAGTGATGGTTTGACTCTATCTTTTGAACTATTCTCTCAACCTCGCTTTTCATCAGTCTGCATGACCTTTTCTCGAATGTGCTTTCGAGATCCCACCCATTCAGGACGATAACCTCATCTACCTTGAGATCATCTAATTTACCGATGCGGGCACGTTCGTGTGTCAGGACGACTATTCGGTATATCCTGCAGGCTGGTGATGTGCGCTTCAAATATCTTTCGAGCATGTCTGTCGGCTCATTCAATTGGCTGCTAGGGCCCCGCTGTTTTCCACTACTTTTTCCGTCAACTATCTTTATGTTGACCCCAACACGGTTCCCATAACTGTCGTATATGTCCCTGGTCCAGGAATCTCCCGTGCAGGATACATGGCCATTTATATTTTTGATTTCCATGGAAAAGAGCCCCCCGGGCCCGACAAGGATCCTGTCTATCTCACCTTTGAAATTTCTGTATCCACAAAGCAGTATCCATTCGTCATTGAGCCTCGTCCGGAGATATTCATCGACGTTTCGCTCACCCTCGCTGCCACTGAAGTATCTGCGGTCTATTTCATCAGGTCCCTCTGGTAAAGGCTTTATCGGTCTTGCCAATGTCCGGCAGCCTAAAGAGGTAACGGCATTTTTGATCGTCTGCCAGAATTTCCGTTCTTTCCATGCTTCGGTCAGAAGCCTCTTGCTTTCGTCTATCCCGTCCTGTCTCTCCTTTAACTTATCATTGTACTTCTCCAATATGACGGCATTGCGGATATCCCTTTCTTTACCCCTTTGCGTCAGTACTTCCGTTACGTGATCACTCAGGATTATCTGTCTCATAATGATTTCTCCTTAAATTTTCATTATGTTCATCTCAGCTCGCATATTTGATGTTCCCCCGGCTTTAATTATCAGCCCGGGGCTTCTTATAATCTCCGTATTGCCAGGTATCTAACATCCCCAGCGCCTGTGAGGGCATCTCAGGTGCCCTTTTTATAATCCCCTTACGTCATCTCTGTGCCTCCTGTTGGCTCTTGTCTGTCATATCATGTTCTCCTTTTTTTAATTATTACTATATATAATTGTTACTTTCATATTTGTCAAGCAGTATTTGTTGTTTTATGTAAAGTAATATGCTAAATTATCAGAAGTTCAATGAGGAGGGGCATATTATGGGGGAACGGAAGACTTTTTCGGTAAGAATCCAGCCGGATGTCATGAAAGCGCTTAGAATACTTGCAGTGGAAAAGGAAGTAACCTTATCCGAGCTGCTGGAGGAAGCTATTAGGGCTATGCTGAAGAAAGAAGGTTCTGGTGAGAAATCAAAGGCGAAGAAGCGGTGAGACGTTGTAACAGGATTTGCATATCTGGCCCGGAATAGAATTAAGAGTTCAATCAGATGAAAAGATCATGAACGGTCAAGAATGCAATGAGCGGAGCACCACACTCGGGAAGGGGCCGGGATCAAAGAATCAACTGCTTTTCCCGAAAATTCTTCTAATATGTGGCGGATGTCTTCATCGATTGACAGGTCCCTCGCATACGCCTCAATTTTCACCTGCATCTACAATCGATATCAACAAATAGTGTTGTTTTTTTCATACCCCTCTTTACCAAACCGGCCTCCGCCCGGGCGTTAATTTTTTATCATGGGTCATTTTGTTTTCTCCTTCAACAGTCTTTTAAGTTCCTCAATGCGAGCCGAGAGACGCCTTATTTCCTCCTGAATTTCTTCCTTAGAGGCATCCTTCTTTTCAATCTCATAAAGACAGTTGCTGCTTCCTTTGGCTATCAGACTTTCCGCTTTATCCCTCGGGAAAGCATACACCATAATAGACGTGCCGGATGATATCTGTGTCTTTTTTGATTTCGGGCTCCCTTCAATCTCCCCCGTCAATTTTGCTACATTTTCTCCCACTCTGCCACCTTGGCAAACGATCCTATCACCTACCATAATCGGATCACCACTAACGTCCTCAATCCACGTCATTTTTAAATTTACGGTGTCCGCTTTCATCATCCGGCCATGTCCGTAAAATCGGAACAGTAACTCATCTACCAAGTCTTTCGTGTCCACCGCAAATGTCCAGTATCCTGGCGTGAATTTGGTCCCGCCGCCGCGGGATCCGGTTACCACCTGCTTTGTCCAGACTCCCCCGATTTGACGCGCTTCCCTAGTAAAACCTTCATGATATGGGGCTTCCACGCGAATGCCATCGTTCCATTTTTCAATTTTTATGTTCATATCTGTTTCCTCCTATTACTCTATTGCATGATTGATAAATGAATTTTAATATCACAGATCGGTTAACCAACATAGAAAAATTGCTATTGGGCGTAAAGAGAGCTTCCTTTCAAGTTCTCATCGCCTTGCGGCAGTTAGTATAACGGTGGGACTTTGATGTGTACAATATTAATAACGTGTGCCAAATTTTGAATCTCAGGAGCGCCGATTTATTTTGTCATATACAACATGTAGAATCGGACGCCGCAGGCGATGGCATAACCGGGAGGCTGGGGAAAGAAGCGCACTTCTTCCAGCCTTGCTTCGGAAATTTTCCGTTACACGAGCTCACCAGAAACTCACATTGCATGAGAAATTCCAACCATAAAATGTGAAGTGTTGTTATCTTTTTTAAATGGTCACCTTTCCCGGATGGATACTAATTCAATCTAAAAGTGTGCAATGAAGGTTCACAACAGGTGAGATCAATTTGTCATGACGCCGTTTCTGTCAAAATGGCACCTGGTCAATGAAGTGCCGGCTGTCCTGGGCCAGAATCTCCGTATAAATCAAGGTGCTCATCAAGTCCCGGTGCCCCATCCATCTCCTGACCGTGGTAATCGGTACTCCATTTGTCAAACACACGATTGCGTAACTGTGCCTGAAGGTATGCGGATGTGCCCGCTCGTCGTCGATCCCGGCAAGTTCGCAGGCCTTCTTGACCAGCCTGTGCGCGTGGTTCCGCTGAAAATCGAAAACAGTATCTCCATATTTGAGATTGTTCTGCTTTATCCAGAACCGCAGCTCGCCGGCAAAATCCCTGGAGACCGGGACGGACCGGATATATTCTTTCTTCCTCTTCAGTGTCTTTATCTGGATGACCCGGTTCTGGGTATCGAAGTCTCCGACCCGGGTATTCAGGGCCTCGGTGATCCGGACACCGGTGTTCCAGAGGAAAATGCAAAGGAACCATGCCTTGTAATCTTCTCCCTTCAACTCGGGAGAAATGATCTTCCGGATTTCATCACTGGTAAAATACTTCGGGGCCTCTTGTGAGGCAGCCCTCGCGAGCTGCCTCATGTTGCCCCGTGTGGGCACTAGATCTTTTGTCATAAGACTCAGCCGTTCTACTGATTAACCGCTTCCCTGACCTCGGATGTTCCTTTTGTCCAGATCCTTGTGTTAAGATCCAGGCCTTCAACGAGGCCGATTACCGCTGCAAGTTTGTCATAAATCATTTTTACCTGGGAGCTGTCAATAGGCCGTTTGATGTCTGGGGCGAGGTAATTATGCCAGCCCGGCAGGGCGATCCTAACACGGCCGTTGGTGAAGGAGAGGCGAAATTCCCCGAATCCCCTTTTCAGCGCCATGAGCCGTTCCATCATGGCCGGCGTGATAAGGAACCTCGCTTCCACCTGGTCGGAGGACTTTACCACGAACTCCCTGTTGAAGTCAGGGTTCTCCATCGTCACCCGTGACTTCCCTCTGAAAAAGGGCATGCTTAAACCTGATCCGGGAGTGACCACCGTGTGGCCGTGAAAATACTTGTTGCAATCGGCAGAAAAAAACAGGCCGGCGAAAATCGTGTACCTGCGTGTTTCGGTATGTGTACGGAGGTTGCCGTCACTGTCGGTTTCCGTCACGGTCTCCTCCCGCTCTTCAATGGCATGGACATATGAACATCGGAAGTGTGTCTTTCCGGCAACCCCTTCGATATAATCCATGCCGTCATAGATATCAGGCGCCCGGTAAAGCAGTGATACCTTGAACTCAGCTTCGGGGATATATCCCGCCGGGTCGTAATGGGTACTACCGGCAAGCGTGCGAAGGAGGACAGGGACGACCTCCATTTTGAAGCCGTTTAACAGGTCTTTTGGCATCCCCGATGTGCAGAACCATAAAATCAGGGCAAGACCGGCGGCGATAAATAAAGATACGGGGAATTCGAAAGCGCTGATGGAAAAGGGTATTATCACAGCACCCCCGATAATGCCCAGGACAATCCGTAAGAGGACACGGTCTTTCAGGGCCTGGATGCGTCTCGTGTCGAGTTGTTTCAGGGCCCCTTCAAGGGGCCCATTCATCAAGCTGTCTATGTCGGTTTGCGGCATGGCCTATTTTCCCTCCGCCGTTTTAAAATGCTCTCTCACTGAAACCGGCTTTCTCTCGTTTTCGTCCTTGACCTCGAACCACTTCTTCTCCTGATAGCCCAGGATCCCCGCGGCCACGCTCCATGGAAACGTCTGCAGTCCGTTGTTGTAATCGGTTACCGCCGCGTTGAAGGCCCTGCGCGCCGCCGCTATCTGGTCCTCAATCTCGTTAAGGGCACCCTGCAACTGCAGGAAGTTATCGCTTGTCCTCAAGGACGGATATCCCTCGGCCACGGCAAACAGGCTGCGGATGCCCTCCCCTATTCTGCCGTCCAGGGATTGCCTTTCGGATGAACCGGTTGGCAGCTTGACGGCCTCGGTCCGCCATTGCGTTAACCGCTCCATAAGGCCTTTCTCGTACCTCATGTATTCGGTCACGCAATCTATCAGGTTCGGTATCAGGTCGTAGCGCCTTTTGAGCATGGCGTCGATGGAAGCGAAAGCATTCTCCACCATGTTCTTCCGCCGCACAACGGAATTGAAGACCGCCACGATCCAGACAATCGCGGCCGCTATGGCCGCAGCCAAAAAGTAATTCATCATCTCTACCCCCTTTTTATTAGGATACATAATACAATGTGTATTGTATCCACATTTACGCAAATGTCAAGGGGAAAATGCATGTTTACAGAAAAAATTGGGGATAAAGGGGGAAATCCGGATACATAATGCAACATTCTGTATCCGGGAATACGGAAGGCGGTAGACCGGTAAATCTTCCTTGATACGTATCGATCTTATATTACAAACGGCTGGTATTTTTTGCTCGCGGCGATGAATTCTTTTTCAAAGCCAGCTAATATCAGAATCCATGTGGATTATTTAACCGGGTCTTTGACATGTGCGAGACGACGGACAATATAAAAACGCAATATCGAATTTATGGCGTTCCCTACTGGACCACTTGGCTGTGATACAAAGATCCTATCGATGATTCGTGGGAATGTGTTTCTGGAGGCAATATATATTCATGGTCATGCCTCAAAAATACATTAAATTTGAGGAGACGATGAAAAATGAAATCGAATATGGGGCTTTAACTATGACGATCCGGACAAAAGGTCTACCGGGGGCGGAAAAGGTCAAATTATTCCAGAAAAAAAGAAATTAAAAATACAAACGCCTCTCACCTTTCCTGACGCGTCTAAGACGTTACTCGAAGCATGGCCGGGCGTTGTTGAGATTAACCTGTTATCTTCTATATCTTATACGATTCAGGAGTTCTTCTTCGTTAATCTTTTCTTCCTTAATTACCATAATGAGGCTCAACAATACGTTGTGGGGCACGTTTCCTTCGTGCAATGCCTTAACGACTATCAGATCTAGTTCGGATGGGGTTCTCATCCCCAGACTTCGTTGAAAGTTTATTTCTTTCTTTTCTTCATCAGTCAAGCTGATCTCCTTACTTTCACTATCTGTTCGACGTGGATGCACTTCCTCAAACTTTGCATCTTTGAAAAGTCTTTCAACATTCGCCCGTGAAAGAGTGTCCTCACGTATTTTTTTAAAAAGATCCTCAGTAGCTTGGAGTTGGGCCATGGAGAAGTTGCAGTTCGATTCCTGCGAGACACTTAGTATTTTATTCACAAAGTACGGTAAGTCCACGATGATGTTGACAAGGTCTTTTTTACCTCTAAGGAGGTAAACGTTATTTACATCATCACAAAATATTAACGCAAAAACCCATCTCAACCCCAGCATGCGGTAAAGCTTCCTTTGTACGTCGGGAGGGGCAACAAGGCTGATCAGCCTTATATGCCTATTAAACCTTGCCACAAAAAATAGGGGCTCGATATTGCTTTTCAGCAAATTGCCCTCTTTTAAAAACATTTTTATTACATTTTTGCTTTGAAACGGATTGATCGTTTCTTCATCGACCAGTTTGGGATTCAGATTTAGAACTTCCGCAATCCTCGATAGCTTGATCTTCGAGATTGAGGATTTACCGGATTCAAAAGTGGATAGCGAAGGAGCCGCTAACTCCAACGGACATATCATCTCAAGGACATCGTTTTGAGTAATTCCCTGAAACTCGCGAGCCTTCCTGAATATTTCATGTATTTCCATGGCCATAATTAATATATGAACAAAAATAACATGTCAAGTAAAAAGGCAAATAAAAAGTGACCCGGATATTGTTAGGCTAACTCAACAGTTAGTTAGACTAAAGCATATGGTGCATTTTGCCGATAATAAGGGCGAGGATGAAAAAGAGGCAAGAGCCGAGGTTACTAAAGAAAGTGCGGCAGGCGATACCGAGACATGATCAGGTCCGGGCTGCAGGAAATTATTCAGGTAGGCAGTGCATCCGCAGTCATCAGTTCAGTATACCTGAAGATGTGCTCAACCAGAACGGCCTCGGAGTTGGGGAAGCTGGGTTTCTGGGATAGATAGTTAAAACTCCCAATTATGAAGAAGGCAATTTCTGATGAAGAGGAGAAAAAATGTAATGTCCGACATGGCAAATAAGAGAGAAGTAAAAAAACTCACGCAAAGCGTACGGCTATATCTTGTTAAGACAGCTAATCTACCCAGTCTAATCGAAATCGTACACACGGAGGAGGGACTTCGATTTTTTTTCTCAAACGGTTCATTGGAAAAATATGTTGCAACCGAAGCGGGAATTACCTTTGTCCCTGCGAGACTAAGACTCTGTCCTATCCCCGATATTCGGGTTCTCGATTATCTTGACGAAGCCGATAGCGGCTTGTTTGACGATGTGGAGGAGTTTATCTATGAGCATGTTGACTTACCGAATCAGACCGATTATAAAATTCAGGCAGCCTATATCATGCACACCTACATCGTCGAGAAAGCAGAAACTACACCCATCATTAGATTTTGCGGGCCGAAGGGATGCGGGAAAAGCAGAGGGGGAGATGTTCACAGCCAATTAGCTCGTCGGGGAATATTGACCGCAAATTTAACTGGCCCGGGTCTCTATCGCGTCAATGAATTGTACAACTCACCCACGCTGATTATAGATGAAATACAGATCCACGGTAGGAACGGGGACAAGAATTTAAAAGACCTACTGAATGTTAGGTATCGGCGTGGGAGTCAAATCATCAGAATCAATCGGGATCATAGCGGGGTCGGAGCAATAGAGACGTTCGACGCCTATGGGCCGACTGTCTTGATGGGAACCGAAGAACTTCCAGATACGGTAAATTCGCGGTCAATTCCGTTTTACATGGAAGCAAATCAACGAGAAGTAAGGAGACATATCGACAAGGAGAGAGCTTGCAATCTCCGGAATCGTCTTGCCGCTTTTCGTTTTCGACATTTTAACACCGCGCTCATCGAACCAGATAGAGTAGTGTCGTCCGGTCGGTTGGACGAAGTTTTACTTCCGCTTCATCAGATCATTAAACTGGTAAAACCTCAGTTCGAAGCTGACTTCATCGTTTTTGCCAAACAGCTGGAATCTGATCGCAAAGAAGAAGATTTTGAAAGCTTCGATGCTGAAATATGCAGGGCGCTCGTTGCCGGTCGGTCTAAGGTGGTGTCGGGAAAGATCGCTGTGGATGACGTAACTTCTGAGGTAAATTCAATGCGGCAATACCCACTCTCTCAGAGAACGGTAGGCTCGGCACTTACTCGGCTTGGCCTAAAAACCTGCCGTATCGCCGGAACTGGTAAGTATGCACGTCTCTGGGACGAAAATCGAATTATACGGTTAGCTTCAAAGTTTGACGTTCATTATCCTACAGGCCGAACGAAGCGGAGCGTCTGAGATGTGTATGTTGTGAAGGTTGTGAATGTTGTGAGCACTGTTCCAACCTGGAATTACCGGATAAAATCAAGCCTGCCTATCAGTAAAAGAACCGCCTGCGCCATCCTTCTGTTGCAATCGTCCTTAATGTCCCGTAACCTGATTTAGATTTACTTTTGTCCCGCCAAGCTCTGCAATCTTGGACGAGTCCATCTTGACGACTCCGTGAGAGCTGCCACGTTTATTTCGAACCGGCTGTAAGATCCGGTTACACTCTGCCTGCCGAGGATGTATCTGCCAATGATCCTTCTAATAACCACGATGGTCTTCAGGTATTATGAATCTGTCTTCGATTGGCACCATGTTCCTCATCTGTGCAAATCTTCTCCCGTTGGTAGGAGCCTTCATAGCGGCTCACAGCATTCTTTCCACAATTACGCTGATTATTCTGCTGTGGATCGGGAATCAACCGGTCCATCAATTAGGCTAATTCATTTATTTATTAGCTAAAGAAATATTGGAACCTGCCGATAATAATAAGCAGACTTGGAACACAAAGACAAGAGTCGGAGGGAATAATCAATGAGTACTCGTAAGACACGCACTCCGGGGCGAACCCACAATAAAATAACTGATTGCGATGCATTCACGGCATTTGTCACGGAAAACCAAGGCAAGATTAAGTCTATCATAGGATCGTTCTGTCGTCGCAATCCCGACATTCCGAGGGAGGACGTGGAACAACAAGCGTGGTTGATAATACTTGAATCTCTGCAAGATAATAAATTGGTCAGCGATTTTTCGATTGAGACGAAAAACACGACTTTCATTTTTAAAAATATCAAGTGGGGACTACCGAAACTATATGGGCATGCCCGGTTTGTCACAGTCACATTTGAAGACTCAAAAGCTCCAATGATTTTGACCCTTGAAGAATTTTATAAGATTAAAAAGAGTTTACCTCCCGGGGCAAAATACAAAGTGCACAACAGATTCGTTCGATATAAGGAGCCGGGCGAGACAGAGGAAAGCGAGCAATGAAAGAGGAGATACAAATCGCACTATCGAGGGCGACAGAAGAGGTTCAACTTGAACCACCAAGAGTGGCAAAAGCGGTGCAATCGGCGGAAAGTGAGCCTGTGGCTTACTGCTCCTTTAACGAATTCTTAGCACTGCACCGGGATTGCCCCCGTTCGTCCCTATACTGGAAAATTATGAATAACAAAATAGTGGTGCTTCGCGATTCTGGAGGTAATCCCGTGCGGCCCTATCAAATAGGAATTGCCCGGCTCGACACCTGGGAAAGGCTAATACAATTGCGCAAAGCCAAACGTACAGAAGCACCAAAAACAACGAAAAGAACTCTTCGTATCCCAATTGACGCAGACGAAATTCTGGCTGAATATGCCAAAAACAATGACATTCGAGTATCGCAAATATTTTCTAAATCTTGTGTCGTAATGAAAGGGGGAGAAATATGTATTTCGATAAAATACTGAGAGAGAAAATCAGGACATCGCCTCGTCGAGACTTTCGTCCATCAACTCCGAAACAACTTGCTGAATTAAAAAAGAGCATCAAGGAATTTAGAATTCTCCAACCTCTAATAGTGTCCCGGATCGGAGAATATTATGTGATTCGAGACGGAAATCAGAGGTTAGAAATTGCAAATGAATTGGGGATCGATCCCATTCCTTGTTTGATCGTTGAGGACAACGAAATTAATGAAATAAGGATGGGCGTGCATGCAAATTTATTCCGAAGGCATTTGTCACAAGAAGAGGAAATCGAGCTTTCGAGATGGCAGTCATCTCTTGTAAATTCAGTACCATCGCAACTCTCTGACAAATCGTCCAGAAATGACAGAGAGACTATATATAAACTAGAGATTACGAAGAAACAGGAACGAATCGATAATCTCGAAATGAAGGTGAAATCAAAGGAAGCAGAAATAAGGGAGAACAAAAACAAAATTAGAGAATTGAGGGAATTATTGCAACAAGCTCATGATGATTCCGATGAATTTACAATTCGGAAAAAGAAAAAAGAGCCGACTGAAGATGAGCGGACGAGGAAATTAGAGCAGGATTTGGAAGAGTCAGATCAACGCGCGAGACGGATCTCCGAGGAGCTCGACAAAGTTATAAAAAGGACAGAGACTCTAGAAGACGAGCTACGCAAGGAAAAAAGCGAAACTGCCGAGTTAAAAAGAAATCACAATATGATCCTCTATAAGGATAGGCAGTCACTGAAAATTAGATCTGAATTTGATTTAATGGGAAAATTCTGCTGCGATGTCCTAAATCGAATTGACGAGGAAATAATCAAAATACGATTGCCCAAAATAAATAATCTCGTCGGCGAGATCAAAATAAATTTAAATAAGGAAAAAAATGCTCTTAAACAATTGCTGGAATCAGTAACAAAATCATTTGATGAGGTAATTAAAGTATTGCACGAAATACCGGAATATCCGGAAGAGGAAGAAATTAATGATGTAGAATAAAATTAATCTTATATCAGGCGAACCGAATCTTATTTAACATTAGTTGGTTTAAGTCGATCTGAATTTATCATAACCATCGGATCTAGAGAGCCGTAAAAAAAGGAACAGGAGGAAAGTAGCTAATGGCCGTAAAAATTCAGGAGATGGGCAAGAGTATTAGGGTGGAAGCGCCGTTTCATGAAGGTTTTACCCGGGAAGCACACCAAATCGGGGGGGTCTGGACAAAAATAAAACGAGACAGGTATTCAGCTCAACCATACAGTCCAGGATATTGGACTTTTGCGATTGAGACAAGAGATTTATTAAAGATGTTATTGTTTCGCTTTTATGGCCATATCCATAAAATGGAGCCTGATGTCATTAATCTAAAAATAACGTGGACCAAAGACGTCAGCGGAAATCCTGTTATGGCCGGCGATAGAATCGTTTGTCAGAACGGCGTAGTAGGGGAAAATGTACTAAAGTTGGCGGGAGAGATTGACGGAAGCTGGGAATCAAAAAAGACTAAGATTTCTGCCGGAACAGCTGTTATGGTACTCTCCTTTCCGAGGGATGAAGCGGAGCGGCTGCTATCCGAGGAAAGCAGCAACCGTATTTGTGGGATCGAAAATAAGGATCCCTCAATAAAAGAACTTCAAGATCGTAGGAATCGCCTCTCGAACCTTATTGCGGAAATTGATAGACAGATATTGTTGAAGGAGAAAGCAAAATAACCAATTGCTCACCTTTTGTGAACCTTCATATCACACTTTCAAGTAATACTGTTCACTGCGTGTTTTGAATAGAGTTCAATGATAGCTTATTGGGAGTCAATATTTTCGATAAATGCGCTTCCGTAGCAGCTTCAACCGATACTGTGCGAGAGCAATGAATGAAAATATTAAAGAGGTCGGTTATTGGTAACTACAAACAAACGACTTTGAAAATTCTTGATGTTGTGAATTACGAATTGAAACGGAGTAACAGTCAGGTTCATTTGAAACTCTGACGCCAGGTCGGCAGCGCGAAAGTCGGTTGGAACCCGCCGAATGTTACTTGCCGCGTGCTATGTCAATCTCAAGTTGAATCGCTTGGTCAATTAAGGATGCTACCTCATTAACCATCTCCTCCAACAGTTCCAGATGCCGTTCGATCTCACAGAATTCTCGAAGCAATTTTAATTTTCCTTCTCCAACCTGCGTTTCAAGTTGTTCTGCTTTGGCCTGCCACTCGCTTAAGTTGGCAAGTGTGTATTTTGGCTCATAGACTATATATTGTTGATCTGTTTCATTCTTCGGAATACGCCCCGTCTTTTTCCAAAACTGAATTTTTTTGAGTTCCTTCTCATGAGTGGCATCTCGTTCAACATTTTCGCAAATGAAGTCCAGTCCCTCACGCAGCTCGTCAAGACGAGAAACAAGGTGACCGGACAGAACCTGTGCGAGCGTATTTGCGTCGATGCCAATCTCAGAGCGCAGCTTCGACGCAATTTCTTCAAAGCCATCCGGTATTATTGAGTACGGGGAACTTAATCCAAATTTACTAAGAAAGCCCGCATAATCATCGGCTCTTGAAAACGCCACCGAGGATGGTGGAAGTGTCACAAATAGTTCGCAGACCACTTCGTAATAGATGATCGCCGCTGCATGCAGAGTATCACGTCGCACCTTGTCTCTGTGATAGGCGTCATTACGATACCGATGGAGTGCCTTGACTACCTGCCCCACTACCTCCGGTAGCTTCTGCTGCTCTATTAGAAAATCGACTTTGGGAATAAAGTGGCGCACTATTTCCTTGCGATGTTTCGGCGGAATCGGTTTGTATCTGCTTTGTTGAATGAACGCTGCTGCCTCATTGGCTGGCAAGCTGTCTTTTGCGGACTGAATTATGCGCAACCATGTGTCGTCATGCTGTAAATCGTTAACGACAGTACGGTGCATAAGAATTTCCGCTGCATTGTCCAAGAGCAGAAGCGCCATTCTCGCATGCGGTGCTGATTTCAAACCGAGTAAGCGCCCCGCCTCACGAATCTGCTCAACGATGTTAACTAATCGTTCCATACTCTTCTTAAGGCTAACTATGCCAGTTAGCGGCGTCCTAAGCTGTCCGCTGGAGTGAAATGTGATCTATGATTTCCTGCAACTTACGTCAAATGTTGACTACAGTCGATAAGGATTAGCATTTGAAAGAAAGTATGACTGCCAAAATTGCCGGATGCTTATTGTTAGAGGAAGCTATCCATTAAATTGCTTAACCATTACTTTTAGGATAATGCATATAATATTAAAAATATTTTCATAAAAGTTTTTAAAAATCAGACTTACCCCAAACCAATTTCTCACTGTGGTATTAAACCTATCGAATCATAATAGTTTAATAAACTATTAGCACTTTCATCTCCCAGATTTGCGGCGTTTTTAATTTCATCCATGCCCTTCTTGAATTTGCCGCGCATTATGTAAGATACGCCTTTACCCATGATAGCACATGCAGCTTTTTGATTAAGCTCTAGTGCTTTGTCGAAATCATTCAGGGCTTGCGTATATTTAGCTATCATTAGGTATAAATTACCTCGCATACAATAATCATCTTCTTCGGCGTTTTTTTTGATGGCTTCATTAAGCTTTTTTAATATTTTCCTATAATCAAAGTTAACTATAACATCATTAGGAGGTTTGAAAAGTATTGCAAATTTTGGATCAAGTTCCGACGCTTTTCTTAAATCAATTTTTGCCTGTTTATTTTTACCAGACACCCAATAAGAAAATCCGCGATATGCATAAGCCTCGGAACATTTAGGATCCAACCTAATTGCTCTGGTAAAATCAAGTGTTGCTCGTTGATGATTATCAAGTAAATACCAAGCTATGCCTCTGCCAAGATATGCTTCAGAATCTGATGGTTTAATTTTGATGGCCTCCGAAAAATCATTCAAAGACTTGCCGTATCTGCCCATAAAAAAGTAGGCTGAGCCACGCATTTTGTATCTGTCCGCTTGTGGATGGTAATCCAATCTAACTGCTTTATTAAAATCTTCAATAGCCTCAACATATTTTTCTAATTCAAAGAGATTTTTCCCACGCAGAAAATAAGTGTCGGGGAAATCCTGCTGTCGTTGAATGAGCTTATTGCAATCTTCCAAAGATTGCTCATAATTTTCTAATGCAAAATTCGAAACCGCACGAAACAAATAGCAAGCATCGTTGGAAGGGTCTAAAGCTATTGCTTCATTAATTGTCTTAATCGCTTCTTCATAATTTTTCAGCACGAAGAATGAGGATGCTTTTTCATATAGGTGAGTCAGAAGCAATTTATTTATTATATCATTATATTCCTCTTGCGATTTTTCATTCTTTGCAGTTTTGCCGGTCTTGAGTTCTTTTTTTAGTCTTTCCACTTCTTGTAATAATATTTCCGTCCTTTTCTTTGCATCTTCCAACTCTTTCGCCTGCTGGCGATTTCTGCGGAGCTCGTCAATTCCCTTTGCAACCTGAGCAGGGTCCGCAAGGATTTTAGCTTTCAGGTAATATGCCTTTCCATCCCAACTCTCAGAAAGCATATCCGCGCTGACAATACCCGCAGTCAGAACAACGATTTGATCTTTAGTCAGGTGAAAATCTTTTATCTCGGTTTGGCTTTCTAGATAAGTGCCCAATTCCTCAAGCAGTAGCCGCTTCACCTGTTCCAAAGCTATTGTCCGGCTTGAAAGTTTGCTGTCCGCTTCGCTTGCCTGGTAGGTGTATTCTTTGATGAATGTTTTGGTTTCAGCGGATGTGAGATTAGGAATAAATAAAACGAGTAAAATAAAGATCGGGTTGATTCGTATAAGAGAAGATTTCATCATAGTGGCACCCCTCTTACAAATTGATGCCATTTTATACATCAACCATGAATAAACCACAAGATTATTAGCGAATTCTATTTGAAATGTTGAATGTATTGCCTGAATCAGAAAAACAACATTTCAGGAAGTTGTCCGCATCTTACCTGAACGGAAAATAAGCCGTCAAGCATTTCAACATTTCATCCTACATTAAACAAATTAATCCGATTTGTAATCATACACATTTTGAAGTTGTGTTTCCCGTCTTTGATGTTGCTTATCGCTTTCAGAAAGTTGAAGTGTGACATCAAGGACAATTATTTTTTCAATTATCCGTCAAAAAAAAGTGTGCGAGAGGTAATATATAGTCAGGACATGGGAATTTGCTTTTGCGAACGAACCTAGGATCCTCAGGGGGCGATGTGACACGGGATGACTTAACGATTATAATATAACCATGAGGCCAAAAGAATTAAAAAAGTGGAGAGAGCAAACAAGCTGCAGCCAAAGTAAATTGGCCAGAGCCCCCGGGGTCATAGGGATTACCGTTTCCCGCTGGGAGCGCGGCGTATATCCCATTCCAACATATTTGCTTTTGGCTTTGGAGCGGAGGATCCTACAAGAAGAGAACTAAAGAGAGGAGAATATCGTAAACGCAGGAGAGAGCCAGTAAGCATCGATGAGGAGATTAATCTTTTAAGAAAGGAGAAAAAACATGGCTGTAACAAAACGAGGTGGCAGTTGGCGGATAGATCATATCGATCCGTCAGGGAAGGGGATCCGCAGGTCTTTCAAGTTGAAGAAGGATGCGGATGCGAAACATGGAAAACGAGTTTCATTGATTGCCGAAGGACGCTATCTTGACGTCAGGAAGGATTGTAAGACGACCTTCGGGGAGCTTCTTCAGAAGTATGAAGAAAATTTTCAGCATCAGCGGAGCTTCAAGAACTGGAAAAAGTTTTGCCTGGACAACTTCAAGGAATATTTCAAGAGCGATACGATTCTGGCAAATATCCGTTATGAGGATGTTCAAACCTACCGAAACCGTCTAATGCAGAAAAGGACGTTCAAAAATACGATCAGGACTGACGCTACGGTTAACAGGGAGATCGCTTGCTTGCATCATCTTTTCACAAAAGCAGTTGAATGGGAAATGATCGAACAAAGTCCCTTTGACCGGGGCAGGCCCCTTCTTGTGAAAGAAAATAATACCCGGATTCGCTTTTTAAGTGAAGATGAGATTACGCTATTTTTGGAATCATGTTCTCCGCACCTTCGGGATGTCGTTGTCTGTGCCTTGTACGCAGGGATGAGAATGGGCGAGATCCTTGGACTCCGATGGAACCAAGTCAAAAATGGTTTTATCTATCTTCGGAACACGATGGCTTATACGTCTCGCCAGATACCTATTAATGATACCTTGAAAGATCTTTTCAAGAGGCTCAGAAAAACGCAAAAGGTCGGCACGGATTATGTCTTTACATTATCTTCCAAGGGAAAGCATAGAAAAGAGCAATCGCCTGTATTGATCAAGCCAGAGATAGTAACTCGCATAAACAGTGTGCAAGCATCCTTCGCTTCCGCATTGAGGAAATCGGGCATTGAACACTGTGCATCAACATAACATCTAACCTTTTGGAGTGTAGTATGAGAACGATCTTCCGAAAGGTACCAAATGAAGCCTCCGATAGAAAAAAACCAATCCAGAGAAATCTTGAATATGAAGATAAGGAGTGTGTTATGAAAAAGCTGGCCATTCTCTTATTATTAGTATCTTTGGTAGGGTGTACGTTTTCAAGAGGTTATTGGTACGAATATACAGGTACGAATGTTAGGCTTTCAACAGATAATTATAAAATTATAAAAGCCGGAGCCAAAGGGGAAAGTCAGGGTTTTTGGCTCTTTTGGTTCATCCCTATATTCAGTCCCACTGTTGCCGAAGCAAAAGAAAAACTTTATCAATCAGCAAATGAAAAAATGGAAGGCAAGCCGATTGCTCTCGCAAATCAAACGGAAGATCGTCCATTCACATTTTATTTACTGTTTTCAATTCCAAAGATTATTATAACAGCAGACGTAATTGAATTTAAGGAAGGTTCAGTTGGTGAAACCGGCCCTAAGCAGAAGAACAAACCCCTAAGCATGGATCAGCGTTTCAAGGGAATTAAGGGAATCGTTTTGGAAAATGGGACAGTAATCGAAGGAGAGATATTGAGCTTGAATGCCGATATTATAAGGATTCGCACAAGAGACGGGAAAGTTTTATCATACGATTTCAAGGAAGAAGTTCAGACATTTATTACAGAATAAGAAAAATACCACTAACCCCATAGGAGGTGACTTATGAAACGAACGCTTATAATTACTGCTCTTGTGTCTATTGTTTTGCTATGCGGCTTAGGTTCTGACGTTAACTGTGCTGAACGTGTAGATCAAAAACAAGGAATTGAATGTCAAACCGGAAAACAAATTATCGTTGCGAGCGAGGAAATGCGGGAAAGATGTACAAACGAATGTGATCAGAGGCGTCGCATCTGTGAAAATGATTGTGATCGCAAGAGCAGAGGGGGAGATTCAAATGCGTACTGCAAGGAAAGGTGTCAGGAAGCCCATGATAAATGTATGGATAAGTGCGACAAGATGTGAAATGTCTGTTCCACGCCCGTAACATCTTTTAACTGTAAAGATCAACCGCTCTCCGGACACTCTTCTGTTCTTCTGTGAGGGAATTTGAGCTGCTTCTTTTGTCATCATTTGCTTCTTTATAGTAGAGTTCCAATGCAAATCGTGATATTTAAAAATGCATCTATAATATCATAGATTAATATTCATAAACGCCTTAACGTTGTCTGAGGGTAATATGGACTGATTTGACAAAGCCCCGTTAATCGAAAGAGTGTGGGGCTTTTATTTTGTCAGTTGTGTGAGGCAGACACTTTCGGTTATTGCACTTGGTCAAATAACTGATACGTACACATTTGGAGTCAGCAAAAAACACGGTATTTATTTATGACACGCCGTAAAATCATTAATCAATCCGGTTTCACGCTCATCGAAATCATAGCAACTGTTGTTATATTGGTGGCTTTTAGTGCCATGACGCTGATGTTGTTTTCTAATTCATTGATAAAAAGCAGCGGTGATATGATGAGGATATCGAGATCTTCTGCCCTTAGCAATGTGATGGCAATGATCTATGCGGATTACAGGCCTTATATGATATGGCAACCGTCAACAAACTATGCGGTGGGAAATAAGGTACTTCCTGTGGGTATGAATGGACGGTTTTATTACATATGCCCCCCCACTCTTTGTGCTGGCGGCATAAGTGGCCCCTTGGAACCGTCATGGAACGATTCTGGAACCACATCGGATGGATCCGTTGTTATCTGGACTGCGGGTGCATGGCAAGCGTCAACACCATATAACCAAGGTGATATCGTCTTTCCAACAAATCCTAACGGCCATTTTTATAGATGTGTGAACCCTGGACAGAGCGGCTCTACGGAACCACCACCACCACCAGGTACATCAGGTATTTGGCCAACGAATAATGAGGATTGTTCTTCCTTTATTTCCGATGGGCCCCAAGTGCAATGGATGGAGCTTCTCATGTATTTGTATTGTCAGATTGGCACGCCTGACCCTGTTAATATGAAAACTACCAAATATGGGCAGTACTATGTTGTTGCAAACCGGTTCGTCACATTTGATTCCAATAATACAATACAGCCGATTAGTGCGGGTGGTTCACAGAACGTTCTTGAAGTAAAGATACAAAGCGTTGGCACTAATGGCCCAGGAGAACAGGTACTGACGACCCTTTTCATAGCTAAGGAGAATTGAGACGGTCGATGAAGAAGAAAATGGCTGATAATCGAGGGAATGTGGTACTATTCTTGGTTAGCGGAATAGCAATGGCCGCTGCAATAGGGATAAGCATGTTTTATATGAGATCAACACAGGAATTGGGACAGGCGTTTGGGAGCGAAACGAATCGTGCCTACTATCTCGCCCTGGCCGGTCAGGATTACGCTATCGCCAACTGGAATAACACAACACAATTTACGCACGACGGGACTGTTTACGAATTTGTCGTGTCGAAGAACGTGTCGAACAACATAGAGAGTTTTTCTTTTTCCTTTCCCTCAACGCCCATTCTAATCATATCGACGGGAATTATAAACGAGGGTACGCCTTTTGAAGCGAGAAGGACGATCATAGCATCACAGCCCAGCATCCATTGTCATGCAAATTTAACTACCTGCTGTCAGCAAACTGATACTAACTGCGGTCCATAGGACGCTTGTTCAGTACAATAAGGATTCTCATCTGAGGATTAAGTCTTTGCAGATGTATCACTCCTGAGATGACCCTGTTTACTGTGAATCGGCGTTAAAATATGACCCACTATAGGCTTCCAAGATTGACCCACAGATAATTCATTATTTTATAATAGTCACAGGAAGTTCACAGTTCAACATATGGGTCATTATTGGACGCCGATTAGGCCTATAGGTGGGTCATTATTGCATGCCGATTCACAATTGGGGATGGGGCTGTCATTGGAGCCAAATCAGTAGTGAGAAGCAATGTAAAACCATATTCTATCGTCATCGGTAATCCAGCGAAAGTAGTAAAAATGCGATTTGATGATAAAGCGATTAAAATGCTTTTAAAAATCAAATGGTGGGATTGGGACATTAAAAAGGTGACGAGAAATCTTGATATTATTTACAGTGGAGATGTAAAAAAATTGAAGAAGTGTGTTTGAACCCGAAGAGCAGATGGAAGGACAGCATCAAGAAGGTTCTTGGGATTGAAATCTCTATTGTAGCGGGATTGGATATGTGAAGATTTTGTGATGAGAAAGAGACCGTGGCAATTTCATTCTGCGCATGGAGAGATTCTATCACGTAAGCAGCCCTGATTCACGCTTCATTTGTTCGCTTCTCCCCAATTCAGCGCTTACCCTATCTCCGCGTCTTTCTGGCTTCGTGCTCAATCTCAAATAGTCTTACATCAGACTCACTCGCCCCCAATCTGACAGCGGTCTTATAATCTTCAAGCATGTGTACTTCGTCCCCTAATTCATCGTAAGCCCGCGCCCTCCATAGATAGATACTCGGTAGAAACGTCCTATATTCATCAGAGATCAGCTCTATCGCTTTATTATAATCAGCGATTGCCCGGTGGTAATTCTTAAGGAAATAATACGCAGTTCCTCGCATTTTATAATCATTAAAATTTTCCGAGTCTAACTCGATAGCCCTGCTATAAGCCTCACTCATTTCTTCGTACCTGCTGGCACTAAGCGCTTTCTTGCCCCTCTCTCGCCAGTCTGTTGCCTTTAACCCAACCGCTTTATTCCAACTATCCTTCTGCGCTTCCAAGTGGGCCTTTGCAAAGTCTACCTCTTCGACCGCAACCTTTAGCCCATTTACCGCTATATTGTATCGGCTAAAATCCGGTCTTTCTGCTTTAGCTATTTCCAGTTCCTTTTTTAGTCTCTCAACTTCCCTTAACGCCTCGTCTGCTCTCTTTCGCGTTTCCTCCAGTTCTTTTGTTTTTTTGCGGTCTTGACGCAAGAAGTCGATGGATTTTATTATTTCCTTTGGATCAGCCGCAATCTTCGCTTTTAGGGAATATGTTTTCCCATCCCACTTTTCATCGATGATCTCGACGCTGGTTACGCCTGCTGTTAGGATAACAATCTTATCTTTTGTGAGCTGGAAATTTTTAACCTGAGTTTCGTTTTCAAGGTATGTTCCAAGTTCCTCTAAAAGGAGTTGTTTGACTTGTTCAAGTGCGATTATTCTACTTGAAAGTTTACTGTCTGCTTCGCTTGCTTGATAGCTGTACTCCTTGATGAAGGTCTTAGTTTCAGCGGATGTGAAATTAGGAATAAATAAAACAAGAAGGATAAAGATCACATTGATTCGTATAAGAGAAGATTTCATTTTAGTGGCACCACTCTTACAATTCGTTATTTTTCATAATAATGAAATTAATTTTTGTTCCATAATTATCTTCAACTGTATAAATACCCATATTAAATCCGGCATGATATCCAGAGATTGTGTTGGGAATAACATTAATTTTATAAGAATTAAATAAACTGTTTAACCTTATTAATTCCTGAAAGTCATTTTCATTTGCAACGACTCTTGCATGTCCAGTAGCATCAATTTCATCTAAGATTTTAGGATTTATTTTCTTTATCAAAATAATTATTTTATTTTGTATTGTAATATTTAAATTTTCATCATTCCCTTTTCCCCTATTGCAAACCATACAAAGGGTGTACAGGTTATCTAAATCATCTGATCCCCCTTTTGAATGAGGTTGAAAATGATCAATTTCTAATTTAACAACAGCATCAATTTGCAATTCAGGATATAGTGCTGGAGATTTACCACACACTTGGCATGTATAATTATCTCTTTTTAATACTTCTAATGTCTTTTTAGCTGTTATTGTTTTTCGTTTTTCCATATTAAGAAATTATTTCCGACAACGGACACAAATTAATAAATTCTGACAGTTGTCTTTCGTCCAAACCGACTCCCAATACTCCATCCAATCTTTTTGAAACGACCCCATCTTCAAAGAAAAGCACGGTTGGATAGACTTTCACTGAATATTGATCCGCTATCGTTTCCTGATCGTCCTGCACACTGACAAAATGTCGCCCTTCTCCCTTGGCATGCTTTTTAAATATCGGCAGAAACGTTACACAAAAAGGACACCAGGAGGCATAAAAAAGGGCAACGACGCGGTTTGTAGCCCCCAGTATTTCGATTAGATCGTGATTGTTATTGATCAAAGCATATTTACCGCTTGCGCTCATTAGGCGTCCACCTTCAACCCTATCATCAGATTTTAGACTATCTTTATCCTAATTTTCTCGTTGGTCAATAAAATGTTTTGGGTCTTGGGTGATGACCTCTTATGAGAGTCATAATTGTGAATGCGCTGAAAGTAAGAAACCAAAACTTCCGGAGGGGATTCTGGAGATATGATAGTGATGGATGAGGGACGGATGGGGAATCTAAAATTATTGTGGAATGTTGGAATATATTTTTAATAATTCTTGTGCCTTAGGATGACCCAATCTTGCTGCAACTTTTAAATCATTTATCATAGACTGTTCGTTATTCAGATGTGCGTGAGCCATTGCACGCCAGTAATAAGTTTCAGCAAAAGTTGGAGCCAATTCTATATATTTGTCGAAATCTTTAATCGCTAGCTGATAATTTCCGAGACCGAAAAAAGCTACACCACGATAAAGATAATTTTGCGGGTCATTAAATTGACCATCCTTGGTAACTTTATTTAGGTCCTCAATTGCTAATTTATAATTCATTAGACCAAGATGGGCTCGTCCACGACCCTCATAAGCCATATCATTAATGGACGAAACTGTTAAATTTTTGAAGCCACGACCCCACTCTGGTTCGATAAATTCTCGTCCAAAAGTCTGGTTAAGCTCAATAGCCTTATCGAAATTCTTTACAGCGTCTTCATATTTATTGAGAGAGACATTGATACACCCTCGTGTGGCATATGCATATGCACCAAGGAAGACAGATTTGGGTTCTTGCTCGATCGCATAGTCGATATCTTTGAGTGCCAATTGAAAATTGCCCATCAAAAAATAGAGAAGCGAACGCGATAAATATTCATCTGCATTCTTAGGTTCCAATTCAATCGCTTTATTAGAATCTTTGAGCGCCTGTGGATAATTCTTTAGAGAAGCATATAGAACTGCGCGGGAAGAGTAAGCAGCTGAACTTTTGGGATAGAGCTCAATAGCTTTATCAAAATCCTTAATTCCAAGACCTGAGTCCCGTAATGTCATATAAGTAATTCCTCGCATAATATAAGCATCATAATATTGTGGGTTCAGTTCTATGGCATTATTTAATGATTCGATTGCATCCTTATAATTTTTAGAAATGATAAAAGAACAACCCCTTTGGAGCCAATCAATTGCACTTAGGAACTTTACTTTATTAGTGTAATCGTTTTGCTTCTGATTCTTCAGATTACCTTTTGCAAGTTCGATCTCTTTCTTTAACTTTGAGACTTCTATTATTAACTCATCAGCTTTTCTTTTCGCCTCTGTCAAGTCTCGTACACTTTCTCTGTCTCTGCGAAGAGAATCAACAGATTTAATCACTTCGTTTGGATCCGCAACGATTTCTGCTATTAAGTAATATTCTTTTCCATCCCATTTCTCATTTTTAATGTTTACCCTGACGACACCCGCACTCAACACAACAATTTCGTCTTTCGTGAGTTTGAAATTTCTAATCTCGGTTCTGCTTTCAAGATAGGTTCCCAATTCTTCCAATAATAAGCGCTTTACCTGTTCTAAAGCTATTGTTCGGCTTGAAATTTTGCTATCAGCTTCGCTTGCCTGGTAGGTATATTCCTTGATGAATGTTTTTGTTTCAGCGGATGTCAGATTGGGAATAAATAAAATAAGCAGAATAAAGATCAGGTTGATTCGTATAAGAGATGATTTCATCATAGTGGCATCCCTCTTACAGATTGATGCCATTTTATACATCAACCATGAATAAATCACAAGATATCTTAATGATTTTCAATAGAAAGATTTAATCCCTCAACACCTGTCCTTGAGATATACAGAAAACGAACTGCGGTGCGTTTTATCTTTTTTGATTATCGTCCGCTTTATTAATGGATTTTTGATCGAAGAGCTTTCCGGAACATCGAAATTAGGCTTTTAACCCTAACAGATCATTCCGGTATTGTGGCTGATTTTCGTGGATCAATATAAATACATTGAACGACTGGAAGTGGTTATTAATGAATGAAAGGGAATTTGTAAATACCTACTAACAAACTTGGTAGTCTAATTCCGCGCCTATATCCATGGAGTCACATGGTTGACAATTATATCCCAAGCAACCTCTTAATCTGCTCCTGTTTATGGGGGCTGAGTCTTTTGTAGATCTCAATAAATACTTCATCACATGGAAGAATCCTATCTAATTCTTTAATCTCTGCCTCGCTAAGTAGTCCATCTCCTTTACAGTCCCAAAAATATAAAACCGCTTTCTCTTCCTTTCCTGCTTTCCATAAGTCAATTATTTTTTCGTAATAGGCATTCATTTCTCACACCCTTCATGTCAAACAATTAATGTACGAACTTTTCCCAAATATACTTTTGATATCATAACACAAAAACTTTTTTTCGTAGACCAATAATTACACACCAGTAAACATAGGTAACACCTGTCCATGAGATTCATGGAAAACGAACCTGATTCGTTTTTCATACAATGAAAGGACAGTATCAAGAAGATCGATGGGATCGAAATTCACACTGTGGCGGGATTGGGTGTGTGAAGATGATGTTGCCGGTTATTTCATTGTAGGCTATTTATTTAACACGCTTACAAGTCAATACGGGAAACCATCGTGAAGGGTTGAATATTATCGATTGGAAGCATCAACATAAGGCTGAGAGGGAGCCGCCTGTGTTGTTTGTCTCTTTTTTGACCTTAAAGGCAAAAATGGATGACACAGCAATCCCGATTGTGACAACATTAATAATTGACCATAATTCCCTGTTTAGGTGTACTCGAAAAATCGGGTTGTAAAACAAAGCCGTGATCCCCAATACCCACACCCAGCCTTTCTTTTTGTGTTCGAGCGCTTGGATGGCAAGGTAAGCGAATATCCCGCAGCAAACCCAGCGAAGTAATATGTAGTAGCCGTATGGATTGCTTGGGTTCAGCGCCCAGAGCAGCATTAAGATAACGATAACTTGTGGAATCCAAGTTTTTCTAGGCGATATATTTTTTATTCTTTTCATTTATGTTTCTTAAACTACGAATTACAATTATTGTTACAATTATAATGATTACTCCTATACCGATTGTTATCAAAATAGAAAACAAATCACTCTCATCTGCTTTGCTAATCCATGCAAGCGCTTTGTTAAAAATCACTACAAAGAACGGCTTTACACCACTCATTTTCATCACCTATCAGATTGTTTTAATTTGATAAGGTCTTGCTCTTTCATGGGAAAAGTGTAGACACTTTTCAATTTAAAAATCTTTGCAGCCACCATCTTATTCTTTGCAACCAAATTTTTGCACAGCAACGGTCCACTCTACCCAAAAGGTCAAAAAACCGTTTAACTTAACTTCCACCATCTCTTCGCTAAAGGGATACGAATATCGCACTTTATTAATGAAACCGCGATCAGTCCTCAAAGCTATATGCGACATCTGTTTCCCGGTGAAAAGTACATCTGGTCCGGGAGGTTGGTTAAATGTAAATATAGCCCAAAGGCAGAAAGGATCTGGTGCATCTTGCGGTAGATAAAGGAACTGAGAGTTTACAGATTCTAAGTCAAGATAAATTCCCATCTCAGCGGCCTTAAACACATTCTGACATGCCTCTTGATAGCACTGCATAACTTCTGAAGACGTAAAATCATCTGTAATATTTGGTATTCCTAGGTCATAGAGGTATGCGTCTGCACGTATGAATGAAGGTCCATGATATCTAATTCTAACACCCAGTTTGGATTCTTCATAATATTCGATATGATCGTATGATAATCCTCCGCATGTAGGGGGAATTGATGTTTCTACTCCAAAAACTGGGATCTGGTTTATATTTGAGCTTTTGACCATGGTGTTACATTTTAATGAATATTATAATAAAAAAACAGATGATTTTCTCACGACCAAAATATTGTGACCCATTCTTCAGATCCATGTAAGATTATTCAGTCTCATTTTTTTCAGGTCTAAACACCTATCCATGAGATTCATAAAAAACGCAGAGGTCTGCGTATTTCGCTATTTCATACTGAACAGATTCCTGGAACATCAAAATTACGTTTTTAACCATAACAGATCATTCTGGTATTGTGGCTGATTTTACCGGTTCTTGGTAATACCAATAATGCCGAATGGGGGTGGGTGAGTTTAACTTCCTCAAATATGCATGGTGAAAATATTAATCGATGTGGTAGACTTCTAACGAGAATCATGATAGTCAATCTTGAAATATTTATAGGCAGTTGAGTAAGCTCCGTGCGGTCCCTCATAGGGTAAGGCATATAAATGAATTCGATCGTGAGTAGTGCAAGTCAGGTTCCTTTTCCAGGCGGCTCAAAATCGCGAGTGAATCGAGCGGGCAACAATTTACGGAATGGTCATGCTACACCAGAGGATCTGAAGATAATCGATGAATGGCGTGCTACCCATCGTGCCGTCTTAAATACTTTTCAATCAATTTTACGCACTCGGACACGAGGAACGGGTGTTGTTGTTGCACAGCGCCATAAACGTAGATCGACTATTTTTGGGAAACTAAATCGTTTTCCTGAGATGCAACTTGCGCGAATGGATGATGTTGCTGGTTGTCGTCTCATTTTTAGTACTATAAAAGAACTCTACTCGTTTCGTCGGGAATTTCTTAATGCACGATTTCATCACCATCGAAGAAATGATATTGATAAGTATGATTATATCAGCAAGCCAAAGCTGACTGGGTATCGCGGCGTGCATGACGTATACGAATATGATGTTAACTCTGAGGCTGGTCGCTCTCTAAAAGGACTCATGGTTGAGATTCAATATCGCACCACTATTCAACATGCATGGGCAACTGCAGTAGAAATTATTGGGTTCATTACAGAGAGTCAGCCCAAGTTCGAAGAAGGTGATACGCGATATCACGATGCTATGGCTCTTACTAGCGAGATTCTGGCACGCTCTTTCGAGCATTTAAAAGGACCTTTCCCGGAAATGTCAGACGTTGATCTAGTGAAGTCTTTTTTGAGCATTAATGATGAATTAGGGCTGTTGAACATGTTACGGGGACTGAATGCTGCCGACACCGAAGTAACCACAAATCGGAACGCAATTCTGATCTTCTCAGAATGGGAAGGTCTCGAGGTGAAAACATACCGAGATGCAACAGAAGCACTTAGAGCCTTATTTGATCTGGAAAAGGAAAGACCAAACAACGACATAGTTCTCGTTAAAGCCGATTCTTCTGAAGATGTAAGGTTGGCATTTAAAAATTACTTTTCTGACGCTCGAGACTTTATTCGGCTGGTTGAGAACGGGTGTGAGAAACTTTCAGGGAGTCGTTTATTTTTCCCTGATAAAATCAAATTGCGTCGGAAGAAGCATTAATTGAAATTTTTGCCATACAAAGAGCTATACCAGACAACTATTCGGTTAAACCTTTATTGCAGACATTGAGCTTAATAGTTACTCTCTTTCGAATCATAATTAGTTTTGATTAATTGATGATACCAAGCAATTGTAGGTAGACACAATAACCACCCTCTTCCACATAATCATCAAGTGTCGACGCACCCCCAACAAATATTACACCTCCCCGAAGTACTTTATTCTTCCCGGTGGATAGGTCCTGTCAATCCACTCTCTCGCTGCCTCAACAGCAAGTGCATGGTTTTGAAATTGACTACCCTTCTGGCGAACCGTGTGGATCAGCTTGCCCTTCCGGTAAATCTCTGAGTACATGGTACAGCAAAAAATGCTGTCGCTTTGTAGTTTAATTCAGGAAATTCTTTTTTCATATTATTGCAAATAGGATATCTCAATAAGAAACACAATACCCAAAATAAGAGAACTTTTCCGTAGCCGCTAACAGCAAACATAGAGGCCCGCGAAGCCACGGCCAGCTGGCCTTTTTGACTGTTTCAATTATTGATTTTCTGTATCAAAATCCTCAGACAATTTTTTCATTTCGTCCATGAGTGTGGTCGCTTCCTTATAAAAAATATGAATAATCGGTGCATCATTTTTATTTGCTTTTTTATATATTTTGCCTAATTCCCCATAATAAAACATTGCTTGTGAGTATCCATTTGCTCCGGCATGTTCATGATAATATTTTATTTTATTCAACCGTTCCCTTGCTTCGGATATGCCGTTCCTCATATTCTTTGTCCTTCTTTTTATATCGGCGTTCATTAACTTTGTTGGGGCGTTTACTACGGGATCTTGATCTGGAAAATTGAGAGCAGAACAGAGACAATCATTACGATTAAAGCAAGAATTGCAGCGATTCCGGCAATCTTCCCCCAGCGAGCGGCAACTTTGCCCCAACATAGGGATGCCTTAGCAAGTTTCAGTGCTTCCTCAGCTTTTCGTGCTTCTTCTGCTTCTTTCTGTTCGAGGGCGGCTAGGATGCTTTTGTACGGCTCAGAGTCTAATCGATATCGGGGTAGAAGGTCTTGTAACTCATGCTTGGACTTTTCTATATAATCGCTCATCGCGGCATCCCCTTTTCTACCTTTCGGCTCTCAATAAAATTTAACAGATTCTGTCTACTGGTCCCGAGTATCCTTGTTATAGCGGCTTTTGCCACTCTATGTTTCAGCAGCTCCTTAATGTGATCCTCTTTCCCGTCCAGCTTTGACCGGCTCAGAGATCCCGGTCGTCGGCCCAGGACCTTTCCGCTTGCTTTCACGGCCCGGAGAGCTGCCCTGTGACGACCTCTGTTACTAACTTCCACTGAAAGAAGTATGCCTACATTTTCGTTTATATCATAGGTTTCAAAAGCTAATCTCCAATTATGAAATTAGAGATATTCTCTCAAGAGTTCAAGGCAATTTATGTCTTTGATGGTGGGACGAAAAGTAGTATCAATCGACTCTTCAGTCTCTTGTATATAGTATGTTTCACCTGGTATTATCGGAAAATATCCTGAGATATCTTTGATTTCTTTCTTCGTCATTCCTTTTGCAGTACCATAAACAAATGTTTTATGACTAACATTCTTTGCAAAATCTATTGCGTCTAAATTTTCTTTTGCATAGCCGAATCCCAAAAAGAATATCCTTTTATAATTTGGAAGCAATTTTTTAATTTGCTCTTTGATACTCTCGCCGGCTCTTTCTTCTCCGATAACCATAATTCCTTTAGATAGATTTTCAATAGAAAAAAAATCCTTAAAATCTTTTCTGTAATTATGACCAGGCCATTCTAAGGTTTTAAACTCATCTACTGTACCGTAAACATGAATTATCGGGAAAGAAATAAGATTTTCGATATTTTTTTCGATATCCTGGCGATTCTGATAAAAGGAATGATAAAAGCTTTCATATAAAATATATTCTAGCGATTTATCATAATTGAAGGTGATGAAAGCTACTTTATTTTCAGAAAACTTTTTATAATCATCCCGTTTATTAAGGCCATCCATCATTCGATTAAAAAGATAAGTATACCAATCTTCATTGGGGTCCTCGATGTCCTCTCGGAAGCTACTATTTTTTTCACTATTTAGAATACTCAATGTAATTCCCATTTTTCCACCTTGTGCAGTAGCTGGGTTAAGTGATAAATATCTGTCTATAGATATTAGAGATGATTTGGAAAAAGTGTCTACAAATTTTTTAATATCCCTACTCGCAGCTGGGGTAATGTTTTCTAATTTTTGAAAATAATTAGAAAAATTTTTAATAATATCAGCCCTTAATTCAGCCCCTGTCAGATAGCCATAAGGTTTGCTTGCTCCGGCACCCAAAATGAATAATGTTGGCCTATCGATCATGTCTTAACTTTCCGTGGATTTCTCGATAGATTATTGAAAATCTTTGAAGCATCCTTAGCACTCAATTCTTATTATCCTTAACGCTGAAGACTCATAGATGTTGACAATAACCAACCAAACCAAGATCAAGAAGTAGCATGGTGGATGGTTCGGGGACTGCTCATCTCACCACGCCCACCATTTTTTCTTTCTCAGCTCAATCTGTGCAGATACGTGTCCTAATTCCGCAGCCGTTTGCAAATCATATTTCGATTGAACTTTATTACCAATCATGCGGTAGATCAAACTACGTTGCCAAAAAGCACGCGCATTTGTTTTATTTAGTTCAATAACTTTATCATAATCCTTGATAGCCTGCGTGTAATTTCTAAGACAATAATGGGCAAGACCACGCATGTCATATACCGATTCCATTCCGGGATTCAGTTCAATAGCTTTGTCATAATCCTTTATCGCCTGGGTGTAATTTTTAAGATTATAATGGGCATTCCCACGCCTGAAATATGCCGATTCCATTTTGGGATTTAGTTCAGTAGCTTTATCATAATCCTTTATCGCTTGGATGTAATTCTTAAGATCATAATGGGCATTCCCACGGTAATAAAAAGCATCATCATTTGTTTTATTTAGTTCAATAACTTTATCATAATCCTTAATAGCCTGGATGTAATTTTTAAGAGCTAAATAGGCATTCCCATGGTTGAAGTATGCCAATTCCATTTTGGGATTTAGTTCAATAACTTTATCATAATCCTTTATCGCTTGGATGTAATTCTTAAGATCATAATGGGCATTCCCACGGTTGAAGTATGCCAATTCCACTTTGGGATTTAGTTCAATAGCTTTGTCATAATCCTTGATAGCCTGCGTGTAATTTCTAAGATTAAAATGGGCATGTCCGCTATTGCAATACTCAGCCGCTTTCAAGCGTATTTCGTCGGGTGTTGGCATACCCTGAAGAGCATCGTTCAGTATTTCATATGCGTGATTGATTTCCTTCATTCTCTCATTTGCTTTTTGTTGTAAGCGAGGTTTGTTGAGGAATCGATCGGGATGCCATACATGTGCCAAATCTCTATACGTCTGCTTGATCTCCTCAAGCGAAGCATCAGGGCGCAGACCAAGGATTTGATAATATTCTGAAAGGTCGTCCATACAAATGCCTTCCAGTTCAGTTTTGACGCAAAATCATTCTACTCATTTTCCCTCATCATTCAATATTTTTCTCATCTCTCCCCATTTATCCATAAACACCTAAACACCTCACCTCTCAGACGACAATACCCTTTTCAGATAAACCGGATAAAGATTTTCAGGGTGTTTATCCACCTCCTAAACACCATATAAACACGCCTAAATACCTGTCCATGAGATTCATAGAAAACGAAATGGTGAGTTTCTTAATTGATTGAAGGAATATTTTTTATTGAAGAAAATACCAGAATCTCTAAATGGCTTTTATCCATTTAAACAGACGGAAACAAGAGGGTTCTTTTTTAAGCTTGTCTTCCGGTATATCTACTGGAAGTCCTACTCGCATGAAGAAACGTGCGAATGCTTGTGACATATGTTCACGATAGGGCGGTAGCAAACGTAGCCTCTTTTCATTTTTTGTCGCAAATGCCTTCACTGATTTTATTGGTGATGTATAAACTTCGTGGAAATCTACAATTTTAATACCCATTTTAATGCTATCTTGGTCTGCTTCATTACATAAATAATAACCAGGAATGTTTCCTTGTCTTAGTGATTCACGCCGCTCCTTACTCCAATTTTTTCCCTCTCTTTTCGCTTCCGCTACCCATACCCAAAAATCCCAACATGAGCATAGTAATATACTTTCTATTTTATTATAAATGATGTCACATGTTTGTGTCATCACTACTACATCGAGAGTTTTTGCTATCGCTGGTACCTGATCAGCTTGTTCAGACCATTGAGGCTCAATTACTTCAAAATTGAATAGAAGATCACCTTGGCATACTGAATTATCTTCAATAATCTTGTACCAAGGATATTCTGTTTCGACAGGTGGCATTGTAGCCTATACTTTAGAATATTGGATTGGGTGATGCTTTAATACGATTAATTATTTGAACTTTTATATTGCGAATGGATTTAGGAGACATTTTGACAAAAAAATCTATCTCTTCTTCAAACTCAAATTTGACTTCAGGGAGGATAGTAACAGAGTAAGTTAATCCGGCTGCAGGTAAAACAGTTGTCAAGCCATAATTTTGTAATCCACTAAGGACTATCTGAGTATCTTCCTTGTCGATGAAACGGTACCTTGTCGTTAACCAGTTTTTTTCCGGGGGATACAATTGTGCTGTGTAGTAACTTCTGTTCTTTTGGCCATATAGATCAATTGTCCAATCTGATTCACTCTTCCGTATATTTTCATCATAATCACTGTAGTTCTCTAAAGCAGTAGCGGCCCTCGGCATAATTTACACCTTCCTTCCCCAACATTCCTTTTGAACCTTTAAATCAATAATATCCGCAAAACCTCTCACAATCCATTCCCGACCCAGCTCAAACCATGCCCTTATATCTGACGGGTCCTTCGTTAATGACATCCCTCTCGCTGTCATCTCGCAAAGAAGGACAGGGTGATTATCGGTCAGTCTAATGGCGTAGTTTAATGAAACATGTAATCGCCCCTTACCCTCAGGAAGGGCAAAAGACAACCTTAGACCCATCGACTCCGGAGAAGGAAGAAACCTGGATCTGGTCCGCCAACCCACGTCGGGAAATACTTTTCCCAATTCACCTAGTTCAGACCATCCATCTCCTGCTGGTATATGATTTATGTACGTTATTTCAAGTTGATTTATAGTCAGCTCTCCTAACTTTTCCTCTTGACAAAATCTGAGATATTTCTCCCACGAATTCCAAAACTTGCCAAAAACTACCGGGAAGCGTGGATAAACATCACTTTCCTTCTCTTTTCGCCAATTGTGCAAGAACCTATCTTTCTGAAGTTGCATCAACCATGATCCAGTCTTATCTACGTAAAACATGCGTGGTATTGGAGGAGAACTCAATATTTCTATTTCAGGTGTAATTCCTTTTGATATTTCTCCGAATTGCTCCTTCGTCGGTGGTAATGGTGGCATTTCTTTAGTGTCGACATATTCCTCTCGGATTCTTTGCCAAAACAAACCTAATGCTGTAGCTTGAAAATTCGCTAAGGATTCAAATTGTATTCCGCAGACTACCTCAATAACCGGAGGTCTCTCATAGTCAGGTAATGGAGTCTTCTCTGTATTGCTCATAGTTTCAACAATGATAATTAGATTTTTTCTCGAATTTAGTGAGTACCTTACAATATAAACACTTTTTATTAAATAACAATTTTAAATATTAGTAAATATCAATTATAATTTTTTTATCTGTGAATTTTCCTGTGGGTTTTCTTTTTAATCAACTTAACATTTCTAATCGTATCAGACCCTCCTTCACTTAAAGGTTTTTTGTGATGTACCACTTTCCCTTTAGGTACTTTTTTTAGTCCTTTTTTCTTTAGTAGCTTTCTCTTGCCCTCTCCTGTCCTCTTTGTTGTTCTTACCATTCAATGCACCTCCTGGCGACGAGAAAAAACAGTGGTATAGACCGATGAGAGATTTTGGATAATGCTAATTGTCCTTTTTTCTCACATCTCTTAATAAATATAACTATTCAGTCCATTCGTGTCTGTTTTCAAGAGTAAGATTTCTCCCGTATCAACCTTTAGTACTTTGGTTGACGATTGTTTATCATAAATTGTTCTAAAGACAATCATATCTAGATTGAGTAATTTACCTATTTTTACTGTATCACTATTCGTCAAGCCAGCAGACGAGAGTTTTTGTTCCTCTATGATTTTGTTCAAGTCGTTTCTATCAATTACTTTTATCCTTTTATCGCGCTCTCCCCCTAATACGACGCTGTGAAAATATTCATACTCTCTATTCTTGAGGATTTCCCTGTCAAATTTATTTATGTTGGTGCTTTTTATATCTACAAAAAGACAAATATTGATTGGTTTGCCTTCCTCCTTTTTTAAGATATCCAGAAAATCATCCATCCAATTTCTGACCATGAATGGATTTACTTTTATACACTCATTTTTTTCTAAATACTTATCAATTACTTCCGGATCAAAAGTTATTTGTATCACATCACATATCTTTCTTTCCTTCTCTGTGTGTTTGATAACTTCTATCTTTTCCAAATACATACTCTTTATCAAAGGAACACATTCTTCTTTGATATAAAAAGCTTCGTTTTTTCTTCCAATATATTTTTCTATACCATTTTTGATTGAGTATAAACTTACTTTTTCTCTCACTTCTTCTAGGTTATTCTTATTTTTTAAATCACCTATATATACATCACAATATTCACTCTGTATTGTCTTCATCTCAGATTTACAAATGGATGGAAAGGTGGAGATGAGAAGAATTAAAAAAACTATAAGGTCGGACCTGGTCATTTTCCGTCTCCTTTTGTCTGATCAAAGACCCTGAAAGTCAGAATTCAGGGATAAATGTCGTCATCGATATATATATAAATATCTATACGAGACAGATTCTTTGTTCAAATTTCAGCTTGGAAAGGAGGGTGTGAGTAGGCGTGTGATGGTGACCCACCATCGGCATCCAAAATTGACCCATCCAAAATTTTATGTTTCGTAATGGAATCCCGTACTTCGCTTTCATCAACCTGGGTCAAAATTGAAAGCTGATCTGCCTTGTAAATGGGTCAGAATCGCATGCCGATTCACATCTTAACACGTTCATCTCGACTTGAAATCTACAACAATAATATTTATATGTCTATTATTCCTTTCAAAAAAGAACCCATCAGGGATTATTCTGTTTATTTTCGTCATCTTCCCCATTTCCCCATAAACACCTTAACACCATCCCATCCAGACCACAATTTCCTTTCCCGATTAACCGCTTCCAGATTTTCAAGGTGTTTATCCACCTCCTAAACACCACCTAAACACGCCTAAACAGCTCTCTTCTCATACGCAAGAGAAAGTGCTAGTATTCGCCGACAATGTATTTCAAGGTTCCGTTCCAGCTTATGAATCAAGAGAAAGGATAAGAACATGACAAAAAAATTTGGTCCTGATCCGAATTATCCCTTTCCTGTGCCGGATTATAATAATATCTGTTACCTGAAAAACATCATAAAAAATCCAAACATCATTGTCGGTGATTATACCTACTATGAAGACTTCGACAATCCACTGAATTTTGAAAAAAACGTGTTATATAATTTTGATCCAGCGCATTGTGGTAAACTCATTATTGGTAAATTTTGTGCAATTGCGAACGGAGTCAAATTTCTCATGAATGACGCTAATCACAATATGGATGGTATTACGACCTATCCGTTTCATGTCTTTCAAAATGGATGGGAGAAAAAAGAATTACCAAGCAAGGGTGACACCGTGATTGGCAACGATGTCCTGATCGGGTATGAAGCTATCATAATGCCTGGTGTGAGAATTGGGTGTGAATCGGCGTTAAAATATGACCCACTATAGGCTTCCAAGATTGACCCACAGATAATTCATTATTTTATAATAGTCACAGGAAGTTCACAGTTCAACATATGGGTCATTATTGGACGCCGATTAGGCCTATAGGTGGGTCATTATTGCATGCCGATTCACAGTACTGAAATTTATACGAAGTAAGAAATCATCGATTCCTTGAACTGTCCTGACCTATACTTGACTTGACAGGCAGTGTCCAATTAAGTCTTGTCCTGATTAACGCTAACAGTAGAGTAGAGAGCTGGCGTAGTGGCCGAATAGTTCTATCTCCAGCTCCCCCTCGTCAAACCGTACGTTCAGTTTTCCCGAATACGGCTTTCCAATCATCTTCTTCCAGAGGCTTTCGCTTTCAC
>Ga0326728_10002049_pt1 | contig 68632 bp, 64 predicted proteins | sample MB3enrmetagenome_FD_207602 | JGI IMG/M metagenome (GOLD analysis project Ga0326728, IMG submission 207602) | Lab enriched peat soil microbial communities from McLean, Ithaca, NY, United States - MB31MN | ecosystem: Environmental > Terrestrial > Soil > Wetlands > Peat | place: USA: New York... | reverse complement strand
TCTTTCCTTGAACCTCGCTGGTACCTTCCATCGGTAACACTCCTTTCGGTTCCCCCCGGGAACCACGGGTTTGGAGTGTTACCCCTTTTCCTCAAGAATTTGTGCTCATCATCTGGTCGTTAGCCCACTGCTCCAATGCGACGCCGAGGCCTAGATGCGCCGTCTCGTTATTGGGATTCAAGCGAAGGGCTTCGCGCAATTCCGCGACCGCGCCATCCCAATCATGCTTCTTTCCAAGCGTGACGCCCAGCCCGGCGTGCGCCTCTGCAAGGTTCGGGTTCAAGCGCAGGGCTTCGTGGAATTCCACCATCGCACCATCCGGGTCGACCTTTACAAGAGCCATACCCAAGTCGGCGTGCGCAACGTCCTTATTCGGGTCCAAGCGCACCACCTCACGGTATTCACTGATCCCGCCGACGCTGTCGCCCTTCTGTAGGAGTGCATAACCGAGGTTATGGTGCATCTGTGCAATATTCGGCTTCAGGCGTAGCGCCTCGCGGTATTCCGCGATCGCGCCATCCCAGTCGCCCTTGTTTCCGAGCACCACCCCCAGGTTGATGTGTGCCTCTGCAAGGCTCGGGTTCAAGCGCAGCGCCTCCCGCTCTTCTGTGATCGCGGCATCCAGATCGCCCTTGTTTGCAAGTGCCAAGCCGAGGTTCACATGTGCGCCTTCGTCGTTCGGATCTAGGCGAAGAGCCTCGCGGACTTCCGCGATGTCGCCATCCCAGTCGCCCTTGCTTCCGAGCGCGGCGCCGACGTTGACATGCGCCGACTCTTCATTGGGATTCAGGCGAAGTGCTTCTCGTTCTTCGGCGACCGCACCATCCAAGTCGCCTTTCCCTAAGAGTGCCTTGCCGAGGTTTACGTGGGCAATGTCATCATTGGGGTCCAAGCGCACCGCTGCACGTCCCTCAGCGACCGCACCGTCCAAGTCGCCCTTGTTTCCGAGCGCGACACCGAGGTTGACGTGCGCCATTTCATTATTAGGGTCCAAGCGAAGCGCCTCCCGGCCGGACGCCGCCGCATCGTCCCACTTCTTCTGGTCAGCCAGAACCAGGCCAAGGCTTGCATAAAGGTCAGGATTCTGTGGGTCGAATAGCAAGGCAGCGCGAAATTCCTGCTCGGCCTCCGCATACTGCCCATCCTGTTCGAGTTCCGCGCCGCGCGCCACGTGTTGCCGAACCTCGGACTGCCGGGCCTGCGCCGCCGGATCAATGGTCGCAGGCTTCGTTACTTTCGCACTCTTAAGCGCGCTGATTAGTTCGCCCTCGCCGCCGGCCAAGCGGACTTCCTGAAGGTAGTCATCGGTGGGCTCAAAATCGATTCCGCGTTCCTGGACCAGCATGGTGACTCGGTGGCTTGGCACTTGGCCCACCAGCAGGGCGAAAACCTGCACTTGGTTAATTGGCTTTTTCGCGCTGGCGGGCGGGCCCGCAGTCGTAGAGCCGCCCTTGAGGGCGGCATGTGCCGGGCTCAAGCCCGGCGCTACGGCGGCGCGCAGGGCGTTAAGAAATGCCTCGCTCGCGCCTGCGGCCTTGAGGGTTTGGTAAAAATCCTCAGACGGGGCGAAATCAATCCCGCGCTGCTCGATCAGCTTGGCGCCCGACTCGTCTCCGAATCCGTCCCGCACCATGTTGCTGACCTGCTCTTGCGTGAAGGGCTTCTGCTGCACCCCCGCAGGCAGCGCCCGCATCGCGGCGGCACACGCAACGTAGGGCCGAACGGCGTTCGGCCTCGGCCCAGCGCCGCTGGGCCCTACGCTCTTCTGCTGTGCCCAGGCGGGCAGGGCAAAGACCAAAGCCAGTAAGAGGAAAGTCAACGTTTTGGGGAGTCTCATGGCCACCTCGCGCGCCTCGCGTGGGCCGAAAAAAATCTATGGGTGATTATACCGAAAATGGCTGAGTAAAGCAGGGCGGTAGGGCCGCAACCAAACCTGGGGAAATCGAAGCGGCGGCCCTTCATGCGGGCGAAGCCAGCCTTGGAGTGCGGTCGCAGCAGCTACCGCCTTTTTCATTATGGCTGTGGCGCGGTTGCGGCATGAAGCAAACGCAGAAGGCGGTAGCTGCTGCAACCGCACTCCAAGGCGCTACGCGCAGGTCTGGCGTCTCACCCTCACCAGGTGTCGCGCGAATTTATGGCTTGTCGTTTATCACGCAAACGAAATTGGCGGCGTCGTTGGTGCTTCCCGACCCTTTCCATTTGGCAACTTCGGGGTAGGGGCAGAGGGGGCGGGTCATATCCTCAACACCTTTCGTGCGGTGTGCGGCGATGATCTTGTCCGGCGCCGTGCCGTGTTCCACCCACTGTTCGAGTACGCCGACTTTGTCGAAGACGTCCGTGCCGGGGCCGCCACTACAATGTCCCATTCCCGGCACCATAAAGAGGCGCGCGAAGCTTCCCGTTTGTTCCGCGCCACCCATCGTAGCCACAACGTCCTCGTAGTAATTCACGGTCGCCAGGGGAGCAAGTATATTGTCGCTCCAGCCGTGATAGAGAAGGAGCTTGCCGCCGGCTGCCTGGAAAGGCCCGAGGTCGGGATTAATGGCGTTAACGACGCCCCGATCCTCCTGGTCCGCCAACGTGACATCACTATCAAAGTTGAGGGTGCGAAAATCCCACTGCGGGTTCTTGAAAAGGACATCACGGAAATAACTCAGATTGGCCGGCCGCGGTTCAGGTCCCCCGGCGTGGTCGCGCCAGCCGAGTTCGCTGCCGGGTTCGAGGCCAGGGCAGATCTGCTCGCCGGTGTGCGGCTTGCTGGGGCCCGCGTAAATCAGCCGGGCCGCTTCCACCTGGGCAAAGGTGAGGCAGTCGGGTGCGTCCGAATTCTTACAGGTCAGCGCCGCAGGATCGAAATGGCAGCGGGTGGGGTCGTTGATGATGCCGTCCGCAACGCCATCCAAAGCGTCACAGGCTTTGAGCGCCGCCTCGTGAATCAAAGGGTATTTGCTGGGCGGAATGTAGCTGGCCGGTTGCTCCAGGGTGGCTTTGGCCATCCATATGCTGGCGAACATGAGATGTGTCCGGTATGCCGCCGGCGCGCCGGCGGCGATGCCGTTGTAATCGCGGGGAAAGCGCTGCGCCTCCATCAGCCCTTGCCGGCCGCCGGTGGAGCAACTGTTCCAATAGGACCAGCGCGGCCCCGCTCCGTAGTAGGCGGCGATAATCGCCTTCGCCTGCACGGTCATCTCGTGGACTGCCCGGTAGCCAAAATCAATAAGCTTCTCGGGATGGCCTATAGCAAAACTGGCGCTGTTACTGTTGCCTTCATGTCCGGTGTCCGTCGAAGCTGTGGCGTAATGCTGTTGGAGCGCGGCGGCCAACGCCCCGTAGGAAATTCTTCCTGCCCAAGCGCCGTTGCCCACGCCTTGGAACTTCCCATTCCAGTCCGCGGCAGGCATCCAGACTTCGAATTTGATGACGGAATCAGAATTTGGACTGGCGGTGGCCGCGACACGGCAGAAGCCGGTAAGGTTTTTCAGCGGCGTCAGGCTATATCCCGGAGGTGCGTCGGGTGGAGGCGGTGGCGTGAAATCCCCAGAGGGCACGGACGTGGCGAGCGTGATTGTGGTGTGCGGCAAAGACAGCGTCGCCAAGCTCTCGCAGGAAGCGGCGCCGGCAGGAGCTGCTGTGAGCACCACAGGTGTTAGTGGGATCATGAGCAGCACCGCGGCTGCAAGCTCGGCGACAAGTAATTTGCTGCGAATCGGTCGCTCTCCCTTGGCACCGTTATCGAACCAGCAGGGTATGTTCATGCGCGCACTCCCCCCAATACCTTAGAACCCTGGCGAGTGATACGTAACGAGCGGGCTTCTCACCTCTAGCCACTAACCACCAGCCACCAACCACTGCCCTTCTCATCTGCCTCCCCCGGCTCCCTTGTTGTGCGCCGCGCGAAGCTGAACGGCCTCCTCGCGAATTTCCGCCAGGTCGCGATTCATTTCCGCCCAACCGAAATAATGCTGATAATCGGGGTTCATGTGGAAGGCGCCCTGGTAGCTGCGCATGCGGTGTTGAAGGAACATGGTGTAAAGCTTCTCCTCGATGGGATGCTTCACATCGTAAAAGCGCAGCAAGTCAGGCACGGGGGGGCGGTCTTGGGGCCGTTGCAGGATGCCGTCGTTGTATAGGCCTTCGACAATATCGATGGCTTCGGCAACGAGTTGGTCCGACTGCTTGGTGAGGGAGTCCGCGGCCTCCAGGTTCTGCTGCGCGAAGGCGCGGGCGTGACAACCCGTGCAGACGCCGATCATGCGGTCGCGTTCCGCCTGCCATTCTTCGGGAGAGAGAGGCGGACCTTGGCCAACCTTAACGACGCTCTGGCGCGGCGTGGGCTTGCCGTCAGGCGTGAGCACCCCCAGGCCGATCAGGATTTTCTGGCGGTACTGGAGCCACTCCGGATCTTTCTCCGGCAGGCGCAGGCCGAGGAATCCCCAAGACGTGCGCACGCTGTGATCGCCATCGGGCATGTGGCAGGTGGTGCACACCGGCGTGCGCGGCCGGGTGACGGAGGCTTCATAGGGATTCTTGAACCAGTCGCTTAGCTCCGTGTTCCAGTTCCAGCGACTGCCTTCAATGGCGTAAATCGATCCGTGCTTGGAGGTGGCGTACATCTCCGCCTGCGGATGGTCGAAGCCATTGTGGCAGGTCACGCAGGCTTCCGGACGCCGGGCTTCCGCGGGGTTGAAGCGATGGCGCGTGTGGCAGGAATCGCACTTGCCTTCGTCGAGCCCGATGCGATGGCAGCCTCCGCAACCTTTTAAGCCCTCAATCAGGGCGTGGGGCTGCATGGCCGTGGTGGGCATGGAAATCATGGTTCCCCAAGCCACCGAATGCTTGCCTTGGGAGAATTGCTCGAACTTATCGGGGTGGCAGACCGCGCAGTTGCGCGGTGAAACTCTGCGTCGAACGCGTTTGTCTTCGCAGGCCGAAGCTGAACTCAGAATTCCCGGCGCCGCTTCTTTCACCGGGATATGGCAGTTCGCGCAAGCCACACTCTTTTCGGAGTGCTTGCTTAATTGCCAATCGCGAATAGCGCTGCCGGTTATGCCCTTCTCCATGTGGCACTTTACACAAGGTCGACTTTCCTCGGGAGCTTTTTCCAAAGCGGCTTGCCCGGAAGGCGGAATGTCGGCTAACTCGGCAGCCAACCGCCTGGGGCTCCATCCCCACCAGAAGGCAATGATCCCCATCGCCACCGCCAGCCTGACGCGGTGGGAATACCTAAACGAATTGGCACTGCGCATAGATTCTCCCTCAGGGACTCGGGAGGACACGCACGGGCAACCTGCCAACAACCCCCTGCCCACGCAGTGGAGCCATTTTACATGCACGAAGGAAGATTGCAACAGAGAGTCGCAAGGTAAGGGACAATTTGTCGTATTTCTCATGAGGATATTTCTTGGGGGGGGGCCTTGGTGGTAAAGACAAAAACCGAAGAACGATCCCCCGCAAAAGAACCCATTCTCAGGCAAACGGAGGAAGTTGGGGGATTTCGGGAAAGGCTCGTTATCAGGGTGCGAAGACACCAAGCTTTCTTTGGGTCTTTGTGCCTGGGTGGCAAAAGGATGTCACGGAGAAGACCCTGCGGGGGCACGAGGCCGTTCACGTCAGCGGGCGCCGAGTTCGGCGTTCGTGCCGCGTGATCAGCCCGATCAGAGGCGCCGCGCAATGTTCCGGCTGGGCGCCCCTTGTCGCACGTCGTCCCACTTTATTTCTGGTAATACTGCGCGTTGAGCTCGGTGAAACTCTTCCACTTTTCCGGCAGGTCATCCAAAGGGAAGATGGCGGAGACGGGGCAGACCGGAACGCACGCCCCGCAGTCAATGCACTCCACCGGGTCGATGTAGAGCATAGGCACTTCGGCGAAGTTCCCCTCGTCTTTGCGCGGGTGGATGCAGTCCACCGGGCAAACGTCCACGCAGGCGGTATCTTTAGTGTTGATACAAGGTTCAGCGATGATGTACGCCATAAAGCTTCCTCCGGAGGGCCCGTCTGTTTCTCTGATCGGCTTGGCCCTCGTTGTCTGGAGGATACGTGGCCGCCCGCCGCGGCGCGATGACTTAAGTCGTGCCTTTCCACGGAGCTTTTGATAAGCTGATGGTTTGGGGCTCTTGCTGATTCCAAGGACTGAGGTAGAGTCGCGCGTCATGCCGGCCGAGCTTAAGATGATGGCGGTTCCCGCTCTGGATGCGGTGGAGACTCTGCGCCGGGTCTCGTTTTTCGCCGTGTTGCCGCTTGAGGAGTTGAAGATCCTCGCCAGCCATTGTGTGGTCCGACGGATCCTGAAGGACGAAATCCTGGTGGGCGAGGGCGATCCTTGCGAGGGCCTGTTTGTGGTGCAGTCGGGGACTATCAAACTTTTCAAGATGGCGGAAAACGGCCGCGAGCAGGTCCTGGTCATCGAACGTGCGGGCTCGACGGTGGGTGAACTTTCGGTTTTCGATGGCGGAACGTTTCCGGCCTCCGCCCTGGCCGCCGAGGATTCCACCCTGCTCTTTCTCCCCAAGCGCGAATTTCTGGAATTGTGCCAACGGAATTCCGAGGTGGCCTTGGCTGTCATTCGCTCCCTGGCCTGGCGCATCCGCTACCTCACCAGCCTGGTGGAAGAGCTTTCCCTCAAAGAGGTCAGCCACCGTTTGGCGAGGTTCCTACGTGACCGGGCGCTGAAGCTGGGGGTCCGCACCCGCCGCGGGATTGAGTTTCCTTTGGAAGAGACCAACCAGGAAATCGGCGCGGAAATCGGCACCGTGCGCGATTTAGTATCGCGCAATTTGCGGCGATTTGTGGACCGCGGCATCATTCGCCTGAAACGCCGCAAGGTCATCGTGCTCGATATCGCCGAGTTGGAAGCGCAGGTCTCCGGCGCCAAACGCGCTTCCGCCGGTTAGTCCTTGCGCTTTGGTACAACATCCACCGTGCCGGACTCCCCGCATAGGTACGAGCTATAATGCCTAAGCGCTAAGGGAAGGGGCTATGAACTGGACGCGGTTCATCGCGATCGTCATCGGGGCCGGCGTCGTAACGTCTCTCACTGACTGGTTCTTTGCCGGCGATTGGCTCCATCGGCGCTATACGTACCCTGAAATCTGGCGTCAGGGCGCCGAAGGGAGAGCGATTGCTATAACCAGTCTACTACCCTTTCTGACTTGCGGCGTCTTCGCCTATGTCATCGTCCGGCTGGGTCTGCACTCTATAGCGAGCGCGGTCAAGCTGGCGGTTGCGGTGTGGTTGATCGGCCCATTGCCGCTGATACTCACCAACGCCGCGTTCATGAAGCTGCATCGAGTGTTTGTGATGTCTTACGCGATCGGGTGGCTTGTAAAGCTCACAATCGTTGCGGTCGCAGTTGGCTGGTTCCTTCTTTGACGCCCAATCTGAATTGGGTTATAGGCGGGATGAACATGCCCGCAATTTCCGCGGTTCTTGGATGCGCACAAGGGTCGATGATCCGCGGGCTCAAACCTCGGCGCCTCAGCTTCGAGAGTTTTGGTGTTCCTTGCAGTCCCTACACCACCTTGTCCAGGGCACCGCTTCCAAGCGCGCCTTGCTAATCGGCTGCCCGCATTCTTCGCAGACGCCAAATTCCTCGTGCCGAATCCGCGTCAAGGCATCCTCAATGGCGCGCAAGAGCTTGCCGTCGGTCTGATGCAACCGGATTTCTGTGGCGGCGGCGGTTTCGTTGGCGGCCATATCGACCGGGTCCCCGCGAAGCTCCCCGGCGGCAGGAATCGAATCGGCCAGACTCTTGCTCGCGGAGAGTTCCTGCCGCTTTGCAAGGAGAAGATTCTTATAACGAAGCAGATCGCTTTTGTTCATAACAACCATCCTCTACCCCACGATTACCGTGAATTCATTGTGCCAGTTCTCAAATTATACAGCGAAAGATGTGCTGCGGCAGCGAGGTTTAGCGTATCTTATCCTGCTATTGTTGAATCACTTCTCTTTGAAACGGCTGACACCATGTGTTGGAGGCTCGATCCATTTCGGCTGCTACGGAATTCGCCTTCCGCCTGCTTGCGCCAGCACCGAACGCACCTCGGCACTCCACCGCATCCGTATTCGATCCGAAAGCATCGAATCATTGCAGGAGACAACCATGAAGATGCACAAACTAGGGAATTCCGGGCTGGAGGTTTCTCCTCTTGCTTTCGGAGGAAATGTTTTTGGCTGGACGGTAGATGAGCCCACCTCGTTCCGGCTGCTCGACGCTTTTGTGGCGGCGGGGTTCAATTTTATTGACACGGCCGACGTTTACTCCAAGTGGGTTCCGGGCAATAAGGGGGGCGAGTCCGAAAGCATTTTGGGCAATTGGCTCAAAAGCCGCGGCAATCGCCAGCAGGTGGTCATCGCCACCAAGGTGGGTGTGGAAATGGGTCCGGGCCAGAAGGGGCTTTCCAAGGCATACATCTTGCGTGCCGCGGAAGATTCGCTCAAGCGGCTTCAGACCGACTATGTCGATTTGTACCAGTCGCACACGGACGATGCAGAGACTCCCCTCACTGAAACCTTGGAAGCCTACGCGCAATTGGTGAAGCAAGGGAAAGTGCGGGCCATCGGCGCTTCCAACTACTCAGCCGAGCGGCTGCGGGAAGCTTTGCAGGTGAGCCAGCAATACGGACTCCCCCGCTACCAAAGCCTCCAACCCAATTACAACCTCTACGATCGCGCCGGCTACGAGGCCCAACTGGAGGCGGTTTGCCGCGAAAACGGATTGGGCGTGATACCCTACTTTCCCCTGGCGAGCGGATTCCTGACGGGCAAGTACCGGTCAGAAGCTGATCTGGCCGCAAGCAAGCGGGGCCAGTTCGTAAAAAAGTATCTCAATGAGCGGGGATTTCGCATCCTGCGCGCTCTGGATGAAGTGGCCCAGGAGGTCCATGCAACGCCCGCGAAAATTTCGCTGGCTTGGTTGATGGCCAGGCCGGGAATTACCGCCCCCATCGCCAGCGCTACGAGCCTGGAACAACTGAACGATTTGATCGGCGCCCCCGAACTCGAATTGGATCAAGCGTCGATCGAGCGGCTGAACCAAGCCAGCGCTTACGCGGAAACCGCCGCAGCCCATGATAAATTATGAATGATGAATTATGAATGGAGGTTCGCGATGAAGCATGCCCCAGGATTTCTGAAGCTTGTTGACGACGCCAAGACCCGCATTCGCGAGACCAACGTCCAGGAAGTCAAAAAGCGGCTCAACGCCCATGAAACCTTCACCCTGATTGATGTGCGCGAGGACAGCGAATGGGCCAAAGGCCATCTGCCTGGCGCCGTTCACCTGTGCAAGGGGATCATCGAGCGCGACATTGAGAATGCCGTGCCGGGCAAGGCGACTCCCATCGTGCTCTATTGCGGGGGCGGATTCCGCTCCGCGCTGGTGGCGGACAATTTGCAAAAAATGGGCTACACCAACGTTGTCTCCATGGACGGCGGCTGGCGCGGCTGGACCGAAGCCGGCTTCCCTACGGTGAAGGACTGAAAAAAGCAGTGGATAGTGGTTAGTGGATAGTGGTTAGTCGCTGGCCACAATCCACTAACCACCGCCTTTATTACTCCGCATCCATAACACAGCGGAATCCCACGGTTGCGGACCGGTCGGTGCTCGGGCCGATCAGCAGATACTTCCCGTGTTCATTCAGCTTGTAGGCTTGTGGGAAATACCAATGTGATCCTTGCGGCTGGTAATAGCTCCCGCCTCTGAGAATTCCAGCGCGCGTGTGCTCGTCAGTGAATTCTTCCGTCCACTGCCAGACGTTGCCGACGAGATCCATCACTCCAAATGGGCTTGCGCCCTGCGGGTAGGCAACCACATCGGTGGGGGCGCGCATCACGCGGCGCGTTTCGACCGGGGGGACGGCGGCGGCGTTCCACTCATTTCCCCAGGGGTAGAGGCGCCCGTCGGTTCCCTGTGCGGCGTACTGCCATTCCCACTCGTGGGGAAGCCGTTTCCCGGCCCACGCGGCGTAAGCGCGCGCGTCGTCGAGCGAAACCCACGTGACCGGCTTGTTCGCCCAGCCTTTTGGATAGGCAGCGTTCTGCCAGTCGCGCAGAAAATTGTGATCGTCCTTGGGGTGGTAGCGCGTGGCGTCAACGAACTTCTTGAACTCCGCGTTGGTCACAGGGTACTTATCAATGTAGAACGGCTTCATTTCCAGCGTCTTCAGGTGGTGACGCCGCGGGGCGTCTTCCCAGGGAAATTGCACGTCCACGCCGACATCATCGCCACCTTCAATTTCGATGCCAGATACGCGGAACACATAATTCGTTCCAGGGACTCGCACCATCCCTGCCGGGGCAGTGGCGGCGGGCTTGGTCGCAGCGATGGCGACGATCTGCTGCGGCAGGAATTTCCATTGGTGGGAAAAATCCCCCAAGCGCTGGTGGGAGAGCTCGCTCATGCGCGCCAGCAATTGGTGCAGTTGCTCATCCGGGTCACGGGTCGTGGCGAGCACGGCTCCGTAACCGTGTTCCTCAATCTCGAAGCTCAGCGTAGCGGTGCTTTCCCGAATTTCCGGCTTCAGCTCGACGCCATTCCACAAGTCGTAATAGCGCGTGCCCGGCACATGTGGGACTTCGATCTGCCGGCCCGGTACGTCATATTCATTGCGATTGACGAGGGTCCACAAGGTCCGGCCCTGCCCGGGAAACCGGCTGGCGAAAACGCCATATTGCAGGGTAGGCGTGTGCGGCTCCCAATCCGCGCTCACCAGCAGCGGCGCCATGGCGCGCTCGATCGTGGCAATGCGCCGCAACGCTTCCGCATCACGCGTGGTAATTTCATTCCAAATGCCCCAAATGTTTTCCCAACTTTCATATCCCACGCCGTTGAAGAACGCGTGCTGAAGGTCATCGGTCTTGTCGCGCCCCCAGCGCCGGCAGATGTTTACCATGTGGCGCGATTCCAGCCACTTGTATTTGCTGATGGTGGGCACAAAAGAATACTCCCAGTAACCCCAACTCAAATTGTTCCAAGGCAGGCCGAGGTCCACCGTCAGATTCTCCGGCTCGAGCGCCAAAGGGTGACCCGTTTCGTCGGAAGCCGTGCGGAAGGCGCGTGGGACGACGTCAAGGGTGTCGCCATTCACGCCATCGGCCCCGATTTCAGCCAGCAGGCGCGCGCTGGCGACCCAATTCGGCACGCCCACATCGCGCGTGCCCTGGTCCCAAACCATCACGGGAAATAGTACCCGCACGCCGCGGCGGTGGAAATCTGCGATCATCTGCCGCACGCCCGCGACGCCGCCGGGCATGTCGCGCAGCAGGTCATAGTGATTGCGGTTGTCGATCCCCAGGTTCGGGTATGACTGCCAGACCAGCACGCTGTCAATGCCTCCGTAACGGCGCTGCAAGTCATCCAGATAACGATCCACGGTGTATTTGCCCGCCACCGGATCGTAGAAATAGCGCTCGTGAATCATCATCTGCGGCTGGATGAAACTCGACTGCGTCCATACGAGCTCCGGCCGCTCGTATTGCGCGCCATCGTAACTGATGCGGAGGCGCCGTTCCATGCGCCAATGCTGGATGTCGGCCAGCCACTTGGGGAAGTCGGCGCTGCTGGCGGGCCCGGGAATCTGTGACCGCTCAGGCTGGTACGACGTGTCTTGCGCGCATGCGCTGGCGAAAAAAAAGAAGATGGAAAGGAAGATCAGGAGAAGGCGTTTACCCATGCAAGGCTCCTGCCATCGAGATGGTTGGATGACCGCCAGTGCGCTCACCAACGTTGATGCACGAGTTCGCGGATGTAAGTGTCGTAGACTTCGCGCGCCCTGGCCATCTGCGCATCGGTGAGGGGCGGAAGATCCGCCGCGCGGACGTTTTCTTCCACCTGTGAGGGCCGCTTGGCTCCGGGGATAGCGCAGGTCACGGCTTCAAACATCAGGATCCAGCGCAGCGCGAATTGCGCCAACGTGGCGCCGGGGGGAACGAGGGGGCGCAATTCTTCCACGGCAGCCAAACCCGTCTCGAAATCTACCCCGGAAAAAGTCTCGCCGACATCGAACATCGCACCGTGACGATTGAAGTTGCGATGGTCGTCGGGTTCAAACACTGTCTGCGCAGTCATCTTGCCCGTCAGCAATCCGCTCGCCAGCGGCACGCGCGCCAGGATCCCCACTCTCCGCCGCTGCGCCTGCGGGAAAAACAATTCCGCCGGACGCGTCCGAAACATGTTGAAAATGATTTGAATGGATTGAACGCCAGGGAACTCTATGGCTTTGAGAGCTTGTTCCACTCGCTCCACGCTCACGCCGTAATAGCGGATTTTGCCTTCCTTTATGAGGTCGTCGAGGGCGCCGAAAACTTCCGGGCGGTAGTAAACCTCGGTCGGCGGGCAGTGGAGTTGCACCAAATCCAGGCAATCCGTTTCCAGATTGCGCAGGCTGTCCTCGATAAACTGCTCCAGGTTCTGCCGATTGTATCCGTCGGCGGTGTGCGGGGAGAGCCGCCGGCCCGCTTTGGTGGCGACGTAAATCGTTTCGCGCCGCTCCTTCTTGAGCCGGGCGATCAGCCTCTCGCTGCGGCCCATGCCGTAAACGTCGGCGGTGTCAATGAAGTTCACGCCCAAGTCGATGGCACGGTGCAGCGCCACCAGCGATTCGTTGTCATCAACCTTTCCCCACGTCGATCCGATAGCCCAAGCGCCAAAGCTTATTTCCGAAACCTTCCATCCGGTACGGCCCAGTTCCCGATAACGCATTTGATGTACCCCCCATGACCCATGGAAATGGTTGTATTTTCAGATCGAGCCACTGCATCCCTTCGCGCCGGTCTGAAAGTGTCAGTGAAACGATGCATATGTTACTGTCAGTGCGCTGCGAAGCCAAATGGAAATCTTGGCCAGTTTTCTCCGGCGACCTGGCTGTCCAACAGGCACGGTTCCCGTCTAAGGAAGTAACCGTGACCAAACGCCGGCTTGTCGGGCGGCGTTTTCTCACAAAAGATCAACTTAGGTTTGGCAGCGAAAGGAAAAGCGCGATTTTTGAAACTTATCGGTGCTTCGAGACGTAGTCACTTTTAGAAGCATGAGTTCCGGGCGAAGGGAGAAAAGGCATGATACTCAAAATGAACGGCCCACTTCGAATTGATAACCTCCGGCATTATCCCGCGGAGACAGTCGTCAGGCTGCGCTGTTTGCTTGGGGCGGGCGCGTCCGCCAACCCCGATCCGCACCGCAAGGGCTTCTATGACCTCCAAGATGAGGATCGTGCCTTCTACATCAACGTCTCCCGGACCGGTACGGTCCTCCTGCTCGCCACTTGGCCGAGGGAGGGTGCGCACCACGCCCCCCTCCCTGAAGCCCCGCTCGCTCGGGCGGTAGCCTGCTGCGGATGAGGCAGGAATCGCAATTTCCCTCACGTTTCGCCAGCCTGCGCAGGGTGGAGGGTCTGCTCGAGATTGCCCAAATGAAATGAGCTTCTGGCCTGGAGCGGGCGCGGGGGGCTCTTTCGCCTGAGGCGCTACCTACAAAAGGATCCGGAATGGCCCGGCGACCTGCCACAATCATGCGTCTGCGGCTATAATGGCAGCCGCAAATCATGCCTGCTTCCCCCCAGCTCGAACCCCTCCAGGAACTCCAAAGCGAGATCGAAGCTCTTCTCGAACGGCTTCGTCATCCCGTGCTGGTGGAAAACGAAATCGAGCTGTTGGATCTGACCGCCGCGCACTGGCGGCTGAGCGTCGAATTCGGCAAACTGATTTTCAGCGCATGGAATTCGGGAAGATCTTTCTCCCGGCGCGTGGAGGAGGTGGCCTACCGCGACCGGGACCGTTTCGGGATCTTCGTGCGCAGGCCCGGGGGGCGCGAAACCACCACCCTGGAGTTTCGCGAGTTGCGCGCGCCGGCGGGCGTGAGCCGCGCGGTCGGCCGCACGGGTTTCCGCCAGCAACTCACCGCCTTGCTGGAGCGCGAATACCGCGGGTGGAAATTCGAGCGGGTCAGCAACCGCTCCGACCGCGAGCATTCTTTCTCCGCCTGGTACACCCGGGGGTTGGCGAGGCAAGGCCGCTCCGCTTGGGCATTCCTGGGGTTGAGCGAAGAGGAAGGGACTGCCGCCGCCGACGGTGTGCTGGCCTTCGGCCTCATCTGGTTGGATTGGCTGCGGAGCCAGGCAGACGGCGTGGCGATTACGCAATTGAAGCTGTTTCTGCCGCCAGCGGCCGTCAGCCTGATTGCCCATCGAGCGGCGTATCTTGACCCCCGCGCCTTGAGCTTGGAGATCTATGAATGGCGCGTGGGCCAACCCTCCGCCACCCGGGTCGACCTGAAGGATTACGGAAATATCGAGACTCGCCTGGCGGCGCGACGCCAGGCCGAGCTGCTGAAGGAGAACCACACCCGCCTGCTCCACGACGTGCTGGGTGAACTGGCTGCGGGAATCGATATCCTTCCCGACTCGGCCGGGACTTTCTCCTCGCTGCGCATCGCGGGTCTGGAAGTGGCTCGCCTCGAGGGCCAACTGGCGCCGCGCCTCTATTTCGGCCTCGAGGGCAGCGTTCGCCGCCTGGACGAATCGCGCCAGGATGAGTTCAGGGATTTTCTCCGCGAGGTGCGAAGGATTCGTTGCGCGGGCAGCCCCGACCCTCAGCACGAATTTTACCGGCTTCAGTCCGAGCGCTGGCTCGAAAGCCTGCTCTTCCGGGACATTACCCGGATTGATCCGGAGCTTTCGCCTGAGCATGTGTATCCGCAGGTTCCGGCGTTCTCGGGGACCGATCGAGGGGTCATTGACCTTCTCACCACGACGCGCCGGGGGAGGCTGGCGGTGGTGGAACTCAAAGTCCAGGAAGAAATCAACCTTCCCCTTCAAGGGCTGGATTACTGGCTGCGCGTGAATTGGCTTCAGAAGCGCAATCAGTTTAAAGAATTCGGATATTTTCACGACTGCGAGCTTTCCGCGACGGCTCCCCGGCTGTATCTGGTTTCACCTGCCTTCCGCTTCCATTCCACCACGGAGAAACTCCTGCATTACTTTGATCGTCAGATCGAGGTTATGCTCATCGGAATAAACGATTCCTGGCGCAAAGAAATCAAGATCCTCTTTCGCCACGAAATCCCCCGCGCTGCTTCCATTTGATCCTTTGCAGCAAGCCAAGCCGCCCCTGCCCATGGAGAGGTTTTTGAGGCTAGACATTTGGGGAGACTTCTTGGACCCGCCTTTCTTCATTTTCTCTAAGTTTCCTCTTGGCCTAATCCGTAGAATCTGGTATAGGAATTAACGGCTCTCGCCCTTGTCGGCCTATAAGGGATTTAATTATGCGGCTAAGGTTTTGGGGAGTGCGAGGCTCTACCCCCACTCCGCAACCTGAGAATTTACGGTATGGAGGAAACAGCCCCTGCCTGGAATTTCGTTCAGACGGGGGCTCCCTGCTCATCGCCGATTGTGGGAGCGGGCTGAGAATGCTGGGGAAGTCGTTGATGAAGGAGTTTGCGGGCCGGCCCATCAAAGCCAACATCCTGATCACGCATTTTCACTGGGATCACATCCAAGGCTTGCCCTTTTTCGTTCCCCTCTATAATGAGGCCAATCAATTCCACATCTACTCATTCCGGCCTCATGGAAGTTCTTTGGAGGTGACCTTGGGGGGGCAGATGGCCAACCCGTACTTCCCCGTGGATATGACCGCCATGCGCGCAAAGCGCAGCTACACGGAAGTGTCCACCGAAGCTTTCCAATTGGACGATTTTCGCATCCAACCCGCCCGCATTAACCATCCCCAGGGGTGCCTGAGTTTCCGCATCGAAAACAATGGAAAATCGATCGTTTTGGCGACTGACAACGAGCCGGGAGATCCGCAAGGTGATCGTACCCTGCGTGAGATCTGCCGGGGGGCCGACATCCTGATCTACGATTCCCAGTATGAACGCCCCCAACTCGAGCATGAAAAGAAAGGGTGGGGTCACGGTACCTGGGAAGAAGGGGTGAGGCTGTGCCTGGAATGCGGGGTCAAACAGTTGATCCTCTTCCACCATGACCCCGATAACGATGATCACGCCATCGATGCCTTGCAGGAACGCGCCAAGGCTCGTTTCCCTAATACCCGCGCGGCATTTGAAGGGATGGAGATAACGCTCTAGACCCTGGCGGGCGGCCTCCCCGGCGCTTCCGGGCCAGCGCTTTTCAAAACAGCCGATCCGAATCGAGTAACAAAGTCACCGGCCCATCATTGACCAGTTCCACGTCCATCATGGAGCGGAACCGCCCCGTCTCCGTGGGGATTCCGCGTCGGCGCAGCGATGCAACGAAACACTCATAGAGCAGCAAAGCTCGATCGGGCGGCGCGGCTTGATCGTAACTTGGGCGCCGGCCTTTTCGGCAATCGCCGTAGAGCGTGAACTGCGACACACAGAGCGCTTGCCCACCCGTTTCGAGCAGAGATCGATTCATTCTCCCCTGGGCGTCGTCAAAAACCCGCAGATTCACGATCTTTTCCGCCAGGGCCTCGCCGGTAGCCTCCGTGTCGTTCTTCCCCACCCCCAACAACACGGCGATGCCGAACCCAATTCGTCCCACGACCTCTTCGCCTAGTCGGACTTCCGCACGCTTGACTCGCTGCACCACCGCTCGCATCGACGGAAAGGACCTCCTTTTCACTTCCAGGACATTGAGGGATGTCCTTAATGCGTAAAGTCTATACTGAATTTGCTATGAGAAAACGGTCGATTTCGCACCGCCGGCAAACTCCCGCGACCATTAGCTCCAGCGCCATTCTTGCCGGGTCTAAGGTCAGCTATAATAGTTTGGCCGGGAAAGCGCAGCATGGAGTCAGGTCCGCGCCTCAGGCACAGAAGGGATCCAATCCGTATGAAAATCACTGCGTTGATTGTGGACGATGAACAGCCGGCTCGCGACGAGTTGGCGTTCCTGCTGAAGAGTTTTTCCGACGTCGAAGTGGTCGGCCAGGGAAAGAACGGCGTTGACGCCGTGAACATGGTGCGCGAGCTGAATCCGCAGTTGGTGTTTCTGGATGTGCAGATGCCCGGCGTCGACGGCTTTGGCGTGATCAAGCGCCTGCTAGAAAAGAAAACCCGCCTGCCGTTTTTTGTTTTTGCTACGGCTTATGACCAGTACGCCGTGCAGGCCTTCGAAGTAAATGCCATCGACTACCTCTTGAAGCCGATTGCCAAGCCGCGACTGGAAAAAGCCATCCAGCGTGTGCACCGGATGATCGAGACTTCCGACACCACGAGCCAGAAACTCGACCGCTTGGTGCAGATGGTGGAGCAGCGCCCCGTACCCCAAAAGGGTAAGCTGGTGGTCAAAAGCGCCAACCGGCTTTTCCTGGTTGATTCCGACGAGGTCATTTACGCCAGCATCGAAGACGGTGTCATCAGCATCGTTACGCGCGAACTGGAAGGCCAGTCCAACTTCCGCACGGTGGAGGAACTGCAATCCAACCTCGACCCCAAGATCTTCTGGCGCGTGCATCGCTCTTATCTGATAAACGTCAACCACATCAAAGAAGTGGTTCCCTGGTTCAAAAGCTCCTACCAGCTCAAAATGCAGGATCGCAAGCAGACGGAAATTCCCGTCAGCCGCGCCCAAACCCGCAAACTGCGCGAGTTGCTGAATTTATAGCGGTGGATTGCTGCCGGTGGCATTCTGGATATGCGAAGTTTCGAGGCGGGGAATTGCCAGATCAACCTTTGCGGGGTTGTCTGAGGGTGGGGCGGATGGAAGAAATTTTCTTCCTCAATTCCGCGTGCACTTCTGCCGCTGGGCGGCCTTCGCCCTCCTCTGCAAGAGCCTCGTTGACCGCTTCGATTGTTTCCATTCGATCCTTCCCGAAATGCTCTGCAATCGCCCGCACTAGCCCTGCCATGGTGGATTCGCGCGCCTCAAGGGTGACCGTAAGACCGAGCTGGCGGAGGGTTTGAGTCGTGACCGGCCCGATGGAGGCGATGACTGTTCCGCGCAACGTTTCCGCGAGCCGACTCTCACCCAGGAGTTTTGCAAAGTTCGTGGCCGTTGATGAACTGGTGAACGTAATGGCGTCCGGCGGCGGGGTGAGCAGGTGGGCGAGCTCTTCCGGGGAAATTTCCGGCATGACGGTCTGGTAAGCTTCCACAACTTCCACGCGGGCTCCGCGCTCCTCGAGCACCCGGGGCACCAGGTCCCGCGCCACCCGCGCGCGCGGAATCAGAAACGCTTTTCCGCGCAGATCGCGGTCACCCAGCGCCGCGAGCAAACCCTCCGCCACGTACTCCGCCGGCAAAAGATCGACCTTTACCCCCGTGCGTGCGAATTCGGCCGCCGTGGCGGGCCCGATGGCGCCGATCGTCAGCCCCTTCAAGGCGCGCACGTCCCGTCCTGACGCTGCAAGGCGTGCCAGGAAATTCCGCACTCCATTCGCCGATGTCACCAGCAGAAAGTGAAACTCCTCCAGCCTGCGAATCGCGGCGTCGAGGGCATCCCATGAGTCCGGCGGCCGTATCTCAATGGTGGGAATTTGGATGACTTCGGCGCCCATTGCTGCCAATTCCTCTCGCAGTACACCAGCCTGCTCGCGCGCGCGAGTGATGGCGACGCGCTTGCCAAACAGCGGCAGATGTTCAAACCAATTCAGGCGCTCCCGCAGCCTCACCACATCACCAATGACCGTGATGGCGGGCGTGATGACGGCGGAGGCTTTGGCGGCGATGTCCGCCAGGGTTCCTTCGATCACCTTCTGGTTCGGCAAACTGCCCCACTGGATGACGGCGGCGGGTGTGGCAGGGGCGCGTCCGTGCTCGATCAGGGCATGGGTAATGCGCGGCAGATTCCTCACAGCCATGAAGAAAATCAGTGTGCCGGGGCAGGTCCCCAAATGCGACCAGTCAAGGCGCGAGGTTTCCTTTTCGGGGTCCTCGTGTCCAGCAATGAAGGTTACGGTAGAAGTTATATCGCGGTGCGTTAATGGTATTCCTGCATATGCCGGAACGGCGTGTCCGGCCGAAACGCCCGGCACAACCTCAAACGCGATGCCAGCATGGGCGAGCGCTTGCGCCTCCTCTCCCCCCCGCCCGAACATATACGGGTCGCCACCCTTCAAGCGGCAAACCAGCTTGCCCGCGTGGGCGCGCGCCACTAGAAGTTGATTGATTTCGCTCTGCCGCAGGCGATCAGCTTCGCCGCGCCGGCCCACGCCGATCTTTTCGGCGTCGGCTCGCGCCAGGCCTAGCAAGTCCTTATTCACCAGGAAGTCGTGAACGACGCAGTCGGCGCGCTCAAGAATTTGTTTCCCTTTGAGGGTCAATAGCCCTGGGTCCCCGGGTCCTGCGCCAACGAGATAGACTTTGCCGTGAGTCATCGTTCGTTATCCGTAGTTCGTTGTCTGTAGTCCTTGGCCGGTGATGGTTTGGCCGCTGAAAGGCGAAAATCGAAATTCGAAACTCAGGGCGGTTTTCGAGTTTCGATTTTCGAATTTCGGCCTTTCACCAGCAGGCGGTGTTACGTCTCCCCGATCACATCGAGAATCGTCCCTGCGCCTTGGCGCAGCAGGCCTTCCGCCACCGTCGCACCCAGCGCTTCCGGATCGGACGCTGGACCCTTCGTCTGGGCGCGAATCAGTTGCGTCCCGTCGAGGTTTGCAACGAGCCCTTGCAATCGCAGATAACCGTCTTCCACCAGGGCATGTGCGGCGATCGGTACCTGGCAACCGCCCCCCAGACGGCGCAGCACGGCGCGCTCGGCGCGGACCGCCCGGTGCGTCGCCAAGTGATCGAGGCGCGCCACGGCCTCGTGCGCATGCAGATCATCAGCGCGGATTTCGATGCCCAAGGCCCCCTGGCCGACCGCTGGGCACATCTGGTCAAGGCCCAAGTAACTGGTTATCCGTTCGGTGAGGCCCAGGCGATGCACGCCGGCGGCGGCCAGCACCAGCGCCTCACAATCGCCACGCTCGAGCTTGCGCAATCGCGTGTCCAGATTCCCCCGCATCGCGACATAAACAAGGTCGGGCCGCAAGGCGCGCAATTGCGTTTGCCGCCGCAAACTGCTCGTAGCAACACTCGCACCGGGCGGCAGGCTCGCCAGGGAATGTCCGTTCCGGGCGATAAAAACATCGCGCGCATCCTCGCGCTGCGGCACCGCGCCGAGCGCAAGCCCCGCGGGTTGTTCGGTGGGCAGGTCCTTCAAGCTGTGCACTGCCACATCGATTTCCCGCGCCAACAGCGCTTCTTCAATTTCTTTGATGAATAGGCCTTTGCTGCCGGCCTCCGCGACCGTTTGCGCCATGGAGGCTGGCAGAGGATCGCCAAGCGCGGCAGCCTGGAGCTTGTCGCCGGTCGTGCGGATGATGCGAACTTCTATTTCATAGCCCGCATCCGCAAGCTGGTTACGCACCCAGTGGGCCTGCCAGAGAGCCAGCTTCGAGCCACGAGAGCCGATGGTGAAACGCATACAGTACCAATCAGGTGCTGGTTGGAAAGGGTAAAGGGTAAAGTACAAAGTATAAAGGGTAAGGGCTAAATGCGGCCGTTTTATCCTTTACCCTTTAGCCTTTACCCTTTGCTCTTTTCAGTTCCCCAGCCCAAAAATCTTGTGAATGAGCCGTACCAGTGCTGCGCTTTCGGGTTCGCCGGCTTCACTTTTAAGCTCCGTAATGGGTCCGTGGAGGATTTTGTTCATGATGCCGCGCGTCAGAGCGTCCACCGCTTGGCGTTGCTCGGGGGTCAAGCTTCCCAGCCGGCCCTGGTAGCGTTCCATTTCCGCGGCACGAATGCGGTTCAGGCGATCCTCCAGCGCGACGATAGTCGGCACCACGTCACGCGACGCCAGGCGCTTCAGCGTCTTCTGGACTTCCATCTGGATGATCTCCTCAGCCCAAACGGCTTCGCGCTCGCGTTGCTTCTTGTTGGCCTCGACGACGTGCCCCAGGTCGTCAATGTCATACAAAAATACATTATCCAATTCATTTACAGTTGGGTCGACGTCGCGCGGCACGGCGATATCCACGAAGAAAATTGCCCGGTTCTTGCGCGCGCCCAGGAGTTTTTCCACTTGGATTTTGTTAATAATGGTCTGGGGCGATCCCGTGGAGCTTATGACGATGTCTGCTTGGCTCAGGTGTTCGTAAAGATGCTCAAAGGGCACTGGCGTACCGTGAAACGCCGCCGCCAGTTCCACCGCCCGGTCGTAAGTGCGATTGCTCACCAGGATGTTGCTGGCGCCGCTGGCCAACAGGTGTTTGGCCGCCAGTTCGCTCATCTTGCCGGCGCCCACAATGAAGACTGTTTTGCCCTGAAGGCCGCCGAAGATTTTTTTCGCCAGTTCCACGGCTGCGTAAGAGACGGATACTGCTGCCGATCCCAGAGCCGTTTCACGCCGCACGCGTCTCGCCACCGCCAGCGCCTGGTTCACCACTTCGTTCAGGGTGCCGTTCATCGCGCCCACCGCACGCGCCGCGGCGTACGCCTGTTTCATTTGTCCCAAAATTTGGGGTTCACCGAGGATCATGGAGTCAAGACTGGACGCCACACGGAACAGGTGCCTCACTACGTCCTGTTGCCGAAGACGGTAGAAGAAATGCGAAAATTGCCCTAAGTCACAATGGTGATGGTCACCCAGGAAACGGCGAATGATGGATTCCGCATCGACTTCGTCCTCAGCGGAGGTGGTTACTTCCACACGGTTGCATGTGGAAAGAATCATCCCTTCGTAGATTCCCCCGCGGTGCACCAGATCGGATACGGCTTCGGCCAGGCGGGCTTCCGGGATGTTCATCTTTTCCCGGACTGCCACCGGCGCCGTACGATGATTGATGCCCAATAGCGTGAGATTCATAATTAATACCGGGGTTCGGGATTAGGGACCCCCGTATCCCTAACCCCGCAACCTCGGGATGTATCCGTGTTCCCCACTGAGCAAGCTGATGCCCACGAACGTTACGAGAATGGCAACGAAGCCAAAGATCGCGAAATAGGCCGCGCGCCGCCCGCGCCAAACACCGCTGACGCAATGGGAGAAAAGCACCAGGTAGATTAACCACGTCACCATGGAGGCCAGAATTTTCGGGTCGAGCTCCCAAGGGCCCTTCCACGTCCGGCTTGCCCAGACAAACCCCGTCAATATGCCGATGCTCAAAAAAGGAAGTCCCAGCACCAGTGAGCGGTAATAGAGTTCTTCGCAGACCTTAAGGGAAGGTAAGCGATAGTAAAAGCCCCGCGGCTGCTTGGACTTCAGCTCGTGCTCCTGAATCAAATACATGACGGCGGCGACGAAAGTCAGGAACAGGGCCGTGTAACCAAGGAAGATCGAACTGATATGAACCAGCAGCCAGCCGCCCCGAAAGGCGGAGGAATCGAAGGAACCCGCCGGACGAAGCGCCGAGATCAGCGTAAGCAGAAAAACCAGCGGCAACATGAAGAGACCCAGGGAAACAATTCGGTAACGTAGGTATACGAAGAAAAAAGCCATGGTGACCAGGAATGCATAAAACGACAGAGCGCTCCGAACGTCCGTAACCGGCAGGCGATGAAGACGCGCGGCTTCAGCCGCCAGCGCTCCGGCATGTGCTACCAAGCCGATTCCCAGCGCTACCAGGGAAGCAGCCGAAAGCGACGGCCGCCGCCGCACAACGGAGGGAACGATGAGCGAGATTCCGAGGGCATAAAATGCGAGCGCTATCCACAGGCAGACATCGTGCATAAGAGCTCCCAAGAACTAGAGGCAACCTTCAGAATTATAACATCCCTGACAGGTGGGTCTGGGGGACATGTCTGATTCCTGAATGCTGTCTGGGAAGGATAAGGGAAAGCGGATGCTGGGAGAGTTCCAACCTTTTCAGGCGAGTCCCTCAACTTCGATAGGATGCCGCCATTGCATTCAAGTTGTTCAACAATTCTGTTGTATCAAATGCCTGAGATGTTTTCACGTGAACGGAAAACAAGCTGCGGGGGTCGTGCGGGTACGACAAGGCGTATTCGATGTCCCCAAACAGGGTCGAAAAAAAAGCGCGAAACTCCAGGTCGGCTGCGGGGCGGGTCTCTGGCGTATTGGGGGCCAGAAGGCGATCGTTGATGAACACCTCAATCTCTCGGCCATTGAACTGAATCATTCCGTTCAGGCGTGGATCGGTCTCCAGACGACAGCAGGCAGCCAGCACAGCTTGTGTTGCCTGGACCAGGCGATCCTGGTTCGTCCCTTCCAACACTAATTTGCGATTGTACCGGACACCCAGCCGGCTGCCGGCGTTATCGAGGCTGTAATTGCCCACGTGTCCGATTAAAACCACGCCCGGCCCCGAGCGGACGTGACGATAATCCGCGATATCCAGCAGCAGTTCACCCCTCTCCTGATTTTGGATCCAGTCATGAAATACCGGAATCAAAGCCTCGAGGTCAACTTCTTCCGCATTCTTCACGAAGAGCTTTACGTTGACGTGCTGAAATTCCATGTGAGGTGATTCTTCTCCTCTAATAGGTTGATGGCGTGTTGTAGCGCTAAGCTTTGCGCAGCAAAGGCCGACCTAAAGGTCGGCGCTACCATGTTTCCTAGGCGACGCTTACGGCTCCCAACCGGTTGTAGCAGGCGTGTGAAGCGTCAATAAAGAGTTGGGCCTCATCAATCAGGTAGCGAGCCGAGTCAGGATTAGCCGGCTTGTCCGATGATGCATGGGCAGCGAATAAGTACTGGGCGAATTTTCCGCCCGCGAACGAATCGAAGAACTTCTGAGTGTCGTAGAAGCGGGTGGTAAATTCCCGGACGATCTGCTCAGGATCGTCGGGGACGTCCCGGAGTTCCAGCTTCACCAGCGCCTTGGCCGCACGCAGCATCGCCCAATACGCAATCCGGGCCGCCTGCTGGAAGTTACCTTTCTCGAGATCCAATTGGGCCTCAAAAACCTCGCTCTCGGCTGCGGCGAGATCGAATTCGATCGCCGCAACCACTTCACCCGCGCATTCGCCCACGCCCAAGTCGCCCAAACTATATTCGCGTGGATCACCCCAATCGCTGAAAAATGACGGGCCGGTGTCATCAGCGGGCAGCCGGGTGAGGTCCTCCAACAGACTCTTGATTTCCACCTTCCCGATGCGCTTGACGAAATCCTTGAAGCTTTCACCACTCTTACGGTTGGCCACATACCGATCCGTCAAGCGGGTCACCACCTGTGGAATGTTCTTGGACGGGACCGCCACAACGGGCAGGCCATACGAGCCGGCGTTGCTTTCCCACTCTCCTCCCAGAACGACCTGAAAGTGCGGAACGGCGTAACCGGCCATCTTGCGGCTGACGCCGTAGAAACCGAGGTCGGCCACGTGATGCTGGCCGCAACTATTGAAGCAGCCGCTGATCTTGATGTGAAGGTTCTGCACCGCCGTATCCATGGCAAAACTCTTCTCGGCGAGCCGGTTGCGCAGTTCCGCCGCCAAGCCTCGCGATGAGGAGATACCCAGTTTGCACGTGTCGGTCCCGGGGCAGGTGACGATATCCACGATGGTTCCGGCCCCCGGATCTCCCAGGCCCGCCACCTGCAAAGCTTCATGGATGTCCACCAAATCACGATTGCTGACCCAACGAATGACGAAGTTTTGTTCGACCGTCGTGCGGAGCGTCTCACGCGTGAAGTGGCGCGCGATGTCGGCGAGGGCGCGAAGTTGGCTCGCGGTGATGTCGCCCAAGGGAAGCGTCGCAGTGACCGTGGAATAACCTTCCTGCCGTTGGGGCCGCGCGTTGGTTTTGCGCCATCGCTCAAAGGCCTCGGAGGTCGGCGATGGAATTTCTCCCTGCGGGCGCAGAGGCTCCTCCTTTAGTTTTCCGGCCCTCTCCAAGTACTTCGTCCATTTCGGGTCAGGAGGCAGCGTCCTGCGCTCTTCCCAAACCAATTCCTTGAATTTCTCGATTCCCAGATCATGAATCAGAAATTTAATGCGAGCCCGATTGCGATTCTTCTTTTCCCCCAAGCGCGCGAAAACCCGGGCGATCGATTGGGCGATGGGCAGCAATTCTTCCGGGGGCAGGAAAGGGTCAAACAGTTTTGCCTGGTAAGGCACGGTCCCCAATCCTCCGCCCACGTACACGGCAAACCCGCGCACTTCCTTCCCGTTTTCATTGCGCGTGACTCCGATCAAGCCCAAGTCGTGCATCTTCGCAAGTCCGCAGGCCTGCTGCACACAGCCGCTGAACGAAGGTTTGAATTTGCGGCCAAAGCTCTGGCAGTCCGGATGGCCGAGCAGGAAACGTGAAAGCGCCAGGGCATAAGGAGTGACATCAAACACTTCGTCCTGGCAAATGCCGGCGAAGGGGCAGGCGGTAACATTTCGGACCGTATTCCCGCAGGCTTCACGAGTGGTGATTCTCGCGGCGGCTAGCCGGCGCATCAGCGTCGGGGTATCGTCAATGTGTACGTAATGGAGCTGAACGTCCTGACGAGTTGTGATGTGCGCGATTCCGTCGGAGTACTCTTCCGCAAGTTCCGCCAGGGTCTCGAGCTGCGCGGCGTTCAAGCCGCCGGCGGGTATCTTGATGCGCTGCATGCCCGGGGCGTCCCAAAGGGTATTCGGCCCTTTGGTCAAATGGCCGGAGGGGTAGGCGAACTCCTGCACCCTCTCGCCGTTGTGCCGCTGACCATTGTCGTAACGCTGGCCGTACACTCCCCGGCGCAACCGCGTTTCGGCGATCAGGCGCTCGTCGAGCTTCCCTTGTTTCCTCAGACCCAACTCCGTTTCGTAAATATCAACTTCGTGGGCCAGGTTTTCCGCCAACTTGCCGGAGAGCTTTTCCTTCCAAAGTGAGTTCGAGGCTTTCATTCGGAATGCACCCCAAAAACAAAAAACCCACTGCAGGATTTGCTCCGACGGTGGGTTGGAATCAGGTCGTTTTGATTAAAGCGCTACTAAGCAACTCCCCCACACGCCGGCACTGGCACCGTACAACAGCACTTCGCCGCGCCGAGTTGGAGGATCCGTTCCATGGGTCGAATATTCACCATAAGTTGCATAGGTCAAAATGTCAACCGGAAACTGGAATTGTCCCAATTTGGCGGAGTCTTACCTTAATGCCAGCGATTCTCGTGGAACTTTACCATTGCGAAAATTCGTCGGTATGGGTCTGGAACTCCGGATAGGCGCCGGCGCCCAATTCATAGAGGTCGGCGCCTTGGCGCTCCTCCTCCGGAGGAATACGCTGCGGGAAGAAGCGATTGAGTAACCAGTTAAGAGAGTAGGTGAAGGGCAACACGAAACCCACCAGAGTGGCAACGCCCACGACTTGCGCAAGTATCTGAGGACTTGGCATGACGGCAGTATTGGCCGCATGGGGGGTAACCGCAACCGCCGCCGCGCGCGGGAATAAGCCCACGGCCAGGATTCCCCAGATCCCCCCGAGAGCGTGGACAGAAATCGCTCCGGCGGGATCATCCAATGCCAAGTGTACTTCCATCCAGGCCACGGTGTAAGTCACCAGCGCGCCGGCGACAAGTCCGATCAAAAGTGCCGCGGCGGGCGGAATCCATGCGCAGCCGGCGCTAGAAGCCACCAATCCGCAGACCCAACCATTGGCGCTGAGCGAGGCATCGGGCTTGCCGAAGCGGTAACGGGTAATCGCCGCGGCCGCCAGCACTGCCCCGGCAGCCGACAGCAGAGTATTGACCGCCACCAGGACGGTTCGCCCCGGCGGTGCGCCGGCAAAGAGAACCGAACCCGCAGAGTTCAATCCCATCCAACCCACCAGGGCGAGCAGGCAGCCGAAGAGCACATAGACCGTGTTATGGCCGGGCAGCGCGGCGGGCATGCCTTCCAGGTTGTACTTCCCCCGGCGGGGGCCGAGCAACCATACCAAACTCAGCGCCGTCAGTCCCCCTACGGCCTGAATGGTGGAGCTGCCGCCGGCGTCCAAAAAGCCCAGGCCCAGGCCGTAGTTTTCGCCGAGGCGCGCGAGCCACCCTCCTCCCCAGACCCAATGGGCAAACAGCGGATAGGTGATGCCGGCCAGGAGCGCGGTGGAAAGGCAGCAGGCGCGCAGACGCCAGCGCTCCGCCGCTGCACCCAAAGGAATCAACCCCGCCAGTCCCACGCTCAACAACTGCAACAACGCCGCGAGCGAGGCGGGGGAGCCGTCCAGAGGCACACCGCGAAAAAAGAAGTGTCCCGCTCCCAGCCAGCTCCATTCCTTTCCAAAAATGCTCAGGGTGTAGGAAGCGAGACCCGGATAACCCTGCCAAGCGAAACCTGTGACGAAGTAAGCCACCGCCGCAACGCCCACGACGCACAGGGTCGCCATCATCGAGTGCGCCGCGCTGCGCAAACGGCTAAGGCCGTTATTAATAAGGGCGAGTCCTGCCAGGGCGAGCGGGACCAAAAGGATAAGAAGGATACAAAGAGCCTGGGAAACTTCGGACATCGCCGGAGGCGACTGGGGACTCACTCATTCCCCCTTTTCGCCAACCCGTGGGCGCGTGTAAAGAGAACGAGTCCCAGGATTTCCACCCCGATGCCGGCCGCGATGAACAAGATCTGCGCCCGGACCGATCGGAGCAGGACCAAGGCCGCCAACACAATGAACCACCCCGCTGGCATCATGAGGAGTCCGGTGATCTTCATTCTTCCACCCCCTCAAGTTTATCAGAATAAGTGCGGGCAAGCGGAAAGCCTAGTGTCCGGCCGGAGGTCCGTCCAATTGATTATTTTTATTGCTCCTAGTATTTTTTGCCGGGCCACCCCCATCCTACTTCTGTATTCCGCTGAGATGTTTTCCAGCTAATGCCCTTCGCAATTGCCGCCAACCTGTGCGCTGAGGTCTATATTTCATCGACTTCCAGCGTTTGCCAGCCCTTGATCGTATTCCATTGGGTGCAAGAAGAAAATGCCGGGACAAAGAATTCTTTATGGTTCCAACAGTTATTCCTTGGCCAAGCTATTTTTATAAGCGCGACAAAATCTATTACTTTGACCTCCTCTGAGCGATTGCATAAGGTGATTCTTCGATCACGGAGCGCAAGGCTTTACACACATATTGAGGATTTCCCGCCCCTGCCGAAGAAATGCTATCGGGTTTGTCGCCGTGGGGTGAAAGAAAGCGTCAGGCATCAGAGAAGCGTTTTGTCGAGAGGAATTTTCCCGACCGCTCGACGTCAGGAAGACCAAGTTTCTAGTAACTTAACAAGGAGGATCTAGATGGCGGAGAAAACCACAGCGGAAATGAAACCCACCTTGGGTTTGACGGGATTGACCATGAATGCCATGGCGCTGATCGCGCCGGGAGCTTTTTTGTGGCTGACTTTCCTCCCCCAGGCCACCGAGGGCACAACCGCGCCGGCCATGTGGCTGGGCATCTTCGTGGCCTTGCTCTTGTGCCTGGCCACGGCGGTTTCCTACGCCGAGCTGGCGAAGTTGTATCCGGGTCCGGGGAGCTCTTATTTTTTTGCCGAGCAGGCTTTCCTCAACCACGACAAAGCGTGGCCCTATGCCCGCCTTTCGAAGTTCATCATCGGCTGGGCTTCCCACCTTTACTACTGGATTTATCCAGGCGTCATGGTGGCGGTCACCGGAATCTTTGTCGGCTACGTAGTGGGGACCCTCTGGCCGACTTTCATGAACGCGTCGAATCCGGGCCCGGCGTTCATGATGCTGGTCGCCATCGTGTTCGCATTTGCGGTCTCTTACATCGCCTACCGTGGCGTGGTGGGCTCGACGGCGGTCAACATCGCCGTCAATGTCATCCAGATCAGTGCCCTGCTGGTATTTTCAGTGATGGCTCTGAGTTACCGCATGAACCATCCGCCGGGAAGCGTTGCCTGGCAGTTTGATTCCACATCCGGCGAAGCTTACAACTACGAGTTCGCCACTACGAAGACGACGGCGAATGGACAGACCACGGATACCATCGTGCGCGACGCGGCGGGAGTGCCGACGCCCAAGCTCGACGCCTCCGGCAAGCCCCTGCCCTACCACATCGATTACACCACGAATGACTCGAGCGGGAATTTTCTGGCCCATGGCAGCGCCGCATCGGTCATCAAACCGCACAATTGGGGCTGGGTATTCGTCCAAGCTACCGTCGCCATCCTGATTCTAGTGGGATTTGAATCGTGTACATCACTGGGCGGTGAGGCCAGGGATCCCAAACGTCACATCCCGATTGCGGTGATCACTTCACTGCTGGTTCAGGGGGCCTTCTGCTACCTCGTGGAATACTTTTGCGCCAACTATTTCCTTAATAGCGGGTATACCATGCAAAATGCCGTGACCTCCGCCGCGCCCATTGGCGACATGATGGTGACGGTGGGGGACGCTCTCTTCGGTCCTGGCCGGGGTCGAATCTTTATGTTGTGCGAGGCGGTGACGGTTTTCCTGGCCCTGATTGGCACCACGCTCTCTTGCATGAACACCGGGGCGCGGGTCACTTATGCCATGGGGAAAGATGAGGAGGTGCCGGAGCACTTTGGCCTGTTGCACGGCGAGAAATTGACGCCACACCGTGCCATCTGGACTCTAGCGGTGATTTCGGCAGTAATTGGTTGCATTTCCCTCCTTGCGGTATTCGGTGACGCCTCCGCTCCCACGGATGCCGCGATCCAGGCATTACCGCAGGGTTTCTGGTCAAGCTTCGGGTACCTGAGCCACGATAAATTGGCGGCCTTGCCCAATTCGCTCTTGTTCATCACCCTAGCCTCGAATTTCGGCACCTTCCTGCTCTATGGTATGAGTTGCGTTACCTGCATCGTGGCGTACCACAACCATCCCAACTTCAAGTTCATACGCCACTTGGCGGTGCCGACCTTCGGGGTCCTGGCCAACTTAGCCTGCATGGCGTTTTACCTGATTGGGCCCTTCATGGGTTATGGCACCAAGATGGAACCGTTGCTGGCCTTGGGCGTGGCATTGGTCTGGGGCATTTTTGGGGGAATCTACTTCGCCACTTCGAGCAAGAAAAAGAACCGAACCACATTCGTTGAAAGCAAGGCGGAAGTTTCTAGGATTGCGTAGATCCTGCCCCGGGATACTGATGATTGAAAACACTGCTGAAACTTTGCCGGATCGTCAGGGATCTTTAACTCCGCGGGAGGGAGCCGCTCAGGGTTCGATGCTGGACGTGGATTTTAGCGAACATACCGACGCGGGAAAGGTCCGGAAACAGAATGAGGATGCGCACGGGCATGTGGCTCCGGCCAATCCGGCGCAAGCGCGATCGCATGGCTGGTTGTTCGCGCTGGCGGATGGGGTGGGAGGACATGAGCGGGGCGAGGTAGCTTCCCGCCTCGCCGTGGAATGCTTAATGGAGGGATTCCGCGAATCCCGCGCCGGTGAACCCCACACCACCCTCCTGCCGCGGCTGGCGGAGAAGGCCAACCTGCGCGTGTATGAAGCGGGCCACACCGCCGCGTCCGGCGGGGCGCCCATGTCCACCACCTTGGTCGCCTGTGCGCTGCGCCACGATCGCGCCGTCATTGCGCACGTGGGCGATTCGCGCTGCTATATGATCCGGCGAGGCCGCGCCCTGCTGCTCACCCGCGATCACACCGTGGCGAATGAGCACTTGCGCATGGGGCTGATATCCGCGGGCGAGTCTTCCCAATCGTCCAACCGCCACCTGCTGCTTCGCTCGCTGGGAAACGACCTTTTCGTGAATGTCGATGTCAATCAGGCGCAAGTGGTTCCAGGTGACGTGCTGTTGCTATGCTGCGATGGATTGCATGGCGCCGTGGAAGCGGCCGACATGGCCCGTATTGTCACTCAGAATAAAGATTTGCGGGAAGCCGCGCGACAGTTGGTAGCGCTTGCCAATGAACGCGATGGCAGCGATAATATCACCGTTCAGGTCGTTCGCGTCAAGGGCGTCGAACGCGTGGGAATGTACCGGGGGCGGCCCTATAAGCTGCGTTAACCCGACCATGTCAGGTGAAGTAGGCAATGAGCACTAAGCAGAGGGAAGCTCGACGCGCAAAGTGGTAAATAGTGAATAGTAAATTGCAAAACGTACACGCACACCTCCGGAGTTCACAAAGTCGCGTTCTAACATTTACTATTCACTATTCACTATTTCCTTCATGAATCCTATCCACGCCGGCGATCAACTCGATCACTACCAGATCGAACAGCTCGTGGCCCGCAGCGGTATGGCCTCCATTTACAGGGGGACCGACACCCGCACGGGACGCCCCGTAGCCATCAAAATCCCGCACCCCGAGATGGAGTGCGATCCGATCTTTTTTGAGCGCTTCCATCGCGAATCGGATATCGGCGCCAGGCTCGACCACCCCGGCGTTATGAAGGTGTTTGTCGACGAAGATCGCGCCCGCGTCTACATGGTGATGGAATGGGTGGAAGGGCAGTTGCTGCGCCGCGTCATGAGCGAGGAGCGGAAGTTTCCACCCGAGCGCGCCGTGGAAATCGCGCTGCGCGTCCTCGACGCGTTGGGCTACATCCACAGCCACGGCGTTGTGCACCGCGATCTAAAGCCCGAGAACGTCATGATCGACGCCAACGATAACATCAAACTGATTGACTTCGGTATTGCTGCCAATGCCGGCGCCCGGCGCATCACGTTTGCCAAGCTCAGCAACACCATGGGTACGCCCGATTATATTTCTCCGGAACAGGTCAAAGGGAAACGCGGAGATGGGCGCAGCGACCTTTACGCTTTGGGCGTAATGCTCTATGAAATGCTGACGGGTAAGGTGCCGTTCCAGGGCCCAAACCCTTTTGCCATCATGAACGACCGCTTACTCAATAACCCCATTCCGCCGCGCGAGGTCGATCCAGCCATCAGCCCGCAACTTCAGGAGATCATCTACCGCGCCCTGGAGCGTGATCCGGCCAAGCGCTATCAAACCGCGGCGGAATTTGCCCACGACCTCCAGCACCAGGATGAAGTGGGGGTCGCCGATCGCCCGGAACTCCGTGACTGGAAAGAGCGGCGTTCACCCCTCATCCGGCGAATCCTCTTTTACATCATGCTGGCATTGATCCCCATCGTGATCTTCGGCGTGCTTCTCTACGTGGCCAAACATACCTAAAGGCCCGTGCTGGGGGCCCGGGTCGAAGCTTCTGAGTCTGAGATTCTCGATGGCCTGGTGGTGAGTTGTCACCCTAACTCGCCGGGAAGCTCTGCCCAGGGTGGCTTGCCGCCAGCGCATCAAGATGGATTCAACCTCCGTCGTAGGGTGCGGCCGCCCGCTCATCAGGGCTTAAGGCCACCCTGGCGGGGGACGAGGCGCGGATCAGTGTAAAGAAGCAGCTTGAGTTGCGCTTCCGTCACACGTTCGGAAGAAGGGTCGCGGAGGAGCTTGGCGCGCAGGCTGTCGGTCATTTCTTGCCGCGCCTTCAATTGGTCGGCAAACGACGTGGGGCTGCCCAGTTCGCCCGCTCGCGCACGGAGTTTTTCCAGCAAGGACTGTTCGGTCTGCCCGCCATTGTTCGAGGCCATTTGGGCGCTGTTTTCCCGGGCGGCGAGTTCGGCCTGCGTCGCAGCGCGGACGGAAGCCGCGGCAATAGCTTTTAGCCGGACGATAAGGGGCAGTGAAGCGCCCGCCGGCTGCCCGGTCGCGTAATACGTTTGCAAGGCCTGAGCCTGCGCATACGTCAGGCAATGGGCATCAGTGATTTCATAGTCAAGCGCGCGCAACTGCTCGCGGTCGAGCTTGCGGAAGTTACCGGTGCCCATTTTCTCAATTCGCGTTTTCAGCGCATAGAGGCCGTCCTGGGTGGCATAGACGACGCTGGCAAAGTGCTTGTCGTCCTCCGCGGGAGTGCTTGCGTGCGCGGGGCCGGTCAGGAAGGCCCAGGTCGCGCGCAGCGCGGCAGCCTTGTCGATCAGCGTGAAACCGGCCCCGTTGCGTATTCCCTCCATCACGCCGCCGATATCGGCGAACATTTCCGCGCGGTTCAGCTTGACGGCGCCTGCCAACCCGTCTCCCGTATCCCGCATGTAGCGGATGTCCAGGCAGTGCCAGCTCTCATGGGCATTCGCGAAGTCGGTGAATTCCTTCGTCGACAGATTGATTAGGACAGTCTTCCCGGCAAGGAGGTCAGTCTGCCCGACCCGGAAACTTGCAGCACAAAAACTGTCAAAGCTGATTCCGGGGTATTCCGGCACGACCAGACAGCTCCTCGCGCCGTCTTTTTGCATGACAATGCCCTCGGCGTCCAGGCTGTTCATCGCCTTGGCAAGCAGGGAGAGCGTCGGGGTGTCATAGCTGCGGCCGGTTTTCGCCATCAGGTAATCACCGATAGCCCTTTCTACCGTGGGAGGGCCCTCGCGCATGCCGAACCAAGTGGCGATCTTGTCGTAATCGACGTAAACGATGGGGGAAACGCCGGACGGCAGGTTCTTGTTGAAATCCGCCTCCAGGCTCTTCAGGTTTCGCGAGGCGGCAGTGTTGTAGTCCTGCATGATCGTCGCCATGGTCGGCGGCACGGTACTCGCCTCGGGCGCCGCTCCCACGCCTGAGTTCTTTTCGCCGGCGCTGCCGGCAAGGATGAGCGCGAGGCATGCCGTCGTAGTCAAGAGGATTTTGCGTGCCTTGTTCATGCTCGGTCTAAAGGGCGTCTCTACAAACATCATCGAGCGCCTGTGCCTGCCAAAAATTCTATCGCAGAATGAAACCGTTGGGGAGCGTCAGGTCATCATCGTCCAGGTCCGCAACGCCCGGGAAGAATTCCTTGGCAGCGCGCGTGAAAGGTCTGTGATTGCTTTGACTTTTTTCGCGCGATTGTGCAAGAATCCGCCGATGGGCGACCCCTATTCATCCGCCTGGGCGGGAGGCGAAGCAGCGCCTCCGCCGCCCCCTCCTGCCTATACTCTATTCGATTCCACTTCTGTGGGTTTAGCGACGCTCTTCGGCTCTCCGATTGCCGGCACCCTTCTGATGGCGGTCAATTACCGCCGGATGGGGAAGGGAAGTCAGGCAGCCACGGCTGTCGTCATTGGACTGGTGGTGACGATTCTGGCGATTCTGTTCGGAAATCTAATACCCGCCGCTTTCTCGACCACCATTGCGATCGGGCTGCTCCTCACGACGAGAAGCGTCGCCCAAACCCTCCAGGGTCCGGCGGTGGCCCAACACATCAGCCAAGGAGGGAAGGTCGGCTCGCGTTGGGCGGCATTCGGTATAGGGGTCGCTGCTCTGGCAGTGATCGTGGGCGGCATCTTTGGCGTCGTGATGGGACGCCAGGTCTTGAGCTACGGCCCCAAGGTAACCATTGGCGCCAAAGACGAGGTCTACTACTCGGGTTCCGCGACGGAAAACGATGCCAAAGCGGTAGGCGATAAGCTGAAGCAGATGGGTTACTTTACCGACCGGGGCTTTACTGTTTTCTTGTCGAAAGACAAGGGTGATACCGTGGTCTCGTTCGTCGTTAAGGAGGATGCGTGGAATAAGCCGAAAATGATCGCCGGCTTTGATGAAATCGGGCGCGAGATCGCTCCCTCAATTGGGGGGTTCCCTATCAAAGTGCGCCTGGTCGACTCATCGCGAGAAACAAAGAAGGAAGTGACCGTCGGCAAGGCAATCATTGGAACGAAGGACGTGATTTACTATTTCGGCTCTGCGATGGAAGCAGATGCCAAAGCCCTCGGCCAAGCGTTAGTAACCGCCGGGTACTTGGTGGACAGGGGAGTCACCGTTCTGCTCTCCAAGGGCGACGGGACCGTGATTTCGTTTGTTGTCAGGGAGGGCGCCTGGGAAGAGCCGGCGACCCTCGCCGCATATGAAAAATTCACACGGCAAGTGGCGTCGTCTGTGGGCGGGCTCCCCATCAAGCTGCGCCTGGTTAATCCCCGGCTTGAAGTCAAGAAAGAAATGACGGTTCAATGATCGAAGCCTTGCATGCTACCGCTTACCCGCCCAATTCATTAGGTTCTCCGCAAGCTTGCGCAAGTGTAGAGGCGCCTCTTGCAGCCGGTCGGGGTTCATCTGCGGTTTGGGGGGTATGATCCACGCGCCCAACTGCGCAATGACCACGGTTCCCGCGCCATAATCCCGGGCAAGGATGACCGGCACGCGGGCCGTGTCCATGAGAGATGTCCAACGCGGGCCGAAGGTTTCCCAGGGTCGGGCGAACTGACTATCCGCCCTGTTAGCGACAACGGTATAGGCTAACTCCCGCCAGGACGCGGACGCCGCGCGCATTCCTGGCAGCAGAGAGGCTGTCCGCACGATGGTGCCCGAAAGCCCTTCAATCAGTGGGTGGGGCGTATCAGCATAGGCGAACTCCTGGCTGGGCTGGTAAGAGGGGTCAGCCCAAAACGTAATACCCTCGAGCAGCGGATCATCGCTGGCTCGGGAAAGCGGATCCCAGATCAGCAGCTTGCCGCCTCCCCGGACCCAAGCTTGGAGCGCGGGCAGCACCTTTCTGTACTCGGCGGACGACGGATCGTCCACAATGGCCAGCTTGGCGCGGGCGAGCAGGCGGTCGTTGAAGCCATAGCTCTGGCTGGACCACCCTGCCGCCTTGCGGTAGTTCTCCAGAACCCAATAGAACTCGTCCCCCGCGTCGTTCACAGGACCGTCCGGTCCAATGTAAACCACGTCAGCGCCCTGCTCGGCTGCACTTGCCTGCTCGCGATAGAACGCCAGTTCATCCTCAAAACCCTTCCTGACGGTTTTCCACTGAAACCAATAAGCGATGTCACTCGCCTGCCGGTAAGCTGGAGTGGCGAACTCCTCCAGCTTGTCGTACTCACGGACGCTCTCCTCCAGGCGGGTGAGCATGCGCGAGTAATGCTCGGCTCCACCGGTCCCTTCAAATTGCCCTTTCACGATGGCCGCCGCGATTTTGGCGTGGTAGAAGCGGCTGAGCTGCACGAGGCATCGGGCATCGTTTACAAACCTGCGATACTCGACGGGTTCATTCTGTGCCGCTCCCGATGCTGCTTCCAGGCCCGCCAGAGACTGTTCCGCCATGCCGACAAACAGTTCGCTCAAGTTGGTGGGTGGGATAACGTCTTCCTTCCGCGAAGCAAGAGTGGCAGCGACAAATTCTTTGACCGACTGCGGCGGCTTTTGCCGGGCGACGGCGCTCAGTTTGCCGAACTTCTTTTCGTAGAGATTGAGCGTGAAGTCATCCAGCGGGCGTGCCAGGTAGTCGCCGACGCCCTCCCATCGATCCGAGTGCAGAATGCCGTTGAGGCTGGCTTCTTGCCCCAAAGCCGGCGGATGCCAGCCCATGTTATAAATGTTGATAGCATTCTGTAAGCCGGGGAGAATGGGGCCGGTCAGGACATAGTAATCGTACACGGCGCGTCCCGCCTGCGGCGAACCAAAGCGCTGCGACAGCTCGTCGGTCCAGTACTTCTCCTCTTGGGCGGCGGGGCGGTCGGGGTTCCAGACGTAACGGCCGAACGCTTCGATCCAGATGCGGTCGCGCTCCACCGTCGAGAGGGGTGGATCGGTGCGGTCCATGGTCTCCGGCCACGACCAGGAAACCAACGGATAGAGATGCAATCCACTGGCGCCAATCTCCTTCCAGTTTTCAACCATCTGATGGATAAACAGCGGAGAGCCCCAGCGAAAGGGGATGGCATCCGTGTTCAGATGCACGTTGATGATGTGGCTTTGTCCGAAAGAGATCCAGGTCTTGTTGCGCGGGTCGGGGTAGGGGCTCACCAGCATCTCGGTATTGTGCTTCATCATCGTGAACAGGTTATCGTACGCGGGCTTCACAATGTCGCGGTACCGGTAAGGGTCAATGTACCATTGCCGGACGATCAGGGGCGGGTGCTTCCCGCTGTCGCGGATGCCCGCAATCACCGCATCGCGAATGAATTCCTCCTGCTTGATCTGAAGGGCCTCGCCGGCCGTGAGCATAATTCCGACATTCGGGTACGATTTGACGAATTCGCTTACGCAATAGCGTGTGTAAGCTTCCAGCAACGGCGTGGAAGCCTCATTCTCAACCTTCACACCTTCGTTGGCGTGGGCCTGGGCAAAGGGTGGTGAAACATGAATGTTGTAAAAGTGCACCACGGTCCAGATTCCCCGGCGGTCGGCCTCCGCGGTAAACCACCGCAGTTGCGCGATATTGTCCTGGAGATCCGCCTCGCTGAGTTCGCGCGCCTCAGGGTAGCGGGGGAGTTCAAGGAAAAAGGGGAAGGGGTGGCCGCTCCAGAAGTAAACCGTATTGTAGCCATTCTCGGCAAGCTCATCGAGATAGCTCACCATCAGCTTGCGATTGTAGAACCAGGGAAAGTTTTCGCGAGTGATGGGCCAGTTATAGGTGCCTTCTTTCATCCAGAACAGGTTCGTGCCGCGGATGCGGAACGCCGGGCCGTCCGTCACGTCGATGGCGCGGGGCAGCTCTCGCGCTGCCGATATACGCCGCGCCAGTTCCAGACATCCGTACAGAACTCCGGATGGATCGCTGCCTGCGACGGTCCAGCGCTCGCCCACCCGGCCAAGATGAAACGCTTCAGCCCTTGCCGCCAAGTCCGGCAATCCCACGATCCCGGTGAACAGGCTCGAGGAATTCACGCCCACCAGGATGGTTCCCGCTGTATTCGCCCCAGGCCCCGCGCGCTCGAGCGCCTCCCGGAGACGCGCAGCGCCATAGAGCTCGCGTGAGGTGGCTTGCGGGTCAGTGGCGACTGTCACGGCGCCCGCCTGCGCGCTCCCTGCGAGTAGCAGAACGAAAATCGGTGCGAATATTCGCATGACAACCCTTCCTTCCGTCCGTCCTTCTGTGAAGGCGGACACAGCGCCCGGCCCCTAGCAACTAGCACTCGAATTCCTTGCCTGATTACCAAGTAAGCTGCTTATTTTCATAGGATTAAGACTAAATTCATGTAATTTCTTTGTTTTCATCAACTCACTGGGAGCACTTTTTTTGCCCCTTTGTTATCACTGTACGCTATGATTATCAAGAGAAATCTACCATGGATAGAGGCTACAAAATGTCGCTGGGAGAAAGCAAGTGTCGCGAGGGCCGGTTTTGGAAATCCGCAAGGCCTTTCGCCGTAAGGGGATCCGTCAACTGACGGACCACCCGCCTGTTCCACATTCACCATGCGGAACGCGGGGTAGGGCAAGCCCTACCCCTACATCTCGTGATTGTTATTCACCCGTTCGAACGGTGCCTGAGGTTGTGTGACCCGGAGGTAGCCACGATCAATTGGTCTTGGGAATTGACCGCGGGTTCGTCATCGAAGGGAAAGCCTACGGTTACGAAGGCAGTGACCGTGGCTGTGCCCGCCCGCCAATTTGGCGATAGGGTTTGACTGATATGCATTGATGATGCATACTTAAGCATATGAGGACAACACTTATTATCGATGAGAATCTTTTCGACCAGGCAAGTCAATTGACCGGCATACGGAAAAAGACTGCCTTGGTGCGGGCCGGGTTAGAGGCTTTGATTGCTCGCGAAGCCGCACGGCGCTTGGCCGCACTGGGTGGCGCCGAGCCCGGTTTGCGCTCTGTGCCGAGGCGGCGGACCGGGGCGAAGCGATGATTCTTGTTGATACTTCAGTTTGGATCGCCCACTTCCGTATCGGTGGCTCGAAGCTTGGCGATTTACTCAACCAAGCCTTGGTCATGGTGCATCCGTTCGTCATGGGTGAACTGGCGTGTGGCAATTTGAAGCGCCGTACGCGCATTTTGATCGATCTCGAAGCGCTCCCAGCCGCCGTTTGCGCAACCCATGAGGAGGTTATGCGCTTGGTTGAAGTCCGGAAGCTTTGGGGCCTCGGTATCGGTTGGATCGACGCGCACCTCCTGGCTTCCGCGCTGCTCTCGAACTGCCAGCTATGGACGCTGGATGGAAAACTCGCTCGGGCAGCGGCCGCGGTGGGAGTCGATCTCTATCGCCCCGCATGACAGATCCCGTCTCTCATTCTCCTGGTCCCCGCTGTCCACAAGGCCATCCCCAGTAGGTGGGATCCGTCAGCCGACGGACCGCCCCCTGGTTCCGCATTCACCCTGCGGAACGCCGGGTAGGGTAAGCCCGGCATCTCGTGATTGCATTCACCCGTTCGAACGGCGCCTGAGGTTGTGCGACCCGGAAGTGGCCACGGCCAATTCGCCTTGGGAATTGACCGTGGGTTCGGCATGGGAGGAAAAGACCACGGTCACAAAAGCAGTGACCGTGGCTATGCCGCCAGCGCGGATTGATTTCGAAGGGGGGCGCGCCTATGCTTACAGGGTGAAGGTTCGCGAGATCGTTCAGATGCTCAAAGACGATGGCTGGCTTCTGGTTAGGACCCGGTGAAGTCACCACCAGTACAAGCATCCCACGAAGCCCGGGCTGGTCACCATGCCAGGCAATCGCAATGATGAGCTCGCGCCGGGGACCTTGAACAGCATCCTGAAACAGGCAGGGTTGAAGCCATGAAAAAATACCTGGTGGTCATCGAAGAGACCCCTAAGGGGATATTCCGCGTATTCTCCCGACCTGGGAGGTTGCGTTTCGACCGGGCAAACGCGCGAAGAAGTCGAAAAGAACATGCAAGAGGCGATCGAGTTTCACTTAGAGGGCCTGCGCCTCGAAGGGCTCCGCGTGCCTCAACCCCACTCGTATTCCACGTACGTGGAAGTCCCCGCGTAAATATGTCAGCGTAGCGCTCTACTTATACGTCGCCTCGTTACGAAGCAAGACACCGAGAACGTGCACCGTGCCGGTCGAATGGAAGGGCTCAAAGATAATGCGATAGCGACCCGAAACTTTCCGGAAGAGACCTTTGTGGGCTTTACCCTTCAGGGGTTTTACGAGGCCGCGAAAAGGATCGTCGGCAAGCTCCCGAATGTCATTCAAGACTCGGTTGCGACGGTCCGGCGGGATCGCCTCAAGCTGTTTTGCGGCGTCGCGGTGAACGTTTATGAGCCAAGTCATACTCGAGTTGGGCCAGGGGGATATACTTCCCCGCTCGCATCTCGCGGCGCGCTTTCGCAACCTGCGCACTTTCTTCGGGGCTGAGGACGTCGTCAGGATCAACTACTCGCTTTGGCTTGATGAGCACGCCGTTCGCTTGCTTCCGAAACGCCACAAAATCCCCTTCACGGATATTGAGCGTTTCCAGCATCTCGCGCGGGATCACCACCTGCCGGCGCTGACCTACGCGTCCGATCCTCTCCTCAGTTGCTGCTGTCTTCAATGCCATGCCTTCAGACTATCTGATTGTCAGAGGATGTCAAGGGCTTTGCTCCCGAGCTCCTGGACCCCGATGTGCACAAGGCCTTCCGTAGTCAAAGAGCCGTTAACGACGCCCGACGCCTGGTGATCGAGTTGCGCAAGGTGAAGGGGGATCCGTCAGCCGACGGACCGCCCCCTGGTTGCGCATTCACCATGCGGAACGCCGGGTAGGGCAAGCCCTATCCCTACATCCATTCGAACGGCGCCTGAGGTTGTGTGAGCCGGAGATAGCCATGGTCAATTCGCCTTCGGAATTGATGGTTGGTTTGTCAGCGGAGGAAAAAGCCCACGACCACACGTTCAATGACCGTGGCCGCTGTCAAGAATGGTAGGTCCTAGCAGTTTTTCAGAAGATCGAAATATCGTTCGCGGCTCATTCCTGCGCTACGGAGGAGGTTCTTGATGATGAACACGGGAACTTTCTTATACATCGGAATCACGAGCGGACGCTTCACGCCGGTTTTGGTGTAAATGAGATGGTCACCACGTTGGCGGTTGAAAGCGAAGCCGTCTTGTTCGAAGACCTTGGCGAGTGTCCGGTAGTCGACAGCGCGGAGCGGGGGCATTTACTTCACGCTCAGTGTCAATCGATCAAGGGATACGAATTCCGGTGCTCGCCATGTCTCGCCGTCATGCTCATAGCCGGCTTCTTCGAGAATTTCCGGCAGTGTCCCCATTTCCGCACTGGTTTCCAGGAATCCCTGGACAGCATCGCGGATGTTCCGGCGGGCCTCCTCGTCAGTCGCCCCACAGCTTGAGACATCGAGTTCTGGCACGTAGGCGACAAATGTTTTTCCTTCCTTGAACGTATGGACGGTAAAAGAAATATCCTGCATGAGCTGTGCCTCCGGGGATTGCTTCCCGTTTCCACCTCCCAGAATATCAATACTGAGAATTCCAAAGCAAGGGCCACTCCCACCTGCCGAAATGCGACAGAGGACAGTGGCTAGCGCTGACGTGTTTCGTACGTCCGCCGCACTTGGGTACGGTGGGTCAGATGGCCTTTCGCAGTGTGGCCGCCTTTGATTTGTTGATCCATTTGCGCAAGGTGTAGGGGGATCCGTCAACCGACGGACCGCCCTCTGGTTCCGCATTTACCACACGGAACGCCGGGCAGGTCAAGCCCTACCCCTACCAGTTCCCGCCCCGCCACAAAGTTAAGGGATGGATGGATTGCGCAGAGCAAAGCTCTGCGACAGGCGAAACGCAGAGCTTTGCTCTGCGCCTGGAGTTTCTACATTTTCACGCGTTGGCGGCGTGGGTGAGGGCGCGGTCGGTGAGTTGGAAGCCCAAGGATTGGGGGCTTTCGGGATGGTCGACCATTTCTTTGCGCAGGAGGGTGATGAGGTCGAGGCAGGACGGGCGGTGGGCCTTGCGTCGCCACCGGGGCAGGGCCTGATAGGCTTGGCGGCGCTCCGTGCCGAAGGCTTGGAGAGAGGCCAAGAGCAGAGCGCTGTAGGCGGCCACGACCAGGGCGGGCTGTTTGGGCACCGCGTCGATGTTCCACAGCTGCGCTTGTCCCACGCCCAAGGTATCCTTCTCGTCGCGGTGATTGACTTCGATCTGCCAGCGGTCGAAGTAGATTTGCAGCAACTGGGGGGCAGAGTGGCGCAGGTCGGTGGTGAGCAGATAGGCCGGTTGACGGTAGTAGAGTTTGGAGCTTTTCCGTTTGCGCTAGGGGGTAGGAGCCACGACCAAGAGGCGGAGGGGGATCTGGCCGGCGCCGTGGCGCCAGTAAACTTGCGACACCTCTTTGTAACGGCGGCGGCGGCGCTTGCCTCCATCGAACAGCTTGGTCTGTTTCCAATGTTGGGACTCGTCCTGGCGCACCTGTTCGGGAGTAAAGGTGGCGAGAGCGTAAAAGCGCCGGGAAGGCGGGGCGGCGCGAAACCCGAGCCGCGCATCCTTGCGGGCGCGGGCGATCAACTCGGTGCGCTCGCGGGGGGCGCGGAAACAGGTGCGGTTGCAGAAGCTGCCATCCCGGGCCAGCACCAGCCGCTTAGCGGAACCCCCGGCCGCATCCAGCGCCTGGCGCAAGGGGGCCACGCTCTGGACGAAACGCTGCGAGAGGTTATGCAGCTTGCTCATCCTTTTATATTCTTGCCAGGCTTCCGCCCCCGCCTTGCGGGAAGGCTTTTTCAGGGGTGCCGCCTCTTCAAAGCGCACGGGCAGAGCGCGACAACTGGCGTGGGCACGACGGTGCAGGGGGAGCAGCAGAGAAGCTTGCAGAAAGCGCAAGCCGCGCATCAGGTTGACATGAAAGGGAGGCGAGAGGGGATCGCGGTGATAGCGTGCCTGGGGAATGGCGCGGCCGGTCTTGCGCAGGCGGGTGTCGTCGACGGCCACGCCCACCAGGCGGCCGGGACAATAGGGCAGGGCGCGCCGCCACACGCCTGCAAACAAGGTCTGCGGTTCCCAGCGACAGCGTGAGTGGAGAAAGTACTCGCTCGCCCAACTGCGCTGCTGACCGCCTTGGGTCCAGATGATGCGCGAAAGACACCGCCGGCCCAGGCAGACCAAGGCGCCCAGGGCTTGGCGCACGGCGCGACGCGCGGTGCGTTGCTGGGGGAAACTGGCGCCCCAGTCCGCCACGATCTCCGACCAGGCAGCCAAGAGAGTCATCGGGCCTCCGGACGTAAGCCGAAAGTGTTCTTGCCGGTGCGCAGGAAGCGATCGCCGCGGGCGACTTTCTTGGTCAGCGACGAGACCAGGCTCTCGCGATCGACGCTGCGGTGGAAGGTCGCTTGAATACGGGCCAAGATCTCCGCAACGTGCAGGGGAGCCCGAGCCTTCTTGAGTATGTCGTGCGCCATGTCAACTTGAGACAGACTGGTGCGGCGGCGGGAAAGGGGCGTCGCTGGGGACGGGGTGCGGAGACGGCGAACGGCGCGCAACTGGGCATCCAGCGAGGCCTCAAATATCGAAAGAATGGAATCCTTAAGATCGTCGGGCATGGAACCTCCTGAGCAAATACTCAGGAGGAAGGTAACAGATTTAAGGTCGGTCTGTCAATAAAAATCTTGCCTTGCCAGACCTAAATGTAGAAACTCCAGGCGGCGGTCGGAGACCGCCGCACGGCGGTGGGGACACCGCCGCTACAAAAGGCCGAGCGCCGCTTGGCCCTACAAAGTGCAGCCCTCCAGGGCGGCGCTGCAACAGCAACTTCCCCTTCGGCAAAGCCCTTTACCCAGGAGCAGGTCAGCAACATGGTGCGCGACGGATTCGGCGACGAGTCGGGCGCCAAGCTGATCGAGCAGCGCGGGATTGATTTCACCCCGTCTGAGGATTTTTACCAAACCCTTAAGGCCGCGGGCGCGAGCGAGGCATTTCTTAAAGCGTTGCGCGCCGCCAAGCCGCCCGAGCCCGCAAGCGCGAAGAAGCCGCTGAACCAAGTGCAGGTTTTCGCCCTGCTGGTGGGCCAAGTGTCGAGCCACCGAGTCACCATGCTGGTCCAGGAACGCGGAATCGATTTTGAGCCCAGGGATGATTACGTCCAAGAAGTCCGCTTGGCGGGTGGCGAAGACGAACTAATCGACGCCCTCAAGAGCGCCAAGGTGATGAAGCCCTTGACTATTGATCCAGCGGCAGAGGCTCGGCAGGCAGAAGTTCGGCAACACGTGGCGCGCGGAGCGGAATTCTTCCAGACCAAACGATATGCGGACGCGGAAGTCGAGTTTCGCGCAGCGGTTCGGCTTGACCCGCAGAACTCGGAGTTGCATGTTGACCTCGGCGCGACGCTTGCGAGAAAAGGCGATCGGGACGGAGCATTGGCGGAAAACCGCGAAGCGTTGCGGCTTAATCCGACAAATGACATTGCCCACTTCAACGTCGGCGTGGCGCTCGGAGAGATGAGTGATTGGGACGGAGAGATTGCCGAACAACGCGAGGCGTTACGCCTAAACCCGAACAACGAACATGCCCACGTCGCGCTTGGAACGGCGCTCGGAAACAAGGGGGACTGGGATGGAGAGATCGCCGAAGAGCGCGAGGCGTTGCGACTGAACCCGAACAATGAGCCTGCGCACTACAACCTGGGCGCGGCGCTTTGGGAGAAGGGTGATTGGGATGGAGAGATTGCCGAACAACGCGAGGCGTTGCGCCTGAACCCGAATAAGGAGCCTGCGCACTACATGCTTGGCGTGGCGCTCGGGCATAGAGGCGATTGGGATGGAGTGGTCATCGAAGAACGCGAGGCCCTGCGCCTGAACCCGGAGGATGAGAATGCGTATGTTGAGCTCGGTTTGGCGCTTGGCAACAAGGGCGATTGGGACGGGGAGATCGCCGAACAACGGGAGGCGTTGCGCCTGAACCCAAAAAATGAGCCTGCGCATTACGGTCTTGGCGTGGCACTTGGAGGCAAGGGCGATTGGGATGGAGAGATTGCCGAAGAACGCGAGGCGTTGCGCCTAAATCCGAGTAATGAGCCTGCGCACTACAGTCTTGGAGTGGCGCTTGGGAACAAGGGCGATTGGGATGGAGAAATCGCTGAAGAGCGCGAGGCACTTCGCCTGGTCCTCAGCGATGCTGACGCTCACCGTAATCTCGGCGTGGCCCTTGGGAACAAGGGAGATTCGGAGGGGGAAATCGCCGAAGAACGCGAGGCGTTGCGCCTGAACCCCAACAACGAATCGGCACACGTCAACCTTGGTGTGGCGCTCGGAAAAAAGGAGGATTGGGATGGAGGGATTGCCGAAGAGCGCGAGGCGCTACGTCTGAACCCCAACAACGAATTGGCGCACGAAATCCTCGGTGTGGCACTTGGCGGCAAGAGCGATTGGGACGGAGCGATCGCCGAACTACGCGAGGCGCTGCGCTTAAACCCCAACGATGAAGATGCGCATTTCGGCCTCGGCGTGGCGCTTGAGGGAAAGCGCGACTGGGACGGAGCGATCGCCGAACTACGGGAGGCGCTGCGCCTAAACCTCAACAAGGCGTCGGCGCATTACTACCTTGGGAGGGCCCTTGAGCGGAAGCGCGACCGGCGGGGTGCTCTGCAGGAATATCGCGCGGCCTACGAGCTTGATCCCAAGGACCCTGAGTATCGACAGGCATATGAGCGCCTTTTACAACGGACTGGCCATTAGAGTCAGCTTCATGGTGCGCTTATAAATTCCGTTGAGGCTTTGCACGGAGGTTACGATGTCGGACCGAGCACATATCTTCAGGAGAATCTTGCCTTACATTGACAACGATGACTGGATGGATTATGGGGATTACATTGTGTTTGGCGAACACGCGTTTGAGGCCGTGGGGACCCGGTCTGTAACGGAAAAAGAGCGACGAGACAAGAAGGTTTCGGAAGAGATCGATAGGATTGTCGCCGAGATAGCACGCCAGCACGGAGAAAGCTTAGCTGCCGAGCGTACAACGATGGATGGCCCGAGGACCGTAGACTTGGAAAATATGTTGAACCGCTGCAGTCCAGAAACTCTGAGAACCATTCAAAACGCTTTCGAGAGAATGTCGCAGGACCGGGCGAAAGCATCTGCCACGACAGCCGCGCGAGGTTCCAACGCTGCACCCCTCAATAAACTTGATCGGTATTATGCAGCCCAAGTCATATCGAAGCTCGAACGAATTGTTCGACTTGCTTCCGCACTTGACGCCGTCGAAGCGGAGCGTCCGCCCGCCCCGGCAGTACGCGAGTATTTTAAAGAGGTGCATAACTGCTTGTTATACGATTTTCCAATTGCGTGTGCGGTCCTGTGTAGAGCTCTCCTAGAGGCCGCCCTTAAGGAAAGACTCGAACCCGAGAAGAAGAGGCGACCTCGGAAACCTAGTAACCAGCTAGATGCGTGGAGCAGGGCCAAGTCTGACACGCTCCGTCGGCTCGACCAGGCCGAAGCCAAAGGTGTTCTTGACGGAAGCAGAGTGGAAGCAGGCGAGAAAGTGAAGGATGCTGGTGACGCCGCCGTTCATCGGCCTGAGGACTTCCGGAAGCAGTGGAACCGAGACGACGAGCTATGGCTTCTTGTTGACGACACACGGAAGGTTCTTGAGGATCTACACAGAGCAACCTCGGGGACTTGAAGCAAGGATCGGGATTGGGGGAGCGATTGCCCACTCACTCTCCCCAATAAGGGTCTACCCCGCCAGTGGCCAAAGCATCGAGCCCAGGGGGAGGTCTTATGGATGAGAAATTGTGCCTCGAAATTCCCATCTATCGATGCACTGAAAGCACACACTACGAAGATATGGCGACGCAGAAGGCAAGATGTCTAGGTCCTATTAGTGCAGTTCGCTTTGCTGCACCCCAAACGTTTGCCAATGCCGAAAGACATTTTGATGACACGGAGTCGTATCCTTGGCTGTACAACGAGGTCGTCGGATGGATTCAGATCTCCGTCTGCGGAGCAGAGCTCAAGGGCGAGTTGTATTTCGTGAAAGGTAAGAAGGTGAGAAGGGGGATGAGAAAACGCTTCCACTGGGCTCACGAACCATTCGAGATCGATGTTTACCCCAATGACTCCTCAACAAAAATTTACGACGCAATCGCTGAGGAACTCGACAGGTTTCAAAGGGAAAGACGTTATAGAAAATGGCACCTGGACGACAGGGCTTTTAGAAACGCCGGGCCTTTTGTGGATTGGCGAAGACTCGTGGATTTTCATTCGGGCTAATTTGGTGCGTCAAACAGTAATGTCCATATCCCAGAAGGGGTAGCCGGCCACGGTCACTGCTTTTATGCCCGTGGGCTTTCCCTTCGATGACGAACCCACGGTCAATTCTCAAGACGAATTGGCCGTGGCCACCTCCGGGTCACACAACCTCAGGCGCCGTTCGAAGGGGTGAATGCAATCACGAGATGCCGGGGTGGAGCCAGCTCCCCCTACGAGGATTGCGAAGAGCAAAGCTCTGCGTTTCGCCTGCCGCAGAGCTTTGCTCTGCGCAATCCATCAATCCCTTAACTTTGTGGCGGGGTGGGGACTCGTTGGGGTAGGGCTTGCCCTACCCGGCGTTCGCAGGGTGAATGCGGAACCAGGGGGCGGGTCGCCGCGGCGACTCCCCCTACAAACTCTCCACCGGTTGTCGTGACGTTTTGGCAGCGTTTCGGCTTCGCTGCCTTGACCATCGGTCTGGTCATGATCCTGCTCATCCTCTATGCCGCCATCTTTGCCTATAAGTGATGCTGTGGTGGAATCCTTCTTTTGTACTTGGTAGTGGTCCAGTTTCAATTTTGGACGGGTTTGTCGGTGGATTTCTGGGCGGGGCTCAGGCAAACAAAGCGTTAAGATCCAAGCGGAAGTCCGGAAGCTCTGGAAGAGTCAAGACTTGAGTGGCGCGAAAATGCTGGGCGGGCCGGGCGGGCGAGATGACCTCCGCGGTCTTACGCTGCCGGTCAAGCCACACCTAGAGGCGGTGGAGGACTTCATGATCGGTCAGGTTCCTGGCCCCCGAATCCGCATGCGACAAGAAGCGCCTGGCGCACTTCAGGCCATCTCGATTCCGGCAGACTGCAAAGAGCTGCTCCGATACGGTTACGTTGGGCAAGGGATAGATGATCAAAGTTGAGCGCGCAGACAACCGGCATTCCATCATCCGGCGACAAGACAACTTCTGTTGATAATCCGCGGATCGTGCGCGTCACTGGCACGACGATGATTTCGTGTAAGTGATCCATCACCTCGTTCCGGGTCAGAATAAGGACGGGGCGACGCTTGTCCGGTGGTTGAAATGTGTACCAACGGATTTCGCCACGGTTCAATGGACTTCCTCCCAACCTTCAGCGTCCCACGCCAACAGGTCTTCGTCACTCGAGAACTCCTGGTTTCGGGGAGGCAGGGCGCGGTATGTATCTCGATCGTCAGCAGCGGGCCGTGCGCTGATGAAGCGAAGAAGGCGGAGACGCTCGTCGGGCGATAAGCAATCGACCAGGGGGAAAATATCTTCGGCGCTCAGGTGTTTTGGCATCAGACCTATTTTACCAGCTAATCATCGAACGAGCACGCCTGGATGAAAAGCCGCGGAGGAGCGCAAATCTCGCGCACCTCCGCGCTACAGGCTTCCGCCATCGGGTCATGGGGCGGTCTGAAATTTCCAATTGCCCTCTCCACCGAATTGACTTTGGCAAAAGAGGGGTAGCGTGGAGGTATTCGTTAGCTAACGGATTCCTCCGCGGATCTTCCCAAATTCGAACCGCGCTGCGATCTTTCTCGTCGCGAACACGAAGTGAAAAACGGCACAGGAACGCAAGATACGCGTGCCTGTGCGCTACCCGCTTGATCGCGTTCATGCGGTGCTCCTTCCTGTCGTAAGTTCGGTGGATGTAACCGCGAAACGAAGTTGACCCGCGCAGAGGCGCCCATTTATGATGCCGGGCTACCAGGTCACGCGGTGGGCAGGTTCCCTCCGGACATTACGGCGCTGGACAGCCGTGGAATAATCCCGCAAAATATCAACGAGGCCCGAGAAACTTGTTTCGCCGTGGGCCCGCAAGTTGGATGGTGAACCTTGGGAATTTCCCCGACTCCCCCGAAAGATCTGACTCCCGTCCCCGATTACGTCGAAGGGAGTTTTGTTCCCCTCTCGCGCCTCACGCATGAGTGGGAATTTCATGCCGCACTCACCCTGAGCCCGGCGGAAGAGCGCACCATGGTGCGTGAGCCCGTGCAAGCCGTTCCGGCGGCGATTGCCCAGCGGCTGGGAAAACTGCGGGTGCTAGCAGTGGCTTACATCGCCTGCCTGGATACCGGCGACGTGGTCAGCCGGCTGAAGCCCAAGGGTGAAGCGCACACCGCCGCGTGGGTGGAAACCCCGGAACGCATCAATCTCCTGCTCGCCTGCCGCGAGCTGGACGCCCACGACACGGGATTTGAACTCCTGGGGAGCGTGGCGGAATTGCTTCGTCCGCGCCTGACCCACTCCGAGGTGGTGGCGTATAGCCAGCTTTTGGAGGAGGAAATCCGTCACGGAGTGCGCGGCGAAATTGATGAGGACGCCCTGAATGCCAAACAAGCCTACCTGGCCAGCCGCAGCGGACGCCGCTTCCGCGCGCAATTCGAGCGCTACCGCGATGTTTCCTTCGTCAGCACCGCCGCGGAGTATATCCACGGACTGTGGCACGATGTGCAAATCCGCGTCGGCCCTGAGCACCTTCCCGTCGCCCAATTGCGCCGCCGCATGGACCTGATGGCCGAGCTCTTCCCGCCCAATCCCGGCTATCGGGTGTTTGATGAAACGGTTGAAAAAACCGAGTAGCCCTCGCAGTGCGGGCCGAAACCTATCCCGACGAATTCGGGAGGCTGGAATTCTATTGTCGCCTATGGCGCTGACCCCGAGGCCAGCAGTACAAAACGAAGCGGGCTTGAAGCCCGGCTCTTCCGGTAGCTCCACAAAAGGGTGTCCCAGCGTGTTGAGAAATCCCGGCTAGGGCTGACAGGCGCCGAAATCCCTGGTTACCTTTTGCACTTCAAAGGCAAGCGTACTGCCTGGGCCATTCGCCTTACCCTCCAACGTCATTCGATCTCCCTGCTTAACGCCTACTGTGTTGCCAGATAGCGCGTAATTCCGCTTGTCTTTTTCGTTCGTCACACTCATCCCGTTGGCTCCCGAGTCGACACAGCCCGTAATCGCTCTATTTTTGGGCTTATGGTGATGAAGTACTAGAACGGTCACGACTACCGCGATGGCCGCAGACACCACCACAATTCCGACCACGATCTCATCGGCGTTCGTCTGTAATTGATTTGCCCGAGCGGGCGTGGCGAGTGCCGAGGTAAGAGCCGCAATCAGAACTCCTTGCCAGAGAAATTTCTGGGTCACGAAGACCTCCTCTTTTCAAGTTCTAATATCAGGTTTCAGTTCTCAGGTTTGGGCCCGCTGATAATATATACTCGAACGCGCTTGAATGCAATCGTCCATTAGGTAGTGGTACAGTTTGAATTGCCAGGTCAGTTTTGTCGAATTATGCCAAGCTTGCGCGGGTCTCTGGCGTAACACTGTTTTTAAAAGGAGAATTCTGATTGAAAAGGTGGCCCGGCGATAAGCGCGCTCTCATTCTCATCGCATTGTTGCTGTCGCTGCTTCCTGAGTGGTTGGCGGTGATGGCTGGGCAAGGCGCCAAGACCTCTGCGGAGGCGTGGGGGCCGTTCTTGGTCATTGGAGTTTTTCAAGCGGTTTTGCTCGTCCTTTACGTTGTGCTTACTGTGCGCAGAAGCAAATAGGCCTTTTCAACTAAGAATAGATTCGTGGCTGACGATCACGCGGGCACGGTACTAATATAAGGTATTCTTGGTGCCTTCTCTCACGACCCTGAAGGCGGCTTGGTTCACGTCTCCGCGGAGCTTCTTTTTGGGCGGGTTCTTGGCTTCGCGTTTCGGTGCGTTCTTGTTTCCCATGCCCACAGCTTGCCAGAGATGAGCCGCCAAAGCGAGAGCATGAGATTTCAAACTGCACCATTACCGTCCATTACGTTTTGGCTGTTGAGCGCCTCAGCGAATACGGAATCCCCCGCTGTTCCAGCTCTCCATCGGGGACAATAGAAAAGCTTGAGCGAACAGTGTTGCGATTGAGGGTGGCCTAATTCACCGCAGCGGAAGCTGGTTTGGAAGAGTCTTCTTGCAGATGAAAGATGGTCCGGACGACATCGATGAATTCCGAGCGGTCCGGCCGCCCGGCTGCCTGCTTCAATTCGGTGAAGGGGGTGTGGAGAATTTTGTTCACCAACCCCTGCGTCAAGGCTTCCAGCGCCCGCTCCTGCTCCGGGGTGAGCTCTCCGAACATCCGCCGCATGCGCTTCATTTCCGCCTGGCGAATTTCCTCCACCCGCCGCCGTAAGGAAACGATGGTGGGCACGACGTTGAGTTGCTCCTGGCGCGCGTGAAACAGTTCGATTTCCTCGGCCAAAATCTGATCAGCCGCTTCCAGGGCCTTTTGCCGTTCGCGCAGGTTGTGGTGCGTCACTTCTTCCAGCCCGTCGATGTTGACGAGGGTGCAGCCGGCCACTTCGCGCACGGCCGGATCCACATCGCGGGGCACGGCGATATCGATCAGAAAAATCGGGCGGCCCTGACGCTCCGCCATCAGGCGCTGCATATCGTCGCGGGTGATGATGAAGTGCGGGCAGCCGGTGGAGCTGATGACAATGTCCGCATCGCGCATGGCTTGCCAAATCTCGCTAAAGTGAATCGCTAGGCCGCGCAACTCCTTCGCCACGGCGATGGCCTGCGCGTGGGTGCGATTGCTCACCAGCACCGTGGCGACGCCTTTCGAAACCAGGTGACGCGCCGCCAGCTCGCCCATCTGTCCGGCGCCGATAACCATCACCGTCTTGTTCTGCAAGCCGCCAAAAGCTCGCTCCGCTAACTCGACGGCGGCGGAGCTCACCGAGACGGGAGCTTCCGCCACGCGGGTTTCCGTCCGCACGCGCTTGGCAGTGTTGAACACGCATTGGAAAACCGACTCCAGCGCGTTTCCACACGTTTCCGCTTCCTTCGCCAGAAAATACGCTTGCTTGACTTGGCCCAGAACCTGGGGCTCGCCCACGATCATGGAATCCAAACCCGCGGCGACCTGGAACAAGTGGCGCACCGCTTCCTCCTCGCGATGCACATAAAAGCAGTGCGCGAATTCATCAAAGCGCACGCCGTAATACGATTCGGCAAACCGGCGGAATCCCGCCATGCCCTCCTGCTTCTCGAAGGCCACCAGGACGAACTCGACGCGGTTGCACGTGGAGATAATCACCGCTTCTTCGATCTCCGGCTCGCTCTGAAGCCGGCGCAGGGCTTCCGGGATGATCCGCTCATTCAACGCAAAACGCTCACGCAGCTCCAAAGGCGCTTTTTTGTGACTAATTCCCACAACTAGGAGATTCATGAGTCCATATCCTTGACGATGGATAAAGGGCTACTAAGAGCTAACTTTCATTACTCGCCGAATCCGCCAGCAAGGAAGGAAAAGGCAAACGCGATGCCATTCCGCAATCGAAAAAGCGATTAAAAATTCAACAAGACCAGCGGAGGATTTCATCCTTTGTGTTCATGAACATGTAACCGAGAACCAATTTTGCGACAAGATGATGGGGACTAAAAGTCATGCTGAGCTGAGTTATTTCCCGCAAAAGTGTCGGAGATTTCGCGCAAATGGTTTCCTTGCAATTAGCTAGACCAACGCGGTGTCCCCTAAGTTTTGCAATATCCTAACTGTACAAAAATTCTACACTGATTCCTGGGTGGTATTCAGAATGCTCCCATCTAAAGCGGATGTGCCCAACAAAGGACATTGTGTCAGTAAATGCGCACATCTCATTCGAGGAGGTCCTAGTCCCATGAAGCTCATTCGGACACTACTATTGTTGGTCTTTGCCATCGTCATGGCGTTGCCATACGGTCTGGGCAAACCTGAATATGCCAAGAAGGAGGGCAAGGCTTGCACATTCTGCCATCCGCCGGGGAAAATGAAGGAACTCACCGACGCGGGGAAATACTACAAGGATCACAATCATTCCTTGGAAGGATACAAGGCGCCATCCGGCAGTTAGGTTAGAATGATCGGCCGCGAGGGCTGGGGAGAATGGCTTGTAATCCTGTCCTCGTGGTCCACAATCCGCTTAGGGGGCGAAAGGGATCACCGTGCGGACCCAAAACCGCATCGTGCGGGACAGGTTTGCAATGGTAGAATATGCTCCATCTTCGCCAAGGATGGCAGGGTAAGAGAGGACTTTAGTTTTGCCGGAACCCAGCAGCAATAATACCCAGGGCTTTTTTAGCAAGCTGCGCGAGAGCCTGGCGATCTTGATTCGTCCGGCCTTCTATCTGAGTCAGAATCTGGTCAGCCGCACGGGTGTGGTTCTGGCCTCGACCTCGGGCATCACCCTGATCATTGCCTTCGCATCGCTGATGCTGGGTTTTCATCCCAATCCCTATGCCGGGATTCTGGTCTACATGATTTTGCCCGCGATCTTTGCCCTCGGGCTGGTGTTGATTCCGATTGGGATTTGGCGGGACTATCGCCGGAAGGGCCTGAAAGGCGAACTTCCGGCGACCTACCCCAAAGTTGATTTGTCACACCGCGGGGTGCGCAATACCGTGATGTTTGTGGGCATCATGACGGCCGTCAACGTGCCGATCTTCGCCATTGCCAGTTACAGTGGGACGGTGTACATGGAGTCGACCCAGTTCTGTGGCCAAACCTGCCACTCGGTGATGGATCCGGAATTCACGGCCTACCAGCGATCTCCCCACGCGCGGGTGGCCTGCGTGGAGTGCCACATTGGCCCAGGGGCGTCATGGTTTGTGCGCTCCAAGCTTTCCGGCAGCTACCAGGTTGTGGCCGTAACCTTTAATCTCTATCCCCGGCCCATTCCTGAGCCCATTCACAATTTGCGCCCGGCGCGGGAAACCTGCGAGCAATGCCACTGGCCCGAGCGTTTTTCCGGCGACAAGCTGGTGATCAGGACGAAGTTCGCCGATGACGAAAAGAATTCCCAAACCAAAGACGTCCTCCTGGTTCATATTGGCGGGCGCAACCCCGACCTTAAACTGGTGGGGATTCACGGCCGCCATCTGGGTTTGGTGACCTACCTCGCGGCAGATGTCAAGCGGCAGGAGATTCCCTGGGTGAACTATCGCAACGAAGACGGAACGGTGACGGACTATGCCTCCACGGAGACTCCCCCGAAGGCGGATTTGGTGGCGCATGGTGAGCGGCGCAGGATGGACTGCATGGACTGTCACAACCGGCCCACGCATACCTTCGACCTGCCGGAAAACGCCGTGAACCGGGAAATGGCGGCCGGCCGCATCAGTTCGAGTCTCCCCTTCATTCACAAGGTGGCCGTCGAGCTTCTGAAGCGAGAATACCCCAGCCGCTTGGCAGCTCAGACCGAGTTGCCCCAAGCCTTGCGTGAATACTATCGCAAGAATTACCCTGCCGTTTACAATTCCCAGCGCGCGCAGATTGAGGAGGCGGCGAACGGGGTTCTGTATATTTACGAGGGAAACGTCTTCCCCGAAATGAACATTACTTGGGGAACTTATCCCAACAACTTGGGACACAACGATTTTCCGGGCTGCTTCCGCTGCCACGATGGCAATCACAAATCGAAAGGCGGCGGCGAGATTACGCAGGATTGCAACGCCTGCCACTCGCTTCTCGCCATGGACGAGCCCGACCCCAAAATTCTGCATGAGCTGGCGGGCGGGCAGTAGGCAGAAGGCAGTAGGCAGGAGCAATAGGCAGCGAGCGATTCGTGATTTCCAGCCGTTTCCAAGGGGTTGGGCCGGGACGGCGAAGAGGTCCACTGAACCTCGGCCGTTTGGGGACCTCGAAGAGGTCCAATATCATTAGTCCGTCAACTGACGGATGAAACCCACGGAAGGAGTACGCCCCATGATCGACCAACCCCGAAGGGGTTGATAGACGTTACGTTGGATGGTTTTTGTCCGTAGATTTCATCCGTCAGTTGACGGACTAATGATATTGTTCCCCTTCGGGGAACAAAGCTAAGCCTTAAGCTTTAGCTCAGCGCTTTTTCGATGTTGCAAGAAAAATAATCTGTTACCCAAGGAGGGTTCCATGAAGTTGTTTCGAGTCCTAGTGGCACTTGCCATTCTCTGTGGTTCCATGATATCAAATTCCACCGCAAAGCCCGAGTACGCCAAGAAGGAAGGCAAGGCTTGCAAGTATTGCCATGTCACTGTGGGGAAGCCCGACCTGAACGACACCGGCAAGTGCTATAAAGCCAACGATCATTCGCTGGCCAAGTGCAAGGCTCCTGCGGGCAGTTAGAGGACGTTGGGGCAATAAAGCGGGTTTCATCCGCAAGAGGCATATTCCGATCTTGGCGCCTGCGCTCATGAGGATCGAGGCCGGGAGCAGGGAGGAGTCCGTCGACACCGCCCAAGTGCGATTATCCGACCGACGCGCAGGCGTCGCGGCGCGCGGGGCGTGGTGTTCGCGGCCTGCCAAGGCGGAGAGAAGGGGTTGTTCCTATGTCCGTACCGGAGAATCCTGAAAAGGCCGTGCAGCCTAGTCGTCGATGGGTGAACGTCCTGCTGGGCAGCGGCGTGGCCGCGTCGGTGGTTTCCTTTCTTTACCCGGCGATTCGTTACATCATCCCTCCCCCGGTGGCGGAATCCACCAGCCGGTCGGTGGTAGCTGCGAAAGTGGATGAACTCAAAAATAACTCGGGTGAAATCTTCAAGTTTGGTTCTAAGCCCGCCCTGTTGGTGCGGATGCCGGATGGCACTTTTCGCGCCTTCACCGCGGTCTGCACGCATTTGAATTGCACGGTTCAATATCGCCCCGACCTCCACCAAATCTGGTGCGCTTGCCACAACGGACTCTATGATCTGGAGGGACGCAACGTGAGCGGCCCGCCCCCCCGGCCCCTGGAAGTGTTTGAAGTCCACGTCCAGGGCGAGGACGTGGTGGTGACGCGGAAGGCGTAGCCATGAGTGGACCCGACCAAAAGAAACCTGGCTGGTTTGACGAACGGTTCGGCGCGGGAACTATTGAGGAATTTCTCCGCCACAAGATCATTCCCATCCATCGCTATTCGATCTGGTACTACTTCGGCGGTATGACGCTGTTCCTGTTCATCATCCAGGTCCTCACCGGCATTCTCTTGCTGCTTTATTACCGGCCCACCCCCAACGACGCCTTCGAGAGCGTTCAGTACATGATGACGCAAGTGCGCTTTGGCTGGCTCATCCGCTCCGTGCACAGTTGGTCGGCGAACCTCATGATCTTCACGGCGTTCGTTCACATGTTCAGCGTCTATTTCCTGAAGGCCTACCGCAAACCCCGCGAACTCACCTGGGTAAGCGGGATGCTGCTGCTCTTCATCGTTATGGGGTTCGGCTTCAGCGGCTACTTGCTTCCCTGGAATACCCTGGCGTTCTTTGCCACCAAGGTAGGAACGGAAATGGCGGGGTCGATTCCCATTGTCGGCAAGTGGTTCCTGGTTTTTCTCAGGGGGGGCGAGGAAGTGACGGGCGCGACGCTAACCCGATTCTTCGGGTTCCACGTTGCCGTTCTTCCCGGGCTGTGCACGGTTCTGCTGGCTATCCACCTCATGCTGGTGCAGCAACTGGGGATGAGCACACCGCCGGGGGTCGAGCGGGCCATCGCCGAGGGACGCGAGCCGAAACGCATCATGCCCTTCTTCCCCAACTTCCTTTTGCGCGACATGATCGGCTGGTACGCCGCGCTGGGCGTACTGGGAGCGCTGGCCGCAATCTTTCCCTGGGAACTGGGAGCCAAGGCCGACCCCTTCGCCGCGGCCCCGGCAGGGATTCGGCCGGAGTGGTATTTTCTGTTCGTGTTTCAGACGTTGAAGTATATCCCCGCGAAGGTTGGGTTCATCGACGGCGAATTGCTGGGAATTTTCGGATTCTCGGTGGCGGCGCTGGTCTGGGTCGCCATCCCCTTTCTCGACCGGCATGTCGGTTTCGGACGAACGACGCGCTTCTTTACGGGCCTGGGGGTCTTCGTTATAGGCTACATGATGGTGTTCTCCTGGTTGGCGCTGAGGTAACAATGAAAACTGCGGTTGCAATACTCCTAATGTCGATCGGCGCAGTGGGGATCGCAGGGGGGGCGGATTCCGGCCAAAACTCCTGCGTGAGCTGTCATTCGACGCTGGAGGACGCCCGGTTGGTAAAGCCCGCACGACTCTTCGATGGCGACATCCATCATCAAGCCGGATTAACCTGCGTGGACTGCCACGGCGGCAACCCCAACGATGATTCCCTGGACGCCATGAGTCCTGCCAAAGGGTTCCGCGGAGTTCCGAAGAAGGCCGCCATCCCGGATTTTTGCGCCCGCTGCCATTCCAACGCCACCTACATGCATCCTTTCAATACGAAGATGCGCGTTGACCAGTTGAGTGAATACCTCACCAGCGTGCACGGCAAGCGGCTGAAGCAAGGCGACACCAAGGTGGCCGCTTGCGTGGATTGTCACGGGGTCCACAACATTCTCGCTGTCTCCGACACGCGCGCGCCGGTTTACCCCTCCAACGTCGCCACCACCTGCGGGCGATGCCACGCCGACGCTGCCTATATGAAGGAATACAAGATTCCCACCGACCAGGTGGCGCACTATCAGAAGAGCGTGCACGCCGAGGTCCTCGCGGGGGGCGATACCTCCGCACCCACCTGCACTACCTGCCATGGCAACCATGGGGCCACCCCCCCGGGGGTGACCTCCGTTGCTAATGTCTGCGGAACGTGCCACGTTTTCTTTGCCCAACTCTTCGAGAAGAGCCCGCACCAGGAAGCTTTCGCCAAAATGGGACTGCCGGGTTGCGTCCAGTGCCATTCCAACCATGAGATCGTGAAGCCCTCGGATAGTTGGGTGGGGGCCGGACCGAATTCGGTTTGCATCACTTGCCACTCTGCCGGTGACGCGGGCTTCCGGAGTTCGCAGGGCATCGCCCGGGATTTGGCGCGACTGGATCTCGGCATTGCGCAGGCGGACTCGGTTCTGGATACGGCGGAACGCGCGGGCATGGAAGTCTCGGGCGCCAAACTCGAACTTGCGAGCGCGCACGAGGCGTTGATCAAAGCGCGCGTCAACGTTCATACCTTTCGTGACGCGGAAGTTCAGAAACTGACCGACCCAGGTTTGGAAACCGCCAAGAAAGCGGACCAGGCAGGCGTCGCCGCCCTCCAGGAATTAAACATCCGCCGCAAAGGCTTGGGAGTCGCCCTCATTTCCATCTTCGTAGCCATAGCGGGACTGGTTTTGAAGATCCGCCAGATCGAATCCAAGCCGCAAGCTTAGGACGGCAGTAGGCAGATTGCAGTAGGCAGGAAGCGCTCGCAGTCTTGCGTAGCCGCACTCTGACCAAAAACAACCGTCGGAAAGAAAAGGACGACGCGAGCGAGGCGCAGCGCTAGAATGAAGAACCGGAGATGTGGTGACCAGTAAACCCGCGGAGCGCAAAGACGGAGCTTCACGCTGCTCTCTATGGAATTTCGGGACTCCAAGCAGATCAAAAAAGCTAAGGAACTGGCCGCCGGGCCGCTCGGTGTACATTTGTCGAGGATCCCGCTACTCTTCGCCAAAGCCGTAATCCTTGGTGAAAGACCGTCGCGCAAGGGAAGCTCTAGGATCAGTACTGGGACTATAACCTTCCTTAACCTCGGGAAAAAGCCGATTGCAATAACCTGTGCGCATGTATTATCGAAATATCGGAGAATGCTCGAGGAAAACCCTAATGTAATATTTCAGGTGGGCGATCTGGCTTTCGATCCTTTAGCTCAACTCATTGCAGTGGATCCGCACCTCGACCTCGCATCAATAGAGCTCACAAGGGAGCAAGTGAACACAATAACAGCGGATGGCAAAATCGGATCTTGCGTCTTGGAGCCACCCTACTGGCCTTCCCCAATTTTGAAGCCAGGCGACTTCGTAGCCTTCGGGGGATTCCCCGGCAGCCTCCGCAAGCGGCCAGCGCACGACGAGGTTGTATTCGGTAGCTGGAGTAGTGGGGCGGCATCGGTTACAACCGTGCATGAGAATGGGTTTTCTTGTCAGTTCGAGAGGGAGTATTGGGTGTGTGCCTTCGGTGCAAGGCACCAGATGGAGTTAAAAGACCTCGGAGGCATGAGTGGAGGTCCTGCTTTCATACACCGAGGGCTGCACTGTGACCTTGTTGGAATTATCCGCGAGTTCTCCCCGAGTTTTGACATTCTGTTTTTTACGTCAACCAGAGTTATTCAAACGGATGGTACTTTTTGTGGGGAAAACGTCTAATCCCACGTTTCTTGCTCAGCTCTTACCAGAAACCCTCAAGTCCCCGCCGACCTTGAATAGCGTCATAAGCCTTGTCGGAAGTGAAAAATTCGGAGAAGTGATTACTGCTGCGAGATATCTCAAGGAGTATGCGGTTGGACTTGAAATTGCAGAGCGGCTTATCCATTTCATGGAGGCCAGCTCCGCGTTGGACTTGCAAATTCCTGAACACCGAAAAGCGCTGGGCAAGTTATGGCGGTCGAAATTGAGATTCCTCGATTGGGCGGATAAATGGGACGAATACGTAAATAGTCTGAGTCAGCTAAAGGAGCGACCTATCCTTGCATGCGAATGCTTAATCAGCAGCGCATTCGTGAAGGATCGCCTCCGGATCATTGAAGAAAAAATTGCAAGAAGGAATGAAGGTAAGCGCACAACCCACTTGCAGCACAAGCAAACATGGCAACTTACGGATGAAGAATATGAGAGACGACGCGAATGGCTAAGGACATGGAGAGCATATTGCCGAAGGTGCCAAGAGAGCATCCGGCGTGCAGCAGGCACACGCCGACGCACGGGGTGAGAGCCCGAGTTAAGATCCACTCCAAGTTAGAGAAAGGGGCGAGCGACCGCGGAGCTCGTGCTGTCCGAACTCCGCGGTCTTTCTCTCCCATGGACTCGGCACAAGGACCGCAGACTTCGGAATCAACGAAGCTGGTAGCCGCGGTCAGCGCCTTCCTGACCGCGGGTTCTTCTTTGCAAAATTGTGAACCTCCGGCGAGGATCAGGCGCTGTGAATTGGCGATGCACGTGTGAGAAAAGCCCACAGTCAGAAATTCGCTGACTGTGGGTACCAGCTACCCTCGTGGTCGACCGCGTGCCAAAAAACCCTCATGTGGCTACAATGTAAGCACGAGGTCATTGACGGTCATGAAGGTTGAACTTGTGCGTGTTGGAAATTCGCGAGGTATCCGAATCCCCAAGCCCCTCATCGAACAGTGCGGCTTCGAGGATACCGTTGAACTTCGGATCGAAAAAGACCGCCTTGTAATCACACCGGCGCGTCGGCCGCGCAAGGGCTGGGAGGAAGCATTCCGGGCTGCCGGCTCTTCCGCCCACGATGAACCGTTGCTCGACATTCCGGCCAGTCAGTTCGGGAGGAGTGGAAGTGGTAGGCGACGCACCGCGCTTGGACGAAGTCTGCGCTATCCCGCTCCCAAGATTGCATGTTTCTTAATGCCCGGTAGAATCCGCCTGACGGCTTGCCTCGAACAGGAACCAGGTGCGCCGCTCGGTTTCATCAATCCAAACTTCAATGAGGCTGGCGGTGGCAATGTCCGTGTGCTCTTCGCAGACACCGTGGGCCTCACGCAGGCGGGCGGCGAGATCCTTACTGTCCTCGCGCAGCTCGGCAAGCATATCCGTCGGCTCGACGTACTCGGCATCGTTATCCGCTACGTGTTTCAACCGGGCGATATGGCCGATGGACCTGAGGGTGGTACCACCTATCTTGCGGACGCGCTCGGCGATCGCATCGGTCATGGCGAAAAGCTGGTCGGCCTGTTCATCGAGCAGTAAATGGTAGTCGCGGAAATGCGGCCCGCTCATGTGCCAGTGGAAGTTCTTGGTCTTCAAGTAAAGCGCGAACACGTCCGCCAGGATGGCGTTCATGACCGCCGCGATATCCTTGGTCGCCGCCGTTCTCAGATCGGTGGGGGTGACCAGCGGAGCCTCTTGCCTGCGCTCGAGGTCTGGCGTCCCCGTAGTAGGTTTTTTCATGGCCTCGCTCCTTGGTAATTGAATTTAGCGGAAATTTACCTCTGGTAACGTACACCTGACCGCCCCTGAATGCAATGGTCAGTGGGGTAGTCTCCTGATTTGACGGAGTGAGTTCGAGATAGAGTGTAGGACTTCCTAGCCCCGAAGGGGCGACCTAGCAAAGCCCAGGCCAACCGCCTGGGTCATGGATACCCAACCTGTTTCCATCCGCAAGCCCTGAAGGGGCGTGCTAACCGTCGACTCAACCGCCTTCCCAACGGCATGTTCATCTCGATCTGTGGGACCGAACGGGGGATTGCTTAGATCGCCCTTTCAGGGCTTGGGCCGGGAAACAATCCGTTATCCCAGGCCGCTGGCCTGGGCTTTGATAGGTCACCTCATTGGGGCTTTTTCGCAAATTAGGACACAACACATGGGTTGCAGAACTTGCGCTTTTGGCGCAGACTTCGTAATTTCCGCGACCGGCGGAATTCGCTAGGCGGAGGTTCCTTCTTGACGGGAAAAGAACGCATCCTGGCCGCTTTCCGAGGGGAAGAGCCCGACTTCGTCCCCTTTGCCCCCAACATTTGGCAGTGGTTCTATTACCATCAAACCCATCACAGCTTGCCGTCTGAAATCGCCCCGGCTCGGCATCCCCTGGACGCTCTCCGTTACCTCGGCGCCGATATTCTGGCACGTTGGGACACGGAGCACTGCACCCGAACCGTCTACACGACAGGGGAGTTTTCCGAGGAGTACGCGGGCGCCGGCGAGTGGGATGAGCCCATCGTGACTTCGTTCAACCGCTATCCGCCTCACAAACGCAAGTGCATGCGCAAGTTCGTATGCCCGGAGGGGACGCTGACCCAGACTTGGGAATACACCCGCGATGCGGGCACGGACTTTGAGATCGAGCACTGGTGGAAGTCTTGGGACGACTATGCAGCCGTGCGTTTCATGCTGGAAGCACGCGAATACGCCTTTAACGCCAACGATTTTCAAAACTGGGTCGAGCGAGTCGGCAATGACGGCTTGTTCATGGTTCACCTTACGCAATCCGCACTAAAAACCTTCCACTGGCTGGCAGGCCCGGAGAACGCTTCTCTCTTCATGCTGGACCATCCGGAGGAAATGCAGGCGCTGGCGCGCATTCACGAAAAAAAGGCCCTGGCGTTGCTCGAGAGCATTGTGGACAACCCCCTCGCCGAGATTTTTATTTCCCTGGACAACCTGGACTCGGTGTTCTACCCGCCCTACTTCTACAAGGACTATTGCCAGAGCTTCTTCTCGCGGGCCGCCGAGATTATTCACCGCCGGGGAAAATTTCTGGTCGTCCATGCTTGCGGCCACAGCCGGGTTCTGTTGCCGCTGGTGGGAGCATCGCAGATTGACTGCCTGGAGGGAATCACGCCCCGGCCGCTGGGGGACGTGGAGTTAAGCGAGGTGCGGGGACTGGCAGCCTCAGAAAACTTCACCGTGGACGGCGGAATGGATGCTCATCGCCAGGAGATCCGCCAGGACGCGGAGAATCGCCTGCACGATTACACCCGCCGCCTTTTTGCATCCATGGGAGACAAACGGCACTTTATCTTCGCCTCGAGTTGCAACACCTCTTACCTGGCTCCGTGGGAGAACCTGACCTATTTTCGTGACGCCGCCCGCGCCTATGGACGGGTGAAATAGCCACTCAATTTGCTCGTCTGATCCAGCTTCCACTCCACTTGCGATAGAACTCCACCCAGGATGCGCGCATCGCTGGTGGTGAGGTTCAAATCGAGTAACAAGCGGCGCAGCTTCCTCAACATGGCCGCGCGGCTCTTGGGTTGGAGATAGCCCGATACATCCAGCACGTGGGCAGCGCGTTCAAGGACGTGCGTCAGCGTCTGAAGGTTGGCGGGCTGCGAGCGATGCAGGGTGGCGCGCAGCGGCCGCACCGGCACAATCCCCGAACGGACCAATTCGTACGCACAGACCGCTACCGCCTGCCCTAAGTTCATGGACGGGCATTCCAGCGTCGTAGGAATACGCACTAGCACGTGGCAGTGGCTCATGTCTTCGTTCGAAAGGCCGGTCTTCTCTGAACCGAAAAGCAGGGCAACTCTTCCGCTAGCCTTGCGGCGGCGTAGCCAGGCGGCGAGTTCGGGCAGAGGGAGGAGTTCGCGGCCGAGATTGCGGCGGGAGCCGGTGGTGGTGCCGACCGCCAACGTGGCATCAGACAATGTGTCGGTGAGGGTAGGCACCGCGCGCGCCGCCGCGATTACCTTGTCTCCTCCTGGCGCCGCTGAGCGAGCCTCCTGCCAAGTGGGTTCAAAGGCGGCGACGACCGCCAATTCCGACAGGCCGAAATTCGCCAGCGCCCGCGCCGCCGCCCCGATGTTCAAGGGATTCCGCGGGCGCACCAGCACGATGCGCCAATTTAATGGGAGGGATTTCATGGCAGGAATTGTAGCAGCAAAAGGCCGCGGGAGATGAACTGCGGAAATCCCCTCACCGCAAGTCAACGCCTCCCCGCCGGCAGCGTTTACTGCTTGGGCGGAGCGGTCGCCGGGGTGGTTTGATCCTTGGGCTTGTCGACCGATTCCACCTGAAGGATGCGCGATCCCGACTTGAACTGCTTATAGTCGGTATAGCGAATGATTTCCTTCATGTGGACAGCGGGGCCATTCTCGAAGTAGAGGGTATCATCGGCCATCGTGTACGTAGGAAACCAGAACTTGCCATCCACCTGCTCGCGCCAAGTCGTGAATCGCGGAAACAGATTTTGCTGGCCGTGGTGGGTCTTGTCCTGGGGCACCTGTTTGCCTTCGCTTTTGACAATCTGCAAGTCCCGGTCGTCCACATACACGACGCCCTGAAAATATTGCTTGTTCTTCTCGATTTCCTTGGGCCGGATTCTGAACACATAGGTGGTAATTTCATCCACCTTGACGTGGCCCAAATAGGTGATCTCGTATTCCGGCAACTCGTCCGTGGTGAGGACAAAGGGTTGAACATTGCGAAAGCCTTCGAGGTCCTCCTTGGTCACAATCAGATTCTTCAGCGTGTTCACGGGCGCATAGGTGACCCTCTCGATGCGTTTACCCGCGTCGTCATAGAGGATGTCCCACTCCTGCACGAAGGTTCCTATGATTTCGCTGCCGCCCCCGAATTCCTCAACCTTATTGATCTGGTGATAGGTGTAATTGTTGCGGGCTTCTTTAAAGACCTTCTCCTTGGCGGCGAATTGCTGGATGATGCGCTGGATTCCTGCCGCGTCGGGATCCTTCAGACCTGGAGCGTTGGTAACGGCTAAGGTCTCCTCCGGAGCATCCTTCTTTGCAGGTTGATGCAAAGTCGGCTCGGAGGATGACGCCATTGTGGGTGAAGCAGGCGCCGGGGAAGGAGCGCTGGCAGCAGGTGCTGGCGCTGAGGCAGTGGATTGCCGGGTGTGCAATACCGGCTCCGAGGACGATGGCGCAACCGGCGTTGTGGGGGCAGCCGCCGGCGCTTCCGTTGCCTGTGGTTGCGGGGCATCCGGGGCGTTGGGTTTGCCCTCAGGAGACGGTTCCGGAGTTGAGGCCGTGGACTGCCGGGTATGCAATACTGGTTCCGAGGACGACGGCGCAACCCGCGTCGCGGGGGAAAGCGTTGGCCTATCCGCCGCCGGGGGTTCCGAAGCGGCCGGGGAACTGGGTTGGGCCGCTGCCGGCGACACGGGCGCGGGCGCAGATGGAGCGGCAGGTGCGGGGGCGCTTACCTTAGCCGCAGCGGCCTTATTCCCCGCCTTTTGCAGGACATCAATCAATTCGTCGTTGGCGCCCTCATCGTGGAACTTCTTGGCCAGGTCCGGATTCATTTGGAAGTCTATACCCCGCTGCTCGACCTCCGGAATAATCTTATTGGGCGTGCTTCCGAGCAGGAGCAGCGTGATGTCGTCCTTCGACAACGGCTGCTGCGCCGGGGCCGTGGCCAGACGGAGCCAGCCGGCCATTATCAGCAGGGTGGCTCCCACCACCATTTTCATTCCCAAATTTGATTTTGATTTCATCGCGGGGTACCTGCCATTGATTGCGCTTCCAAGCCTGCGGAAGCATCTCTACTCATAGAGTCGTTATTGCCGGCAAACGTTGTATGTCCGTCCCGTCCCCCAGGGTGGGGATCGGCTGTAATCCTCACTCGGCGGTCTTACGCCGAGGCATTTGCTGCCGCAAGGGGCGTGAGGCCGCGCACGGAAGCGGCTACCGGCTCGGTGGGGTAACCGGCTTTTCTGGCCAATCGCCGCTTAGCGCGCGCGCCGACGGTTCTTCAAGCGCATCTGGCGCAGCTTGTTGGGCTTTCTTTTCGGTTTGGAGATTGCGAATGTTACCGTTCCCACTCGGCGGACAGTCCAATCCTTGCCCGCGGGCGTGCTCTTATCAGTATCCATAAATACTTTCTGGGCCTCCCAAATCGACTCGACTAGATGATTATAGCGGATATTCCCAGCAGGTGCCAGGTGTCAGGTCTGAAGCGCTGGTTCTGGATCGTGGGGTTTGGCCTTTGCCTTGATACCCAACACCTGAATCCTGGCACCTGACACCCGGCACCACTAGTTCGCGGCAGTGATCGACGTGACCGAGATGGTGTCGCCTTTGAGCGTGCCCGTAACTTTTACCTTGGCGCCCGCAAATTGCTCGGGCGTTTTCTGGTCGCTGAGTTGGTAAATCTTCCCGCTGGGATCGATGAGGATATACTTGGCTCCTCCTTTGACGCATTCGAGCGTGCAATCCTTGTCACTCTCGCCTGGCATCATGTGCTTGGCGCCACACATGGAATCGCCGATATTCCCCACATAGGTTTTCGTGGAGTCTTTGCCAGGCGCAGCGAGACTGAGGCTCGCTGCCAGCAGTAATCCCAGGATTGGAAAAGTGAATCGCTTCATGCCCACCTCCGCAAGTTTCGGTTTTCCTCATATCAACCCGGACTTCGGATTGCCCCGCAATGGTCGCCATCCGGGACGCGGCGACATCACACACATTTTCGGTGTTCGGTGAGGGTTTCAGGTTGCGGAAAATCATGAAGCCGCCGGCACGCGCTTCCCGCTCCCCGAGGCTCGCCGAGGGCGCGGCATAAAAGACAAACGGCCACTCCCCCGGTCGCGAGTGGCCGCTCGATATTCATAGTTGTTGCGCCGTGAACCTAACTTGTCTTCTCCGCTACGCTCGTGACGGTGATGCTGTCACCTTTGACAGTGCCTTTCACCGTGACGGTCTTCCCGCCCAATCCCTTGAACTTGTCTTGGGCGTCGAGTTGGTAGACTTTTCCATTCGAAACCAGGACGTATGAGCTGTTCCCGCTGGAAACGCAATGCTCGACGCAATGCGCAGCCGCCTCTGAGGCGGTGGCGTGTTTCACCCCACAATGCGAGTCACTCACCGTTCCCGTAATGGTTTTGGCCGCTGCCAGAGATAGACCGCCAAACACCAAGAACGCAAAAACCAAGAGCGCTATCTTCTTCATCTGAACTCCTCCTCCGGGATTGTTATTCCTCGCTGAAGGCCTTGTCAAAAAGCGCGAGGAAACTTGTGCTCAATTTTTGAGTCCTCAGGTTGAAAGCGCGAACCCCAAGCCTCCAGCCTCGCCACGCCCCTGAGGCATACCCCATGAGCACCAGGTATCCTAGCGCAAGAGGTGACAATGCGCAAGAAGATTTATGATATTTGCTGGATTCAAATCGAGGTTGGAAATAGGGGGACCGGAGCAACTGGTTCTCGCCAAATCGCGCTTACTGATCCCTACATACGATCATAGGGGAGGTGGGGCTCCCCTACAGGGGATTCGGCGTTTTACCCTATCCCCTGCGGTCCGTATTTTGGTCTCGCGAATCGATGTGATCTGCTGATGCTTGGCTACTTGATTTCGATGACGTACTTGCCAAGGTAGAGTTTTGCCGGCCCGCCTTTGGTGGTCACGGCAAACGGAGTAGGTCGTGTAATGCTGTCGTCTACCTTGGCGGTGCATTCGCCCACCTTTTCGCCCGCTTGGTTATAAATCCTGAACGGGGCGTCAGCTTTGCTGGGGGGAGCGGGGCGTTGCAGCCCGAAGCCGTAACTGCCCACACCAAGCGCATTGTCGCAGACGGAAAGCTTGGTTTCCGTGATCAACATGCCCGTGTATTTCTGCTGGATTTGCGAACTGTAGCCCGCGGTATTGAGGAGGCCCACAACCACGCGCGCTCCGTCGGCGTTTTTCAATACGGCGGCGTTCTGTTTCTCGACGGTGATATGTTCCCCCACCAGGTAAAAGTCCGTGGGCACGGCGTGATTGAAGGCATCGCCGGTGACAGGTTCGAACCCGCCTTGGGCGCGCGCCCTAGTCGGCCAGGCCGAGAGCAGGCAAACCATTACGACGAATCCAATGACGATTAATGTTTTCTTCATGGGTTTCCTCCCCTGGATTCTTCATGGGTATGGTGTGATGGCCTAAGGCCATCGGAGACAAGCGAAGTCTATCACGAATGGCTCACCCACAATAGCCGTATGGAGAACATCCTGTCTTGCTATAAGTCGGCAAACAAGTTCGGCCGCGATCCGCTTTCGAAGGCGTAGCACGGGCATCCGAAGGTGTGAAAAAATTCCGGAAAGAGCAAAAACACCTCACGCTAAGGCGCCAAGGCGCAGGGGCGCAAAGGAAACAAAGCAATTATTCTTTGCGATCTTTGCTGCTATATTGGAGGGGACAACGCTTCTTCTTCCGCCCCACTCTTGTTCCTGGGGACATGGCGAAGATCCCGCACACCCTTATCACCGGTACCGATGGGAAGAAATACCAAACCTACGAACTCACTGGTGCGGGGAGGACGAGGCATGGCGAGAGCGGCAAGCCGTGGCGGGGATTTAACCCCTCAAAGATGGGCCGCCACTGGGCGAATGCGCACTCTGTAGTGGACGAGTGGGACGACCTGAAAGGGGTGCTCGACCGGGAGAAAGCCGCCATCGGCGCGCTCATCACCCTGCGCGAGCCCACCAAACCCATGCTCACAGAAGCCGCCGCCACAGGCTAGGAGAGTAGACAAAGATACTCGCCATCTTGCTGGAGCGCCCCGATGCATCGGGGCGCTACCAGCGGAAAAGTTGGCTTAGGCCTTGTGGCGGTTAATCAGAGGGGGCAAGCCTCCGAGCTTCGCGGCATTCATCCAGGGCCTTGTCAATATGTTCCACCGCCTTCATGCGGTGGCTGCCGGGATCTTCCCGCTGTATTGATTCCAGATGGCGCTTGGCTTCCTCCAGGCTGCGGATCGCCGAATTGAGTTCCGGGTGGTGCTCTTGCGGTTCAGCCGCTGGGGCGGCGATCGTCGCCGGTGCGGCTGCCGGGGCGGCCACTGCGGCGGGCGCCGGGCTCGGGTGTGAGAGCACTTTGGGCGCGCCGATAAGTAGGGCAAGGCCCAAAACGGCAAGTGTTGCTGTGCACAGAAGGAACGTCTTCTTCATCTTTCCTCCTCAAGTCGTATATGTACTATGAATGATTAGACTACCATGCGAGGATAAACATACTTGAATATGTTAAGAAATGTAATAATTTTATTATGATATGCATCTGCTTAGGCATTGCCAAATATCAACAGAGATTTAGGCGTATTAGGGATTTTAAGGACCTGTCATCGCGGCAAAGCGGGACTCTTTGTCCCCTTGAGGCGCTCCGCGAGGGGTTCGCCTGTGGTGATGCACAGCTTAGCCCAGTTGTCTTTCTCATCGGCCGTGCGAAATAAGATATCCTCAAGCAAGGCCTGGTCGCTGCGTCGCGCGAGCAGGTGGCGACGCTCAGCGCAGTCCTGACCATGGGATTTTCTCATGCCCGATACCGTTACGACAACCGCACGTCATCAACCGGAAGGGGACGGCTGACTGCTGGCCCTCAGCCCCGAGCCCCGTATCCCGTGTCCCGAGTTCTTCCCGATTCCCGTGTTCCAGTTCGTCATCGAAGGAAAAGCCCACGCATTATGAAAGGGCGCCCCTTCGAGAGTAAATTTAGTTGGGTGGTAGCAGCCAGCGAATTTACCTCAGGAAGGAGCACCCTATGAACGCGATCAAGTATATCGGAATAGATGTGTATGTGGCGACAAGCAGTATTGTGGTGCTGGACGCCGGTGGGAAGTTGACGATGGAAGTGACGATGGCGACGCAAGCTTCGGCG
>Ga0326728_10002046_pt1 | contig 68667 bp, 37 predicted proteins | sample MB3enrmetagenome_FD_207602 | JGI IMG/M metagenome (GOLD analysis project Ga0326728, IMG submission 207602) | Lab enriched peat soil microbial communities from McLean, Ithaca, NY, United States - MB31MN | ecosystem: Environmental > Terrestrial > Soil > Wetlands > Peat | place: USA: New York... | reverse complement strand
CGGATGCCTAAAAGGGATTCAAAACGAAACGTCGCCGTTTGTCCAAAATCCCCGCACGGAAACATTCCTCTTGGTGTTCGGCTCCCAGAGGTTGCAAATCCCGCAATCTCTTGCGATACCCGTTCAGGTATGCTGCCAACGTGGACGACCCCGAAAGACTGTTGATCTGGCTGCGAAGCAACAAGAAGCAAAGGAGATGCGGGATGGCAAAGCAGTCAATGGATGAAATCGAATTCAAAGTGTGCAACGGCAACGTCTTTGCCGGCCTTGGCCTGCCCGATGCCGAACAGACCAAGATCAAGTCCGGACTGGCCATTGAAATCACCCGCGCGGTGCGCCCTTTGGGCCTGACCCAGACAGAAGCGGGTCAATGTATGGGGATTTCGCCAAGGTCTCCCGCCTGCTGCGTGGAGATTTCTCCAACCTCTCCGGGCGTAAATGGAAGGAGTGTCTGAATCGTCTAGTCAGGAAAACTCTGATTAAGTTGGCGATTTGAAGGGTACGGGCTTTAGCTCGTAAATAAAGCTCAAAGAATCAATGGGCCTTAGCCCCCGAGGGAAGGTCTAATCATAGAAGGCGCACTGAATCAGAGGTTCCTCAGCTATGGCATCGAGATCAGACTGACTCCATCGCTCAAGGCTGTCGGTCATCGCGCCCTGACCGGCGCCTGCTCTGGTTCATCCACGGGAATCTCAACTCGCCGGGATTCTCCTGCAGATCATTTCCCTCTTCCGGCGCAAACTATTTTCAGGCGCCAGAGTCTGAAAATGAGCGCAAGACCCGCTCTTTCGACCCCTCGCCGCCGGGCAAATCGGGGGGAACAAAACACATACCCCACCCCCCTCCCCCATGTACGGCCCGCCATCCCTAGATCATCTCATTGAATAAAAACACCTTACCATCTATCCATAGTAACTGTTCAGGCAATGGATACACGCATTTTTGCATCGTTTTTTGCGTCCCGAACACTGCTTTTGGGGGCGATTTTCGCCTCTACACCATCGCCCGTTCCTTGACCATGAGGTATCGGTTCAGGACCGCGGTGGTGAGCTTTTCCGGGTGCAGGTCGAGGGTCAGCGCGCCTTGCTCGCGCAGCCGGGCCAGCAGCAGTTCTCTGCGTCCGGCCAGTTCCTGGGCGGCCGCGGCGCGGAACATCTCCTCGACAGTGTTGGGCCGGTTGCGGGCGATGGCTTCCACATCCGGCTGGCCCATGGCCACAAAAAGCAGCACGTGGCGGCGCAGCAGTTGCAATGCTCCATCCACCACCTCGGGACGCATGGCGGTCTCGGCCAGATCCGTAACCCACAGAATCAGCGAGCGGCGCGGCTGCAAGCGGTTCAGGGTCGCCGTGGCCCGCAGATGGTCGGCCTCGCTGGATTCGGCGCGGGCCAGCGAGAGGGCTTCCACCATCTGCCGCAGATGCGCTCCACCGCGGCCCGGCAGTACTCGCTGCTGGATGCTTTGCCCGTAGACCAGCAATCCGGCGCGGTCGCCGGAGTGAAGCACCAGTTGCGCCAGGGCCACGGCCGTCGAGCAGGCGTGGTCCAGCTTGGAATGGGCAACACGGCCAGTCTCTCGGGGCTGCACTCTGGCCCGCAGCAGACGGCCGGCATCGAGTACGATCCACACCGCCTGACTGCGTTCGGTCTGGTATTGGCGGGTGATGAGCTGTCCGCGGCGGGCGGTGGCCGTCCAGCAGACGTCGCGCAGGTCGTCGCCCTCGCGGTACTCGCGTAGACTCTCGAAGTCGCGGCCCAGGCCGCGCTGCCGCACCTGTCGCAGTTGCAGTTCGATCTGCCGGCCACGGGCCAGGTAGATCTGCTGGTCCTCGCCCTGGCGCAGCGCCGGATAGATGCGCACGGTCTGCAAGAGCGGTGCTTGGGCCCAGAATTCGATCAGCCCCAGCAACGAACGGTAGCGGACAAAGCACGCTCCCGCCTGCGCGTCTCCGCGATCGCGGGGCTGAAGGCGGTAGCGCAGCGCGGCACGCGCATGGGGAAAGGCGCGCAGCAGATGTGTTGCGGGCACCGCCACCAGCGCCTCGGGAAGGTCGTCCACCAGCCGGCAATCGAGGATGGTTTTGCCGGTTTGCAGCAGGGCCAGCTCGATCTCCGTCTCGCTATCCAGCGCCGGCGCATTGCTCCAGGAGCGTTCCAGCGTAATCTGCCCGGGCAGCGGCAGGCGCAGGCTGTCGAGCACTACGGCCACCACCAGCAGCAATTCCCAGGCCAGCATCCCCATCCCCCACTCGGGGTGGAAGAAGCCGGGGAGCACCAACAGCAGCCCTGCAGCCGCCAGTAAAATCGCCCGCGGCGTCAGTCCAAAAGCCAAACGGCCGCGCGAGGCACAAACCGCGCGCACCGGATCGGGATGGAGCGAAGTAGCCATCATCCCCTGGGAACCTCGACGGCGGCAAGCACGTCGGCGAGCACGCGGTCGGCGTCGAAGCCCTCCAACTCGGCTTCAGGCTTGAGCAGGATGCGGTGGCGCAAGACCGGCGGCAAGGCGCGTTTCACGTCGTCTGGAAGCATGTAATCCCGATCCTCGAATGCGGCGAAGGCCTGGGACACGCGCAGCAGGCTGATGGCCGCGCGGGGGCTGGCACCCAGGGCCAGCATGGGCCACTCGCGGGTGCGGCGGGTGAGTGCCAGGATGTAGTCGTAGAGCTCCGCCTCGACGCGGATAGCGCGAATCTCGCACCGCGCCGCACTCAGCAGTTCGCCGTCCAGCGGGGTGATGGCCGCGCTCTCCAGCAGGCTCGCCCCGCTCATGCCGTGGTGCAACTCCAACATGCGGCGCTCGTCCGCCTGGCTGGGATAGGGTACGCGTATCTTGAGCAGAAAGCGGTCCAACTGCGCCTCGGGGAGCGGGTAGGTGCCTTCAAAGTCAATCGGATTCTGAGTGGCGAAGACGGTGAACCACCCGGGCAGCGGCCTCCGGGTTCCGTCGCTGGTCACTTGGCGCTCTTCCATGCATTCCAGCAGTGCGGCCTGGGTGCGCGGCGGCATGCGGTTGATTTCGTCCACCAAGAGCAGATCGGTGAAGACCGGGCCGACGTGGAAGGTGAAGGCGTCCGACCCCGGCTTGAGGATGCTGGTGCCCAGAATGTCGGCCGGCATCAGGTCAGGCGTAGCCTGCACCCGCTGGAAGCCCAGACCGAGCAGCCGTCCAACGGACTTCACGATCAGCGTCTTGGCGATGCCCGGCACTCCTTCGAGCAGCGCATGGCCCTGCGCCAGCACCGCCACCAGCACCTCGGAGATGGCCACATCCTGCCCGGCAATCACCCGGCCCAACTCGGCGCGGGCCTGGGCAAGCAACTGATGCGTGGCGGGCAGAAGCGGCTGTACTGCGTTTTCGTCAGTCATCGAACTCTCCTTGAACTTGATTGGTGTTCTTCGCTTCGGCCCCTGAGGGCGGCGGCTTCGATCAATGCGGCATGGCGGTCAAGCGCCTGCACCAGGGCGAGCGCCTGCCGGGGCGGCAAAAGGTCGTCGTTGAGCGCCTCGGCGCAGGCTTCCAGGTCGGCCTCCAGCTCCGGCGAAGCTTGCGGAAAGCGGCGGCGCAGCGCCACAGCCGTCTCCGCGGCGCTCCAGCGCAATCCGTTTTGGCCGCATATCTCGCCCATCTTGTGGCGAAAGCGCTCATAGGCAATGGCCACCGCCGTAGGCGCAGCGCCTGCCTTGGCGTAGAGCGAACCCAGCGATTCGACAAACTCCACCGGCGTAGCGCGGGGCGGCTGGGGCAGATCGCGCACCGGCCCGCTGCGGCGGCTGAAGCTGAAGACCAGCAGCCCAAAGATCACGGCCAGCCCCCCTAGCAGCATGGAGTAGGCAGGACCGCGGACATACGTCCAGGCCGAATGCACCTCCCCATGCAGCGACTCGTCCCAGTAGAAGCGATGGCCCGCCCGCTCACCCAGGCTATTGAGGAAAAGGTCGAGGTTGCCGGCGCGGCTGATTGAACCGTTCTCCAAGGGCGTCGAGCTGGCCCACCAGACCACCTGGCCGCCCGATTCAGTGGTGTACTCGACCACTGCCGGCTCGCCGGCGCAGTTGTAATCGACCCGCTGGCTAGGGCTGGTACTGCGCCAGTCCGCCGCGGGAACCATCCACACCTCACCGGACGAGGCCAGCGGGTCCAGCCCCTGCGGGGTCAGCTTGCAGGCCGTCTGCAACTGCTTGGCCGGCTTGGCTCCGCTCCCGGGCAGCAGCAGTCCGCCGGTCGTTCCGGTCACCACCACCCGGCCACCGCGCTGCAGGATTCCTTCCACCGCCTTCACCGCCTCGGGAGAAAAGTAGATCGGCTCGGCCAGAATCACTACCGTTCGGTGATTGGCTTGCGCCGCCAGATCACCCAGCGGCTGTTCCCAGCGTTCCAGAGCATAATGGCTGGACTCCAGCAGTTCATAAGCGGCCAGGGCGCCGTGCTTGCCTGCCAGATAGCTGCTGGGGATGGGATTGTCGTCGTTGCTCTGGTTGCGGGCGAAGACCCCGGCCAGAATGGCGATGGCCACTACTGCCGCCAGGCAGCACAACAGCAGCTTTTTATCCTGTTTGTCGAGGGAGGCGAAGAGCTTCATTCCACCCCCAGTGCTGCGGCCAGTTCCAACGCTGCCTGAAAGTCCGAACCAGCAGCCTCACGGCCCCCGTACCAGGTGCGCTCGAAGCTGCGAGTTAGCGCGGTTAGACTTGGTTTACGCGGGTCTTCGCCGGGCAGCAGGGCCAGATATTCGCGCGGAGTGCGGGTGCGATCAGCCGGCCAGAGGCGCCGTGACTCTAGCCGCGAGATCGATGCCCAATAGACAAAGTGGATGGCCTCTCGCCACAGTTCGCGGGCGGCCATGGTGCGTGCGTCATCGAGCCACAACTGCCAATCGCGGGCCGAGGGAGCCATTGCCGAGGGCCGGCTCTCGGGAATCAGCCGCAGCTGCGCCCGTCGCTCGATGCGTACCAGCAGCCAGACCAGCCCCAGGCAGATACCCCCAATCAGCAGTCCCAGCAGCAGCCAGCCCAGCCAGCGCGCCGCTTCGCCGAAACCAATAAGCTTGGAGAAGAAGCGATCCAGCCAGTTACCGATCTCCTCCAGGAATCGGTCTTTCACCGAAACCTTACTCACTCCCTGAAACTCGCGCCGGGCCAGGATGGTCTTCAGGTTCGTTCGCTCAGGCGCATGGCATACCGGGGTTTGAGCGGGTTCGCCCACCTGCTTCCAATCCGCCGCCAGCCGCTCATGGGCCTGGGCCAGCAGTTGATCGATATTCGGCATCTGGGGTTTGGCAGGCAAAGGGGGCTTCACGCCTGCAACCGGCTCAGCCTTGACCACCATCGAGTTGTTACTGCCCTGCGGAGCGGTCTTTTCCGGTTTACCCGCCCGATCGAGCAGATCGCGCAGCCACTCGTAGCGGATCTCGCGCGGCTCGGAGGAGGCGGACAGCTTCACATGCTCGTCCGGACCCACATGGTTGGGATCGCAAGCTTCAGCGCTGCGCTTCTTGCGGCAGGCCGTGACAAAGGTGTCAAGATTCTCCAAATGAGTGCGATACTCGGCGGCGTTGACCTCACGCCACTCTGCCGGAGCCGTCACACTGACGGTCTGCGCCGCGGCAATTCCCACCGCCGGCAAGGTCGCCAACAGCGCCAGCACAAATCCGCCACTACACCGCCCCGATCCGAACTTTGGCCCCGCCAGGAACACAGAAATCATCGCTCCCCAACGCTATCAGGAGCGACGGCGTAGACGGTAGGCACAACAACGGCGGGCAAGACGGCCTCGGCAGCCCCCAATATGCCTGCCTCCGCATCGGGATTCAGACCCGCCTGATGCATCATCCACTCTATGTCGAAGCCTTCCTTGCGCACCCGCTGGTCGTAGTAGAAGAGGGTTAAGCCGGTGGCGTAGATGGGTCCAATCAGGGTATTGGTCACGAAGCCGGCGAATTGCGCCTCAGCCATCCACAACAGCGAGGGCAACTGACCGGCGTGCTTGAAGACCACGATCATGTACGGCATACCCAGAATGACGCCGAGCAACATGCGCACGGCATAGACTAGCAGGCCCAGAACCAGGATGCGGCCACGGGAGCCCTTGCTGAGGTGAACGCTGCGCTTCAGCGCCTGTGCGGCGGGCAGATTCTCCACCACGCTGGCGGGCATGGCCAGCGAGTAGCGCAGAAACATCCAGGTGCCGTAAACCGCCGAGCCAAGCATCAGTGGAGCCAGGATCAACATGGCGATCGCCGCATGGATCGCCTTGGAGGGATCGGGCGGAGGTGTATTGGGCACGACGCCGGGGTGGGCAAAGAAGCCGGCGGGGAGCAGCGAAAAGACGATGGCATAAAACACAATGTAGAAGACCGCCAGCGGCGACCAGGCACGCAAGAAGGTGAGGGTCATCACCCAGAGATAACGGCCCAGGCGGGGCACGATGCTCTGGCTGGCGGCGCGGATGGTGGCCGTCTCGCCTAGGTGTACCCAGGCCACGGCGCGATTGTTGGCGGCAACCGCCAGCCCAGCCATCAGCATGATGGCCAGCGCCTCCGCCACCACCACGCCGCCCACGGCCCACAACCGCGCGCCTTGCACGTTGGGATAGCCGAGAAGATTCAGCACACCCAGGCTGATCAACTCGACCAGCAGCATGGCCGCGGAAAAGATGGCGGCGATGCCGGCGAAGAGTAGAAAGTTGTTGCGATAGAGTTCGGCGGTCCGGTCCAGTATCTCGCCAAGGGCAAGAGGGCGAAGCTGTGTCGTCATAGGTGCTCCTCGATTGTGCGGCGCTGCCTGGATACGCCTTCCACAAACCATCCCTGCAATCTGGGATCAAACGCCGCCCGGCCCGCCCAAGATCGATGCAAAGTAGTACAGAGTATTTCGATGCGCCTCCCCGAGGCCGCCATTGCTTGCAGGGATGGTAGCACAAGCGATTCAATAGGTCAGTAAAAGCCTATCTGTGACTTCGTGATCGTGAAGATTCTTTCCGTCCATCTGGAAACGCTTGAGCATTGACCTGCCAATGGCGAGGAAGACCTCCCGGTCAAACAAACCATCCGGGATCGGTACATCGCAAAGTTTCAGACCCGAAAATTTAGTTCCATCGATACTGAGTATGACAAAAACACCCCTTCGTTTGCATTCGGCAATGGCATCGAAGAGGCGTTCCACTGAAAACGCCTGTGCTCCGTACAGGATCGACTGGCTGTCCACATAAGGAGGATCGCAATACACAACATCCCCTTTTTGGGCCAATGCCATCGCCTCAGTGAAATCCGCCTTCAGAAAGCGGGTTCCCTGGGTCCGTTGATGCCAGAGTTCAACGCGCCGCGCAAAGCTCTCCGGCGGAACGGGAGCATGAATGCCAACCGGTGTGCTCATGTATCCATCTGCCTTGCGGAACCGCACTACCCCTCCGTAGCAGGTTCGGCACAAAAACAGAAGGTCGGCACCATTGGGATTTGCGTTGTATTGGGCGAGCACATGCTGGTAACTGGCGACCTTGCCCATCCGCTCGATCATGGCATAGCGGTCGGTGTATTGCCGCTTCAATGTTTCCTTGTCTTCGTGAAGCTGCTGCCAGATTTCGATGAGCGGACCAAAAATGTCGCTGGCTACGGCGCGTTCCGGGGCCAGTACTCCAAGAACCCCTCCACTGCCTAGAAATGGCTCGTAGTAGGTGCCAAACTTGCTGGGAAAATAGCGAATGATCGCATCGGCAAACTTCTGCTTGTTGCCGATCCATTTGAGAAGTTGGCTGCGGAAGGGCTTCACCGGAAGATAGCACTCTTCGGGGACAAAAAGCGATGGTTGGGCAGAGGGATCGGTTATGAGCATTGATGTGATCTTCCACGTTATTTACAACAACCGAAAGAATTTTGGGCGCATGTCCGCACCATCAGTCAAGCCGTGGGCTACACCGACCGCCACTCCCGCATGATTCGCGTTCCCACGTGGGAGGAGATCGGGAAAGAATTCGCCAACCTCGGTTTGAGCACCCACCATATCGCAGACGAAGCGGGCGAAATGACGGCATTTGGCGACCTTCTTTTCGCCAATTTTCGATATCGCCATACTCTTCGACGCCAATCTGGGAGCCACCACGTGCGACTACGATCCCCGCGGGCTTACGACGATAACCCAAAACGGAATGCCGCAGCGTACACTGTCACGCCGCGTCGATGGCACCTTTCCTGCGGTGATGAATCCTCTAGGCATCTGGGAGAGCAAAGAATATTACTACACCACAACGTTTGGCAGCCGGGTTGCCGACGGAGTATACGAAACCATGCTCGATGGCATGGAACTGGAAGAGCTTGAAGCCGAAACGGGACGCAAAGTCGAGCATTTGCTCATACTTGACGACTACTTTACTTGGTGGCAGTGCGGGCGCTCTTACCTTTGCCGCATCGTCGATATGTTGCACATGGGTCTTGTCGATGAGGCCATTTTCGGTCGCGAGGTGCTGACGCGCCTGCCTGAGATTGCAAGGGAATGGAGTGAAAGAGCTCAGATCCCCGGCTTATCGTAAACCAAGACAAAAGAGCGCGCCTCGATAGCCCGCTCTTTTCATCTTCAAGCTTTTACAGCGCCGCCCCCACCGGCAGAATCTCCTCCACATCGACCAGCGGTGTGGGGTAGATGCCGGTATAACAGGCGGTGCAGTAGCCGGTATCCAGCGAACCGCGGCAGCAACGGAGCAGGCCGTCCAGAGAGAGATACGCCAGCGAATCGGCTTCGATGAAGCGGCAAATCTCTTCTACCGTGTTGTTGGCCGCGATCAGGTCGCGCTTGCTGGGCGTATCCACGCCGTAGAAGCAGGGTGAGATAGTGGGCGGGCAACTGATGCGCAGGTGCACTTCTTTGGCGCCGGCGCCGCGCACCATGCGCACGATTTTTCTCGACGTGGTGCCACGAATAATGGAGTCGTCGATCAACACCACCCGCTTGCCTTGCAGCAGGTTGCGCACCGGGTTCAGCTTGAGGCGCACGCCGAAGTCGCGCACGCGCTGCTCAGGCTCGATGAAGGTGCGGCCGACGTAGTGGTTGCGGATCAGGCCCAGACGAAAGGGCAGGCCCGCCTCTTCGGCATAACCCAGGGCCGCAGTCACACCTGAATCCGGCACCGGCACGACCAAATCGGCGGGGACGCCGGACTCGCGTGCCAGTTGCCGGCCCATCTGGTCGCGGCTTTCCTGCACCCAGTGGCCAAAGATACGGCTGTCGGGACGGGCGAAATAGACGTGCTCGAAAATGCAACTGGACTGCGGCGTTCCCGTGGAGAATTGCCGGCTGGTGACGCCGTCTTCGCTGACCATCACCAGTTCGCCGGGCAGCACGTCGCGCTCGTAGGTGGCGCGCAGCAAGTCGAAGGCGCAGGTCTCGGAGGCAAAGACGATGGTGTCGGGGCCGTCGGGATTCTTGATGCGGCCCATGGAGAGCGGGCGGAAGCCGCGCGGATCGCGGGCGGCAAAGAGCTTGTCCCTGGTCATCATCACGATCGAGAAGGCGCCGTCGATCTGGCTGAGGGAGTCGGCGATGGCATCGACCAGTGTGCCGGCATGGGAGTGGGCGATCAACTGCACAATGATCTCGGAGTCCGAGGTGGTCTGAAAGTACGCGCCGCCGCGCTCCAAGCGCGCCCGCACGTTGCCCAGATTCACCAGGTTGCCGTTGTGGGCGATAGCGATCAGGCCCTTGACCGAGTCCACCCGGATAGGCTGGGCATTGAGCAACGCCGAGTCGCCGGTGGTCGAGTAGCGGGTATGGCCGATGGCCATCGAGCCGGGCAGTTTGGCCAGCACATCGTCGGTAAAGATCTCCGAGACCAGCCCCATGCCCTTGATGTTGGCCAGATGCTGGCCATCGGCCGTGGCAATGCCCGCCGACTCCTGGCCGCGATGCTGCAGCGCGTAGAGGCCCAGATATGCCTGCCGCGCCGCGTCGGGATGGCCATAAATGGCCATCACCCCGCATTCCTCGTGCAGCTTGGGGTCTTCACCTGCTGAATCGAATGCCGATCCTTCGCTGCGCTCAGGATGACATGGAATCTCTACTCCACGAAAATCTTCCGTCCGATCAGTGACGCCCGCAATTCCCTGAAAGAGCCGCCGGGTCATGCGAGAACCTCGTCATGCAGAGTGGCCTCCAGGGCCGAGGCCCAGGGCTTGCGCAGGCTCTCCAGCGAGGCGGAAAGGAGGGGCTCGCGATAGACGCCAATCTCCAGTCTGTCGCCGCCGGTGGTTCCGATGCGCGCCGCCAGAAAGCCGAACTCCGTGGCCAACGCTTCGATCTCGGCCAGATGGCCGGGATGGGTGCTGAGCAGCATGGTGGTTGCCGGCTCGGCGAAAAGGCCAAAGAGCGGATGCACCATCAGCGACGGATCCTGCTCGATGCTGGCACCGATGTTCTGCGCGAAGCAGGCCTGGGCCAGCGCAACAGCGATACCGCCATCGGAGATGTCGCGCGCCGAAGAGAGCAGACGCTGCTTGGCCAATACGCCCAACAAAGTGTGCAGGTCGGCCTCGGCCTCCAGATCCAGGGGCGGAGGCGTGCCCCAAAGTCCGTCCAACACCACCTTGGCGTACTCCGAGGAGCCGAAGACCGTGAGTTCCTCGGTCGCCGTCGCTTCGGGCGCTTCCAGATCCTCATCGGCAATGGCTTCGTGCTTCATGGTAGGCACAAGGTAGTCATTCATCTCCGCCGGATCGAAAGGCACCTTCAACTCCGGGTTGGGCTCTTCGCCGCGAGGAATCGGCCACAGCAGCACAATGGCGTCGCCGCCCTGCTGGAAGCCGGCCGGAACCGCCAAAGTCACATCGTCGAGAATGCCCACGATGCCCAGCACCGGGGTCGGATAGATGCCCTCGCCCTTAGTCTCGTTGTACAGCGAGACGTTACCGCCGGTAATGGGCGTCTCCAGAGCGGTGCAGGCCTCGGCCAAGCCGTCTATGGCCGCCGAGAACTGGGCCATGATCTCCGGCTTCTCCGGGTTTCCAAAGTTCAAGCAATTGGTCGCAGCCACCGGTTTGGCGCCCGCAGCGGCCACCTTGCGGCAGGCTTCGGCCACGGCGTGCATCGCGCCCAGTTTGGGATCCAGCCAAGCCCAGCGACCGTTGCCATCCAGCGCCATGGCTAGGGCGCGTTCGTGACCCTTGGTGCCGGTACCCTTGATGCGCATCACCCCGGCTTCGCCGCCGGGTCCGATCACGGTATTGGTTTGCACCATAGTGTCGTACTGCTCGTGCACCCAGCGCTTGCTGCACACATTGGAGCTGCTCAGCAGCTTCTTCAGATCGGCGGTAAAGTCGCGATCTTCGGCCAGCTTGTCCTGGATGGCTTCCGAAGGCTCCAGGGCCACAGGCGCCTTCCAAGTGCCCACCGGGCGGTGGTAGAGGGGCGCGTCATCGGTCAGCGATTCGTTGGGAATGTCGGCTACCAGCACGCCGTGATGGCGAATGCGCAGGCGGGACTCATTCTTGACCGTGCCGCAGATCGTCGCGTCCAGACCCCACTTGGCAAAGACCTTGAGAACTTCGTCCTCCCGGCCCTTCTCCGCCACCAGCAACATGCGTTCCTGGCTCTCCGAGAGCATGATTTCGTACGACGACATACCGGTCTCGCGCTGCGGAATCAGGTCCAACTCGACATCCAGGCCTACGCCGCCACGACCACCCATCTCGCAGGTCGAGCAGGTCAGTCCCGCCGCACCCATATCCTGAATGCCCACGATGGCCCCGGTCTGCATGGCTTCCAGACAGGCCTCCAGCAGCAGTTTTTCCATGAACGGGTCGCCGCACTGCACATTGGGTCGCTTGGCCTCGGTGCCCTCGTGGAACTCTTCGCTGGCCATAGTAGCCCCGTGGATGCCATCGCGGCCGGTCTTGGCGCCGACGTAGATCACCGGATTACCCGCGCCGGCGGCCTTGCCGTAGAAGATCTCGTCCTTGCGCACCATGCCCAGGGCAAAGGCGTTGACCAGCGGATTGCCGTTATAGCACTCCTCGAACTTGGTCTCGCCGCCCAGGTTGGGCACGCCGAAGCAGTTGCCGTAGGCGGCGATGCCGCTCACCACGCCCTCGACCACGGCGTGATTGCGGGCCACCAGCGCTCGCGCCTCCGCGTCTTCGCCGGTTTGATGGGCGATGGGGCCAAAGCGCAGCGAATCCATCACCGCCAGCGGCCGCGCACCCATGGTGAAGATGTCGCGCAGGATTCCGCCCACCCCAGTCGCCGCGCCCTGGAACGGCTCGATGTAGCTGGGATGGTTGTGCGACTCGATCTTGAATGCGCAGGCCCAACCGTCGCCCACGTCGATGATGCCAGCGTTTTCGCCTGGCCCCTGAACGACGAGTTCGCTCTTGGTAGGAAGCCGCTTGAGATGCACACGGCTGGATTTGTAGGAGCAGTGTTCGCTCCACATCACGCTGTAAATGCCCAGTTCGGTGAGCGAGGGGACGCGCCCCAGGGCCGCAACAATGCGGCTGTACTCATCCGGAGTGATGCTATGCTGGGCCAGCAACTCCGGGGTTACCGATACCGGCTCGGGAACAAATGCAGAGGAGACGTTGGTCATCACGATTGCCTCCATTGTCGCATGGTATTCATCTTTGCCGCTCACCGGAAGTACGAGGAAACGCCATGAGAGGGATTTTTGCCTCGTTTTAGGTGCATATTATGGAAATTCAGGGAGGCCGTGGGGGACGGCGACGCTCTTCCCTCTCCGCGACATTGCCGCTCCCTCTGGCGCAGCGCGCGAAGGCTGTGCGATACTCAAAAAGCAGCCTCACCCGAGCCGGGATGGCGGAACTGGCAGACGCAGCGGACTCAAAACCCGCCGACCTTACGGTCATGGGGGTTCAATTCCCCCTCCCGGCACCAGGATAACAAAGAAGTTACAAGATTTCGGCCACCCCGTGAGAGGTGGCCGTTTTTACGTGGTGGCCATTCTGATGGCTGTTGATTCCTAATGGCTGTTAGGTGGCTGTTGAGGTGCCACAGCAATGTTCCTTACTGTATAAGTTTCCTCCCGCCGCCATTCTCAGCCTGGGCAGCGACGCCGCCATTCTGAAAGAAACCTCACTGGGGTACGGCTGCTGGGCTTGGAGCGCAAGCGCTTCCTGGGGCGGCGATTGACAGCGTTCGTTGCCGGCGAAGATGTCCACAAGTGGCACCGCCTCGATCACTTCACAAAGGAGGGATCGATGCCCGCCTGGAGCGCCTGCTGGAACGATCTCCAGTCACAGGCACCGTCGGCTCGACCGCAGCCGGGAACAAAGACCGGCAGGCGCTGCGGCGATGTGCTCAGGCTGAGTGGGGTTTTATTGCGCATCTGATCCAGAGTTTGTGCAACGTAAAACGTGCGCACGAAAAAGTCGTTCGACCTCGCCTTCTTCCACAATTCAAAAACAAGCGCTCCTCCCGGCGGAGTATCGTCGCGGCGTCCGTCCACCAACCACGACAATCCCAAGTCACCCGCGATGTTGGCGATGTTGGTATCGTGGCCCACCAGGAGCAGAAGTCGATCCTCCGGCTTGCTCAGGGAGCCCGCCAGTGCATGGCCTTCGGCAGTCTGCGCCATGGATTGCAGTAGGTGGAAGAGCAGGTTGGAGGATTGCGCGCGGGCGATATATCCGGTCCTCTGAGCAATGTCTTCACTGGCGGTGTGCAGTTGCAGCAGTTCGCGCAGCTTGGGAAGGTCTACCCGGCCCCATCCCACGCTCTTTGCATCCAAGCCTTCTGAGTATTCCAGCAGAAGATTCTCCGTCATGGTCGAGGCCAAGCCAAGAGGCGACCGAAGTTCGACCAAATGGTCGCTCTTGCCAGTAGCAAGGGAAGCCGGGATGTCGAAAAGAGAGGCTGGAGTTTCATTTTTGCACTCGGCGCCAGGACTACAGGCGAGCAAGACCTCTTCCAGCGCTTGCAGCTGTGCCCGATAGGCTGCCAAGAGGCCGGGCGGATTGTCGCCGATGCGCCCCGCGACCGCGGCTGTGGCCAGCATACGATCAGGGTTCCCGACCCTGGCCGCCAGAGGATGAAAGAGGGGATCGGAGGTTCCTTCCGGCAAAACGGTTATCTCGATCTTGCAACCCGGCGCCAGACCACTTGCGAGGGCCTTGCCGGTTTCACGGGTGCGCTGATCGGAGTCGGCGACGATGCGTATGTGCGCCGAATCAGTGCAACCGCTCTGCGCCAAAAGACCCTCGTCGTCTAACAATTCACGATAGTACGCGCCCATCAGCGTCATCAGTTGCGCGCCATGCTCGGTCAAATCGCCGGCGGGAACGCCCCATGTCGGCCAGGGCTGGCGGGAGTACAAATTAAGTTGATCCACCCTACCCAAAGGTGAACGCACACCGTGGCGGCTGACCATCGCCACGAACTTCAGTTCGTCCTTCTTTTCGGTGAGGGGATTTGCGAGGTTCATCGCTGCGGTTTGCGCAAGCATGGAGGCCGCTGCGCCGAACAATAGACAAGCCGCCAACATGCGGGCAGGAGGATGTTGCATGGTCGGTTTCCTGTTTTTGCAGAACTCATGGTTAAGAACCGCGAGCGCCCGTAGGGAATTCAGACGCCCGCAGCGATTGGAACAGAGTTACCGTCGTGGTTGGATGCGGATCGAGAGGTCGGACGGAATCAGCGCTTGCCCTGGGCAAAGTTGTAGCGCAGGCCGCCAGTATAAGTGGGCTTGTAATATTCGCGCTGGTTCACGAATTGATCGCTGCCCTGGTAATAGCCGAAGACCTCGTTGTTGAGGTTCAGACCCACCACCTTCAGACTCAAGCCGCGCCAGATGCGATAGCTGGCTTGCGCATCGATCTGATAGTGGGCCAGAGTCCAGGTATCGCCGGTGGGGCCGGTGGGGCCCAAACCGCCGGGGTCGGGGTTGTTGGCGGCAGAGAAGAAGGATGGGGAAAGGTAGTTGTAGGTGAAAAGGCTGGGTCCGTCGTAGGCCAGGCCCACGCGCGCGGAGAGGCGCTTGTTGTCAAAGGAGGGGCTGATCTTCCAGGTGTTGGCCGCCTGGTCGATCATGCGCGGCTGATCGGAACGCAGGGGAAGGCCCTTTTCCTGCGAGTTGGTGTAGCTGTAGTTGGCGTTGATGCCCAACCCGCCCAGCACTCCAGGCACGAAGCTCAGATGCTGCTGGTAGCTGGCTTCTAATCCGTAGAGATAGGCGTTCTGGCCATTCACCATAATGGAGACCGAATCTCCGGGATAGTTCGCGATGGCCTGCAACTCCGCGGGCGGAATCATACCCGCCGGAAGACTGGCGATGTTCACGCTGCCCGCAATAGCGGTAGGAACTTGCGGTGCCGTCAACTGCTTGAAGAAGAATCCCGCCTGGATCATGCCCAGCGGATGCAGAGAGGTCTCATAGAGCAGATCATAGTTATTGGCGTGCTCGGGGCGGAGATTTGGGTTACCTACAGAAGCCGTGACCGGGCTGGCGGTGGAGTCTTCCGTCACATAAGGAACTAACTGATAGGGGTCGGGACGGGCTACGCCGCGTGCATACACCGCGCGCAGAGCGGAGTTGGAGTCGAGCGAATAGCGCAGCTGCACGCTGGGCAGAACGTCCAGGTAGGAGGGGTTATTTTTAACTGGGTTGACCACCCACTGCTCGCCGCTCCCCGAATAGGCTGTCAAACCGCACTTCTGTGCACCCGCCAGATTGCTGTAATAGCAGAGTTCATGGCCGAGTGTTTGCATGTTTGTGTTCTCGAAGCGCACTCCGGTCTGAATGTGCATCTTGCCGTAGTCGATGGTGTTCATAATGTATCCGGCGGCGATCTGCTCGACGAAGCTGAAGAGATTGGGCGCGGTATCGCCCGCCGTCTTAACCTGATCCACCGATCCGGAGAAGTTGGTCAGCGCGTAATTCACCACCTTGTTGAAGTCCGAAACGGGTCCGAAGTTGCCGCCGAAGTAATTCCCGCCAAAGTAGTCGGTGTTGTGGAAACCGCTCTGCAAGGCGGCCATGGTGTAGGGGTTGCTGCCGTTCGCAGCAGCGGCGGTGGTCGCCCAGCCGTCATAGACGGTTTCGGTGGCGTCCTGCGCCTTGTGTCCGTTGGTAAACTTGAAGCCCGTCTCGAAGGTGCCGAAGTGCCCGCCGGCAGTGTAATTGCGGGCATAGGAAGAGGCTGCGGTGAGATTGAGCTGCGAGTCTTTTCCTGTAGATGTCGTGAGATCCTGAAAGGCCCAGTTGGAGGCCACAAGAAGCGGCGAACTGGCGGTGTTGTCGCAGTTGCCGAAATGCGGATGATAAGGATCTGTCGAGCCTTGGTCGAAGTTGCAGGCCTTTCCAAGGGAGGCGCCAATCCATGCAAAGTCGGCCTTGGGATTGCCCGCGGAATCGACCTCGTAGGAATACGATGCGGAAGCGACAGCCGTGAACCAGGACTTGTTACCGATGTGACGTCCGCCCAGAATCAGGGTTCCCACGGAAGCATTGGGACGCTTGCTGGAGGTGTAGAAGGCAGGCGCTTTTGCAGCTTTTGCGTTCACGGGGATCACGCCAGTGTTGTCGCTCAGCGCCTGCGAGACCGGCTTGTAGTACCACTTGTCACCCCAGTCCTTGAGGTCGGAATAGATGCCGTTAGCAAAGAAGCTGGTGTTGTCGTTCAGCTTGTAATCGGCGGCTCCGGACATTCCATAGCGATAGCGGTAGTAGCGATAATCGCGAATGGTGTTGCTGTCGTAAAAGGGAGCGGCGAAGGTCGAGTACGGGTCGAGCGCGGGCTGGAAGTTGTCGATGCCGCGGCCGTTGTAGTCGTAGGCGCCATTGAGCAGGATACCGAAGCGCTTGTCTTTGCCGTAGCGATTGCCGACGGTCACACCTTCCGCGCTCGAAGCGCGGCCATTGAGAATGTTGGTATATCCTCCGTCCATAAAAGCATCGAGGGTGGGGCGCTCGCTGGCAGTCTTGGTGCGGAGATTCACGGAACCGCCAATTCCGTCGGCGTCCATGTTGGCGGACAGGGTCTTGTTGAGTTCAACCGCGTCGACCATCGACGAGGGCAGCACATCCAGGCGGACCTGACGGACCGTCGGCTCGGGAGCGGGTATGGTAATGCCATCCACCGTGACGTTGGTCAAGCGCGGCTCGGTTCCCCGAACCTGGATGTAAACACCTTCACCTTCAATGCGATAAAGCGTTACCGAAGGAAGGCGTCCGATGGCGTCGGCGGCATTGGCATTGGGCAGGCTGATGATTACCTCGGCGGGCAGAACCTGCACCAGGTTGTCTGCCATACGAGTCTGATTGATGGCGTCGGCTTCGCCGTGAACGCGCTCGGCAGTAACCAGAATCTCTTCGCTGGCCGAGGCCACTCCGAGTTTCACATCCATGTTTTTGGTCTGCCCCGCAGCCACCTCGACCCTGGTCTCTGTCGGCTTGAATCCGACGTAGGAAACCAGCAACGTGTAGCTGCCCGCTGGCACCTCGGGCAGGACGAAGGCGCCTTGGGCATCGGTTACGCCAACCAGTTTCAAAGGTTGCAATTCCAGACGGGCGCCTTTGAGAACGGCGCCCGAATTGTCGACGACGGTGCCCGAAAGGACGCCTCTGGTCGCTTGCGCCAAAACGCATGAGGGGATGAAAACAAGCGCAAACAGCAAGAGCAGCACGCTGGGGCGTACGCTCGAAAACCTTTTGCAAACAAACATATGGCCTCTCCTGAACTGGGTTTCCGCGCCCTCGCGGAGATCCTCGAACAAGGCGGATTATGGCAGCCGAGTCTAAGCCCAATCTGAGGAATGGGCATAGTTCGGCCCTTTTCACCGAAGATTCATATGACCCCGGTACGATCACCCCATGCGGGTTTTGGTGGTTGAGGATAAGCGCAGTCTAGCCCGGCATCTGGGCCGCGCACTCGAGGGAGAGGGCTATTCCGTCACCTTCGCCTACGATGGCGAAGAGGCCTTGCGCTTAGGCAAGACCGACGCCTACGATGTCATGCTGCTGGATGTGATGCTGCCGCGCATGGACGGCTTCTGCGTCATTCGCAAGATGCGTGATGTGCGCATTCGCACTCAGGCGATCATCGTCTCCGCCCGCGACTCCATGAGCGATATCGTCTTCGGCCTGGATGCCGGCGCCGACGATTATTTGACCAAGCCCTTTGCCCTGGATGTGCTTCTGGCCAAAGTGCGCGCCGCCGCGCGCCGTGTTCCTACACCCGAAGCAAAGGTTCTGCAGTTTGAAGATCTGATTCTTCGCCCCCATCAGTACGAGTTGCAAAGGGGAACGCGGGTGGCCTCGTTGACCCGAACAGAGTGCGCCCTGCTGGCACTGCTCATGCGCCGCGCCCGCACCGTGGTGCCCCACGCAGTGCTCCTCGACGAGGGATGGAGTGGCGAATCCGATGTCAGCTTTGACAGCCTCTATGTCTTTATCCGCGCCTTGCGCGCCAAGATCACGCAAACGGGCGAAGCGGAGCTGTTGCAGACCATTCGCGGCGTCGGCTATTCGCTGCGGAGCGATTCATGCGCTTGAATCGTGCCTCCATCTCGCTACGCCTCACCCTCTGGTTCTTTTGCATCTTCCTTTTGGGCTGGGTCTCGTTCGGCGCCGCCATGTGGTTTCACCTCAAGCTGACACTCGCCGACGAGCGCTATTTGACCCTGAGCCGGCGCATCGACCGCTTGCAGGATCTCTTGCACAAGACCCAGAACGAAGACCCCGCCGAGCGCTTTCAGGAGTTCAAGGATTTCTCTCATGCCACTGGCAATGGACTGGCGGAGATCTTTCGCGCCAACGGCTCGCGCGCCTTTCCCTCGCCATCGGAAGCGGCGCGGTCTTTTGCATGGCCGGCAGTTTCGACCGGCGACGCGCAGCAATTCTTGCAAGTCAAGTCGGCGGGTCAACCCTATTGGGTGATGGCGCGCTCCTTCCCGCTGGGGACGGAGACGCTCTATCTCTTTGCTGCCGCACCGGCGAGCGGGAATCAGCTCATCCTCGACCGTTTCTGGGAAGGGCTGATCGTCTTCGCTCCTATCCTGTTGCTGATCTCTTCGGCGGGAGGATATTGGCTCAGCCGCAGAGCATTGAAACCGGTGGACCGCATCACCGCCACGGCGCGTTCCATCAGCATTCGCAATCTCTCCGAGCGACTTCCGGTGACTAACAGCGGAGACGAACTGGAGCGCCTGACGGAGACCTGCAACGCCATGCTGGCGCGTTTGGAAGCGGCGGTCAACCGCATCAAGCAGTTTACCGGCGACGCTTCTCACGAATTGCGCGGCCCGCTCTCCTTCGTGCGCACCGTTGCCGAGGTGGCTTTGCGCTATCCTGGTATAGATGCCGAAAGCCGCCAGGCGTTTCAAGACATTGTCGAAGAGGCCGCCAAAGCCGGCATTCTGCTGGAAGATATGCTCACCCTGGCCCGCGCCGATGCCGAATGCAGCGGGACCGTTCTGGAGCCGTTGAATCTGGTTGCGGCAATTCAGGAGGCTTGGGATTTGGCGCGACCTATCGCCGCCGAACGGAACCTCACTCTGACTCTATCGCTGGGCGGTGCGCGCACCGTAAAAGTCTTGGGCGATTTCTCCTCCTTGCGCAGGCTCATCTGGATACTGCTGGACAACGCCCTCAAGTACACACACGCTCATGGCAAGATCGATGTTTCCCTGACGGCATCGGCCCAGCACACCACGGTGCTGGTGCGGGATACCGGCTCCGGTATTCCCGCTTCCGATATTCCGCGCATCTTCGACCGCTTCTACCGCGCCGACCCCTCGCGCAGCCAGATCGAAGGCAGCGGGCTGGGTCTGGCCATCGCCAAATGGATTGCCGATCTGCACCACGCCGAGATTTCGGTCTCCAGCGAGTTGGACAAAGGAACCACGGTGCAGTTGCTGCTTCCCCTCTGCGCCCTTCCGCCCCCCGCCCTGTGAGCCGAGATCTTTTGGCTCGACGCCAGGGAGTCTGAACTCCTACCCAACCGGTTCGAACCGGTCCATACAACGTCGCTCCCCGTCAGTATCCGACGGCCTATTTTCTCTCCGCACAGCCGGGTAGTTATCATGGCGCCCGTGGGCATATACTCCCCAATGCCGGGGTGATGGACCAGACCATGCGGGGCAGAAGTTACACATTGGGAATGAGTGCCGACGCCGCGCCCCGCGCGGTTCTACTATGGGTGGGCTGTGCTGCGACGGTGGGCCAGGTTGTACTACTGCGCGAAATAATGGCGCTATTCAACGGCAACGAGCTATGCATCGGTGCGGTGCTTGCCCTTTGGATGGCGTGGACGGCGCTAGGCAGTGGTGTTGCGGGAGGATACGCGCAGCGCATTCTTCATCTGTGCCCTTCCATCGCAGCGCTAGAGTGTATCGCAGGTCTCAGCCTGCCCCTGGCGGTCTACTCCCTGCGCATGGCCCGAGCCGCAGTTCAGACCGTTCCTGGCGAACTGCTGGGCCCCGCCGTCATCACTCTGATTGCGCTCTTCTGCCTGGGGCCCCTCTGTCTGGCCAACGGATCGCTCTTCGCGCTGGCGCAGCGCTGGAATATGGAGAGAAACAAAAATGGAGCCAACCCATACACAGCCTATCTTTGGGAGACCGCAGGCAGTTGCGTGGGCGCACTTCTGATCTCTTTCCTATTGATTTTTCTGCTGGGATCCATGCAAATTGCATGGATCGCGGCAGAGACCAATCTGCTGTTGGCATTCCTGCTGCTGGCGCGTCCTCGCCGCGTGGTTTCGATCTTCTTGTTATGCTCCGCGGCCGTCCTCGCTGCAATTGTATCTTTCGGAGTTGCATCGACACTCGACTTTGGCACCGAGCAGACGCTCTGGAAGGGCTTCGATTTACTAGAGGTAAAGGACTCCGTCCATGCTCGACTCACAGCGGTTGGCACCGGACCTTTGCGCAGCATCTATGTCAACGAATCCATTCTGGCCAATCTGCCCGATCCCGCCGCCGCGGAAGAGAGCATCCATTTCGCGCTACTGGAGCACCCGGCGCCGCATTCGGTGCTGCTGATTGGAGCAACCCTCAACGGCGGCATCGCCGAGGCCTTCAAACATCCTTCGGTACAGCGCATCGACGCCGTGGAGTTGGATCCCGAACTGCTGCACTTGGGAGAACTGCTGCTACCGGAGGAACTGGCGCAGGCTTACCGCGATCCGCGAGTACATCTCCATGCCGCCGACGGACGGATCTTCCTGAAGGAAAGTCGACGCCGTTACGACGCCATCCTGGTCAATCTCCCCGATCCCGACAACGCGCAATGGAACCGCTTCTATACCGTGGAATTCTTCCGTCTGGCGAGCTCTCGCCTGGCCGCCGGAGGCATGCTGACCGTCTCCGTACACATCTCCGAAGAGAGCATCGGACCGGAACTGGCCGAGTACCTGCGCTGCATCTACGCCACGCTGGGCGAGGTCTTTCCGGATGTTGCGATCGTGCCTGGAGAAGCGACCCACTTCATTGCTTCAACCCATGTGAATGCAGTGCAGGAAGCCCCCGACTTCCTCATCGCGCGCATGAAAGAGCGGCATATACAAACCCAGTATCTCAGCCCATACGTACTTTCTTACCGGCTTTCACCGGACCGTCTGGCACAGGTTCATGCGGCCCTGCAATCAACCGAGCCCCCTCGCATCAATCGGGATTTTTCTCCGGCCGGGTACTACTTCGCCACCGAGTTGTGGACCACGCAGTTCAATCGCGGCTATGCCCGGAGGATGGAGCGCGCTGCGCTTCTGAATTTCGCCCATATTCTGGCTGGCTCTCTATTCGCTTCTCTGGCGCTGGTCGTTGCCTCTCTGGCCTTGGCCGCCTTTTTCCGTGTGCACCCATTGAAGAGCTGGCGCAGGCGTATTGCGTCTTCCGCCTCGGTGCTGGCCGCGGGCTTTACGCTGATGACCCTGCAAATGCTCCTGCTGCTCTGCTTCCAGTCGATCTGCGGCTATCTATATCGCGATCTGGCGCTGATGATAAGCATGTTCATGGGCGGTATCGCAGCAGGCACTTGGGCCGGGCGGGCGAGGGCGACGGGGCGAATAGAAGCGAATACTGGCAGCGCCGCCGCGGTCAATCAACTGCTTCTCGCATTGACTGCGCCGATGCTCCTGTTGGCTGCGCATGGGCTGGCATCCGCGGAAGGAAACCATGCGCTAATGATGATGCGATTTCTGTTTCCCTGCCTGGCACTGCTCTGCGGGATTCCCGGCGGATTGCAGTTTGCGCTGGCCACGCGCACCGAACAGACGAATCATCCCGCGCAGAGAAACGCCGCACTGCTCTACGCGATGGATCTGACGGGAGGTTGCTTGGCGGCACTAATGCTGGCCGGATTCATCGTTCCTCTCTTCGGCTTCTGGAACGCGGCCTGGCTGGCGGCGGCGATGAATCTGGCTCCCATTCTTCTCTTTCTTCTTCTTTGAAGGATCTCAATCAAGTGCGTTTCCGGATGCCTGTGTATACGGGGCCAAAGCCCCAGATTTCTCGGCCTATTTCGGTACGTAAAAAACGTGCCCCGTGACCAAGCACTCCTTCAATCACGCGCTGGAATACACCGCGGACTTCATCGACGATTATTTCTTCTGCTCGTCGAAGACCACGGCGGTAAACTCGAAGATATCGGTATTCTCGTCTTTCCAGCAGTTGCTGTTCATGCCCGCCTTGCGGCAAGTTTGTTCCAAAAAGGTGTTGCGGTCCCAGTGTTCCTCGACGGGAACCTGCGGCAGAAGAATGCCCTCGTAGCCGGTATTCTTCATCAGAAGTCCGTGCTGGCCAACCACGATCTCGCGCGGGTCCAGAACGCGGCGCAGCGGCGAGAGCACGGATATTTCATAGTGCAGTTTGGGCAATTCCTCTTTGGAGACAGGAGGGAAGCGCGGGTCACGCAGAGCGGCGTAACTGGCGGTGTCGCGCACGGTCAGGTAAAGGGGCTCGATGGCAGAGGTGTAGCCGATGCAGCCGCGCAGTTCGCCATCGATCTTGAGAGTGACAAAGGCTCCGCGCTCCTGGCCGAGCGCTTCACTGTCGCTGGCAGCAGGTTGATAGGCGCTCCTCTCGCGCACTGCGTGTTCGACGGAGAGGCGGGCCAGATTGAGAAGTTCGCGCTTGTCCTGGTCGCTGACCGTGAAGGGCCGATCCGTGAAACGCCGCTCCGCGGCCTGCGTCTTCACCAAAGCCCAGGCGCTATAGCCCACTACCCGCGACTTGTCGCCGGTCACATCGCCGGAGTTGGCGTACTTGAGGAGTCGGGCTTGATTGGCACCCATGCGCTCGACGGCGATCATGGCGGCCATGATCGGCGCTCCCCCGCAGGCCTCCCAGACGCGGGACTCGAAGTTGCGCGACATGCTGTAATAGTCCCAGGACTGGATGGCGTTGAGGGTCTTGCGGTCGATCTTTACCGCCTCGTCGTAGGGGTGGTAGTGGGAGAGATCGCTGCTGGCCACAATCAGCGTATCGCCGCCCTTGATTAACTTGGCCAGAGCCACGCCCAGCGCGCGACTGCTTTGGTAGCTCTGATCGCCCATGACGATGGGCACCAGGGTGAATGTGCCCAGAGTGTGCTGTAACCAGAGAAGTTGATCTTCCAGGGCGTGCTCGGCGCCCTGCGCGGTACGCGTATGGCCGCGGCTGGAGAGATGGATGGAGGCATCGGCCCGGACCAACTGCTGCGCGAAGACCTTGTCCACCGGCACATCGCCCAGCGGCGTGCGATAGGCGTCGCCATCGTACACCGAGGTAAAGTCAAAGGCCTCGTAGTGCGAGGGCGCGATGACCACCACGCGGGAGTAACTGCGGCCCTTGAGAGTGGAATAGGCATAGGCGGCAACCGGGCCGGAGTATTCGTAGCCGGCATGGGGAGCAATGACAGCAAGCAGGGGGCCCTCCAGCGTGATGAGTGGAACCTTACCCAGCATGGAGTCCATCATGGCCTTGAGCGCGGCGGTATCGGCGGGATAAAAGCTGCCAGCCACGCCTGCCGGGCGCACTTTCTCCTGCCCCGCGCAACGCACATTTTTTTGCAGTGCGAATGCCGCCAAGAGAAGGAAAAACATCAGGAACGAGAGCTGCATCCAGCGCCGTCTATTGAGCATCAGCGGCCTCCTTTTCCTTCCCCTCAGGACCATACGCCGGGAATAACCTGCTTGCAATAGGGACAGGCGCCCCGGTGCAGGTAGTTATGGCGCACTTCCATACCAAAGCGCTCGACCAGGGCGCGCTTGCATTGCGGGCAATAGGTGTTCTCCGCCGGGTGCCCGGGGACGTTGCCTATGTAGACGTAATGCAGGCCCTCGCCGAGAGCGACCTCGCGGGCGCGCTCCAGCGTGGAAACCGGCGTGATGGGCAGATTCTTCAAAAGGTACTCTGGATGAAACCGGGTGAAGTGCAGAGGCACGTCGGAACCCAGGCTAGCGTTGATCCACTGCGCCAGAGCGCGCAGTTCGGCGCTGCCGTCGTTGAGAGTGGGGATGACTAGATAGACAATCTCCGTCCACTTGTTCATCTTGCGCAGGGTGACCAGGGAATCCAGCACGGGTTTGAGTTCGCCGCTGACGACGTTGCGGTAGAAAGCGTCGGAAAAGGACTTCAAGTCGATCTTGACGGCATCCATCTTGCAGTAGGCCTGGCGCAGGGCATCCTCCTGTATGTAGCCGTTGGAGACCACCACGCTGCGAATGCCCTGGCGATGGGCGGCGTCGGCCACATCCATGAGGAATTCGCTGAAGACCACCGGCTCGCTATAGGTGTAGGCGATGGTGGGGCAACTGGCCTGCGCGGCCAGGGCGGCGACGCGCTGGGGCGGCGCGTAATCGGCGGGAACCTGCTCGGGTCGGGACTGGGAAATATCCCAATTCTGGCAAAACTTGCAGTTGACGTTGCAGCCCGCCGTGGCGATGGAGAAGGCTTGCGTGCCGGGCAGGTAGTGGAAGAGTGGCTTCTTCTCGATGGGGTCCACGTGGGCGGCGCAGACGCGGGAGTGGACTAGGGTGTAGTAGACGCCTCCGCGGTTCTCACGCACACCGCAGTAGCCGCGTTCGCGGTCGCCTACGGTGCAGCCGCGCGGGCAGAGCTGGCACTGGATCTTGCGGTTGGCCAGTTTCTTGTAGAAGCGGGCTTCGACGGTGAAGCGGGTGTCGTTCTGGCTTTCCTGGGAGGCGGCAGGCTGCACGGCAACCAGCGAGGAAACCAGGCCGGATGCGCCGCAAACTAGCCCGGCCGATACGGCACTGAGAAGAAACGAACGCCGGTCGAGCCTATTCATGGAATCGGCTTGGAGAGCTTCGCGGGCTGCCTGGGCGCCAGCGGATTCTGTTGTTTCGATCTGCATGAAACGCCTCCGTGATAGATCGTTCCTAGCTATGTACCGAAGTGTGAACCAGATCGATGGAGCGCAGATCGTGGCCGCCCAGACGGTGATCGGCGTCGGCGGCGGTGGCCAGGTAGCGGGGTGGACGCTGTTCCGCTTGCAACGTCTTCAATCCCTTTTCGGCGCGCTTGCGTTCGATCGCTTGCCAGCCGACAGTGTCGAGGGCCACGGGATCTTGGGAGACGATGAGGGCGTTGGGCCGCCAGGTGAACTCCGGTTTGAAGGCCGGGCCGCCTTCGAAGCAGGCGGTGAGTGCGTCGCAGATGTGCAAGCGCAGGCGCGACCGGATTGCTGGAAGCATGTTGAGGTCGGCGATGTAAGGATCGCAGCCATTGGGATGGCACTTGTTGGGATTGTGAATGACGCCGTACATGTTCTTGAGGGCCAGTGAGACGCCGGCGCCGTCGTGGTCCTTGAGAACGGGCAGGTTGATGAGCACATCGCAGCGCTCGGTGAGGACATGGGAGAGGCGACTGCCCACGCTGCCATAGCTAAAGAGATCCTCGGTAAAACCCACGCGGTCGGTGCCGTAGCACTGCACGCCGCCCCCAGTGGCGATGCGGAAGCCGGCGCGCGCCAGTTCCTGGGTCTCGCGGTCGAAGACGACGATCTGCTGGGGGGCAATGCCGACAGCTTGCAAACGTGTGCAAACGGCTTCTACCAGGGCCGGATGGGTGCAGAGACCCCGACCGCCCAGGGCGTTGACCTTGAGAGCGACACGCTGGCCGGGACGGACGATGCGAGTCCAGGGTTGTATGGGATCGGCGCTGGGCAAGAGATGCTGCATGGCTTGGTCCAGCAGGAAGAGCAGGCGCTGCGCATCGATGGGACCGCCGGGATCAGCGCCGCGCAGGAACGGATCTTCGGCATAGACGACCCGGGAATGGGCTGCCGCTTCGGCTTCCACTCCTGCGACGCCGGAAGCCAAACCCGCGGCGACAACGCTGCGCAGGAAGGTGCGCCGGCTGGTGGGCGCTGAACACATCGGAGAACCTCGTCTCTGAAGCAGGCGAACAAAGCTGATATACCGCTTGCCAAGACGCAGCACAGTGATGGGCGGCACAAGAAGCCGATTTAAAACTCCGATTTTCTGTAGGATTCACGCCCTGTTCCGGATTTTCCCACTGCGTTTTCAACCATCCGGCCAGAAAGGAATGCGATTACCCGGGTGCGTTGCAGATCAGAGTCTGGAGAAAATCGAGTCGGTATTCCCAGACAAAGCCGGGAAATTCCTGTGATAATCGGCGCTTTCTCACCCCTGCAGAAGCAGCAGGCGGGCGGGATCGAGTTTCACCCGCCAGGGCTGCGGTTGCTGGCACAGGGCGCGCCAAAGCTCCTTGGCCAGATCCGCCTGCAGATGCGGCGCCTCGCCCTGCTGCGCCGGACGGTGCAGGCGCAGATAGAGCGTCATCTCGTGCGGAGCTTCGCTGCTGGCCATGAGCCAGCAGAGATAAGTGTTCTCCGCATCCATCGGGGGTTGAAAAGCCACCTGATGGGAACGCATACCCACATGGGTCAGCGCCGAAGGAACGCAATGAGCGGTGTGCAACTCGCAGCCCCAGGCATCGACGGCGATGCGGTTTGCGGCGACGCGCCGGGCGGGAACGATGTTTTTGCATCCCGTCAGCCGAGCCGCCACCACCGTCTCCGGGCTTTCGAACAGCCGCTGCCTGGGGCCGCTGGCAACCATCCTGCCCGCGTCCACCACCAGCAGATCGCTGCAAAATCGAAAGGCTTCTTCCATGTCGTGAGTAACAAAGACAACCGCGCCTCTGAACTCTGCCAGTGTCTCGCGCAACTGCTCCTCCATCTGCCGGCGCAGATGCGGATCGAGCGCAGCGAAGGGTTCGTCGAAGAGCAGAGCATCGGGCTCAATGGCCATGGAGCGCGCAATGGCCACTCGCTGCCGTTGTCCGCCCGAGATGTGGGGGGGATACTGCTCCGCCAATTCGGCGATATGCATCCGCTCAAGCTGCCGTTGCACCCGCGCCTGGCGCTCCCGCGGCGGCAGCGAGCGCAGGCCGAAGCCAACATTCTCCGCCACCGTCATGTGCGGAAAGAGTGCGTAGTCCTGAAAGACCACGCCGATCTTGCGCCGCGCTGCCGGGATGTTCAGCACCGAGGCACTGTCGAAAAGCACGCGCCCATCGAGCACGATGCGCCCGCGGTCCGGCGTGACGATGCCGGCAATCATGCGCAGGGTCATCGATTTGCCAGCGCCGGAAGCGCCCAGCAAGCCCACAGCGCCCTTGCCCGCGGAAAACCGCACCTGCAAGGAAAAGGCTTCGAGCCGTTTTTCGACGTCGATTTCCAGTCGAACTGCCTGGCGATCCTCTTTCGCCATCGCCGGCGGCGCCAGCGGCAAAGCGAGCGCTGTCGGCAGCGATCTTGCTGCGGGTTTACGTGCCCTGCCACGCACGTCAATCTGTAGATGCAGCAACCGGACGATGGCCAGCGACAAGAGCACAATCAGTCCCACCCACAAACCAGCCGCACGCATATCGCCGCTGGCAGCAGAGGAGAAAATGGCCAGCGGCATAGTCTGGGTACGTCCAGGAATGTTGCCGGCCACCATCACTGTGGCGCCGAACTCACCCAGCGCGCGGGCAAAAGCCAGCACCGTTCCTGCCAGCACGCCGGGCGCGGCCATGGGCAAGAGCACGCGGCGGAAGACCGCGCTCTCCGCGGCGCCCAGCGTGCGCGCCGCATCCAGCAGATTGGGGTTGACCTGCTCGAAGGCGCCCAGCGTGGTGCGATACATCAGCGGGAAGGCAACCACGGTTGCGGCAATCACGGTTGCTGGCCAGGAAAAGACGATGGTGATGCCCAACTGCTCCAGCGCATGACCGATGAGGCTGCGCCGCCCCAGCAACTCTAGCAGAAAATAGCCCACCACCGTGGGGGGAAACACCAGTGGAAGCGTCAGCAGCCCGTCGATCCACGCGCGCAGACTGCCGCGCAAACCCAGCACCGCCCAGGCCGCTAGCAAACCCAACCAGAAGGTGGCGACTGTAGCCGTGCAGGTGGTGGCCAGCGAGATCCACAGCGGTGACGCATCGAAAGGCAAGATCATGGTGCGGCCATTGTAAATCCATGCTTCTCAAAGATGGCCTGGGCCGCGGGAGTGGCCAGGAATTCCACGAATCTGCGCGCCCCAGCCTCGTCTGGACGGCCCTTCACAACGGCGACAGGATAGACGATGGCATCGTGCGTAGACTCCGGCGCAGCCACTACCACCCGAACTTTACTGGAAGTCAGCGCATCGGTGGCATATACCAGCCCGGCATCGGCATTGCCGCTCTCCACATACTCCAAAACCTGGCGCACATCTTTAGCCAGCACCAGCTTGGCATTCACTTGCTCCAACAGACGCAGAGATGCGAGCGTCTGCCGTCCATATTGCCCCGCCGGTACGCTGCCCGGGTCTCCCAGCGCAATCGAGCGAATGGCTGGATCGAGGAGTCCTTGAAAGCTTTGTAGATGCGAGTCGCGCGGCGCAATCAAGACCAGCGAGCCACGCAACAAGGTGCGCCGGGTGCCCGTAGCTATCATTCCCCTGGCCTGTAAGGCGTCCATCGGCTTGGCCGCCGCCGAGAGAAAGACATCCGCCGGAGCGCCCTGCTCGATCTGCATCTCTAGGGTTCCAGAGGGACCGAAATTCTCGCGGAAATCGACCTCAGGATGAACCTGCCTGTAACTCGATTCAGCTTCCGCCATCGCTTCCTTGAGACTGGCGGCCACTGAGAGCGTCAGCGTGGTACGGGCCGAAGCATGGCATCCAGCCAGCATGGCCAAACCGCTTGCAAGCAACAACGCGCAACTTCGCCGCATCCGAATCAGCCTTCTTCTCGCTTCCCTGCTCATCTTTTGATCCTCTCGCAATCCACAGCGGTGCAGAGAATTTCTTCCAATGATGTAGAGTGCGGGCCCCACCCTCGGAGCGTATTTGTTTTTGCGGCTAGGGTGGGCGGAGGATACGGAACCAGGAGAAATGCAGTATATAGCGCGGTGCGCGAGGAATCATATCGAATACCGTTGCCGATAGAAAGAGCCAACCCGCCGAACCAGATGAAAAGCACCTCCTCGCCATTCACCTACCAAATAAAAAGAAGAACGCCGCACGGGTGGGATTCCTCATGCGGCGCTGTGGCATTTGTCTCGTTTATCCCAGCGTTGCCGTGTGCAAATGTTGCAAGGCGAAGACTGTCGTCTGCCGCAATTGCATGGCGGCAATGCCCTCGACAGCGGCCTGCGCCGCGGCGATGGTGGTGATGGTGGAAATGCGCGCCAACACCGCGGCGCGGCGAATGGCCTTCTCGTCGAAGAAGGTGTCTTGCCCGCGCGGGGTGTTGACGATCAGTTGAATGCGGTCGCCCTTGATGAGATCCACCACGTTGGGCCGCGCCTCCTTCACCTTGAAGACCCGCTCTACCGTCAGACCTGCTTTCTCCAGCACGTCGGCGGTGCCTTCGGTTGCGACCAGCTTGAAGCCCAGATGCACAAAGCGGCGCGCCAACTCCGCGATGTGTGGCTTATCGGGATCGTTGACGCTGAAGAAGACCGTGCCGCCGGTCGGCAGCACCTGCCCGGCCGAGAGTTGCGCCTTGGCAAAGGCCTCGCCGAAGGTAGCGGCCACGCCCATCACTTCGCCCGTCGAACGCATCTCCGGACCCAGCACCGTATCCACGCCGGCAAACTTGTTCCAGGGAAAGACCGGCGATTTCACGTAATAATGTGTGCCGACTTCCAGATCCCTGCCGCCGGCCAACTGCTCCGGCAGCAATTCGCGCAGCGTGCGGCCCGTCATCAACCGCGATGCCACCTTGGCTAGGGGAATGCCCGTGGCCTTCGAGACATACGGCACCGTGCGCGAGGCGCGGGGATTGACTTCGATGACGTACACATGGTCGCGGCCTTCGGAATCGCGCTGAATGGCGAACTGCAAGTTGACCAGGCCCACCACCTTGAGCGCCAAAGCCAGTTTGCGGGTGTAGATGCGCAGCACCTCCATCGTCTCTTCGCGAATGCCCACCGCGGGCAGAACGCAGGAGGAATCGCCGCTGTGAATGCCGGCCTCTTCGATGTGCTGCATGATGCCGGCGATGATGACGTCCTCGGAATCGCAGAGCGCGTCCACATCGACCTCGACGGCGTTCTCCAAAAAGTGATCGACCAGCACCGGACGTTCCTGCGAGTATTCCACCGCCGCGTGCATGTAGCGGGTGACCGCCTCGGCGTCGTAGCAGATCACCATGGCGCGCCCGCCCAGCACATAGCTGGGACGCACCAGCACCGGGTAGCCGATCCGCTCGCCGATGGCCAAAGCCTGATCGACGCTAGTGGCTGTGCCCCCGGCGGGCTGGGGAATGTGCAGATCTTCCAGCAGCTTGCCAAAGCGCTTGCGGTCTTCCGCCAAGTCAATGGATTCCGGCGAAGTGCCGACGATGGGCACGCCCGCCGCCAGCAAGCGCTTGGCCAGGTTCAGCGGCGTCTGCCCGCCGAACTGAACGATCATGCCGATTTGTGCGCCCGACTGCGCTTCGTGGTTGTAGACGGCCAACACGTCTTCCAGAGTAAGGGGTTCGAAGTAGAGCCGGTCGCTGGTGTCGTAATCCGTCGATACCGTCTCTGGATTGCAGTTGACCATGATGGTCTCGAAGCCGTCTTCCTTGAGCGCGAAGGCCGCATGGCAGCAGCAGTAATCGAACTCGATACCCTGCCCGATGCGATTGGGCCCGCTGCCCAGAATGATGATCTTGGCCTTGTCGGTGGGTGGCGCCTCGTCCTCTTCGTCATAGGTCGAATACAGGTAGGGGGTCATGGACTCGAACTCGGCGGCACAGGTGTCCACCAGCTTGAAGACCGGCTTGATGCCCATCCCTTCGCGCAGCTCGCGCACCTGCTGAGTGCCTTCGTGGCCTTCCAGCTTCCATTCGGTGGCGATGCGCTCGTCGCTTAGGCCGAAGCGTTTCAGGCGCAGCAAATGCTCTCTGGAGATGGCCTCTGGTGTGGTCTCGGCGATCGCCATCTGGGCCTGCACGACCTCCTGCAACTGATGCAGGAACCAGGGGTCCATGCCGGTCAGACGCGCCACTTCGCGCACGCTCATGCCGCGCTCGAAGGCGAAGCGCAGGTAGTTCAAACGCTCCGGCCTAGGAGTGGCCAGCATCTGCGTCAGGCGGCGCGGTTCGAGCACCTCGGCGCCGGTCTTCTTACCCGTTTCAAGAGCGCGCCAAGCCTTCATTAGCGCTTCCTTGAAGGTGCGACCCATGGTCATCACTTCGCCCACCGACTTCATCTGCGGGCCTAAAACATCGTCCGATCCGGGGAACTTCTCGAACTGCCACTTGGGCACCTTGACCACAACATAGTCAATTGTCGGCTCGAAACAGGCCGGCGTCTTGCGTGTGATGTCGTTGGGGATTTCGTCGAGGGTATAACCGACGGCGAGTTTCGCGGCGATCTTGGCGATGGGGAATCCGGTCGCCTTGGAGGCCAGAGCGGACGAGCGCGAGACGCGTGGATTCATCTCGATCACCGTCATGCGCCCGTCGACGGGATTGACGGCGAACTGCACATTCGAGCCGCCGGTCTCCACGCCGATCTCGCGCATCACGGCAATGGCCGCGTCGCGCATCTTCTGGTACTCGCGATCGGTGAGCGTCTGCGCCGGGGCCACGGTAATCGAGTCGCCGGTGTGCACGCCCATGGGGTCAAAATTTTCAATGGAGCAGATGATGATGACGTTGTCCGCCAGATCGCGCATCACCTCCAACTCGTATTCCTTCCAGCCCAGTACGCTCTCTTCGACCAGGCACTCGTGCACCGGCGAGAGATCCAACCCGCGAGCCAGAATCTCCATCAGCTCTTCGCGGTTATAGGCAATGCCGCCGCCCGATCCGCCCAGCGTGAAGCTGGGGCGAATCAGCACCGGGAAGCCGAGCTTCGAGGCAAAGTCCAGCCCGTCGCGCAGATTGTTGATCAGCGCCGACTTGGAGACTTCCAGCCCGATGCGCAGCATGGCGTCTTTGAAAAGCAGGCGGTCTTCGGCCTTCTTGATGGCTGCCAGCTTGGCGCCGATCAGCTCGACGTTGTAGCGGTCGAGAATGCCCGCGTCGGCCAGATCGACGGCCAGATTCAAAGCCGTCTGCCCGCCCACCGTGGGCAGCAAAGCGAACTTGCCGGCGGGCTTCCCCGCCGCGCTCTGCGCGCTGAGCATCGCCGCCTCGATGCGGACAATTTCCTCGACGTACTCGCGGGTGAGCGGCTCGATGTAGGTGCGATCGGCCAGGTCGGGATCGGTCATGATGGTGGCCGGGTTGGAATTGACCAACACCACCTCGTAGCCCTCCTGCTTAAGCGCCTTGCAGGCCTGGGTGCCGGAGTAATCGAACTCGGCCGACTGACCGATCACAATCGGCCCCGAGCCGATCACCAAAATCTTCTGAATGTCATTTCTGCGTGGCATGGTTTTGTTCTGTGTCCTTGCTTAAGCTGTGCGGTTCGGGGGTTGAAGACTACGGGCTTCAGGTTGAAGGGTACGGGCTTTAGCCCGTACATCATCAGCCTCAAAGCCAGCGGGCTTTAGCCCCTGAGGGAATGCAATGCTGGGAAAGCCCATGAACTGATAAAGAACAGCATCCTCAACCAATCTGGCTTCAACTGGGTTCTGGCGAATGTACACCAGATGCCTTGTCCAATCTTCTTCATCGCGGATGCGATGATCGGTAAATCCCGGCTGCCAAATTTCTCCATTCCATTCCAATTCCCGCTTGGCGCGAAAGGAGAAGCCTCCCTTGATAAGTTGAACCGATTTCTCCACCGACTCGAATGGAGAAATCAGGAAGTGCAAATGATCCGGCATGACGACATAGGCATGGAGTTTGTATCCCGTGCCGTCATAGTGATGCAAGGTGTCGAGCATCAGCCTTGCCCAACGCTCAACCCTGAAGAAAGACCTGCGCCCTACCGTCTGTGTTGTGACGAAGTAGGCGTATTCAGTGCTCCGAATTGTTTCTCGCCTGGGTCGCATCTCATTCCCTCAGGGGCTAAAGCCCCGGTGTGTTCTCTGGCTTAATGTACGGGCTAAAGCCCGTACCCTTCACCTAAAGCCCGTACCCTTCACCTAAAGCCCGTATCCTTCAACCTGAAGCCCGTACCCTTCATCTTGGCGGCACGGCTAAAGCCGTGCCCTTTCAAAACGACTCTTGCATTCGATTCATTGCAACATCGATGGTGGCAGCTTCAATTCGCTAAGAGGCCCCAGGGGCGGAATCCAAAGAAGGCTCTTCCTGTCCTCTTCATCCAGCTTGGGCTTTGGAATGCGCTGCTCCATTCCGTTCACAAATTGAGCATTGGTTCTCTGCAACGGACCGTCTGCACTGCGCTCCCATCGGCGGGAATAACCCCAGAAATGAACATGTGGCGATTGAGCGCACGGAACATTCCAAACAATAACCTCCGCTTGCATCAACCTGCCCTTGGAAAAGCACTTGAGGTAGCGTACCTCTGAACCTACATCGTCGCTGTTCGCCCAAAACTCCAAAAGGATTTGGTCCCCGCCCACCCAAACCTCCGTAGTCGAATAAAAATCGGTGTCAATGCTCCGGAGTCCCTGAGCGAGACTTCTTACTTCAGTCACGGAACTGCCCGGACCAACGGCGAATCGAGGCTGGGTATTCACGACGTCCACCCTGCACTCACCCGCAAACCGCACCAAGGCAGCTTCCGGCTGATTGGCTTTGAGCCCTGCCAGATACCGGCTGAATGGGTCTGCTTGTGGATTGCCCTGTGCAAAGGAAATAGAACTCCCCAGCCCTGCCAAAAGCGCCAGAGCTGGGAAGAGCTTTCTCATCCCTTCCATTCCTCGATGAGGTTGCGGAAGTCGCGGAAGAGGTAATTCGAGTCGTGCGGGCCAGGAGCGGCCTCGGGGTGGTACTGCACGCTGAACAGCGGAAGGGTGCGATGGCGCAAGCCCTCCAGCGTCTGATCGTTCAGGTCCACGTGGGTCAGCTCGACCTCGCTGGGATTGATCGAGTCGGGATCGACGGCGAAGTTGTGGTTGTGGGCCGTGATCTCGACTTTACCCGTCACCATGTTCTTGACTGGATGGTTGCCGCCGTGATGGCCGAACTTGAGTTTGTAGGTCTTGCCGCCCAAGGCCAGCCCGGTTAGCTGATGGCCCAGGCAGATGCCGAAGATCGGCACCCGTCCCAGCATCTGCCGGATGGCCCGCACCGCATAGTCAACCGGTTCCGGATCGCCGGGGCCGTTGGACAGAAAGACGCCGTCGGGCTTCATGCCCAGCACGTCTTCCGCCCTGGTCTCGGCGGGAACCACGGTGACGCGCATCCCCTCGCGCACCAACATGCGCAGGATGTTGTGTTTGATGCCGAAATCGTAAGCCACCACATGGAGCTCACGCTCTTTTGCGTTTTGGACTCGCCCCAAAGAGAGATAGGGATCCCCGGTCTGGTTCAGCGCCGAGTCCTTGTCGAACGTGTAGATCGACTTGGTGGAGACCACGCGGGTCAGATCGGTTCCGTCCATCTTGCGCAGGCTGCGCGCCTTGGCCACCAGCACGTCGGTATTGGTCTCCAGCGTGGAAATCACCCCGCGCATCGCTCCAAAGGTGCGCAGGTGGCGCACCAAGGCGCGGGTGTCAATTTCCGCCAGCACCGGAACCTTGTAGCGTTCCATATACTCGTCGGTGACCTGTTCGGAGCGCCAGTTGGAGCTGATGGGCGAAAACTCGCGCACGATCAGGCCTTCGATGTAGGGCTTGGCCGACTCGTTATCCGCCTGATTGGTGCCGTAGTTGCCAATCTCGGGATTGGTGAGAACGACGATTTGACCGGTGTAGGAAGGATCGGTGGCGATTTCCTGGTAACCGGTGAGGGAGGTGTTGAAAACGACTTCTCCCTGGCATTCGCCAGGGGCGCCATAGCCGTGGCCACGGAATATGCGCCCGTCTTCGAGCGCTAGGATCGCTTGCATTGCCTCTCCGGGGAGTGGATTCAATCGATTTTAGCAGGTTTTCCGGGGGAAAGCATTTTCCAGCCACGCACCGCCAGGCGGGAATGAACTTGGCGAAGGAAAGAAGTCAATTTAGCCGCGATGCGGTTTCTTGCCGCAGGCCACGCGTGCAATGCCCTGCAGGTCGGGATGGAACTCGATTTCCACCAAACCGCCGGCATCCAGCAGTGTACGAATCGCTGCTTGCTGGCCGTAGCCAATCTCCAACACGACGTACCCGCCCGCAACCAGCGCCGCAAAGGCCTCTGGAATCAGACGGCGATAGGCGGCAAGACCATCGTCGCCGGCAAACAGGGCCAACCCCGGTTCGTGCTCGCGCACCTCGACCGCCAGCGACGCACGATCGGTCAACGGCACATACGGAGGGTTCGACACCACGATCTCGAATTGCTCGCGGGCAACCGCGCCCAGCAGATCGCCCTCCAGAAAGCGGATGCGATCTACCACCTCATTCAATTCGGCGTTTTGGCGGGCAACTTGCAATGCCGCCGGAGAAAGATCGATGGAGGTGATCACTGCTTCAGGGAGATAGCGAGCCAGCGCGATGGGAATCGCCCCGGAGCCCGTGCCCACGTCCACCAGGCGCGGCGCTGGGAAACGCGCGGCCAGGGCCAGCACTTTCTCCACCAAGTGCTCGGTCTCGGGGCGCGGAATCAGCACCGCGGGGCCGACCCGAAACGGCAATCCGTAGAATTCCGCCTCGCCTGCGATGTATTGGATGGGTTCGCCACCAAAGCGCCGCTCCACCAGCCGCGCAAAACACGCGGCGGCTTCGTCTGGCAACCTCTCGTCGCCGTGCGCCATCAGCCAGGCCTTTTGCCGGTCCAGAACCTGTAGTAGCAGGGACTCGGCGTCCAGAGCGGCGCGCTCCGGATGCGGTCCCTGCTTAAGCCGCTCCCGCCCTCGCCGCAGCGCATCGGCAACCCTAGGCACCGCTCACTCCGCCTGGCTGTCGGCCTTCAACTGCTCGGCCTGGTAGTGGGAGATCAGAGCGTCTACGATGAGTTGCAGGCGGCCTTCCATCACCAGATCCAACTGATGCAAGGTGAGCCCGATGCGGTGGTCGGTGAGGCGGTTCTGGGGGAAGTTGTAGGTGCGGATCTTCTCGCTCCGATCGCCGGTGCCCACCTGTGACTTGCGTTCTTTGGCCAGTTCTGCGTTCTGACGGTCCATCTCCTGTTCGTACAGCCGAGAGCGTAGTACGCGCATGCCCTTCTCGCGATTCTTGATCTGCGACTTCTCATCCTGGCAACTGACCACAGTATTCGTGGGCAGGTGGGTGATGCGCACGGCCGAGTAGGTGGTGTTGACCGACTGCCCGCCCGGCCCCGAAGAGCAGAAGGTGTCGATGCGGATGTCCTTGGCCTCGATCTTCACGTCCACTTCCTCGGCCTCGGGCAGCACCGCGACGGTGATGGCGGAGGTGTGCACGCGGCCCTGGGTCTCGGTAGCCGGCACCCGCTGCACACGGTGCACCCCGCTCTCCCACTTCATCTGCGAGTAAACATGATCGCCCTCGATGATGGCGATCACCTCCTTGTAGCCGCCCACCCCGGACTCGGACATGGAAAGCAACTCAATCTTCCACTTGTGCAGCTCGGCAAAGCGGGTGTACATGCGGAAGACCTCGGCAGCAAAAAGCGAGGCCTCGTCGCCGCCGGTGCCGGCGCGGATTTCCAGGATGACGTTCTTCTCGTCGTTGGGATCCTTGGGCAGCAGCAGGACTTTGATCTCCTCTTCGATGGCTGGCTCGCGCGGCGCCAGAGCGGCGATCTCCTCCTCGGCCATCTCCTTCATATCGGGTTCGGCTAGCATCTGCCGGGCCTCGGCCAGGCTGGCGCGCACCTGTTTCAGAGCGCGGTACTTCTCCACCGCCGGCTCCAGGTCGCGCAGGATCTTGGCGGTCTTCTGGCATCTTTCCTGGTCGTTGAGGACCTCGGGCAGCGCAAACTGCGCCTGCAGCTCTTGGTATCGCTGCTCCATCTGTTCAAGACGATCAATCACGGAAACTCCTGGTTCTGCGTGGTCCTGGGACGGCAGAGTTTTTAATGGGGTATGAGTCGAGAAAAGGCAAGAAAGGGCTGTGCGCGGCGGGAACCGCTAGAGGAGAGCCGGGATGGGCTGGTGGAGGGTCACTCGCTTTCTATTTTAACCCGAAATCGCCCCACCATGGGCATTACCGGAAGTGGTTGGCGATTTCAACCCATTCGAAGGCAAACCAAGACACACATGAAAAGAGCCGCCGCATCCTGGCGGATGCGGCGGCTCGATGGTTGGTCTGAAAGCGAACAAGGTTACTTGATAATCACCACGTTCATGCTCCAGGGTGTGAGCGTCAGTGAAAGAGGCAAGGTCTGCGCTCCCATGTCGGTGACGGTGGGCGCGGCCCAAACCGAAGGGTTGGCATCCGTCTGGTCGTAGAGCGCCTTGTTGTAGGTAGTGATGCTCACATCCGAAGAATTCACTTCGGCCGAGAGGTTGACCGTCACCGGTTCGCTGGTGGTTTCGTTCAGGTTAAAGAGCACCAACGCGGTTCCAGTTCCGCCGTTGTGGGTAGCGGCATAGGCGCGCACGTCGGTCGTGTCGCCGGCTACGGTTGGGGTCAGCACATACTCGCCGTTGACTGCGACCTGGCTGAAAAGCTGGAAGGCGCGGGCAGTGGGAGACATGGTGCCGATGGGTCCGTCATTCGGGCAGTTGCTATCGGAAGGACCATCCGAGAAGACGTTATACGCTCCGAAGGTCTGCCACCCATAGACCGAAGAGAAGTCGTACCCGGCAGTGCCATTGCAATTGCCGAAACCTATCCACCAAGTCAGACGCGAAACGCCATCGTTCATCGCTTCGCCCAGCACCTCGCCGGCATACAGTCCCTGCGTAATCGACCAAGATTGTTTGCCGGGGTTGGTATAGACCGAGCCGATCTCTCCCACATAGATCGGAGTATTAGGCTTTCCGGCAGTTGCCAGCTCCGTCCTGATGGCTTTGATATTGGTTGTGAAGAGCTGCGCATCCTGGTAAATCAGAGTGCTGTCGCTCTCATTCGTAGTATTGGTTGCGGTATCGGGGCTCTCCGGGTAGTAATGGTATTCGACGAAATCGTAGTAATTCGCCGCATTTTTCAGAACAATGGCATCCCAACCGGTGGCGCTGCCGTCTGCATCGACATCGACACCGACCAGCGTGTTGGAGCTGGCGGCCTTGATGGCATCATAATATCCGCTACTGCCCGCCACCGCAGCGGCATAGGTGGTGGGATCGTTGGGGATGGTGTGCATATCCGTTTCCCAAGTCCCGTATTCCTCGTTGCCCACCGTCATGTGGCTGACGGTGACAGCACCATTGGGGTTGCTGAGCGCAGCCGCAACCCACGCCGCTGCCTCGGAGGGCTGCCCCGGACCGTTGCAGGCGCCGTTGGTGCCGTAATCGGCCGTCAGCGCCACATCCAGGCCTGCGGGAATGGCAAGGTCGTTGAGGAAATTCGCAAAAGTGGCGTTCGAATTGGGATTCCCGCCGCACAGGGAGGGGGCGGAGGGGGTGGTGCCCAGAGGGCCAGCCCAGTGATAATCGTCCGACCAAGATCCGCCCGGCCAGCGGACGGCTTTGATGCCGGCTGCCTCGAATGCCGTCGTAATCCCGGTGGTGGTTGGATCGGCCCAGGCTGCCATGTTCATGCCCAGAAGCTGGTTGCTGACGGCCACTGTGGTTGGCGTATGGCTCACCGTGACCGTGGTCATGAGAACCACGGCAATCGCCGCCGAACTGCCGGACCCCGAGGTGTAAATCACGGAACTGGCGGTATCCGGCGTGTAGCTTGCCGTAAGCGTATCGTTGCCGACCGCAAGATCCCCGGCGGGAATCACGATGGTGACAGTACCGCCGCTCTGCAGCGCCGTCGACCCGGAGCTATAACTCCCGCTTTTCAGCGTCACCGAGCCGGTCGGCGTGGCGCCCTTGCCGGTGACCGCGACGCCCACCGACAGCGACTGCGCAGTAGTGATCGAAGTTGAGGCCGGGCTCACCGACACGGTGGGCAGCAATAGCGGCGAGACGGTAACCGTACCGGTATTGCTGCCAGCGGTGTAGATGGCTGAGCCCGCGGTGTCCGGCGTGTAGGTCACCGTGAGGGTGTCGGTGCTGGTGGCCAGCGAGCCTGCCGGCACCACGATGTTCGCGTCACCGCTTGTATTTAGGGTCACCGCCGCGGAAGTGTAAGATCCGCTGGCCAGCTTCACCGATCCAGTCGGGACGGGGTTGCTGCCACCGCCACTCACCGCGACGGCAACCGTCAAGCTCTGCGCGACGGTGATGGCGGTAGCGCCAGGAGTCACCGTCACCGTTGGAAGCACCAACGCCGTAACCATGACCGAACTGGTCTTGGTGTTGCTGTTGTAGTAAACGGAACCGGCAGTGTCGGGTGTATAGGTCACCGTTAGCGTGTCCGTACCGGTGGTCAACGAACCGGAGGGGATGATAAAGGTGCCGCCGCCGCTGCTGTTGAGCGTAACCGCTGCCGAGGTAAAGCCTCCTCCGGACAGTACCACGCTGCCGCTGGGAGTGGGATAGCCGCTGCCGCTGTTGACCGTCACCGCAACTGTCAACGATTGTCCTGTCGTGATACTGCTAGCGGAGGGCGTCACGGTCAATGAGGGAGTCGCCAAGGTGGTTACCGCTATAGAACCGGTCCCGGTGGCGCTGTTGTATGTGGAGGAACTCGCCGCATCCGGCGTATAAGTGACCGTCAGGCTGTCGGTACCCACGGGTAACGATCCGGCGGCGATAGAAACAATGGCGCTGCCGCTGCTCAAGGTCACCGCCGTCGAGGTATAGCTGCCACTGCTTAGGGCCACCGAACCGGTGGCCGATCCGCTCACAGCAACCGTCACAGCCAGTGTCTGGGCAACCGTGATGCTCGAAGCCGCCGGCGTCACCGTCACTGTCGGTGTGGTTTTGACCACAGTGACCGTCACCGTGCTCGCACCCGAGGCGCTGTTATAGCTGGATGAACTGCTGGCATCCGGGGTGTAACTCGCCGTCAAAGTGTCGGTTCCTGTCGCCAGGCTGCCGGCAGGAAGGTTGAAGCTGGCGCTGCCGGCGCTCAAAGCCGTCGCCGCGGAGGAATAGCTGCCGCTGCTCAGCGTCACCGAACCGGTGGGCGCACCGCTCACCGTCACCGTAACTGTCAGTGCCTGGGCGGTGGTGATAGTGGCGGCCGAAGGTGTTACGGTCACCGTCGGAGTGGTCTTGGTTTGGCCCTGCGTGCCGCTGCCGCCCCCGCAGGCGCTCAGGGCCAGGCTCAGCGAAGTCGCCAGCAGGAGCACCGCCATTTTTGTAATTCTTTTCATTTCCGTCTCTCCCCTACGCACGAATCTACACCATCCCCAACACCCCTCGGAACTCCAGCGCTTCTCGGCACCAGGTTCTCGGAGAACGCGATGATCCTACTCGTTTGCATGGTAACGGTATCACACCGGAATATCCTTCGTCATCTCAGCTACCAAATCGAGTAGTTTCAGGAACAATCTCGCGTTCTCTCCCATCCTCATCGGCTCACTGCACCCAAACCAGGCAACTCCGAGCTTGGGTTGCCTCTCCGCCGCAAACGCCGAAGCCCCTCCACATCGTTGTGGAGGGGCCTCGGTGCAAATCGGTTTGGTTGAAATTCCTTACTGAACCAGGACGCTCAAAGTGATTGTCTGGTGAACACTTCCGGAAGTAGCTGTGATGGTAACCGTTGAAGTCGTACCAGCGGTTGCACTTGGGGTGCTGGAACCACCGCAACCGGAGACCAAGCCCAATCCAACCAGGCCTACGACCATCAGCAACAGCATTTGCAGTCTCTTCCGCTTGCGCAGACCAAAGAAGCAGAGCGCCACGGCCAGAGCCGATCCCGGTAGATACGTACGGGAGTGGTTGGAACCCGTCGATGACGAGTTACTCGGAGAGATGCTGACCGCGGTGGAGACCGAACCGCTCTGCGGAACGAAGATGGGGTTGGGATTGATGCCACAGGTGTAACCGCTGGGTGCACCGCTGCATGTGAAGTTAACCGTGCCCGCGAAGAAGTTGCCGGAGTTGATGGTCAACTGGGTCACGCCCACCGAACCCTTTTGCAAGACCAGATCTGCCATCGAGAAGCTCAGGCTCATGGTCGGAATCAAGCCCGCCGGATTCACCGTGAACGTCTGCTGTACAGGGGCGGCCATGGCAAAGTAGGCGTTGTCTCCGGGCTGCAGAGCGGTTACGGTGCAAGTACCGGCGGCAACCGCAGTTACGACCGATCCGGAGACCGTGCAAACCGTCGACGGGGTGGCTGTGTAGCTGACCGGCAGTCCCGAGGTTGAGGTCGCCGTCAGGGTAAAGGTGTTTCCCGCAACCAAGGTTCCGGGATTGGTGAAGGAGATGGTCTGCGTTGCCAGTGCGGGCAGGATGGCGATGGTCTCCTGAACCTGAGGCGCGGCCAGATAGTTGGTGGTGCTGACCTGATTGGCGTCAACCACTACGTTACCCACCGAAGCAAAAGTCAGCGTGGTTCCAGAGATGGTGGCGGAAGCCGTGCTGGTCTTATCCACGGTGAAGACAACCGGCTTGCCGGAAGCTCCGCCCGTAGCCACCAGGGTGATCTGGTTGCAGTTCACGTTCACGCCCACATTGGCAGCCGAGCAAACGCTGGCAACGGGGTTGGGCACGTAATGAATAGCCGCCGCGGGAGGCACGAAGGTGATAGCCTGTGTGGCCTGATTCACCACGACGGTCTGCTGCTGCTGCGCCGCCGCGGCGTAGTTCACGGTGCCCGCTTCGTTGGCATCGATCACCAGGGTGCCGGCGCCGGTCACGGTCAGGATATTGGCATTGATTGTTGCCGTGGCCGTGCTGCTGGAATCAACCGTGAAGGTCACCGGGTTCCCCGTGATTCCGGGGGTTGCAGAAAGAGCAAACTGCAATCCGGGGGCGTAGGTGACCGGAGTCAGCGGAGCCAGGAAGGTAAGTGTCTGCGCAGCCTGGTTAACATTCAGGTCCAACTGCGCCTGGGTAGCTGCCATATAGTAGGTACCGGCATTCGCACCGGCAGCCTGGTTGGCATCGATCACGATCGTGCCTGCTTGGGTCACGGTCAGGACGTTGCCGGCCAAAGTGCCGGCCCCAGTGCTGGCAGCATCCACGGAAAACACAACCGGAAGGCCGGAACCGCCGCCCGTAGCAGCCAGCGTGATGGTCAGGCCGGGTGCGTAGGTGCTGGTCGTATTCGTGGGCGCGGTGAAAGTGATGTTCTGCGGAGTAGCCGAACCGTAGCTGGACACCGCAGCCGTACCGATGCCGCCATTGTTGGCATCAGCGATGGTCAGCGTTGCCGTCTGGGCAAGGGTTGCGGTCGCCTGGAAGCTAAGCGTCGCCGGGTACTGCGAGGTTGTAACCGCATTGCTGAAAACCGTCGGAGCAAGCGAGCCGCAAGCATTGGTCGAGGTTCCAGAGAACTCCGGGTTCGACGAAGTGAAGACCAGGTTGGCCGTTGAGCTGCAGGTAGCCGCATTGTCCACTACGGTAGCGGCATTGGTAACCGCGGCGCCGTAGAGCTGACCGGTAGGAATGGTAAGAACATGCGTGGAGCTATTTGTTACGATGGCTTCACCCAGCGAGTCACCGCTGCCGTGATAGACCATCGTCCAGAAGTTGCCGTTACTGTCCAATTCCATGCCCTTGGCGCCCAGAGTGGTGACACCATACTGATTCGCCGCATCGGGACCGCCGGCCTGGGTGTTGGGGACAGCGAAGATGCCTTCGTTCTGAGTTGCGTAATAAACTGTGCCGTCAGCTCCTACAGCCACACCGTCCAACTGGTTGTCATAGCCGCCGGGGGTGGCGTTGGTATAGGTCTGCAGCTTAACCGGCGTGGTCGCGAACTTGCCGGAGCTATAAGGCAATTCATAGAGGCTGGAACTCGATGCTTCCAGGTTGCTGAAGTTCCCCGACGAGGTATAAACGCCGTCGGTAAAGAACAAGTTGCCCCAGGGATCGACCGCAATCTGGTTGACTGCGTTGGCATCCGTGTAGACAACGGTACCGTTACCGGCGGGCTGGCAGGCGGCGTTGCACTCAACAATCTTGCTGCCACCCGAGAAGCTGGGAACCGTGACGCCCCAGAAGTTGCCCGCCGGGTCAAAGTAGATCGCCTTGGTTGCTCCACCCAGGTTCACAAACTGGCAGAGCGCCGTATCGGTACCGGTGCAGGCCGGTGCGGCAGAGGCATCTGTCACAGCGACGTAGGCGCCGTTCACATACGGAACCTTGAGGATGATCGAGTTGTAGTCGTGCGAGATGTAGAGGTTGTTCTTACTGTCAACCGCTATGCCGCCCGGATTGCTGATCGTGGCCCACGAAACAACTGTGCCCTTGCTCGGGTTGTACATCTCGACGTCGCCACCATACTGCGAACCGACGTAGACATTGCCCTGCTGGTTGACGGCAAAGCTACCGCCAGCAGGATTGGCGCCCGCCGTGAATCCACCCGACAATAACTTGGGGAACCACTGGAGCTGGCTGGCAAGGATAGCCTTGGCATCAGAGGCCACGGCGCTATTGATCGTGACCGTCACCTGGGCCGTTGCGGGACCATAGGTATTTCCGTTCGACGCTTTGCCGCCCGCCTGGCTGGCATCGATTTTGATGGTGCCAACACCGGTAGTGGTCAGCACGTTACCGCTAATGGACGCACAGGTCACGCAAGCCGAAAGTGCATCGATGGAGAAGGTGACCGGATTGCCGGAGGCGCCGCCTGTAGCGAAAAGCGTGATCTGCTGACCGGCCAAGAGCGGTGTCTTGGGCGAGAAACCTGTAATGGTTTGCTGCAGGATGTTCGAGGTGGTCGTCGAACCGCTCAGGTAAATGGTCTCACTGCCGGAAGGAGAGCTGAAATTGACAGTGCCCGAACCGGTCTGCGAACTCGTGCCGGAGGCTGTCACCGGAGAGAAGATCGCGGTCAACTGGCAATCCGAACCCCCAGGCCCGCTACCGGTACCGCAGGCGTTGTTTCCTGTTCCCAGGGAAAGCGTAAACAGTCCATTGGCAGGTTGAGTGAGGCTAGCAATCGACCCAGATGCATTTCCGGAATTCGCCAAATCGATATTGACACTCGATGTCTGATTATCCGAGACAAGTCCGAAGTTGACCGAAGCGGCAGTACGCTGAATGGCGTAGACCGCACCACCGCTGATGTCCGCGGTGTAAATATTCCCCTGGGCATCCATGGAGAGCGACTCCGCCGATTGCGGATTTTGCTCGATCAAATATGCGCTGGAGACTGAAAGCGCACCGGAACTGACGGGAACACGAACGATGCCTCCGGTCAGTTTGTCAGCAATCAGCAGGCTACCGGAAGGCTCAACAACCACGCCGATCGGTTCGGCGACAGGCGCAGAGCCGGAGACGGTGATGGTGCTGAAGCCGGAGGCTGGGGTGAAGATGAAGACAGATCCCACGGTGGGATCGGCAACATACAGATTGTTGGAACCGTCTACAGCAAGGCCCACGGGAGCCTTCAGTCCGTTGGCGCTGTTCGCCTGTGTCAGGCCCAGAATACCGTTAACCGGATTGAACGTCACCACACGCAAGTTCTTCGAATCGGAGATATAGAGCACTCCATCCGAGCCAATCGCCAAACCATTCGGGGCGCTCAGTGCCACTCCACCGAACGCCGCAGAACTAGAAACTGCAACCGCTTGGGTTCCCGCCGTAAATCCGCCATTTGCGCCGGAGTAGGTGTTGGGAATCTCAACGATTTGGTTGGTTCCAGAATCTGCGATATACAGGTTCCCGTTCGCGTCTTTCACAAGATCCACAGGAGTCGTAAAATTGCCAATCGACTTAAGCGTTGTCGTTCCCGTGGGGATCTCGTAGACCTTGCCCGCCCCAGGGTCGGTGACAAACAGATCGCCTGCCTGGTCGGCAACCACGGACGAGGGGGTGCTGAATCCAGTCGAGAATGCAGTCTTTACACCCGGATCGAGATTGGCGACAGCGCCCTTACCGATACCGGAAACCGTAACGGTCGCGGCCGCGCTGTTGGCGGAATCCGTAATCGTGAAAGCCGCGCTGCGGACGCCGGCCGTCGAAGGTGCGAAGGTCAGCGTTGCGGTAGTAACTGCGCCATTCGTAAGGATTGCCGGACTGAAGGTGCCATTGCCGGTACCGAGAGTCGCGGAGCAACTGCTTCCGAGGACCGCCTGAAACTCAGTGGTCGGCGCACCAGATTTGTTGGTCGCCAGTGTCAGGCTTGGGGTGCAGTTTGCGGCGTTATCGATGATATTGGCGACCGCGGTTACGGGAGTTGTGCCGCCTACTGCCCCAGCGCCTAATTGCAGCGTATTCATGGGGATGAAGGACATCACATCGCCGCCGCTGTAATTGATCACATAAAGGTTGCCCTTGGAATCGACCTGAATGCCTCTTCCGCCCTGGGTCGAAACTGTATAAATTCCCGATACCACCGGTCCACCGGACTTGGTGTTGGGCAAGGCAAATATGCCGTCGTTATTGGTGGCGAAATAGATTGTGCCATTGGAAGCAGCAGCTATGCCGCTGAGACCGTTGTAGTTCTGCTTGGTCGTATAGCTCACCAAAACCGTCGCGGTGGTGGCGTAGCTTCCAGAAACCAGCGGCAGTTCGTTGAAATTGCTGACCGCGCCGGTGGCGCCGCCATTGTTGCCGCCATCGTTGAAGAAGATGTTTCCCCAGGGATCGACGGTGAGCGGTCCCATGGCATTGGTATCCGTATAGAGCAGTGTGGGCGTGCCGCTAGCGCTGGCGATGCAGGCCAGATTGCACTCCCAGATGGTGGCAGCGTTCTTCGAGGGAACCGAGCCCACCGAATAGAACAGATCGCCCTGAGCGTCGAAGGCCAGTCCGGCATACCCGCCGATGGTCACGCCGGGGGCGAAGACGCAGGGTGCGGTATCCAGCGTGCCTCCCTTGCAATTCGCCGTGGGAGCTGTGGCGAAACCCGTATAGGTGCCGGTGGCGGAATTATAAGGAATCTTGTAGATATTCGGACTGTAGTATCCGCCGATATACACATTGCCATAACTGTCGGTGATCGACGCCGAGCCGGCAATGGTGGCAAACGTCGTATTCACGGCACTACCGGGAGCGAGCAGCGAGGTATTGCTGCCGTATCCGTTCCCCATGATGATGTTCCCATTGGGGCCAACGGCGAAGGTTCCACCCAGACCATCCTGAGAACCGCCCCAACCGCCGCCGGTAGCCGAGATCAGCACGGGGGCGCCGGAGACAATAATAGGCGGAGCCGTTGTACCGGCTTTCGCCACCGGCGCAAAGAGACATAGGGTCAGCACGGAGAACAGGGCCAACCATGTTCCCGCAGCGAGGGGCCGCACTGGACTCGTGAAACTGTTCATAATTGCTCGCATTACTCGTCCTCCTCTGGTTCTTTGCATGTTCGGGAATGGTTTACGGCCCGTTTGCCCCGTATTTCCGTTCGCCTTCATCCTACTTGCGTCCCATCCAGCCTACCGCGTCTCCTGACGCTTTCCCCGCAATCGGAGCTGCGCCGCAAGATCGCAATCGGTTGCCTCAAAGACCGCCCATCCCTTAGCCATTACGCGAGGAACAGTGCGGCGAAGTCTTTCTTTCGTCGGCCGCCGGAATCCATTCTTGCAACTGAATTCCGGCGTCCGGTTCAATCGTTGACCTTACTGCACCGTCACATTGACATAGAAGGGCAGTGAAACCTGGTTCGCATTACCGTAGATCGTCTCGTTTTGCCCGGCGTTCTGCACCACCAGACTGCCGGTCTCCGACGCCGTCACCGTTACCGAATAAGTACCAGAGGGCGTTGCCGAAGATGCGACTGGGCTGAGGTTGGTAGTCGAGCAAGCGGTAAGGCTCAGAGCCAAAGCGCCTCCAACCAGAGCCAGGAAGACCATCAGCATCGTTCTTCCCTTTTGGAACTCTCTGCGCCGGAAGAAGAGACCGAACATGCCCAGACCGAAGATAGTGGCGAGCGTCGCAGCCGATACCCCGGCATTACGGCTAACCGTGGTTCCCGCGGTCACGTTGGTGTAAATCGTGATCGCGGCAGCCGCCGGAGAGCACGCCGCGGTAGCGCCCGAGCCCTTGGTGCCGGTGCAGGCAATATCCAGAGCGTTGGAGATGGTGGGATCCGGTGTCGGATAGGTGAATGAGCACTCCGCGTGAGGAGGCAGATTATCGCAAGACAGAGTCAGCGGAAACTGGTAATTGTTCAAAGAACCCGCCTGACCCGCGAACCCGTATCCGAGCACGGAATTCAAGGCCAGCGTCGCGGTTCCAGAGGAGCCTGCAGCGATGGTCAGCGACGGCGTGTTGGAGGTAATCAGGACTGCGGGAGACTGCACAACCTGGAAGAGCGTTGAAACCGGGCCCGTGAAACCGTTGAAGTTTGCATCGCCGCTATACACCGGGGTCAGATAGTGAGTACCGAAGATCGGCTTGAAGGCGGTGTTGGCCGTGCTGATCTCCAAGCAGGAAGTATTGAACGAGGTGCCAGTAGTGTTTGCACCACTGGCGGGCGTAAGGTTCTGCACACCGGTCGAGCCGGTAGAACTGCAGGCCACGCCCTTATTGCCGTTGAGCAGGCAGGCCGCCGCACCCTGTCCGGTTGCCGAGGTTCCTGGAGGGCACACGGAAGAATCGTCGTTGTAGGTGATGGTGCCGGTGGCCAGACCAGCAGCGGTTGCAATGCTTACCGGGAAGCTATATTCCCAGTAATTCTGCGAACCATCGTAGGGAGTGTATCCATTGGATTGCAGAGTAAACGGCAGATACGACGGCGGCTTGGGATCCAGGCTAAGGCTGACAATGTTCGACTTCGCCACTGTTACGTTCAAGGTTCCCGTCGAGCGGCCAAAGACGCGATCGCCTCCGTAATTAACCGTGATGGTCTGAGCTCCGGCAGAGATCGGCGCCAGCGTGAACTGGGCTACACCGCCCTTCAGAGTCGCAGATACGGTGCTGGTTACCTGGGTCAGGACGCCGCCGGGAGCCGTAAAGGAGGGATAGCTCACGGTCACGATGCCCGTCGGTATGGTCGAAGTTCCTGCGGGAGGAGCAACCGTCACAGTGATCGGAGTGCTAATCACCTGAGTGGGGGTTCCGGCGGTCAGACTGGTAGCCGACTTCGCCAGCGCCGCGGTGTTCGCCGTCACGGAAACCACAGGGACGTTTATCGAAGTGGAAGTGAGCCCGATAACTGCGGATAGTACACCCTGCTCGCCAGGTCCCGGAACCAGATCCACATTGAAGGTGCAGGTGGAACCTGCCGCAACCGCTGAGGCTTCGCAGGATATATCGCTGGCGTTGTAATCCACCGAATTGGTCGAAGTGTAACCCTTGACGGTCAGCGCCGAGTTTCCAGCGTTGGTCAGAGTTATCGGCAGCACCGGCGCCGGTGCCGGTGGAACCAACGGCACGTTGCCGAAGTTCAATGTGCCGCTGATGCTCACTTCAGTGAGTTTGCCGCCAGAGGTGGGAGCAAGATAGATATTTCCAGTGCTATCCAGTACAACTGAAGCCGCGCTGGGCACATCGGAAGCTACCGCGGTCTCGCTGGCAATCGCCAAAGCTCCGCTCACCAGCGGAATCCTCTCCGTGGTGCTACCGGATGTCAGGTAAACAGCACCGGAAGGATCGACGGCCAGACCAGTAACTCCGGCCAAACCGGCAAGCAGTGTAACCGGCGATCCAGTGCCACCGACGAACTCGAAGAGATTGCTTCCGTCCACCACGTACAGATTACGTAATGCATCCACTGCAACCGCTGAGGGTGTGGTCAATCCAGTGGTCAGATAGCTGATGTTGCCGTCAAAAACCGGTGCCGCGGAACCGCTGAAATTGCTGACCTTCACAACCCGATTGTTGGTGGGATCAGCTACATATACGTTCCCGACACCGTCAGCCGCCAGTTGGAGACTAGCGCCAAGACCGCTGAGCAGCGTTTGCTGCCCCGTACCATTGAGCGTGGTGGGCGCGCCCGTGGCCAAGCTGGTGGAATAGGACAGGTCATACACATTGCCGCTATCGGCGACGAACACATCGCCGGCTCCATCGACCGCTACGCCGGTAGGTGCAACCAGACCAGACCCGATGGCTGTACCCGTCGCAGCTCCCTGAGCAAACATCAATAGTTTGCCTTGACCGGCATCCGCGACATAGGTATTCCCTAAAGCATCCAGAGCAATTTGGGAGGGCGTCTTCAGTCCTCCTGCGTAGGTAGACTCCTGCGCCGGAGAAATCTGAATCGTAGCACCCTGTCCAACTCCATGCAGCACGGTGCTGGCAAGAGTGTAAAACGACTGAGCCGTTACCGTTGCCGAGGAAGTAACAGGGCTGGTAGTGGCCGCAAGCGATAGCTGTAATACTTCAAACTGCGTTCCGCTCAAACCGGTTGCGGAAACGATGAGCGGCTTACCGTTAAGCGAACTCAGGCTCCCCGTTCCGGTACTCGAATCGGAGATGATCACCGTCTCGCCGGCCGTCAGAGTATTGGCCGCAGTAAAGGTCGCATTCCCTTTGCTATCGACCGAATATTGCGTAATCTTGTCGCTGACATCCGACTGCTTTCCGCTGTTGGCCTGCCGCTGCTGAATTAGCAATCTTGCTGTAAGATTGCCGACCGAATGCGGGGTCATTGCCAATACTTCCGTGCAACTGCTGCCGGCTGCAAAAGCCGTGCCAAGTACGCAGCTTCCACCAGTAATGGCGAAATCAGGATTCGCTGCGCCGGGCTCCTCGATAACGAACTGATTGGCGGTAACAGCATTTGGGAAATAAAGAGAAATATTTGTCCCCGTGGCAGTCGCGGTGCCCACCGGAGAAGATCCGAATTCAGCGTAGCCCATGGCCACAGCCTGGAAATCCGGGCTGCCATTGGTATTCGTCGGGACGTACATGATATTGCGCGCCCAGTCGATAGCCACTTCGCCAACCGCAGTCAACGGAGTCAACTGAACCGCGGCCGCGGTCTGCGGCGTGCCGGAAGGATTCGGAATAAAGTACACGCCCTGCTTCGAGTCGCTTACATAAAGGTTTCCGGATGCGTCTTCCATGACTCCGGTGACGGCGGGCAAATTAGGATCTACACGAACAATCCTGGGATCTGCATCAGAAGTAAGCCCGGTAGCGCCAGCGGGAATCTCATAGAGACCGGAGAGACCACCAGAGTCCTCGACAAAATAGACATTACCCTCTGGATCCTGTGCAACGGAGTTGGCTCGCTTGGTCAAACCGTCGATAATAATTGTTGCCAAACCGTTCCAAGAAGGATTGGTCCAGCCGCCCTTTACATTGGCGCTAAAGATGAAGTTCCCCGGCGCTTGGGAGGCAACGATCAGATTATTGTTATTGCCGACGGCGGCGCCCCAGGGCTGATAGCCCCATTTCCCGGAAGCGGATGGGAACAACGATCCACCCTGCCCAAAATCGATACCGGTGGCCATCGAGCCGCCACCCGTTGCATAGGTGCCGCAGATATTCGAGGTACCCTTGGAGGTGGTCAGACTGGCCAATCCGTCCCAGGCGCCGGTAGCGGCATCCCAGGGAAACATCACCATGCAATTGCTCCAGTTGCCGGACAGATAAAGATTGTTGCCTGGATCAACCATCAACGTGACAGCAGCGTAGCCACCCTTACCTGCGGCAATGGTTCCGGGAGCGGCGAGCGTGATCGCCGTCTGGGTACCCGCGGGCACCTCATACAAGGCTCCGTTCACCCAATCTGCAAACAGCCAGTTGCCATGTTGATCGACGACCGACGCAATAACCCCACCAATACCCGAGGGATAGGTCAACTCGCTGGGAGAACTGGCAATCACCAGCGGCGTAGTGCCCTGGCCAACGGCTTCTCCCGACATGCAGAAACTGAACAGAAGTAGCGCAATAACAAATGCGAAGCCGACATACCGGCGCGGAGCGGTGAACGACGTGGTGGCCATAGCATTCCTCCCGAAAAGAACTTTGTACCGAACCCCGCAAGTGTTTCTTCTCACTTGCCGGTCGAGGCTTTCCTTTTTGAGCCGCCGGAGAGCTGCCTCCAACTCTCCGGCGACTTCCTATTCTTCAGCCTTTGCCTCGTCGGCAGGCCTAGTTAACCGTTGTCGGCAAAACAAATACCGGTGACGTCAGCGAATTCTGTAATCCCGTTGAATCGGTGGTGATGATCTGCACGTTATAGGTGCCGGCCGGAGTGGTCACCTTGGGTGCGGGCAACGGCGTCGAATACCCGGCGTTGGTGCAACTGGTGATACCCATGAACCCGCCCGAGAGAAGTACGGCGAATCCCAGGATGGTCAGATAACGGTTGACTCTCCTGCGTCCTACCAAGATCCCCATCAAACCCAGGCCGAAGAGTCCAGCCAGCGTCAGCGACGGCAACCGCTTTGTGGAGGAAGTGGTGGTTCCACCGTTGACGGGAACATTGCTGCTAATGGTTACTACCACCGTGCTCGGCGCGGTGGAATCACCCGTAACATGCCCCACCGAGGGTATTGGGTTGTCGAATGTGCACTCCGAGTAAGGAGGCAGCGTGGCGGCCACGCACTGCATGAGAACCTTCGAAGAAGCAAAACTGACCAGGGGCTTCAGAGTAAGAGTCGCAGTAACGGGCGTTCCCGGAGTGATGGTCAGCGAAGCCGGGCTGGACGTAATCTCGTCGCGCGGCGTCGTCACGATGAAGGTCGGCAGCGCATAACTCACGCTGCTGAAGTTGGTATCGCCGCTGTATACCGCGGTGATATTGTAGGTGCCCACGGCGAGCCCAGAGAGGTTCAAGGTGGAGGCGCTCAAAGGCAGTGGATCCTGAGACGGATCTACCGGCTTGTTGTTGACCAGGAACCTCACCGTACCCGTCGGGGTGCCAATCGTCGAGGTCACCGAGAAGGGAATGCTGGTGCTGGTGCCCACCTGCACAAAGGTATTGCCGGCCCAGGTGGTGACATCGTTGGCGTTAGGCGTGCAAGTAGCGGTGCTGCTGGCAGAAGCGCAACCAGGCCCTCCGACGCTTAGTGCCGGAGCAATGGTATTGACGGTAAAGGTCGTCTTTGGCGCGGCGCTGCCAGCGAAGCAAGCCGGGGTATCTGCCGAGCAACTATTGTTGGTCGCACCGCCGGTTCCGCTGCCACTATAAACGGCCAGCAGAGTATACGTTCCGCCATTCAGACCCTTGTAGGTGAAGGTAGCAATTCCGGAGCTATTGATGTTTGCCGTTTGCTTGGCCTGCGCTCCCGATCCGGGAACCGTTACGATCACTGAACCGGTCGTGGGCGTACCGGCGGCGGAGGTAACCGTAACCGTAACCGTAACCGTTCCAGGATAGGCGACTCCACTTGCCGGGGTAAGCTTGACGGCTGTCGCCGATGCCGGGCGAGGATCGACCTGAACATTGGCGGACATGGCGATATTCAAGCCCGCAGGTGCATTGACTGCGTTACTCAGAATCGCCGTAGAAGCAGTTCTCTCACCAGCGGCGAGTGCCAGTATAGACAGACCGAGATAGCAAGAAGAGGCTGGCGCGGTGTTGACCGTAGGGCCGCAGGAAGGAGAGTTCTGGTTGGCTGCTCCCACCGTATATTCGCTGGCGTTGGTTCCGGTTATCACATCGCCAGTGAAAGCCGAAAGGGTCAACGGCGCGTTGCCCATATTGAAGATCATCGCGTCCGCTTCGAACGGAGAATTCGGATTGATTTCACCGAAGCTATCGAGAGCGATGTTGCCGGAGATGCCAATCTGCGTCACGCCCGCGGTCGAAGCCGAACCGTAATCGGCGTAGATGTTCTGATTTCCATCCACCGCCACGCTATAAGGCGCCACGGCATTATTGGAACCGAAACCGGAAGTCAGAATTACGGGGCTGTTGATGTTCAAACCCGTGGTCGTAGCGGGAATCCAAAGCAGTCCGGTAGCCTGCGCAACCAGCACCGAGCCGGATGGATCGATCGCCAAGCCGGTGACCGGTGCAACCAGCGGTGCGCCCGAAACATTTGCTGAAGTGGGGACGCCACCGAAGGGCATGGATATTTCCCAAAGATTCGCACCATCCGCAACCCAGACATTGCCCGCATTGTCGGTAGCAATGGCGGAAGGACCGCTGAACGTAGTGCCCGCGGCTAGAACTGTCGTCGTTACACCGGACGACATCACCCAATCGGTCTGGGGATTCTGAATCTCGACCACCTGTTTATTGGTCTTGTCGGCAACAAACACATTGCCCGAGCCATCGACTGCCAGGTTCAGGCTGCTGCCGAATCCACTGGCAATGGTGGCTTGCTGAGATGCAGCAAGAGAGCCGTTGACCATCGGGATTTCGATTACTTTGCCGGAATCCCCAATGAACACATTGCCGGCGCCATCCACCGCAACGCCCGTGGGCGCCGTCAAAGAGGTGCCGATCGCCTTGCCGATCGCGGCCGAGGTGCTGCCGGCGGGATACATCTCGATAGCCGCCAGGCCCGCATCCGCCACATAAGTGTTGCCAAGATAATCGACCGCCACCTGCATCGGCTCGTTCAAACCAGAAGCAACAGCCTGCGTAGCCGGGGTCTCCAGTACAGAGGCCGCGGGCGCCAAACCGATACCGCTCACCACCGCACTGCTGCCAGGAATCACCTTGTTGTTGGCATCGAGTAACTGCACTTCGGCCTGCGCCAATCCCGCCGTAGTGGGGTTCAACACCAGGAAGAGCTGGCAGTAGCTAAAGGCACCCGAGCTGTTCTCCATCGACGTGGGTGCGGGATATGTGACTCCCGCGGTGCAATTAGGAACCGGAGCTGGACTCGTCGGCACTGGCGACGAGGCATAGGGATTGGTGGTGGTAATCGAAAAACTTGCGGCGTCGGGACCGACAATCTGAATCTTGGCCGGTGTTGTGGCCTGATTGAAGACGTAAACCAGCGGCGCGGCCGTACTCGGCGTACCCACCGGGGTTGAACCAAGATTCAATGCTCCCGGCTTCCAGATAATCATGGACGAATACTCGCAGGTCGCATCGATCTGCGCCGTAGTGCCTGATGTATTGCAGGTGGGGGGCGTAGTGCCATAAAGACCGACGTTCGAGCTTCCGCCCTGTGCCAACCAAATGAAACCGCGCGGGTCAAGGACCACCGATGAATTGGCGGCGTACGGAGCCACCATCTGCATCTCGTTCGCCATCAACTTGGGAGCCTTGGCGGTGCCCGCGTTAGGAATCATAAACAGGCCCTGCACCTGGCCCAAGCCGTTCCAATCGGCATAAGGGGAATTGGAACCTACATACAGATTTCCCTGCAGATCGAATGTGATGCCTTTGATGCCGTCATAGGGTCCGCCATTCGCATCGGGTACATCCACACGTGTCAGCGTGGCTTCCAAAGTGCCATCGCCCTTACCCACAATCGGAGATCCGCCGGCGGCCGGAATCTTACTGGCTGGGATTTCCAGAATACCCGGTATCTCGCCCGAATTGCTGTCTCCGTCGTTTTCCAGAAAATAGAGATTACCCGCGTGGTCAACCGCCAAGTTGGAAGCATATTCCTTCAAACCGGTAACAACTTGCGTCACATTGATAGCATTGCCAGTCGTGGGATCGACATTGAATTTGTCAATTTCACCGGTATTCGACTGGCTCACATAGAAGGTGCCATCGTCGCCGACCTGGAGATCCTGAGGAGCGATTGCCGTGGTGGTGCCATTCGAGACGATCTTCGGCCCGTTCGCAGTCCAGTTAGCACTCGCAGAAATCACCCAGGAATTGTGCACCGGGTCATACGGGTATTTGCAAAACCTGACATTGCCGTAACGATCGGTTACATAAAGGTTATCGGCGGAATCGAAGGCAACTGCGGCATTCCAGTAACTGCCGGCATACTCCAGCAACGAGCAGTCAGAGGCTGTTGCGCCCGAACCGGGCTCATGCCCGACCAGCAACGTGGGAGTTGACGAACCCGGCGCCAACTGGAAGATATTGGAATTCGCGGAATCCAGAAATACGATATTGCCATGCGAATCCATCTTCATGGAATAGATCTGGTTCCACACGCCCGTGGTGCCGTGGCTGAAGGGAATCAGCGAACCTGCCGTCACCGGGGCCGGCGCTTTGATTGGCAACTGCGCCACGGCCGCCACGCTCGACAGTAAACCGATAATCACAATCAGGCACGCAAACCGTGCAACCTTACGCAGCATGACAGCAGACTCGATGGCCATTACATCCCCTCCCAAACAATCTCGATCCAACACACTCTTTTGATCGGCTTACCATTTGCCGGCTTTGCCCGCACTGGCGCCGCATCTTCAGCCTATTTCGCTTTACCGCCCCTTTGAAGCCGCCAGTTGCCTGGAGTTTTGTCCGGGCGGCACGCTGACGCCACCGCCCGGACAACAGGACAGGTTAGAACGTGAACTTCCCTTGCACTTCCAGCAACCGGTTTCCCACCTTGATATCGGCGACGCCGAAATTCTGGTACTGAAGCATGCTCTGTGTCAGAGCCTGCCCAGCGGTGGCGTTCTGGATCGCCAGTTGCAGGTTGTCGGTGTTTGCGTTGTTGTAAGAAACCAGCGGATGATTGAAGACATTGAAGGCGGCAAACTTCAACTGCAGGTTCCGCTTCTCGCCCATCTGGAAGTTCTTCAGCAGCGTTAGATCGTGATCCATGTACGAAGGACCATGAATGTAAGGCAGGCGGAACACACCGTTGGTCTCCGGCATCGGAATACCGAAAGCCGTAGGATTCATGAACTGATGAGTCTTCAGACCGGCCTTGGGGTTGCCTGGCAGCGTGGGCATCAACTGCACATCCGGAGTTCCCAGCCACACCACCGGGTCCAGGCCGGTCACGCAGAAGGTGTGGCCATACTGGTCGGGTGTAATGTGGTAAGTCGTGGCGCAGGTGCTGTTCATCTGCGGATTGGACTGGTTCTGATACTCGACCTGCACCGCGTTGAGCGAGCCGTAGCCGAATCCGAAGTTCTCGCCCTGCTCGGAAGCCAGCGGCATACCGCTCATCCATTGCGAGATTCCAGACAACTGCCAGTTATTCACGGCATCACCGAGAATCCGGCTGTGGCCCTTGAAGATACGTCCCGGATTGATCAAGTAGTGCACGTTGATCACATGCGTGCGGTCGTAAGGAACCGGATTGTAATCGTTGCGCAGGTTGAGAGGATCGACGATGTTGTTGTTCCACGACGCCGCAGTGGCCAGATTCTTGGCGAAGGTGTAATTGGCGCCGTAGGTAACGATGCCAGCGGTCTTATTCCACTGCGCCTGCAGGCTGTTGTAGTTGGAGTAGAAGTTGTGCTTCAACTGATAGATGTGCGAGAAGAACGGGTACGGCCGGAAAAAGTCCATCTGCGACGTCTTGATGCCGGACGACATGGAATAGATCTGCGACTGATCCACCGTCGGATCGGATACGATCGACGTCGGATCGACGAGGAACAGGTTGTTCTTCGGGTTGTTGGGATTCTTGTTGGCCGCGCAACCCGTCTCGATACCGCAGATGATGTTAAGGTCGGAGGCGCTATTGTAAGAGCTTCCGTTGTAGGAGCCGAGATTGATATTGTGGCTGCCCACATAAGCCACAGATACGTGCGACTTAAGCCACTTCCAGGTGATCTCGCGATCGATACCGCCGTTGTACTCGTAATAGATCGGGCGATTCGTATCGGTAGGCGAGAGCACATAGGCGCTCACATCGGGAGGATTGTTCGGGGTCTGATTATCAATCAGGCCGAAGTTCAAATCGCCGCTCAGCAAGCTGGTGCGGAAGCCCTGGGCCGTGGAGGCGGCCGCTGCGTATGGCTGGAACTGCTCCTGGTTGCGATAGATGCCCCAACCGCCACGAACCACCGTCCGTCCCTTACCACCGATGTCCCAGGCGGCGCCGACACGAGGAGTGAAGTAAACGGTCTGCGGAGCGTTCACAGAGTTGGAGACGCCGGTCTTCTGGCTCGCCCAAGTGATACCAGGCATGGTGGTGCTGGTACAGGAGCGCAGGTATCCGCCGCAAGTGCTGTTGTAAAGACTGTCGGAGAAGGTCGCCAAGCCGTTGTTATGCTTGTCCGTCCAGGGCCCGAGATGTTCCAGGCGGAAGCCGGCCACCAAGGTCAGGTTGTGCTTCAGTTTCACCTGATCGTTCGCGAAGCCAGCCATGGTTGTATATTGCATATCGACCTGGGGAACGAAGTTGCTCTGCAGGTACTGGTCGGCCAGACCCATATACATCATTGCCGAGGGATTGAAACAGCTACCCAGATACGCAGCGCCGGAGTTGCGCAACTGCGCCGCCGGGTTGGGATTCTGACAGGCAACATAATTGGTATTCTTGAACGCCGGGCTGGTGTATTCCAAGTAGGTTCCAGCATTGAACGAGAATTCGCCCTGCGGGAAGACATTGCTCATGCCCATACCGTCGTAGGTTCCCGTCTCCCAATAGACGCCAAACTGCAGGAAGTGGTTGCGCAACTGCCAACTGAGGTTGTCCTGCACCATGGGATCGGTTTTCTTGGTCTTGACGCTGTTGCTATAGAAACCGCCAGGCATCTGCAGGTTCGGGTAGCCGCTGCTACCACCATTGGCAATGGCAGGCACCGAGTAATCGCCGCCGTTTTTGAACATTCCCAGGTAGTTGAAGTTGCCGTTTCCGCCGTTGAAGGAGTTCATGTCGAAGCGGCTGACCGCCTGCGGATCTCCCATCTTACCCGGTTGGCTAACCAGAGACATGGCCGCCGACAGTTCGTTGGTGGCAACCGTGCCCAGAGTACGCGAATAGCGCGCGGACAGGATGTTAGAGATGTCGCCGGTGGTTACATTGCCGGGATAGGGCACGGATGCGCTCGGGAAAGAGCCGAAGGCCACCGGGTCCTCGGCGACCTGCTTCTGCAGTCCGTAAACCATGAACAAGCTGTTATTCGGGTCGATCACGTACTGCAGGGTCGCCTTGAACTGAGAGCCGTTCTGGGTCTGCATGATCTGCTGAATATAGTTGTAGCCGGTAGGGTTGGTGAAAGGATCCGCATTAGGCAGGGGGAACCAGTTGAGCAGCGCCACGCCGGCCGCATTGGCATACGGTTTGGCGTTTTGGTTCTGCATCACGGCGCCATTTTCCAGGTAGTTGTTCGTATTACACATGGCCAGAATGGAGTTGGGATTGGCCAGACCATCGGGACGCGCTCCGCAAAGCTGAGCGTCGAGCGAGGCGGCGCTGAAATCACCCTGTCGTTCAGCCAGTGTTGGAACCCAGGCGGTCAAGGCCTGCTGGTTGGCTTCGAATTGCTGGTTGTAGTACTCATACCCTACAAAGAAGAACAGCTTGTCGTGATTCTTGTTGTACTGGGTAAAAGGCAGCAGTACCGGGCCGCCGATGTTGCCGCCAGGAAAGAGATAGCGGCCGGCAGGGCGGGACTCTTGCAGATAGTTATCATACCAATCGTTGGAGTTCAGGGAAGCATCGCGGGCCATCATATAGGCCGAGCCATGAAACCAGGAACCACCCATCTTGCTAGAAGCGGTGATAACCGCAGGACCCTTGGCGGTGGCGGCTCCATAAGAAGAGCTGCTCGCCTTGACGTCCTGAATCATGTCCATATTCATCTGTTGAACAGACCCGGAGTTGGTGGCAATATCGGTCAGCGAAACGCCGTCGATCACCGTGGCGATACCGGTAGGACCGGAGCCGTTGGCCGAAAAGGATCCCGTAGGACCGCTTAGACCAACCACCGCCGTGTCGTAACCGGGACGGTTGAAGAGTCCCTGGTTGCCGGACCCCATCGCGTAGCCGGGCAACATACGCACCAACTCGCCAGCATCGCGGCCCACCACCGTTAACGTCTCCAAATCCTGAGAGGTGATGATGTCGCTGCGCTCGCCGGTGTCCAGTGCGGCCTGCTCCGAGTCGATCGCCGACTCCACCGTCACCGTTGCCGTGGTTGCGCCTACTTTCAGGCGAATATCCGTATAGCTCAGCTGATCGCCGGCGCGCACTGGAAAGGGCTGGGACTCCCAGGGGTCAAAATTAGCGGCCTTGACCTCGAACTTGTAGCTCCCGCCGGGGATGATTCCGGCGAATGCCCAGTTGCCCAGACTGTTGCTGGTCGTGGTGCGGGCAACTCCGGTTTCCAGATTGGTCAAAACGATGACAGCTTTCGGAATGACGGCGCCTGCCGAATCCGCGACGATGCCGGTCACATTGCCAGTCGCCTGTCCAAACAGCGCGGTTTGCGCCAGCAGGAGTACTGCGGTAAGCATCATCAGTAACGAGGCTGTCGGCCTGATCCTTGAAAAGAACTTCATAGTAGTCCCCCCGTCGGCTACGTACCAATTGCGTCTGCAACACCTGGTTCCCGGCTATCCCGTCTGAAAAGTCCTGATAACGAGAACACAGAATCTTGTTTTGCTTTTACGACTACGAATTCTGAAGTGCGCTGCTAAAGGTTGTCAAGCATATTCTCTCCGCCCTTTTCCTGCATGGGATCGGTATCGCGTTTGCAACTGCATTGCGGCGCCTCCAGAGTTCGATTTCCGAAAAACTAGCGGGCCAGAATCGTACTTTCACAACAAACAGTATTACCTTCGTGGCCAAGCAGGCTGCTTCTCCTGCCCGTTGATTCCCGCGGGCTTTCCCTTCCCGGCAGCGTCGCCCGCAAGGCCGACGCGCAAGAAAGTAAACCCACCGCGATGATGAGAAAATCACATGCCGCTACGAGTTGGCAAGAGAAAAGCGATTAACCTGCATTTTCCTCGTTTTTTTTACAGTTAGAGTTCGGTCCAACTAGCACCGCTCCAAGTTCCATTGTCCCCTCGTTCGCTCCATTAAAAATCCTGCCCGGCGAACCGACAAAAAGTGGTAAAATGCCCGCCGCGAACATGGGAAGCTTCGTAGTCCTGCCAAAAAGAGGGACTCGAAAGAGCTCTTTCCCGAGATCTATCGCGATCATTATGCACCGTATTGCAGTATGAGCAGTAAAACCCGATCGCTGCGAAACCCAGGGTTTCGAACTGAAAACCTCGGCGATCTTCGCCGGCGCATAATTGCCGCGCCCACTTCATCCGCTGTCAAACGTCGGATAAACCTCTAAATCAAAGGTTTCAGCATGAGTTCAAGTGGTTCATCTTCACGAGCCTCATTTTTGCCTATCGCTCGTTAGGGCGCAAGTATCGCTCCCGCATTCGATTTCTGTCAAGCAATGTTTTTCTTTTATCGCAGGGATCACCGCAACACCCTCCGCCGGGCGCTGGATTAGATAGACTTGAGAGGAGATCATCTCACGGAGTCACCTTGCCTACTGCTGCCCAAGAACGCCTGATTCGTCCAGCCCGCAACGTCTACGGAAGCCTGCGCCTGCCCGGCGACAAGTCCATCAGCCACCGCTACGGCATGTTGGGTGCGTTTGCCGAGGGGACTTCGCGCTTCAGCAACTTCTCCACCGGCGCCGATTGTGCCTCGACGCTGGCCTGTATGCAGGCTCTGGGCGCCCAGGTCGAAAGGCTTGAGAACGGCGTGGTCGAGGTGACCGGTGTCGGCGGGCGGGTGACTCCTGCCAACCATCCCCTGGATTGCGGCAATTCCGGTTCGACCATGCGCATGATTAGCGGCTTGTTGGCGCCCCAGCAGGGCGAATTTACGCTGATTGGGGACGAATCTCTTAGCCGCCGGCCCATGGAACGCGTCAGAAGACCGCTAGAGGCCATGGGCGCGCGATTAACGTTAACCGAGGGACACGCTCCATTGACCATCCACGGCAGCCAACTCCAGGCCGTCGATTACACTACACCGGTTCCCAGCGCCCAGATCAAGAGCTGCGTGCTGCTGGCGGGGCTGCAGACCGCCGGAACTACCACCGTGCGCGAGTCCGTGCGCACTCGCGATCACAGCGAGCTGGCGTTGCGCGCCTTCGGCGCCACTGTGACCCGCAGCGCCGATTCGGTCTCCATCCAGGGACCGCAAACCCTGCACGCCATCCAGGGCGCCGTCCCTGGAGACATCTCCTCGGCGGCCTTCTTTTTGTGCGCCGCGGCGCTCTTTCCCGGTTCCAACCTGGTATTGGACGAGTTGGGCCTGAACCCCACTCGCGCCACCCTTTTGGACGTGCTCACCGCTCTGGGCCTAGAGATCAATGTGCTGAATCTGCAAGAGAGAAACGCCGAGTTGGTGGGAACGGTGCAGGTATCCGCACCCGCTCTGGGTTTGGGATCGACCACCGTCAGCGGCGCTTTGGCCGCGCAACTGATCGACGAACTTCCCGTCCTGGCCGCCATCGCTCCCTATACCAGCGGCGGCATCCGCATCCGCGACGCCAAGGAACTGCGGGTCAAGGAGTCCGACCGTATCGCGCTGGTGGTAAAGAATCTCCGCGCCATGGGCGGGGAGGTTGAGGAGTTCGAAGACGGCATGGACATCCCCGGAGGGCAAACCCTGCACGGCGCCTCCATCGACAGCGGCCATGACCACCGCATCGCCATGGCCTTCAGCGTAGCCGGCCTGCGCGCCCAGGGCGAGACCCTGATCCAGGGCGCCGAATCGTCCGCTATCAGCTTTCCCGAGTTCTTCGACTTTCTCGACTTGGTCGCGGAACGGTAGGACCGCTCACCAGCTTCTTTCCTCTATGGATTGTTTTTCTCGGTCTATGCAAGCAAAATCTGCCCGCAAAAAAAGCGTCCCGGAGCTTCTCACGAAATTCCGGGACGCTTCTGGTTATCTTGAACGAAACTATTTCGCTTCTTTGGCAGGCTGCAATCCCGGAACCACGGGCGCAGCCTTCACCTCGCCCGAGACCGCTTCGTTGAGGTTGATTCCGTAGTGTTGCAGGGTGCTGGCCAGGATCTGATAGATACCGGCACGGTCCTTGGCGTAAGCCGCCTGCGCTGAAATCAACGAGTTCTCCGCAGTGGCAAGGTTGCGCTCTTGCTGCAAAACGTTGGCGGTGGTCGAAGCGCCCAGATGCAGCTTCTTGATCTCGTCGTCCAGGCTCTGTTGGGCAAAATCGCGAGCCGCGGTGGCCGCCTGCACCTGCGCACGATCATTGGTCAAGGCGAATTGCGCATTGACCACCTGCATGCGTATCTGGGTGTAGAGTTGTTCGAGGCGCAATTCGGATTGGCGATATTCGATCAGCGAACGCGCCTGATCAGCCTGGGCACTGCGATTGCGCAAGGGAATCTGGATATTGAAGCCGATGCCCTTGTCCGGAGACGAATTATTGAAGGCGTTGCTGGCCGCCGTTCCATAGCCGCTGGAAGCCTTGGAGTTGCAGGTCGAAGCGGGATAAAAATCTGTGCTGCAATTGGGATTGATGGAGCCGGCAACACCTGATCCACCCAGATAGCCATATACATCGAAGGTGGGCAGCAAGGCATTGCGGGCGCCACGCAGGGTGATCTCATTGTTCTTGATCTGCAGTACCGCTTGCTCCAGCTCCGGCCGTTGGCGGAAGGCCGACTGCACCAGTTCCTCCACCGGCTGGCTCTCCTCGGCGAGCGGCTCCAGGCTGACGCGGTCGGTGGGAATCACCGCCGCAGCCACCAGCGCTGGATCGTTGAGATTGCGGGCTATGGCCTGCTTGATGATCTGCTGCTGGTAGTTAAGATTGCTCTGCGAACTGATGAGCGCCTGCTTGTCGGTAGCCACATTGGACTCGGCATTGACCACATCCAGCGGGGCCATGGTGCCGATCTCCAACTGCTTCTTGTTGTCGGCCAGCAGCTTGCTGCTCTGCTCGACAGCCCGCTGCTTGGCCTGCACATCTTCATAGGAGCTGACCAGCGCCCAGTAGATGTTTTCCACTTGGTTAACGGTGTAGAGAAGCTGCTGGCGAAAGCTGGAGTCAGTAATGCGGCGATCATTGAGCGCCTGGTAGACAAATCGCTTGTTGACCCAGATGCCGGCGCCCTGCAGCACATGCTGGGTAAGGGTGGCCTTGTAGTTGGAACTCAACTGCGGGCTGAGCAGCGTAACCCCGTTGGAGGTCGTCGCATAGGTGTTGTCGAAGGCAAATTGGAAGTTTGTACCCGTCACCAATCCTTGATTGAAGGTGAAGTTGTAGGTATTGGTGGTGCTGCTGCCGCCGGAGAAAAAGCTGGTGGAAACCGAATGTTGGCGATCAAATTGAAGGGCGCCGCTCAGCGAGGGATCCAGGCTGGTCGGTGCGGGTCCGGCGCCAGCAGTGGAAAGTACCAGACCGGAACTGCCCGAGGCCGCACCGCCCGATCCGCCTGTGGTGCCGCCGGGACCACCGCCCGCGGTCAGGGTCGAAGAAGAACCACCCAGGGTATTGGCCACCACTCCGGAATTGACGCCGCGCAGCGACTGCCCCGACCGGGCGCGCAGCAGATCGGTGTCGGCAATGTCCAGGTTATAGCGGGCGATGGCGATATCGTAATTGTTTTCCAAAGCCAAAGCGATGGCGTCGGAGAGGCTCAAGTAGATTTTGCCCTCCTTGACCAGGTCGCTCAACCGCACCGAGTTCGCGAAGCTGGCTTTGGCTATGCTGGTAGGACGGTACACATTCAGCGGATTACCCAAAAAGCGGCCGGCGGGCTGGGAAAAATCCCGCGACGAAGGGCGCAGGTCGAGCGGCTCCGTTAAGGTGGGAGACGGCGCCGCGGGCAATTCCGAAGCCGCCTTGTCTGGCGCCGTGATCTGTTGGGCAAAGCTGCCGGGCACGCCGGCCGTCAAGGCCAACATCACCGCCGCCACGGCGCGCAACTTGCTGCCTGCCTGTCCGCGCCTTGGGCGCACCGCTACCTGCTGCTCGAACACACGTCTACCAAACAATTGCATGTTTCCTCTCCACGGATCGCTGTGGCGTGTGGGGCGCCATTCTTCCAGACGCCCGGCAAGTCGCTCCGGACGCAATTTTGTGATGTATCCTAGCTTTTTCCGCCCCGCTTAGTGGCCAATATCCGCCCGGTGCGAAGGATTCATCCCGATATACGCTCGCTGCGGGCAGTTCGTTCCCAGAAATCGATCTCCGCAAACGGCCGCGGCGCCATCTACCGCCATGAAAGACTGAGTATATCCCACCGCTACTCGTCTCTCCGATCATCGCCCCATCGGCTTAACCTACACTGAAGAGAAAGATGATCGACCCCGGCCAATCCGCTTGCCCCGCTCAGAACTGGAAGCTCACCCTGGCCTACGATGGAACCGGCTTCCGCGGCTGGCAGGTTCAGCCCGGGGAGCGAACCGTGCAGGGTGAGTTGCAGGCCGCTCTGGGACGGGTCACGGGCGAAACTCCCTTGCCCCAGGGCTCGGGCCGCACCGACGCCGGAGTCCACGCCCTGGCTCAAGTGGCCAGCTTTGCTCTGCATGTGCCTATTCCAGCGGGAAACCTACTGATGGCGCTCAACCGAACCCTGCCCCCGTCGATTCGAGTTCTGCAAACGAGAGAGGTGCAAAGTACCTTTCATGCTCGCCATTCGGCCATTGCCAAGACTTACGAATACCATGTCTTTCAGGAAAAGCTCTGGCCATGGAACGACAAACGGGCGCCCGGGCGGATATGCCCTCCCTTTCTTGCACCATATATATACGCCTATCCTTGGCCGCTGCAGCTGGAAGCGCTCCAGGAGGCGGCCCGAGCGTTGCTTGGCGAGCACGATTTTCTGAGCTTTGCCGCCACTGATCCCGATCTGACGATGCGCTGCCAAAAGGCCAGCACCGCACCCGAGACCCGTCCCCTGCCCCGTCCGGACTTTCAAATCCATCCACCCACACTAGCCACAGTGCGCACGCTCTTCGCCTCGGCCTGGGAGATCCAGGAAAACGAAGCCGGACCACATTATCTTTACCGGGTCCGCGGCAGCGGCTTTCTGCACCATATGGTGCGAAATCTGGTGGGCACAATGCTCGACGTGGGCCGCGGACAACTCCGCGCCGCCCAGATCCCTGGGATCATCGCCGCCCGTAGTCGCTCTGCGGCCGGCCCCACCGCGCCCGCACAAGGGCTTTTTCTGCATTCGGTCGAATACGGCGGGGCGGAAGAGGGATGAATCACTTTGCTGAACCTCGCAACCGGGGTTAGTACGTCCCCGCAAGGGATGAGAAGCGCTCCATTCCCTGCCAATATCCCACCCTTGTCGCGTAGTTTGCGCCGCGGGAAACCCGCGAATGAACCTAAGAACGACTATTGCGAACCATTTGAGTAGGTGCTGGCTGCCTTGATTCGTCCCGGGGCGCGTCGAAAACAGCCCTGGGAAAGCACCGCGCTCCTGAGAAAGCTGCCCTCTCTTGACATCCTCACCCTGTAGGACCGAAGTAAAAAGCAGTGAGGTGGCTTCCCGATCAGGTCCGCTTTCCGACTATTACTTCGCTGCATAATGTCCCCTCTCATGCTGCCCTTGCAGGGCAGTGGTTTTTCCGTCCCCACCCAGGACAGCAACTACTGCTTGCCAACCCCTGTAAGACAATTGCAAGACATTGTAAGACGAAGAAACCGCTTCCCTGCCCTGCCTCGATGAACCCGCACCCCTCGATCGGAAAAGAGGGTTTTTATGAGAGAGCGCAAAAAGCGTTTGCGGAGCCTGGCTCCGAAAAAGGCCACATCCAGTCTTCTGCGGCGGTGAGTAAGCCGCTGCGGCGGTAAGCGCGTTATTCTGGCTGTGCCGATGTTTTTCCTCTCCTTCAGCACGCTGCGCAAACTGGGCCACAGCATCCGCCGCCAACCGCTGGCCCTGGTCGGCGTGTTGCTGCTCTCCGCCTTTGTGCTGGGCGGACTCTCTGCGCCCTGGATAGCGCCGGCAAACCCGGCCGCCATCGACCTGCTACATCGCCTGGAAGGCCCCTCTGTGGCGCATTGGGCTGGAACCGACGAGTTGGGCCGCGACATTCTCAGCCGATTACTGTGGGGAGCGCGTTTGTCGCTGACCATCTCAGTCAGCGTGGTCAGTGTCTCGCTGACGTTGGGGTTAGCTTTAGGCGGGTTGGCCGGCTTTTTGGGAGGCTGGATCGACACTGCCCTGAACAACTTCGCTTTCAACACCTTTCTCGCCCTGCCGGGCATTCTGCTGGCCATCGCCTTTGCCGCATTTCTCGGCCCCGGCTTTCTGAATCTGGTGCTGGCCTTGGCCATCGGTGGCTGGGCAGGTTATGCGCGGCTGGTGCGGGCGCAGGTGATGGCCGTACGTGAGCGCGAATATGTCGATGCTGCCCGCGCCCTGGGGGCCTCTGCGATGCGTGTCTTCTTCCGCCACATTCTGCCGAATATTGTCCAGCCGATTCTGGTGCAGGCCGCCATCGGCATGGCCGGAGTGATTCTGGCCGAGGCCACGCTCTCTTTTCTCGGCCTGGGCATTCCCGCCCCCGCACCCAGTTGGGGAGCCATGCTCAACGACGCTCGGTTGCATCTCTTCGACTCGCCCCATCTGGTGCTCTTCCCGGCCATAGCCGTCGCCGGCGCGGTGCTGGGCTTCAATTTCATCGGCGACGCCTTGCGTGATCGCCTCGACCCGCGCATCCGGATGGAGATGGGACTGTAGCGTGTGCTCCGCTGTCAACATCGCGGAGTCGAAGAGTCTGCGGCTACATTGGATTGACAAATGGAGTTTGGAGCAACAATGAGAATCGGCGTTGTCAGCGACACCCACGGTCTGTTTCGTCCCGAAGCCGCCGCCGCGCTGGCCGGGGTGGACCGCATTTTGCACCTGGGCGATGTGGGCAAATTTTCCGTCATTGAGGAGTTGCGTAGCATCGCCCCAGTGACCGCGGTGCGCGGCAACGTGGACCGCGAGGGGCGGTGCAGCAAACTGCCGGAGACCGAGGTGGTAGTGCTGGGCGGTCGCTACGTCTACATGCTCCACGACCTGAACACGCTACACCTGAATCCCGCCGCCGCCAAGTTCGCAGCCGTGCTCAGCGGCCACAGCCATGTGGCCAACTACGTCACCCGCCGCGGAGTGCTCTACTTCAATCCCGGCTCCTGCGGGCCGCGCCGCTTCGAATTGCATCCCACCCTCGGCATTCTCACCGTCGGCGAAGACGGCGCCATCGAGCCGCAGATCGTATCTTTGAAATGCAATTGACGCACCGGGCGTTTTCCCTATTCCAAATCCTTATTGATGCGACTCGTGAATTCTGCTATTCCGTACCCTATCCCTGATGCTCTTTCCTCAAGGATGGAAGAACAACCCTCTAATTAAAGGCCGGATCTATATTTCCTGCCTTTTTCATTCCTTGATGCGCGGATTCACACACCGGTATACCACGTCGGTCAGTAGGTTCACCAGCACATAGGTCAGTCCAATGGAGAGCAGGCAGCCCTGCACCACGGCGTAGTCGCGGCTGGCGATGGAATCAACCACCAGCCTTCCCATGCCCGGCCAACTGAAGATCTTTTCCGTGACAATGGCCCCGGCCAGCAACGCACCGAACTGTAATCCCACCACAGTGAGAATGGGCACCAGCGCATTGGGCAGCGCATGGCGGCAGACTACGGCCACCTCGCTCAGCCCTTTGGCGCGAGCGGTACGGATGTAGTCCTGACCCAGTTCTTCGAGCATGGAAGTGCGTACCATGCGGGTGAGGATGGCGGCCAGCGAAGCCCCCATAGCCACTGCGGGCAGCAGCAGATATTGCCAATCGATGTCCTTTCCACCGCCGGCACTGGCTCCCGAGACCGGCAGCCAGCCCAGGCCGATGGAGAAGATAAGAATCAGCACCGGTCCCAGCGCCAACCCCGGCACGGAGAGCCCGAAGAGGCTGACCACGGAGAGCAGTTGATCGATCCACAGCCCGCGCCGCACCGCCGCCAGAATTCCGGCAGGTAGCGCCAGCATGAGCCCCAGCAGCAGCGCCGCCAGGGTCAAGGCAATGGTGAAAGGATAGCGCGCAGCAATCAGATGGGCAACGGTCTCATGTAGCCGGATCGAACTCCCCAGGTCACCGTGCGCCACACCGCTCCAATAGTGCAGATATTGCTGTCCCAAAGGCAGATCCAGGCCCAGTTGGTGACGCAGCGCGCCTATGTCGGCAGGTGTGGCACCGTCGCCTAGCATTTGCAGCACCGGGTCTCCGGGAACCAGATGGATCAGCAGGAAGACCAGTGATACCACCAGCCATACGACCGGAAGAGTAAGCGCCAGACGAATAAGCATCTGTTTCATGAGCACTTCAAGTATATCGGCCGCCTGAAAGGTGCGACATGCGACCCCTTCGCTGTGCTGCGGCAATCATTCCTAATCTTACCGGCACGGTCTCTATCTCCATGGCATGGAAGGCTTGAGACGAACCTCTGCGGCCGATAGAATAGAAGCCATACCTGGGCCGTGGACCTGCGGCGTGGTAGTTGGCC
>Ga0326728_10002044_pt1 | contig 68704 bp, 43 predicted proteins | sample MB3enrmetagenome_FD_207602 | JGI IMG/M metagenome (GOLD analysis project Ga0326728, IMG submission 207602) | Lab enriched peat soil microbial communities from McLean, Ithaca, NY, United States - MB31MN | ecosystem: Environmental > Terrestrial > Soil > Wetlands > Peat | place: USA: New York... | reverse complement strand
CGGGCTTTTTTACAACCCCCGCGCCCGGCGGGGGGCGCGACGCTGCGTTCGACGTGTTCGGCGTGTTTTTGGATGTTTCAATCCACGCGCCCCGCGCGGGGCGCGACGCTTTGCGCGCGGTGCGTGCGGCCCTACGTGGGGTTTCAATCCACGCGCCCCGCGCGGGGCGCGACCAGGCCATCGACATCGTGACGCGCGAAGTGCTGCCGTTTCAATCCACGCGCCCCGCGCGGGGCGCGACTCGGCGGTGCAGGGCAACGTGATGGACGCCTACCGTTTCAATCCACGCGCCCCGCGCGGGGCGCGACCCGTGGCCGTCGAATGGAGGCAGCAGATGGAACAGGTTTCAATCCACGCGCCCCGCGCGGGGCGCGACTACTACGACCCAACTCATTGAGCCGTCTATCCCTGTTCGGCACTCTCCGCGAACCCAATCCCACACGGGCCGCAGCCCACGGGGCGACGGCCCGCGAACGGCGGCAAGCATTTCAAGGGTCGAGGCTTACCCACCACCGCGAACCTCCCGGCCGATTCCCGTGCGCTCCACGTTCGCGTTCTTCATACAACCAGCGGCCCTTGGGGATCGAAAGAAGGCTTCGCCCCCACATGCTCCACCCTGCGCTTCCAATTATCCCCCAGGAAGTAGAACCGCAAACTGTCCGTCGGCTCCTCGATCTCCCGGATCAGATCGGCTCGCAGGCTCGTCCACTTGGCCGCATCCACCAGGCATTCGAAAACCGAGTTCTGCACCCTCTGGCCGCAGTCCTCGCACACCTTCGCCACGCGCCGCAACCGGCGCCGGCCGTCGGCGTCCTCCGTGTTCACGTCATACGCCACCACCACCAGCATCATCGCCGTTTCCTCGATTCACCTCCACACGAAGCTCGGGTACCCGTCCAGGTCTCCTCGAATGAACCGCGCCAGCAGCATGGCCTGGACGTGCGGCGTCAGCCCGAACGCCACTTTCTCTTGCAGGAACGGATGCAGAATCTCCTCCTGCTTCCGCTTCTGATACGCCACCAGCACCTCCTTCCGTGTCGCGTCGTCCATCACCACGCCGCCAGCCTCGGTCTTGCGGAAGCCGCCGCCCTGCACCTGGCGCCGGTTGACCAGCGACAGCGCCAGCCGGTCGGCGATCACCGGCCGCATCTCCTCCACCAAGTCCAGCGCGAGGCCCGGGCGCCCCGGCCGGTCCAGGTGCAGGTAGCCCACCGCGGGATCGAGCCCCACGCCCTCGAGCGCCCCCGCCGCATCGTGTACCAACAGCGTGTAAAGGAACGACAGCAGCGAGTTCATGTTGTCCAGCGGCGGGCGCCGGTTCCGGCCGTGAAAGAAGAAGTCCTCCTTCGAGGCCGTGATCAGGTGGTCGAAGACGCCGAAGTAGACCCGCGCGGCGTCGCCCTCATGGCCGCGGATCTCCTCCCTTCCGGCGGTTTCCGCCACGGTTTCGAGCAATCTCCCCAGCCGCCGCACGGCCCGCTCCAGGTCGGCCGCTCCGGCTCCCTCGGGGTAATCGCGTAGCGCCCGTTGCAGCACGGTGCGGCAGTTGGCGATCTTCCCCATCACCACCGCCCGCGCCACGGCCGCCGCGCGCTCCTCCTGGTCCGCCCAGCGGTATTGTTCGCGGCGCAGCAGCACGTTTCCCGAAACCGGGCCGTCCACACGCGCCAGGAAGCGGCCGTGCTCGGTCAGGAACGACAGCGCCACGCCGTTCTCGCCGCAGAGGCCCATCAGAAACGGGCTGCACGAGACGTTTCCGAAACAGACGATGGCGCCCAGCGTGTGGATGGGCACGCGCAGTTTGGTTTCGCGCTCCACGCGCACGTCCACCGCCTCGCCGTCGCGCGCCAGGTAGGCGCCCTGAGTGGTGACGTACAGCGTGTTCAAGAGCTGCTTCATGGAGTTGTCTCCTGGTCGCGCAGCGCGCGCGACAGGTAGCGCTTCACGGCGTCCCGTTTCGACACCGCCGCCGGCAGGCACCGGCCGATGAGGGAACACCGCTCGCACTTCTTCGAATACACGGCGGGAGGCGTGGCCCCGGCGGCGTAGAGTTGGTGCATGCGGCGGGCCAGGTCCTCGGTCTGGGTGCGTAGCGCGGGTGAGAACCCGACTTCCTTCCGCCGCCGCTCGGCGCCGTAGTAGAGCGCGCCGCCTTCGATTTCGACGCCGAGCATCTCTTCCAGGCAGATGGCCTGGGCGCAGAGTTGGACCTCGTCGCAGGCGTCGGCTTTGGGGCGTCCCCGCTTGTACTCGACGGGGAACGGCCGCCACCACCCTTCGCGGCCGGCGAGCGGGGCGCCTTGCGGAGGGCCGTGGGGGACGCGGTGAAACTCGATGGCGTCGGCCTGCCCCGTGAGCCCGAGGCGGAGCGAGCGGAGGGACAGGCCGCGCGCCGTGATCAGGTCCACGCGCGTCTCGGTGCCCGCGTCGTGGACCCGGTCGTGGAGTATCCGGCCCTCCGCCGTCAGCCGGTTCTCCTCCCACTGCTGCTCGATGTGGATCAGCCCCCACTGGCGTTCGCAGAACAGCAGGTGCTGCAGACCCGAGAGCGGGAGGAGGTCGTCTTCAGAGAACATGCCCGTTGGGATCGACGATCCAGCGAAAACTCACACCCGCCGGCACAGACCCCGGCCCAGCGACCTTGTAGTCCCCAAATGCTCGCGGCGTGGCCGCGCCTTCGACGCGAATCAGGTCGAACAGCCTGTGCGCTGGAGCGTTTCCCAACATGCTCTCGTGCTCGAACGCCCCCAGCCCCCGGACCGACATTTCGCCGCGAGCGGCGGAGCGGTCATGGTCGAACATGTTCACCAGGGACTCAAGGAGCAGTTCGTAATCCGCATCGCCGAAGCCGGTGTCTTTCGCAAGGAACGGCGACACGAAGCCGTGCCCCCGATACAGCGCGTAGGGGATGGCGTACTTGCGGCCCATCTGCCCGCTGGCCGCCTTCTCGTCTCCCGTGTCAGAAGCCGAGGCGCGGTCTGTGTCGTCTGGGTTGGTGAGAGCCACCCGCGTGATTGCGTGTTCCAACGACAGAATCGGCGATAGGGACCGCGCAAATCCCAACTGGACCGGGCCGCGCACCTGGCCGCAATTCCACAGCTTCTGGTCCTTCTTGACGCCTTTCGGCTTAGCCTTGGCTCCCTCCGCCTCCGCGGGCTCCTCGCTGCCGGTCCTCCCGGTAGTCATCACGGCTCCGAAGGTCCGGACATCGAAATAGTTGTCGCACATCCACTTTCGCGCATCTTCGTTGGATCCCTTCGACGATGGCTCGGCCTTCACGGCGTCGTACGCCCTCTTCTGTTCGCGCGCCAGTATCCCGCGCTCCTTGACGTAGATGTCGTTTGGCGGCTGGTATCCTCTGGTCAACGCGACGAAGTTCCGGATTTTCCTCTTCAGGCAAACATCCGTTACCAGCCCGTATCCGGTTTCCGGGTCTATCCGCGGCGCATTTCCCGCGTCGGGGTCGCCATTGGGGTTCCCGTGAATCACGTCGAACAAAAGGACCAACTCCACGCGCTTTTCGAAACTCATATTTCCTCCTCGCTCTCGCTCGCACTTTCGCTGTCTGCCTTCTTGAAGAACTCTTGTTTCTGGTGGTAGTAACCAAGAGCGAACCGCCCCTGGTCCTCCAAGCTGAGCACCCGTGGAAAGTCCGAGATTCCGTCCATCACCTGTCCCAGGCGCTTCTGATAGTAGACCTCCATCCCTTCCGTAAGTTTCTTCAGGTGATGCTGCGCCATTGCCACCAAGCGCGGGAACACGGTTCCTGGCCGGGTACTCGCCGACCCGTAGTACCGGTCCACAATTGTCTTGTTTGGGTTCTTCTGCGCCACGCCCTGCACGCGCTCCAGAACCGCCATCAACCGCCCGAGGCGGTATCCCGGATTCGTATTCTCAATATCCAACGCCACACTGACCTCCCATTTCAAATTGCGAATCAAGTACGCCCGCAGGATCGCCGCGCGCTCCCGCGTAACCTCCTGCTCCGCTCGGCATCGCGCGACCGCTCTGGCTAACAACGACTGCGGAAACTCTCGTTGGAACACAATCGCAAGGAAGACCTCGGCCGCCAAGCCTGGCGGCAGGTTCTCCAGCTTGTCCTTCTTGCCCGGCAGGACCAACGCCTCCAGCAGCCGCCGCAACGGAGAAGGCCGGCCGTCCCCGAGGTCGATTGACTCGAAGTACGCCCGCATTCCGCGCTCCAATTCCGCCACCGCGCCGGTGTGCATTCCGCGTAGCGTTGCCCGTCCCTGCCCGCCGGACAGCACCAGGCAGTAGAACCGGTTCGACACGCCTGGCGGTGCCTTGCCGCTGTACGGCGCTTTCAGAAGATCGCCGACGCTCTCCACCCTGGGGGCATCGAAGAACTCGGTCAAGAGCTGTAGGATGTCCGCCTCATCGTCGGCCCAGAACAGCGCCGTCGTATCCGGAGACAGCCGCACGTACCGGCGGGGAAGAGTCTGGCCCGAATTCCGCGGATCCGGGTACCGGTCGTTCAGCAGGCGGTTCAAGGCAGTCGTGTATCCGTCCGCGCAGTCGCGACAGACGGCGGCGTTTTCGCTACCCGACAGATCGTAAGATTCGAACGCGTCGGAATTGAAGCTGACCAAGGCCACCCCGCTGGTAGTTCCTCCGGGAACCTTCACCAGGGGATGCTTTTTCACCGGCGCGGCGGTAGCGCCGCAGATCAGACACTGCTTGCCGCGCCCTCCCGCGGAACGCCGCAGGGCTGAGAAGTAGCTCTGCACCTCCGGCAGATCGTGCACCAGCTTGTCGCCAAACTGGAATGCGAACAAGTCGTTCGATTCGTATCCCTCGGCGGAGACTTGGTCGATTGCGCGCGCCCGCTCGGCGTCGCTGTCCAGGAAGGCGCCGACTGCCGCCAGAGCCTCGCTTGGCGCGGCCGCAAGCGCACCCTGCACTGATCGCCGGAACAGCCGCAGTCGTTCGGCAAGGTCGTTCTCCGCCCGCCTTCCCTCCGGATGGACACCGAGGACGTACTCCGACTTGTCGACAAGAAAATCCGCCGCCGCCCCGGATGTCCGGCCGCGCCTCCGCGGAATCGCCAGGACTTTCGCGCGGGGCTTCTTCCCTCGCTCCGCTTCACCGGTTGTGTGAATCGCGCCGCCAAACCTGCCGCCCTCGCCGACCACCAGAATCCACGCCACCGGCAGCGGAACGTAGTCGGGATTGGCGAGGAGGTCTTCCCGGCGTGCCAGTGCGCTGAGGCTCTCCAGGATCATGCGGCCTCCTCCCACTGCGGGACCTCGATCACCCCGCGCTCAACCCGCGCCCGGAAGAACACCGGCTCATTCCCCTTCGGGCCGAACCGCAGGTCGTGGAGCATGTACCCCAGGTCGCGCGTCATGCCATCCAGCGGCGGCGGATCGCCAGCATAAGGTTCGACGGTGGCAGGAAACTCACGGCACCCCAGGTAGGGCTGCATGTGAAACTGCCCCTTTTCCAGGCGCCGCCGGAACATCTCGTCGAACTTTTTGGGGTTGTCCTCCGCGCCAGCGCGCGCGGTCATCTGGAACTCAGCCTCCACGGCGTAATCGACATCGCGCAAAGCCAAGGTGTTGCGTTGCGCCCGATCCTCGTCCGCGAAGTAATCCACGGGCGAACCACTTCGCATAGCGCGGAGAGCGGTAGTCACAGACGCTCGTGTGTTAACCTCATTGCGTTTCAGCGCCGCAAACCGCGGCGGTGCCAGAAGCGAGATCTTGCGGATGCGCCATTGAATGGCAGGCTTCCACAGGATCGCTTCGAGGACACCTCTGGCCGCGGATGGCGTAATGGCTTCGTAGGAAAACCTCTCGGTTTTGAATTCTGGCCTTGTGAAGCAGGCTAGTTCACCCCGAATTCGAACCCAATACAAAGTGGCCATACTCTTCACCTCGGTACAGAGTATGCTCCTGTTCGATTCGGATGTCAAGTTCATTAGGTTGGAAGCTAGGGCCGAAGGCAATCGCTTTCGACCCTAATCGCATCCAAGCTAATATTTCAATCCACTCGCCCACGGATTGGGAGAGAACCTAAACTATTCTGCATCAATCAGTTCACGCAATCAAGTGGTCCGGCTCAATAGCTGGTGGCCCCGCCCACCCGAAACCCCAGCGTTGCGCGTATACTTCATAGCCCGGAACGACCGCCCAAAACGTATCGGCGATTCGCTCCAGCGCACCAGCCTTGAGCAACTCCCCGATCTCCTGTCGGTACAGGCTGACCATCAGCGGCTGCAATCGTCGCATTCGCTCCCGCGAAACCCCCAGGCGCCTGACGTCCTCTACACGATCATCCCAGTGCCCGTACGGCGCTACCACTGGATCTCCGCTTTCCTCGATCATTCGGAACCGCTCGGCGGCATCCGCAAAATTCTGAGCCCCCTCCGCGGCCATGACGGCTGATGCGTCTTGCTCTGCCAGGCGGTATAGATCCTGGAAGTATCTCGAGAACGTGCCGCGGCTGGTGAGGTCGAGGTCGCCCTGGCGCCACATCACCCTGGCCAATTGCTCCGCCGTCCGGAGAATCCCACAAGGCGGTCTCGTCGGGGCGATGAACACATGAAGCCGCCCCGAGCCGCGCCCCTCTCGGTTGCAGCGTCCAGCCGCCTGCGCGAGCGAATCCGCGCCCGCGAATGCCCGATAGACCTCGGGAAAACTCACGTCCACCCCGGCTTCCACAAGCTGCGTGGCCACCAGCCGGCAGCGGTCGCCGCTTTCCAGTCGGCGTTTCACCTCGCTCAGAACCGCCGACCGGTGTAGCGCGCACATACGCGCCGAGAGATGCAGGCAGTCTGGCCCGGTGAGCTCGGCGAGCCGCTGCGCGTCGTCCCGGCGGTGCACAATTGCCATCACCTGCTCGTGTCCACGAAGTTCCGCGGCAAGCGTCTCCCACGAAACGGGTCCCTCGTTGCCCGGCATCAGCACCTCGCATCGTGTGGCGACCACGGCGAACTCCTTCTGGGGCTCAGGGACTATTTCACTCGCCCCCTCGAGGAGCACGGGCTGGGTCGCCGTGCATAGCACCGCCGTCACGCCGTAGTGCGATGTCAGTTCGGAGATCACATGTCTCACGGGTGCCAGCAGCTTCGCCGGGAAGGTCTGCACCTCGTCGAAAACCACGACACTGCGGACGATCCTGTGTAGTTTCCGGCAGCGCGACGGCCGGTTGGCGTAGAGGCTCTCGAAGAACTGGACGCTCGTCGTGACCACCACCGGCGCGTCCCAGTTCTCGGAGGCCAGCCGGTTCCAAGGGGTCTCGTGATCCGGGTCAACATTCGTATGATGCTCAAGCACCGCGTCGTCCCCCAAGGCCCGGCGGTATTCGGAGGCCGTCTGCTCGATGATGCTGGTATATGGAACTACGACTGTGACCCGCCTCAGCCCATGCCGCAGTGCGTGGTCAAGCGCGAACACCAAGGATGTGAGCGTCTTTCCCCCGCCTGTGGGCACAGTCAGCGTGAACGCGCCTGGGTCGTGTTCCGCCGCCTTTCGGGCCGCCTCCAGAACCCGCGCTCGCATCTCATTCAAGGGGCTTGGGCGGGCCTCTGCGGCCTTGCGTTCCACGTGCCGGTCCAGGCGTTCCTTCAACTGGGCGAGGCTCGGGCGCAAGCCCAGGTCGCGGTTTACACCGCCCGCATAGAACCTTTCCGTGTCCAGGAAATCCGCGTCCACCAGCGCCGAGAACAGGAAGCGCGTCCACAGAGACAATGATGCGCGGCTCCGCAGAAGCCATGCAGGCGGCTCCGGCGCCGCCTGCTCTTCAACCCACCCCGGCAATCCTTCACGCCGTGCAACCAAGAGCAGATTTCGTTTCCCGCTCAACCGCGCCGAAAGCTCCGCTGCATTCGCCATGCCGCCGTGATGGCCCGCCACCGCAAATGCCGCCATAGCAGCGCGGCGCTCCCTCGCTATTAATGCACCGACTGAAGAGTGATCTACCTTCCCTTTGATGTGTGCTTCCGGGTCCACACTAATGTACTCTTGAAACGCTCGCTGGTACTTCCCCGCGTCATGCCACAGCCCCAGCAAGCGACCCCAACCAGGAGCGAACGGCACCGTGAACTCCTCGGCGAGTTCCGCCACCTGCCGCAGATGGTCTTCAAGCCGCTGCCAGGTCTCCACCGGCTTCCCGGCCAAGCTGTGGGCGTAATACATAACTGTGCACCGAAGCTACGATAGCACCAACTCCACGCCCCGCAAATCCTTCCCCACCCAACTTCGTCCCCCCTGCTACACTGTCTTCAGCATGGCTGCCAACACCGCAGCGGGGATTCCAGTCGGTGCGTGGGCCGAACACCGCGGGGTGCGCGAGTGCCTCCAGTGGTTCACCCGCGAGAAGTCGTGGATCAACGAGGTGCACGTGCAGCTCTGCCGCGTCCCCGCCCCCACCTTCATGGAGCAGGAGCGCGCCGCGTGGTTCCTGGAACGCTTCCGAGCCTTCGGGTGGGACGCGCACATCGACCGCGCGGGCAACGCCGTCGCCGCTGCCGGACGCAGCCCGTATGTGGCGCTGACGGCGCACCTCGATACGGTGCTCGCGCCGCGCAACAAGGACGAGATCGCCGTCGAGGCCGATGGGGGGTTCCGCGGGCCGGGCGTGGCCGATAACGGGGCCGGACTGGCGGCGCTGCTGGCGGTGGCGCGGATGTGGACGGCCTGCCCCAGGCTTCCCGAATCGCCCCGCGGGCTGCTGCTGGTGGCCAACGTCGGCGAGGAGGGCGAGGGAAACCTGCTGGGCATGCGGCACCTCTGCAAACAGTCGCCGCTGGCCGGGAAAGTGGCCGCGTTCCTGGTGGTGGATGGGGTGGGCACCGACCACATCACCAACCGCGCGCTCGGCAGCCGCCGCTTCGAGATCCTCTTTCAGAGTCCCGGAGGGCATAGCTGGAGCGATTACGGCGTGGGGAACCCCGTCCATGCGCTGTGCCGCGCGGTGACGCTGTTCTCGGAAGCGCGCATCGACCCGGCGCCCCGCTCGGCGTTCAACGTGGGGCTGATCGAGGGCGGGTCGAGCGTGAACGCCATCCCGCAAACGGCCCGCGCCAAGGTGGACATCCGCTCGGAGAGCAACCGGAAGATGGACGAACTGGTGGACCTGCTCGGGGCGGCCGTGGAGCGCGCGCGCGACGCCGAGAACCAGCGCGCCACCGCCGGCAAGGTCGCCTCGAAGCTGAAGGACATCGGCTCGCGGCCGGCGGCCGCCATCGAGGAAAGCGCCGCCCTGGTGCAGTACATCCGCGCGGTGGATGGACACCTGGGGATACGTTCGCACCTGGATTGCTCCTCGACCGACGCCAACATTCCGCTGTCGCTGGGACTGGCGGCGATCGCCATCGGCGCGGGCGGCGCGGGCGGCGGGGTGCATACCAGCGAGGAGTGGTACCGTCCCGAGGGCCGCGACCTGGCCCTCAAGCGCATTTTCCTCACCCTGCTGCTGACGATGTACGAAGGCCCGCCGCCGGCGTCCGAGGGCGCCGGGCGGTGAGCCTGCGCGGGCGGGCGGACGCGGCCCTGGCGGCGAACACGGTGGTTTGGGGCGCAACCTTCGTGCTGGTCAAGGCGGCGCTGCACGACGTTTCGCCGATTCTCTTTCTGGCCCTGCGGTTTTCGCTGGCCACGGCGGCGCTGCTGGTTCTCTTTCGCGGCGTCCGGAAAACGCCGCACGCCTGGAAGACCATCCGGGCGGGGGCTCTGGCGGGCACTTTCCTGTTCTCCGGATACCTCTTTCAAACCCTGGGGTTGCGGCTGACCTCGGCGCCCAAGTCGGCCTTCATCACGGGGTTGATGGCGGCCATGGTACCAATCCTGGCAGCGTGCGTCTATAAGGTTAGACCCCAGGTTTCCGAGGTGGTTGGCGTGCTGGTGGCCACGGCCGGACTCGGGTTGCTCACGCTGGAAGGGGCTGTCGCTTCCGTCGGCGCGGGCGACCTTCTTACGCTCGCCGGCGCCGCCGGGTTCGCCGCACACGTGGTGACGCTGGGCCACTTTTCCGGGCAGATGAGCTTCGAACTGTTGTCGCTGAGCCAGATAGCCGCCGGGGCCGGGTTGTCGTGGGGCCTCGTGTGGATCGAACCGGCCCACCTGGTGTGGCGTCCGGCGGTGGTCTGCGGGATACTGATTACAGGGTTACTCTGCACGGCGTTGGCATTCACCGTTCAGGCGTGGGCCCAGCGGCACACCACCTCGACCCGGACGGCGTTGATTTACCTGTTGGAACCCGTGGTTGCCTGGGTGACTTCGTATGTTCTCGTGGGAGAGGGCCTGGCAGCGCGCGCCGCCGTGGGCGCGGCCCTCATTCTGGGCGGGGTGTTGCTGGTGGAATTGAAACCGTTCGCTTCGCGGCCACATCCATCGAGATAGAGGCCGCCGGCGGGAAGACAGAAATATAGCGCGTTTCCAAGGAGTTAACAAGCACATGAAATTCGTCGACAAATTGCGCACACAGAAGCTTCTTTCGTTCACCCTGGTTCTCTTTACGCTGGCGTGCGGGATCGTCATCGGCACGCTGGTGAATTCCGGCGTACGGGCGGAAAAGGACAACAACGCGGCGCCCGGCGCCACGCCGCTGGTGATTCCAGCCCCGGTGCCGCTTTCCAACGACTTCGCCCCCATCGCCAAACAGGTGGAACCCTCGGTGGTGCACATTCAGACGGAAACGATCCCCGAGCAGCGGACGCAGTCCCGCAACAACGGGGGCGGCCGGCGGCGCCAGCAGCAGCAGCAGACGCCCGACGACGACAACGGGATGGGCGATTTCTTCCGCTTTTTCGTAAATCCCTTCGGCGGCCAGATGCCCCAGGCGCAGCGATCGGCCGCGTTGGGATCGGGCGTCGTGGTGGATAAGGCCGGCTATGTCCTGACCAATAACCACGTGGTCGACGGCGCCACGCGAATCCGGGTGAAGTTCATGGACAGCCCCAAGGATTACGAAGCCAAGGTGGTGGGCGTGGACGCAGCCACCGACCTGGCGGTGATCAGGGTGGAATCCGGGCACGACTTCGTCCCGGCCAAGATCGGCAATTCCGACGCCGTGCAGGTGGGCGACTGGGCCATCGCCATCGGGTCGCCATTCGGCTTCCAGGCCACCGTGACGGCCGGCATCATCAGCGCCAAGCAGCGCGACGTCCCGGGGGATACCACGCAGTTCCAGCATTTCCTGCAGACCGACGCCGCCATCAACCCGGGCAACAGCGGCGGACCGCTGCTCAACATGCGCGGCGAAGTGATCGGCATCAACACCGCCATCGCGTCGCAGTCGGGCCACTATGAAGGCATCGGTTTCGCCATGCCCATCAACACGGCGGCGAAGGTTTACAACGATATCATCAAGAGCGGCAAGGTGACCCGCGGCTTCATCGGCGTCAACTACGGCACCGACGCCAAGACCAACGAGGCGCTGCTCAAGCGCGCCGGCGTGAGCGAGGGAGTGTTCGTGGACTCCGTGCCGCCGGGCGGGCCGGCGGACAAGGCCGGGGTGAAGGACGGCGACGTCATCGTGTCGGTCAACGGCAAGCCCGTGCACGATGGCACCGACTTGGTGAACATCGTCTCCAACACGCCGGTGGGCACTCAGGTGACCCTGGGGGTGGTGCGCGACGGCAAGCGGAGCGATTGCAAGGTGGTGGTGGGCGACCGCAGCCAGGCCAACGCGGATCTGGCCGGCCGCGAGCAGCCCTCGGGTTCCGGCAACTCCGAAGGCACCTCGGTCAGCTTCGGCATGTCCGTGCAGCCGCTCACCGACCTGCGGCGCCAGAACCTGGGCATCAAGGAGCCCGGCGGGCTGGAAGTGATCGATGTGGAACCCGGCTCTTTCGCCGAAGACATCCACCTCTCCGCCGGCGACATCCTGCTCACCATCAACAACAAGCCGCTCAACACGGTGCAGGACCTGAAGGAACAGCAGGCCAAGTTGAAACCCGGCGACGCCGTGGCCTTCAAGGTCTTGTCGGCCATGCCGGACGCATTCGGACGCCGCGGCAATTGGACGTCCACCTATCGGGCTGGGGAACTGCCCGCCAATCCGCGATAACTGCCAGGTCTTCGACCGCTGGATTCGGTGCCATTCCGGGCCGCTCGGGACCCCAAGTGGGTACCCTGCTCGCGGTTCCGCACGGAACCGCGAGCGTGAGCGAGCGGCCTGCGGCAAAGGAACAGTATCCTACGGTCACGGCCCTAGTACTTTTCTGGGGGCCGGGCTGCGACCCGGCCCTTTTTTTGTTAGTAGAATAGAAGTTCATCGATGCGGAAGTTGCTATGTTGCGCGGCGTCCGCCGCGGCTTTGATCCTGGCTGCGAATGCCGCCGACACCGCCGCGCCGCGCCGGCCAGCCCCGGCAACGCCCTCCGGAACGCAGGCCGCGCCCAAACCGGCGGCGGCCGGCGGCAAGACCGCCACCGCCCCCAGCACGGCCGCCAAGCCAGCCGCGACATCCAAGCCCGCCGCCGCGGGTACGGTTGGGTCCAGGACCGCGGCGGGAGCGCGCCGCGCCGGCCCGCCGCCGCTGCCCCGGCGTCCCGCCACCTCGTGGCGCAATCGCCAGGCGGCGCCCACCCCGGACCGTTACAAGGAGATCCAGAGTGCGCTGGCCGCCAGGGGCTACCTGCAGCCCGAAGACGCCAGCGGGCGGTGGGACCAGGCGTCCGTCGATGCGCTGAAGAAGTTTCAGGCCGATCAGAAACTGGATTCCACGGGCAAGCTCAACTCGTTGTCCCTGATCGCCCTGGGGCTGGGACCCAAGTACGAGCCGCCCACGCCCGCCAAACCCGCCGAGCCGGCAACGCCGCCCGCGCCCGTAATATCGACCACGCCCGCCGAGCCCGCCGTACAGCCCGGCGAATCGCGCTGAGATCCGGGACCCGAGGCGTCGGCCACCGCGACCGCGCCGCGCGCTTTCCTCCGAGGCTTACTGGTACGTAGGCGTGTCGCCGATCCCGAGGAAGCTCCCGAAGGTACTCGGGATAGCCGATCCGTTCGCCTTCAGGGTGGCCGAGAAGGTGGCCGATTGATTCCCCGAGGCCACTTCGAGAAGACCCGGGCTGCCCGCCGGGCTGGCCGGCAACTGGATCAGAATCGATGAGGGCACGGTGAACGTCTTCTGTCCGGCCGTCGTGAGACAGATGAACTCGGTGGTGCTGGTAACCTGGTTGCTCCCCGTGCCGGTGGTAACCGAGGAGGCCCCGATGATCTCCACCATATCCGACGCATTGCCGCCGGTCCAGTTGAGAGTCAGGGGCGAACTGCGGACGACCGTGCTGGGCAAGGGGCTGGACAGCGTGAGCGGGGAGGCGAGAGTGAGCGAGGTGCTGAACGGCCCGACGGCGCTGCCGCCGGCTCCGCTCAAGCTGTAGCCTCCCGCCGGAAGCGTGAAGTTCGCGAAGCCTGGAATGCCCGTCAGCCCTTCGTAGCTCGCCAGGCCGTAGCTGTTGTCAGTCTCGGTGAGGGCCTGGTTGCTCAGGCCGGAACCGGACGGGCCGTTGACGGTAACCGTGCCGGCGTCGAGGGAAGTCAGATTGCCGGTGACGGAGGCGGTGGTGCCGCTGGAGGTCGCGTAAATCACCTGGCAACTTCCCTGCTGGATGAGGGACACATTCGCCGCGGCGGCCGACGACAATTGGAAGCCGGTGAGCTGGGTGAAACCTCCGCCTATCAAATCCGACTTGACGGTGCCGAGCGACGGGATCGTCATGGTGAACTGCGTAATCGAAAAACCCCCGGTGGTGATGGTCCCGCCCTGATCCAGGCTCTGCAACTGCGCGGTGGTATAACCGGGCATGACACAGGCGGCGGAACCGGTACTGGGCGCGATGGAGAGGGACGTGGTCGCGCTGAGAACGCCACCCACCGATATCTGAAAAGACACGGCGCAGCCGGTCTGAATGTTGGCGGGCAGGATGAAGTTGATTTGATCTTCTCCGGCGTAACCGGCGCGTCCGGCGTAGAGCACGGCAATGGAGACGCCGCCGACGACGGCCTGAATGTTCATGGTTTTGCTGAAGTCGAACGCCGGCGAAACCGTGTTATCCCCCGCGGCGTACCCTCCCAGGCCGGTGCCGTAAGCGATCATGTACTGTCCCGGCTTGGCGGGAGAATAGGTGACTCCGCTGATCGAACCCGTGGTCAAACGGTTCAAATCGTATTCCGTCGCCGAGATGTAGTTCTGAACCGAAGCCAGGCCGGTGCCGGTGGAATCCTGCGTGAAGAGGCCGAACTTGTTGGCCACCACCTGGGCGGTGAACGGGGCGCTGACGGTGCCGTTGGTGACGGTCACGTTGTAGTTGCCGACGGGCACGGTGGATGGCAGGATGCAGGCGATCTGGTTCACGCCGCTCAGGTTGTAGAGGTACACCAGATACGCGTCCGTGCCCGTGCCGCCCGCCACCGGCGTGAAGGTGACCTTGACGCCGCCGGAAACGGTGGGCCGCGGCGGCGCGAAGGGGGTGTATCCGCTGGCCGAAAGGCTGCTGCCCTTGACGATGAAGATGCTGCCCTGAGCGATGTTCGGCGTGTTGCTGGCGGCATCCTGCACGGCGGTGATGAAGGGCGGGGACGGCGCATTGGTGCCGCCGGTCGTGAACGTGCCCGCGCCGGTGCAGCTAAGCGTAGACGAGATCCCAATCGAAACCGTGCCGGAAAGGCTCGGAAACGAGCCGTTGGATCCGTTGTAGGTGCCCGTGCCGCCGGTGACGGTGGCCGAAGCGGTGCCGCTCCCCGAAAGCATCGCTGTAGGCAACGTGAATATTCCGGTGATGGTGCCGGCGCCACCGGATAGCGTAATGGTGTAGGGTCCGGAATAATTACCGGACGTTCCGAGGGCGAGTGTCGCGGAAAACGTCCCGCTCCCCACGCCATTCGTCAGAGTGGCTGTTCCCGAGGCGGAAAGGGTTGTGCCGAAGGTGAGGGTCGCATTCACCGTTAATGTGGTGTTGATGGTGGCGGCCTGCGCTCCGGCGCAAACCAGCAGGGCCATACCGGCCGCGGCGTGCAGTAGCTTAGACATAGTCTTCTCCGTGAAATGGGGCGCGGTTCTCGCCCTCTCCTACAGGATACGCGGATTTGCCGCCGGAAGAGGCTCACCCGGATGTAAATAATCCCACAGTTAGACGGCGGCGGAAGCCGCCTTGCCGGCGCGGAGCGAATTCCGGCGCCACAGGCTATACTGTCGGATCGGGAGGATCGAAACTCGATGCGCATCGTTCGCGTTTTTGGACTGGTTTGCGGTGTGGCGCTCGTCGCCGCGCAGGGCTGGGCGCAGACCACGCCGGGGATGCCCCGGCTACAGAAGCAGGGCACCGCCACGCAGTTGACCGTGGACGGCAAGCCATTTCTCGCGCTGGCCGGGGAATTGGGCAACAACACCGCCACCAGCGTCGAGAACATGGAGCCGATCTGGCCCCGGCTTAGAGCCGCCAACTTGAACACCGCCCTGGTGGGCGTTTCCTGGGCGCAGATCGAGCCGGCGGAAGGGAAATTCGACTTCAGCGTGCTGGACGGCGTCATCCAGCAGGCCAGGCAGCAGAACATGCACATGGCGCTCCTCTGGTTCGCAAGCTGGAAGAACGGCTACTCCAGCTATCCGCCGGATTGGGTGAAGAGGGATTTCGAACGCTTCCCGCTGGTTCGGATCAACAAGGGCAAGAGCATCGCCATGCTGTCCACCTTCTCCGCCGCCAACCGGGACGCCGACGCCAAGGCGTTCGCGGCGCTGATGCGCCACGTGCGCGAAACCGACGGGCGGAATCACACCGTGGTCATGATCCAGGTGGAGAACGAGGTCGGCGTCCTCCTCGACTCGCGCGACCGGTCGCCAGCCGCCAACAAGGCGTTCGCCGCCCCGGTGCCGAAGGAGTTGATGGACTACCTGCAAAAGCACAAGGACACGCTGATTCCGGAGTTCGCCGAGGTGTGGAAAGCCAACGGATCCAAGACCGCCGGCACCTGGGAGGAAGTCTTCGGACCCGGCAAGCCGGACAGTATCGAACTGCCCGTGCGGACGCTGGCCCCGCCCATGACCCAGGAAGAGAAGGACGCCGCCTGGCACAAGCTCACCTGGCCGGTGGACGAGATCTTCATGGCCTGGCAGTACGCCCGCTACGTCGGCAAAGTGGCCGAGGCGGGCAAGGCCGAGTACGCCATTCCGATGTACGCCAACGCGTGGCTGCAGCAGCCGGACCACGGCTGGCCCGGCACCTATCCGAGCGGCGGTCCCCTGCCCCAGGTGATGGACATCTGGAAAGCGGGGGCTCCGGCCATCGATTTCCTGGCGCCGGATCTGTACCTCACGCAAGCCCTCACCGAGCTCTGCACGCGCTACACCCGCCAGGGCAATCCGCTGTTCATCCCCGAAACCGCCGGCGGCGCCGAGGCCCCCGCCAACGTGCTGTACGCCATGGCGCAGTTCGACGCCATGGGCTTCTCGCCGTTTGGAATCGAGCGCCAGGTCGGCGGCCTCGACCCCACCCCCCTGCAACAGGTCTACGCCCTGATCTGGAACATGGCGCCTTTCATCCTGGAACACCAGGGAACGGGCACCATGGCGGCGGCGCGGTTCACCGCGGAGGGACAGAGCCAGAAGATCAAGCTGGGCAGTTACGCCGCCGAGATTTCCGTCGCGCGCAACCGGCGATCCGGGTCGCAGACGCCTACGCTGCCCGCCACGGCCATCCTGATTTCCACCGGTCCCGACGAATACCTCATCATCGGCAACAGTCTCAGCGTCACCTTCTCGGCCAATGGCCCGGGGCCGGAACAAGTGGGGCTGGGCACGGTGGAAGAGGGCCATTTCGTGAATGGCAAGTGGGTTCCCGGCAGGCGCCTGGCGGGCGACGACACCGAACAGGGCGCGGGCTCGTCCGTCCGGGTGGGCGGCGCGCTGCGCGTGACTTTGTACCGGTACCGCTGAGCGCGGGCTTCGCTAAAACCGCCACGCCGTGGCGGTTTTAGCGGCTAACTTATTGATTCCACACGGGTGCAACCGCCACGGCGTGGCGGTTTTCGAAGATCGACGGCTCCCTACCGCTGGCCGAGGCCGCCGTCCACCGCTAGCGTCTGGCCGGTGACGAAGTTTCCGGCGCGCAGGAAGTAGAGCACGGCGTCGGCGATCTCTTCCGGCGTTCCGCCGCGGCGCGCGGGGGTACCGGCGATCATGCGCCGGCCGCGCTCGTCGATATCGTCGAAGGGGATCACGCCGGGCGCTACCGAGTTCACGGTGATCTCGGGCGCCCAGGCCTTGGCCAGCGCGCGGGTCAGCATGATGACGCCGGCTTTCGAGGCGCAGTAGTGGGCGTGCCCGGCCCACGGGCGGATGCCGCCCAGCGAGCTGATGTTGACGATCCGCCCGCCGCCCGAGGCGCGCATGAGGCGCGCGCCGTTCTGGCAGCAGAAGAAGACCGCCTTCAGATTGACGGAGTGGATGTAATCCCAGTCGCGCTCGGCGATCTCGAGCGGGTCGGCGTGGGCGAACCGCGCGGCGTTGTTAACCAGGGCGTCCAGGCGGCCCATGCGCTGGGCGAGCGCGGCGAACATGCCGGCGATCTCCGGAACGCTTTCCAGGTTGGCGCGGAACAGCTCGGCCCCGCCGCACTCTTCCGCCGTGCGGCGCGCGTCGGTTTCCGAGCGGTGGTAATGGATGGCCACGCGCGCGCCTTCGGCGGCCAGGCGCAGGGCTATTGCGCGGCCGATGCGCCTGGCCGCGCCGGTCACCAGGACCACTTTGCCGGTCATGCCTGCCTCCGCGGCGCTTTGTGGGGCAGGTTGTCAACCTGCGGCCGATTGTTAATCGGCCCGATGTCACGGCTGTCCCCGGATATCGGTGGCGGCCGGTTACCGTTGGGCGGCCTCTGAGAAAGTACCAGCAGGCGGGTTGACAACCCGCCGCAGGCTGCCAGCCTGCCCCACACCGGGGCGCTACATCGTGGGTTCGCCATGCACCTCGATCTCCTCGGGCTCGACGCCCTGGCGCACGGGCTCCGGCAGACGTCCGGCCGCGTTCGCCACTCCCCAGAATATCGCGGTCGTCGAGCTCAGGATTCCGGCCACCGTCCCGATGGTGCGCGGATTCCACGATTGCGAAGCGGCGCCGGCCAGCAGCATCGACACCATCATCACACTCCAGGTGACCGATTCCATGGTCGCGAACACCCGGCCGCGGAATTCGTTGGGCACCACGCGCAGAAGCTGCGACATGTTGAGCACGCTGCTCATCCCCACGCCGGCCCGCGACAGGGCGATGAACGCCAGGGCCAGCGTGAAACTGCGCATCTGGCTGAACAGCACGTACGCGCCGCCGTGTACGATGTAGCAGACCACGATGGCCCGCTTGTAATTCCCGAAGCTGAGCTTCCGCCCGATGGTGTAGGCCGCCGCGCCGCCGCACAGCAGGCCCGCGCCCGCGAATCCCCAGATGGTGCCGAGCCCGCCCGGACCGCGCTTGAAGACCATCTCTCCGAAAACGGTGAAGAGAATCTGCGCCGCCCCGCCGCCCGAGGCCCAGCCGATGTTGACCAGCAGAAGCCCCAGAATCAGCGGCACGCCGCGGATATAGCGCAGGCCCTCGGCGTACTCGTGCCAGGGGCGAACCACCTCGGTCTCGTTGAGCGCGCTGGAGGGCTGGAATCCGCGGCCCGGCAGAAACAGCCGCGAGATGCACAACGCCGAGACGAAGAACGACAGGGAATTGAAGGCGAAGGCCCACCGGTAGCCGAACGCCGCCGCGCTCGCGCCCGCCAGCATGGCGCCGAGGGTTAGCGTGGTCCACTGCGTGGTCTGGGTCAGCGAGTTGGCGGTGTGCAGCTCGTCGCGGGTGGCGATCGAGGGCAGAATCGACGCCCGTCCGGCCGTGAAAAACGGCGAGGCCAGCATCAGCAGGGCGCTGAGCAGGTAGACCAGCCGTATGTCGGGACGGTCCTTGTCGATGAAAATGAACCCGGCGGCCACCACGCCGCGCGCCAGGTCGCTCGCGATCATCACCCGCTTGCGGTCGAAGCGGTCCAGCGTCACGCCCGCCAGCGGACCGGCGAGCATGGCCGGGATGGCGCGCGCCAGAAAGATCAGCGCGATCGTCATGCCGCTGTGCGTGGCGGCCACCGCCAGGCTGAACACGGCGATGTTGTTGAAGTGGTCGCCGGCCTCGCTGACCAACTGGCCGATCCACATGAACCGGTAGTTCCGGTTGCCGCGCAGCAGCGAAACGAATGGCTTCAACCGGCGGTCTCCAGCCGGAGGGGCCGGCGAGCGCCGCCTACCGCTTGGCTTCCTGCCACAGAGCCTCCATTTCGGCGACGGCCGATTCCGCGGGCGTCTTGCCGTCTTCCGCCAGCTTGCGTTCGATGTAGCTCCAGCGCCGGCGGAACTTGGCGTTGGTGCGCCGCAGGGCCTGCTCGGGATCGACCTTGACGAAGCGCGCCAGGTTGACGATGACGAACAGAATGTCGCCGATTTCACCCTCCAGCTCGTCCTGGGACGCCTTGCGCCGCGCCTCGTCGAATTCGCCCAATTCCTCGTGGAGTTTCTCGATCACCTGTTCGGGGTTCTCCCAATCGAACCCCACGCCGGCGGCGCGCGAGGCGATCTGAGCGGCTTCCACCAGCGCCGGCAGCGCGCGCGGAACGCCGGAAAGCAATCCGCCGCCGCCCGGTCCCCGGTCCTGCTTCTCGGCGGCCTTCACCTCGCCCCAGATGCGCTTGACGTCGCCCGGGGTGGCCGCCTGCTCGTCGCCGAATACGTGCGGATGGCGTCGCACCAGCTTGCGGTTGATGGCGTCGAGCGCGTCCTCGATGCCGAATAGCGCCTGCTCCTCGGCCATGCGCGCGTAGAAGATGGCCTGCAGGATGTAGTCGCCCAGCTCTTCGGCGAGGCCCGGCCAATCGCGGCGTTCGATGGCGTCGAGCACCTCGTAGGTCTCTTCCAGGGTGTAGGGCTTGATGCTGTCGAAGGTCTGCTCGCGGTCCCACGGGCAGCCGCCGGGAGCGCGCAGGCGGGCCATGATGGCTATCAATCGCTGAAACTTGGCGCCTGCGTTGGATTCGGATGGCATGTGGATTTGGGGCGCGGAAACCGCGGCGATACTTCAGGGTAACATGCGGTGCGGGCGCGGGGCCGCGGGTTTCGCGGCCCGGGTGCGCGAGGCTCTACTTGCAGAGCGTGCCGTTTACGTAGAAGGCCGACGGGGCCGTGTTGGTGCCGCTGTACGAGGCATTGAAGCCGATTCCGCCGATGGTGGCGCCGGGAGCGATGGTTGCGTTATAACTCTCGTTGGTGAGCGTGGCGTTGGCGCCCTTCTGCGTGTAGCCGGCGTCCCAGGATTGGGTGATCTGCTGGTTGCCGGACCAGGTCCACGTGAGATTCCAACCGCCGATCGCCGTGCTGCCGGTATTCTCGATGGTCAGAGCCGTTCCAAAGCCGCCGCTCCACTGGCTGGTGACGCTGTAGGTGACGTGACAGGCCATGCCCGCGGCGGTGGTGGCGGAGGCCTGATTGGAAGCCGCGGATTCGCCCGCCGAATCCTGCGCCGTCACCAGATAGTAGTGCGTGGTGGACGGGGACAGCCCCGTGTTGGAGTAGCTGGTCGCGGTCACGCCCGTGGCGATGCGATTCGCGGCCGATGGCGTGAACCCGGAGCTGGTGGACGAATAGACGTTGTAGGTGACCCCGCTGGTGGGGCTGGCGGTCCACGCCAGGTTGATCTGCGAGGACGAGGCGGCCGTCGCCGTCAGTTTCGTGGGCGCCCCTGGCAGCACGGTCTGGCTCAACGCCGCCGAGGTGCTGGCGGCGTAGTCGGTTGCGCCGCCGTACACGGCCGTGATGGAATGCGCTCCCACGGCCAGGGTCGAGACGGCCAGCGAGGCCGATCCGCTGGCGATGGTCGCCGTGCCGAGAGACGCCGTCCCGTTCAGGAACTGCACCGTTCCGGTGGCCGCCGCTGGCGACACCGTTGCGGTGAACGTCACGGATTGTCCGTAAGTCGACGGGTTGGCCGAGGAGGTCAGCGTCACGCTGGACGCCGCCTTGTTGACCGTCTGCGCAAGCGCGGGCGAGGTGCTGGTGGTGTCGTTGGCACTGCCGCTATACGCCCCGGTGATGGAATGCGAGCCGACGGCCAGGGTCGAGATGGCCAGCGAGGCCGATCCGCTGGCGACGGTCGCCGTGCCGAGAGACGTTGTCCCGTCCAGGAACTGCACCGTCCCGGTGGCCGCCGACGGCGACACCGTTGCCGTGAATGTCACGGATTGTCCGTAAGTCGACGGGTTGGCCGAGGAGGTCAGCGTCACGCTGGACGCCGCCTTGTTGACGGTCTGCGCAAGCGCCGCTGACGTGCTGGCGGCGTAGTTTGTGGCTCCGCTATACGCCGCGGTGATGGAATGCGAGCCGACGGCCAGGGTCGAGATGGCCAGCGAGGCCGATCCGCTGGCGACGGTCGCCGTGCCAAGCGACGTCGTCCCGTCCAGGAACTGCACCGTCCCGGTGGCCGCCGACGGCGACACCGTTGCCGTGAAGGTTACGGATTGGCCATAGGGCGACGGGTTCATGGAAGACGCCAGCGTCACGCTCGAAGCCGCCTTGTTGACGGTCTGCGCCAGAGCGGCTGACGTGCTGGCGGCGTAGTTTGTGGCTCCGCTATACGCCGCGGTAATGGAATGCGCGCCCGCCGCCAAGGTCGAGATCGCCAACGCGGCTGAGCCACTGACGACGGTTGCCGTGCCGAGGGACGTCGTGCCGTCCAGGAACTGCACGGTCCCGGTCGCCGCCGACGGCGACACCGTTGCGGCGAACGTCACGGATTGTCCGTAGGCCGACGGGTTCGCCGAAGACGCCAGCGTCACGCTGGAAGCCAACTTGTTGACGGTCTGCGCAAGAGCCGCGGAGGTGCTGGTAGCGTCGTTGGCAAAGCCGCTATACACAGCGGTGATGGAATGCGCGCCCACCGCCAAGGTCGAGATGGCCAGCGAGGCCGATCCGCTGGCGATGGCCGCCGTGCCGAGAGACGTCGTCCCGTCCAAGAACTGCACCGTCCCGGTCGCCGCCGCTGGCGACACCGTTGCGGCGAACGTCACGGATTGTCCGAACGCAGACGGGTTCGCCGAAGAGGCCAGCGTCACGCTGGAAGCCAACTTGTTGACGGTTTGCGCAAGAGCCGCGGAGGTGCTGGGGGCGTCGTTGGCATCGCCGCTGTAAGTCGCGGTGATGGAATGCGCGCCCACCGCCAAGGTCGAGATTGCCAGCGCAGCCGAGCCGCTGGCGATGGCCGCCGTGCCGAGAGACGTCGTGCCGTCCAGAAACTGCACCGTCCCGGTCGCCGCCGCTGGCGACACCGTTGCGGCGAACGTCACGGATTGGCCATAGGTCGACGGATTTGCGGAAGACGCCAGCGTCACGCTGGAAGCCAACTTGTTGACGGTTTGCGCAAGAGCCGCGGAGGTGCTGGGGGCGTCGTTGGCATCGCCGCTGTAAGCCGCGGTGATGGAATGCGCGCCCACCGCCAAGGTCGAGATGGCCAGCGAGGCCGATCCGCTGGCGATGGCCGCCGTGCCGAGAGACGTCGTCCCGTCCAGGAACTGCACCGTCCCGGTGGCCGCCGCTGGCGACACCGTTGCGGCGAACGTCACGGATTGTCCGTAAGTCGACGGGTTCAGCGACGAAGCCAGCGTCACGCCGGGCGTGGCCTGGTTCACCGTCTGGATCAGCGTGGCGGAGGTAATGGCGCCATACACGGCGGTAAGGGAGTCCGAACCGGCCGGCAGGCTGGAAAGCGAGAGTTGCGCCACACCACCGGCCAGGCTCGCCGAGCCCAGCACGGCGGCGCCGTCGAGGAACTGCACCGCGCCGGTGGCCGTACTTGGCACGACCGTGGCGACCAGGGTCACGGGCTGTCCAAAGGTCGAGGGATTCGGCGAAGATGCCAGCGTCACGACAGCGTGGACCGTCAGAGCGACGGCGGTGGATGCGGTCAGGCTGCCCGAAGTTCCGGTGATCGCGACCGTGGCCGTGCCGGTGGTGGCCGTACTGGCCGCCGTCAGCGTGAGCGTACTGCTTCCGGTGGTTGGATTCGGACTGAACGATGCGGTGACACCGCCCGGCAGCCCGGATGCAGCCAGCGTTACACTGCCGGCGAATCCGCCCAGGTCGTTCACCGCAATGGCGCCGGTGCCGGACGCGCCCGCGCCGATCATCAGACTGGCCGGCGTAGCCGATAGCGTAAAACCTGGCGTAGCCGTGCCGCTCAGTGCGATGGTTTGTGTGGCGTAGCCGGGCGCGGCGGCGTTCAGGTTGTTATCCGTCAGCACCAGCGAGCCGCCGAGAGCACCCGCCGCGGTTGGCGCAAAGCCGATGGGCAACTGGCAGGACGCTCCGGCTGCCAGCGTTCCCGCCGTCGGGGAACTGGCGCCGACCAGCGGGCAATCCGAGGCCGCGCCGCTATTCAGAGTAAAGTTCGCCGAGATGGCCGGATTGTCGCCGGCCGGCGGAATCGGGAAACTCAACGCTGCGTTGCCGGCGTTCTCGACCGTAACCGTCCGCGGGCTGTCGGGGCTGGATGAGCCGGCGGGGGTGCTGGCGAAGCTCAGGCCCGGTGGATCCGAGAGGTCTTCTTTCAACACTCTGTCATTGCCGGTATCGGCGATGTAGACGTTGCCGCTCCCATCCACCGTGACCCCAAGCGGAAGGGACAGCGCACTGGACGATATCGCGCTTTGAACGTAGCCGCCGCCCGCCAACAGCGTCTCCTTCAAAACCGTGTTGCTGGGCGTGTCGGTAATATAGACATTGCCGGTTCCATCCACCGCAACCCCTTTGGGAGAGCCGAGGCCGCTGGCGACGTTACTTTGTGTGTAGCTGCCCGCCGAGAGCGCTTCCTTCCACACCGTGCCGCCGGACGCATTGGCGATATAGACGTTCCCACTCCCATCCACCGCGACCCCATAGGGATTGTTAAGGCCGCTGGCAACGGCGCTTTGCGCGTAGCTGTCCGCCGACAGCGTCTCCTTCCACACCGTGCCGTTGCCGGTGTCGGCGATATACACGTTGCCACTCCCGTCCACCGCGACTCCATAGGGGCTGTTAAAGCCGCTGGCCACGGTGCTCTGCTCGTAGCCGCCCGCCGACGGTGTCTCCTTCAGCACCCGGTCGTTCAGGGTATCGGCGATATAGACGTTGCCGCTCCCATCCACGGCAACCCCAGAGGGATTGTTAAGGCTGCCGGCGACGGTGCTCTGCGTGTAGCTACCCGCCGACAGTGTCTCCTTCAACACCTGGCCGTTCAGGGTATCGGCGATATAGACGTTGCCGCTCCCATCCACGGCAACCCCTGCCGGGCTGTACGATCCGGCAGGCAGGACCGCGCTTTCCTCGCCAGGCAGGAAATTCACCTGCGGCCCCACGCCCGTGCCCTGAACGTAACCGGTGGCAATCGTGTATCCGTTGCCGTCCTCGAGCACCACGGCTCCATTGCGGGTTCCGGCGAACCTGGGCGTGAAGGTCACGTTCACGGTGCAGGTCTGGCCCGTGTTATAGGCGGTTCCCACTTGGCAGGTTCCCGTGCCGGCGTCGGCAAAGTCCAGCCCGGTCGCTCCTTGCGTCAGGACGGTCTTGCTGCCCAGCGTTTCGGCTGCGTTGAAGGTGAAGGTCAAAGCGCTTGCCTGGCTGGCGGTCCCCACGTTCACCGGCCCGAATTCCCCGACCGGCGGCGCAAGGCCCAGCGAAGGATTGGCGATTATCCATAGCCAGGCGGTTGGGGCCACGGTGCCGGGGGAACTGCCCGCCATCTCAACGGCGTAAAACCCGGGGAGGGCGGTGTTGCTCACAGTCACGGTGAGCGTACTGGTTCCGGTTGTGGGGTTAGGACTGAAAGATGCGGTCACACCGTTGGGCAGACCGTACGGAAAGATAATATCGACGCTGCCGGCAAATCCGTTCAGGTAGTTCACCGTGACGGTTTCCGTTGCGGAGGAGCCTTGGCTCAGGGTCAGAGCAGCGGAAGAGAGGCTGAGGGTGAAGGTGGGCGTTGGCGTGGCGGTGACGGTCAGCGGAAGAAAGTACTCATCGGATTGGACCCTACCGGTATTGATGGTATAGGTGCCGAAGATTTGCATCGTGTACGTCCCGAGGGTGGCGGAAGGACTTGCGGTCAGCGTGAGCACGCTGATTCCGCCAACCGCGATGGCATTCGGATTGAACGTTGCGGTTACACCGGGGGGCAGTGCGCTGGCGGATAGAGTAATTGGGCCGGTGAAATCGCCTTGTGGAACGAATGTGATGGTGGCTGTGGCGAAGCCGCCTTGGGCGATGGTGGAAGGAATGGTCAAGAGATCCATCAAGGGGAGGGGTGAACCGACCATCAGATAAAAGCGGCAGGTTGCGGTCAGAGCGCCGGAGGTACCGGTGATGGTCAACGGGGAGTTTCCAAAGAGCTCCAGCGCGGCCGTATCGCTCGCGGTCAGGGTGAGCACACTGCTTCCGGTTGTGGGGTTCGGACTGAACGACGCTGTCACACCGCTGGGCAGGCCGGAGACAGCTAGATTTACGCTGCCGGTGAATCCGTCATAGTCTGTCACGGTGATGGTATTTGCACCGGAGCTGCCCTGCCAAATCGCAGTAGCCTCATACAAGGCGGAAATGCCGAAGCCCGGCGCGTTGACCATCAGAGCGATTACAGCCGCTGCGGTCTGAGCGCCGGATGTGCCAGTGACCGTCAAAAGGTACGGTCCGCGGATGGCCGAGCCGCTCACCGTGAGCGTGAGTACACTGCTTCCAGTAGTGGGATTCGGACTGAAGGACGCAGTGACGCCGCCGGGCAGGTTGGACGCGGCCAGAGTCACGTTGCCAGCGAATCCCTCCAAACCGGTCACCGCGATGGTGGCCGTTCCCGAGGCGCCCGAGCCGATGGTCAGGCTGGCCGGCGAAGCCGAGAGCGTGAAGCCCGGACCCGCCGGCGGAGGCGCCAGAGCGTCGATCAGGTTCTGCCCGTTCGGGCTTCCCCATCCGGTCACCAGGTCGTAGCCCGCGACGGCGTTATACCATACCGGTTGGCCGCAGCAATCGTCATTCCCGCTGGCGATGTCGTGCAGGTCGCTCGCGTAGCTGGAACTCCCGCCGATCGAGTAAATGGCCGGATTGATAAACCCCAAACCGCCCGCGGGCGCTATGCCCTCCTCCACGGCCTGTTGATTGACCAGCGCCATAAAACCCGCCCAGCGTGGCGCTGCGAAGCTGGTGCCGCCGGCTTCTCCGCACGTGCCCATGGCGCAGTAGTAATTGTCGAGATCGGCTTCGATGGCCACGTCCGGCGAATTCCGCAGGGTCGTGGAACCACCGTTGGAAGCGTTGGCCACCCCTGCCTGCCAGTTCGGAATCGGGATGGCGTCGAGACTGATGCCGCCGCCGCTCGCGGCGAAGTTGCCGGGGGAATCCCACGCCGTTTCCGAAACCCACGGGCCGCCCACGCCATTCGTGGTCAGGCTGGTCCCCCCGACGACCGTCACCCAAGCGTCTTCGGCCGGATAGATATTCGGGTTCACCTGTACGTCATAGGCTCCCCTATCCCCGGAAGCCACGAAAAGGCTCTGGCCCTGCGCGGCAAACTCCTGGAAGAAGACATCGTCCGTCGCAGGGTCATCCGGAGACCAACCCCATGAAACGCTGAGTTGCTTGCAAATATTCTCCGTGGCCATCGCGTTGAAGATGTTCGCATCGTCGTACCCGTTCGTCGTGTTCCCGATGTACACGCGAACCTGACTCAAGCCCGGGGCCATGCCGATCGCCTGCACGATGTCCACCACCTGTTCGGTGTCGTTGCCGGAGAGCGGAGCCCCGGTGGCTCCGTCCAAAAGCACGTTGCTGATGGGCACGCTGTAGGACTGTCCGGCATTGCTGAAGGTCAGATTCACGTCGCTGAGGTTGTATCCGTCAAACTCAAAGAGTCCGACGCACTGGCCGCTGCCGGTGAGAGCGGTGCCGCCGTAGTAGGCTGCCCGCATGTCACTCCCGAGGTACTGACCACCTGGACCCGAGCCGGTGACGTTGGCGATGGCTTGCCCCGCCGCGGCTGTCGTCACCATGGGGCGCGGGATGGAGAAGTTGTTGAGGCCGGCAATATGGGCCACCGGCACGCTCAAATTGAGCGAAGGCTCGCGGTCCGGCGAGAAGAACGTGCGCGCTTCCGTGGGATGCCGGTACACCTTCATCGACACGTTGAAGGCCTTCTCGATCTGCGCGACGGTACCGCTGAGGGGCACCAGCAGGCGATTCGCAGGCGTATCCGTCACGATTAGACCGTTGGATCGAGCGAAATCGACCACGGCTTGGTAGTCCTCGGCGGTGGGACCGAACTGCCCGGTGAACTCCTCGACGCTGAGAAAATGGCGGTAGTCGGGGCTGGATGGGTCGTAGAGCCGAACCAGCAGGGCGGTCAGACCGGCCTGGTTGCGCAGCGGCAGCACGATGGAGACATTCATCTGCTGCGTGGCTGGCAGCGAACCCACCAGCGCCGCCTGCCCGCTGGAGACCGCGGGGCGTACGTGATTGTGCAACGCCTGAAGCGGCGCCTGCGCCTGTCCGGGGACTGAGGAGCACAACATCGCGGCCGCGCAGGCAAGCGCAACCCGCCCTGAGAAAATGCGCGTATTTCTTCTCATCGTTCGTTCAGCCTCCGTCTTGGCCTGCAGGGGTCGCAGCCATTGTACACCAAAACGGATAAACGGAGCCGTTTGTTCGGTTTATCGGACCGAAAAGTGTCTGTCAGGGCGCATCGATGCGTGCTGGATTCAATGCGTTCGCGCTCCGGCGGCGCTACCCGGCCGGTTCAGCCGCGCTCGTCCCCCGCTGCTAAAACGGCGGTGATGAGCGACCAAGATCCCGAATTGAAAACAGAAGACGAGTCCATCCCGCTACCGCCGTCCTTTTCTTTCCGGGTGGTCTCGCTGCGGCACGCGCCGATTGAGCTGTGGGGGCGGGAATCCCGCGGCCCTGAGCCGTGACACTCTACTTGCAGAGCGTGCCGTTTACGTAAAACGCCGACGGAGCCGTGTTGGTGCCGCTGTACGAGGCATTGAAGCCGACTCCGCTGATGGTGGCGCCGGGAGCGATGGTCGCGTTATAGCTCTCGTTGGCGAGCGTAGCGTCGGCGCCCTTCTGTGCGTAGGTGGCGTCCCAGGATTCGGTGATCTGCTGGTTGCCGGACCAAGTCCACGTGAGATTCCAACTGCTAATCGCCGTGCTGCCGGTATTCTTGATGGTCAAGGCCGTCCCGAACCCCGTGTTCCACTGGCTGGTGACGGAATAGGTGACGTGACAGGATAGCGCCGCGGTGGTGGTGGCGGATGCCTGATTGGAGGCCGCCGATTCACCCGCCGAATCCTGCGCGGTCACCAGGTAGTAGCGCGTCGTGGACGGGGACAGTCCCGCGTTGGAGTAGCTGGTCGCGGTCACGCCCGCGGCGATGCGATTCGCGGCCGATGGCGTGAACCCGGAGCTGGTGGACGAATAGACGTTGTAGGTGACCCCGCTGGTGGGGCTGGCGGTCCACGCCAGGTTGATTTGCGAGGACGAGGCGGCCGTCGCCGTCAGTTTCGTGGGCGCCCCTGGCAGCACGGTCTGGCTCAACGCCGCCGAGGTGCTGCCGGCGTAGTTGGTTGCGCCGCTGTAAACCGCGGTGATGGAGTGGACGCCGGATGCCAGGGTGGAGATCGTCAGTGCGGCGCTGCCGCTGGCGAGGGTTGCGGTGCCGAGAGACGTCGTGCCATCCAGGAATTGCACCGTTCCGGTGGCCGCCAACGGCGACACGGTTGCGGTGAAGGTAACGGATTGTCCGGCGGCAGACGGGTTGGCCGAGGAGGTCAGCGTCACGCTGGAAGCCGCCTTGTTGACCGTCTGCGCAAGCGCGGCCGAGGTGCTGGCGGTGTCGTTGGCACTGCCGCTATACGCCGCGGTGATGGAATGCGTTCCCACTGCCAGGGTCGAGAGCGTTAGCGCGGCACTGCCGCTGGCGATGGTCGCCGTGCCGAGCGACGTCGTGCCATCGAGGAACTGCACCGTCCCGGTGGCCGCCGACGGCGACACCGTTGCGGTGAATGTCACGGATTGTCCGTAAGTCGACGGGTTCGCCGACGAAGCCAGCGTCACGTTCGAAGCCGCCTTGTTGACCGTCTGCGCAACCGCGGCCGAGGTGCTGGTGAGGTAGTTGGCATCGCCGCTATACACTGCCGTGATCGAATGCGCGCCCACCGCCAGCGACGAGACCGCCAGCGCGGCCGACCCGCCGGCGATGGTCGCCGTGCCGAGAGACGTCGTGCCATCCAGGAACTGCACCGTCCCGGTGGCCGCCGACGGCGACACCGTTGCGGTGAACGTCACGGATTGTCCGTAGGCCGACGGGTTCGCCGAAGACGCCAGCGTCACGCTGGAAGCCAACTTGTTGACGGTCTGCGCCAGAGCGGCTGACGTGCTGGTGGCGTCGTTGGCATCGCCGCTGTAAGCCGCGGTGATGGAATGCACGCCCGTAGCCAGTGTCGAGATCGCCAGCGCAGCCGAGCCGCTGGCGATGGTCGCTGTGCCGAGAGACGTCGTGCCGTCCAGGAATTGCACCGTTCCCGTGGCCGAAGCCGGCGATATTGCTGCGGTGAACGTAACGGATTGCCCGTAGGCCGACGGGTTGGCCGAAGACGCCAGCGTCACGCTGGAAGCCAACTTGTTGACCGTCTGCGCAAGCGCCGCGGAGGTGCTGGCGGCATCGTTGGCATCGCCGCTGTAAGCTGCGGTGATGGAATGCGCGCCCGTAGCCAGTGTCGATATTGCCAGCGCAGCCGAGCCGCTGGCGATGGTCGCTGTGCCGAGAGACGTTGTCCCGTCCAGGAACTGCACGGTCCCAGTCGCCGTCGCTGGCGACACCGTTGCGGTGAACGTCACGGATTGTCCAACGGTCGACGGGTTCGCCGAAGAGGCCAGCGTCACGCTCGAAGCCGCCTTGTTGACCGTCTGCGCAACCGCGATGGAAACACTGGTGAGATAGTTCCCGTCGCCGCTATACGCTGCCGTGACCGAATGCGCGCCCACCGCCAGCGACGAGACCGTCAGCGAGGCCGATCCGCCGCTCAGGGTCGCCGTGCCAAGCGATGCCGTCCCATCCAGGAACTGCACCGTCCCGGTGGCCGAGACCGGCGACACGGCCGCCGTGAACGTCACGGATAGTCCAACGGTCGACGGGTTCGCCGAAGAGGCCAGCGTCACGCTCGAAGCCGCCTTGTTGACCGTCTGCGCTACGGGAGCCGAACTGCTGGCGGCGTAATTCGCGGAGCCGCCATACGCTGCCGTGATGGAGTGCGCGCCCGCCGCCAGCGACGAGACCGTCAGCGAGGCCGATCCGCCGGCGATGTTCACCGTTCCGAGGGACGCCGCGCCGTCCAGGAATTGCACCGTCCCGGTGGCCGCCGCGGGGGTCACCGCCGCCGTGAATGTGACGGGTTGTCCGAAGGTCGACGGGTTCGCGGCGGAAGCCAGCGTCACGCCCGTAAACGCCGGGTATATGGTCTGGGAATAGACGGCGGAGGTGCTGCCCGCAACATTCGCGTCGCCGCTATACACCGCGGTAATGGAGTGCATCCCGACCGCCAGCGAGGGGACCGTCAGCACAGCCGAGCCGTTAGCGGGCGTCACCGTCCCGAGTGGGGTAGCGCCGTCCAGGAACTGCACCGTCCCGGTGCCCAACCACGCCCCGTTGCTCCCCGACTCCGTCAGCCAAGCCGTGAATGCGACGGGTTGCCCATAGGCCTGAGAGTTGGCCGGAGAAGAAACGCTCACATTCGAAATCGCCTGGCTGACGTTCTGCACAAGAACCGCGGAGGTGATGCCCGTGGTGTTGGCGTCGCCGCTATACACCGCGGTGATGGAGTGCGCGCCCGCGGTCAACGCCAGAGACTGCACATATGCCCAACCGTTAAATATGGTCGCCGTGCCCAGGGAAGTCGCGCCATCCACGAACTGCACCGTCCCCGTGGCCGACGAGGGGGACACCGCCGCGGTGAGCCATATGGACTGCCCGTAGGTCGACGGGTTCGCCGAGGAGGACAGTGCGATGCTCGAAACCACCTTGGTGACAACCTGCGTGACGACCGGTGACGTGCCGGCGGTGGAGTTCATATCGCCGGGGAAGACCGCCGTGAGGGAGTGAGTCCCGACCGTGAAAAGCAAACCGAAGAAGGTGGCGGTTCCGTTGGTAAGCGTGGCCGTTCCCAGGAGCGTTGCGCCATCGAAGAGCTGGACGGAGCCGTATAGCCCGGCCGGGGTAACCGTGGCGGTCAACACCGGATACTGAGCCACCGTGCACGGGTTGATGGAAGACGTCAGCGTGACATTGGCGGCAGCCTTGGCGACCTGTATGGGCAAGTAGGCGTCGGCCTGCTGGTTGACGCTATCGCCCGAATAGATCGCGATGATGGTCTGAGATCCCGCCCACAGCGAAGGCTCGGTCAGGGATGCCTGACCGCCCGATAGCGCGACCGTGCCGAGGGTCAAGGTGCTCCCGCTCATGTAGTCTTCGAAGGTGACGGTGCCCGTCGCCGTGCTGGGCCAAACGGAGGCGGCGATGGTGACCGGCTGCCCGTAGGTGAGCGGTCCGGCGGGCGTCAGCGAGATCGATACCTGAGCCCCTATCCCCAGCGTCAGGGTGGAGGACGAGGCCTCGGAATAGTTGCTGTCGCCCAGGTACTTGGCGCTCAATGAGTGAGATCCGGGAGCTGTGAACGTGACTGAGAACGTAGCCGCGCCGTTCACCAGGTTGGCGGATGCCACCAGTGTCGAGCCATCGTACAGTACCACCGGACCGGACGGAACGGTGGTATGTCCGGACGGCGGAGCCACTACGGCCGCGAAGGTCGCGCTGGGGGGGTTGGTTGGATTCAGATTGTCGGAAAGCGCAGTGATGGAGAGCGTGACAACTGGTGCGGGCATGGCCGTCCCGGACACCGAGATTGGGATTGCCGGCGAACCGGAGCCGTTGAACGAGGCGTCGCCGCCGTAGTAAGCCACGATCTGATGACTGCCCTGGCTGAGCGTGTCGGCCACCAATGAGGCCGTTCCTCCATTGAGAGCAGCGGTGCCCAGCACCGTGCCCGAGAGGCCGGCGGGCGCATCCGCAAACTCAATGCTGCCCGTGGGAACCCCGCCGACGCCGATCGGAGTCACCGTCGCCGTAAGCAACGCGCCTTGACCGCTCCGGAGCGAAGTGGCGCTAGCCGTGAGCGTTGTGCCCGTGTAGAACAACGGCGAGGGCAGGTAGACGCGGCGCACCACGCAGTCGATCCAATCCGACACCAGCAGGTTCCCATTGGCGGTCAACGCCACGGCGACGGGACCGTCGAGGGTAGCGTTGGTGGCAGGGCCGTTGTCGCCGGCGACGATGACGGTGCCGCCGCACGTGGAAGCGCCGCCCCCGGCAAGGCACATGCCCTGCTGGCCGCTTCCGTTTCCGGCTACGGTTGAGATCAATCCGGTGACGGAATCGACGCGGCGGACTCGCGCAGTGCCGTCGGAGAAGAACATGTTGCCGCTCGGATCGACAACCAGGCCCGATGGCATTCCGATTCCGGCGCTGGTGGCGGCCACTCCATCACCCGTGAAGCTGGCGGTGCCGTTTCCGGCAACCGTCGAGAGAATGCCGCTCTGCGGATCGACCCGCCGGATACGGCTGCCGCCAGTCTCGCCGATGAGCAGGCCGCCCGACTGATCCAAGGCGACCCACATGGGCATCGACAGGCTGGCCCCGGCCGCGGGGACTCCATCGGGGCTCACGGCGTTGGTGCCGTTGCCCGCGACTGTCGTGACGATTCCGGTCTGGCCGTCCACGCGCCGGACGCGTTCGTTGCCGGCGTCGGCGATGTACAGATCCCCTGCGGAGTCGAGCGCGATGCCGTAAGGCATATGGAGGGTGGCGGCTGTGGCCGCCCCGCCGTCGCCGCTGTATCCCGCCGCACCCGTACCGGCGACGGTGGTGATGAAGCCCGTTTGTGCGTCCACGCGCCGGACACGGTTGCCGAGGGCCTCGGAGATGTACAGGTTTCCGGCGCTATCCACCGCCAGACCCATCGGGAAATCGATCGCCGCCGCTACGGCCAGTCCTCCATCGCCATTGGAGGCGGCGGTTCCGTTCCCGGCCACCAGGGTAAGAACGCCGGTCGATGAATCCACGCGAACGACGCGGTAGTTATTGCGATCGGCGATGAAAAGATTGCCGCTGGCATCCACCGCGATGCCGGCGGGCGCGTCAAGATTCGTGTTCACGGCCAGGCCGCCGGGTGCGGTGTTGCCGTCCGTGCCGGTGCCGGCCACGGTGACAATCAAGCCGGTGTCCGCCAAAAGCGTGGGGCTAAGGGCAAGTACCAGAAGCACTGCCGGAACGAGTGAGGTTCGTCGCCGAATCATAAGGATCGCTCTCCGATAGGTTGGGGTGGGGACTCTCGCGGGGCGCATCTGCCGCCCGAGCGGGGCCGCACACCCTCTGGTAGAGTGTATCAGAGAGTTTCGGGTTCTAAATGTGTTTATGGGCACAAATCGAACCTCCCGCGACCCAAAGCCTGCGCTGCACGGCAACCCCCGGTTTCCGAATAGAACGCCTGGGCGGCCCTCGAGCCGCGCTCATCCCCCGCTGCTAAAATGGCGGTGATGAGCGACCAAGATCCCGAACCGAAAACCGAAGACGATTCCTTCCCGCTGCCGCAGCCGTCCTTTTCTTTTCTGGTGGTCTCGCTGCGCGCGCAGGCCGAAATGCAGCTCGGGCTGATGCGCTTTACGGACGAGGAGAAACCCGAACCAAACCTGCCGGTGGCGCGCCATACCATCGACCTGATGGCGCTTCTGGTGGAGAAAACCAAGGGCAACCTCTCGATCGAGGAGCAGCGGCTTCTGGAGAACTCCGTTACCGAATTGCGGTTCCGCTACGTGCAGGTGGCCGATGAATTGAGCCGCGCGGCCGCGCAGAAAGCCTGAATGGCGCTGCCCTTGACGATCACGGTTCTGGGCTCGGGTACCAGCGTCGGCGTGCCCACCATCGGGTGCCCCTGCGCGGTGTGCCATTCCACCGACCCGCGCGACAACCGCCTGCGCCCGTCCATCCTGATCCGCTATGGGGGCTGCAACGTGCTCGTCGACACCACCCCCGATTTCCGCACCCAGGCGTTGCGCGCGCGCATCGAACGGTTGGATGCGGTGCTGTTCACGCACGCCCACGCCGACCACCTGATGGGCCTGGACGACGTGCGGCCGTTCAACTTCCGGCAGCATGACGGCATCCCCATTTACGCCGCCGAAGAGACCATGGCCGCGATTCGGCGCTGCTTTCCCTACATCTTCGATGCCGCCAGGCAGGAGTCCAACGTGCCGCGGCTAATTCCCCGGGTCTTCGCCGCCGAGCCGTTCGACCTGTTCGGGTTGGAGTTCCAGCCCGTTCCCGTGCTGCACGGCAGCCGGACGATCCACGGCTTCCGCTTCGGCGAGGCGGCCTACCTGACCGACCACAGCGAGATTCCGGAATCGTCCATGCAACTGCTGCGGGGACTGGACGCGATCTTCCTGGACGCTCTCCGCTACAAACCGCACCCCACGCATTCCACCGTGGACCGCTCTCTCGAGACGGTGGAACGGCTGGGCGCGCGGCGGGCGTTTTTCACCCACATCTGCCACGACCTGGCGCACGAACGCGCCGAGAGCATGCTGCCGCCGCACGTGAGGCTGGCGTACGACGGCATGGAAATCCGGGTCGGCGCGGAGGGCGCATGAGGATCTACCGCGGCCTGGATCAGGCGCCGCCGGATTTCGGCCCCTGCGCGCTCACCGTCGGCAATTTCGACGGCGTTCATTCCGGCCACCGCCGGATTCTGCGGCGGCTGGTCGAGATCGCCCGGGCGCGCGGATGGAAAGCCTCGGTGGTTACCTTCGATCCGCATCCCACGCGGCTGGTGACGCCCCAGCGCGCGCCGCGGCTGCTGACCACGCCGGAGCGCCGCGCCGAACTGATGGGCGAAGAGGGCGTGGACCAGGTGCTCATCCTGCCCTTCACCGGCCAGGTGGCGCAACTTTCGGCGGAGGAATTCGTGAGCCAGTTGCTGGTGCGCCGGCTGGGCGCGCGCGCCGTGCTGATGGGCGAGAACTTCCGCTTCGGCCGCGGGCACGCGGGCAACGTCCACTCGCTGGAGGGGTGGGGGTTGAAATACGGATTCCGGACGGAAATCGTGCGCGCCGTGGCCTGGCGCGGACGCGTGGTGAGCAGCACCGGAATCCGGCAACTGGTTCTGGCCGGGCGCGTGTCGCTGGCGGCCCGGCACCTGCTGCGCCCCTATAGACTGGAGGGAGAGGTGGTGAGCGGCCGGGGCTTGGGTTCGCGCCAGACGGTGCCCACGCTGAACCTGGCCACCAGGGCCGAAGCCATCCCGGCGGGCGGAGTGTACGTGACACGCACGTTCGATCCCGCCGGCGGAAGGGCCTGGAACTCGATCACCAACGTCGGCTTCCGCCCGACGTTCGGACCGAGCGCACTGATGACCGTCGAGACTTACCTTCTGGACGCGTTCGACGGAGACACGCCGCACGGCATCCAGGTGGACTTCCTGTGGCGGCTGCGCGCCGAGATGCGGTTTCACTCGCCGGAGGCGCTGAAGGCGCAGATTCTGAAGGACGTTGCCGCCGCGCGGAGATATTTCCGCCGCGTCAAGGCGTGGGTGGGGCGGCAGCCCGCGCCGGCTTGAGAATCGCGTGCATCCCACCACCGTCATTTTCGGCGCGCTCCAGATCGTCCTGATCGACCTGCTGCTGGCGGGCGACAATGCCCTGATCATCGCCATGGCGGTGCGCCAGTTGCCCAAGCGCGAGCGGCTGCTCATCGCCGCTCTGGGCGCCGCCGGGGCGGTGGCGATGCGCGTGGCGCTCACCTTCGTGGCGTCGCGCGCCCTGAGCGTGGAGTTTCTGAAGTCCGCGGGCGGCCTGTTTGTCCTGTGGATCGCCTTCAAGGTGCTGGTGGATGTCAGCCAGCCGCCCCCGGCGGCCAGCGCGCCCGGCCAACTGCTGAAGGCCGTCTGGTACGTCATGTTCGCCGACCTGATCATGTCGGTGGACAACATCCTGGCGATTGCCGGCGCTTCGCGGGGCAGCCTCGAACTGATCTTCTTCGGCCTGGCGGTGAGCATCCCGTTCGTGGTGTTTTCGAGTAACCTGCTGGCCAGCCTGATGAACCGCTACCCGGCGCTGGTGTACCTGGGGGCCGGCATCCTGGGAAAAGTGGCCGGCGACATGGTGGTGACGGACGGGTTCGTGGCGCGGACGCTGGCTCCCTCGCCCACCGCGCACGGAATCGTGGACGGGGTGCTGGCGGCCGGGTTGGTGGCCGCCGGCCTGGTGCTGCGCCGCAGGAAGTCCCAGGCCGCGGAATAGCCGCCGCCCGGCCCCCGGCATTCCCGGCCGCCCGGCCCCCGGCCCCCGGCATTCCCGACTTTCCTGGAACTTCCGCCGGCGCGGGCGCGAATCATGGGTAGCAGCCTGGATACCGGGCGGCAAGGAATATTGGAGGCGTTCGATGAAGAAGCTGGTTCTAATCGCTCTCGTTACGGCCGTTGGCCTGCTGGCGCAGGCGCCCGGGGGCCGCGCCGGCCGGATGGGCTTCGGCGGAGGGAGGTTCATGGGACCGGGTGGAGCGCAAGCCACCGTGACCGGGGCGCCGTACTCGGGAGTGGAGGTCACCACCACGCAGCAGGCCCTGGCGGGGGGCAACGTCATTCAGACCCAGCGCCAGTCCACCGTGTATCGCGACAGCCAGGGCCGCGTGCGCACCGAAACCGCGGCCGGACGTCCCACGCCGGGCGGCGGCAAGACATCCAACACCCTCATCGTCATTCACGATCCCGTGGCCGGCGTGATGCGGCGCGTGGATACGCAGAACCGGGTGGTAACGGAGACTCCCGTCCATGCCGGCCCTGCGCGCACCGGCGCGGCGGCTGCTCCGCGTGCCAGGGCGGGCCGCGGCTCGGGCGCGCTGCGTCCCGCCGATCCGAACGTGACCACCGAGGATCTCGGCCAGCAGACCATCAACGGGATTGCCGCCACCGGCCGCCGGATCACCCGCACCATTCCCGCTGGCGCCATAGGCAACGCCCAGCCCATCCAGTCGGTGCGCGAAGTGTGGACCTCGACCGACCTCAAGGTGCCGGTCCTGGTTAAGACCAGCGATCCGCGGCGCGGCACGACCGTCACCCAGTTGACCAATATCGTCCGCGCGGAACCGGATGCGGCCCTGTTCCAGGCGCCCGCCGGCTACACCGTTCGCCAGGGCGCCGCGGCCCGGCCCATGGAGCGCGGCCTGCGCCCCCAGCAGTAGGCCGGCAGCCGGGTCTCGAAGATAGATCCTCCGCACGCCGCGGCGCCATCCGGCATCGCGGCTTTTTTGTGCGCCGGGGCCGCCGCCGGGCGCTCCTGGGCCGCCATCGCGGGTGCGCCGCCCCCGTTGCGTTTCCACCGCTGCTTCCCGTACCGTGAGACTGAGGTGTGCGCAACCGGCAAATGGACCCTCTGAGAGCGCGTTTTCGAGCGGGCGCCGCGGCGTTGGCCGGATCTCCGTTGCCGCGTTTAGGTGCGATCGCGGCGCTGGCCGTACTGGTGCACGGCTATCACCTGGGCGTGGACGACAGCGCGATCTACGTGCCGGCGATCAAGCGCGTGGCGGATCCCAGTCTGTACCCGTTCGGCGCCGAGTTCTTCCTGTCGCACGCACGCCTTTCGATGTTTGCCGGGCTGGTCGGGGGTTCGGCGCGGCTGAGCCATTTGCCGGTGGACCTGGCGATCTTCGGCTGGCACGTGGCCAGCGTATTCCTGCTGCTGGTGGCGGCGTGGCGGCTGGCGGGTTGCTGCTTCGAGAACGGCTGCGCCCGGTGGAGCGGCGTGGCGTTTCTGGCGGCGGCCCTGAGCGTGCCGGTCGCGGGCACGGCGCTGGTCATAATGGACCCGTACCTGACGGCGCGCTCGCTATCCACCCCGGCGGCGCTTTTCGCGGTGGGCTGCTACTTGTCGAACCGGCCGTGGCAGGCGCTGGGGTGGGGGCTGGCGGCCGCGGCGCTGCATCCGCAGATGGCCGTCTACGCCGCGTTGTTCGCCGGCTCGATGGCGCTGGTTGGGCGGCTCCGGCAGTTCCGCGGGGCGTCCGCGCCGGCGTTCGGGGCGGCGATCGGGCTGCCGTTCTTTCTCGATTTCGCCCGGCTCGACGGGCCGGCGCGCGCCTGCCTGCTGTCGCGGACGTACTTTTTCGTTGCCAACTGGACCTGGGACGAATGGGTGGGCGTGTTCGCGCCGTTGGCCTTGCTGGGTTGGTTCGCCGCGGCCAGGCCCCGGCACACGCTGCCGGCGTTTCGACGGCTCGCCATCGCCGCGATTCCCTTCGGCCTGGCGTTCACCGCGGCCGCCCTGGTGCTGGCAATCCCGCGCCTGGAGAGCTTCAACCGCCTGCAACCGATGCGCAGTTTTCATTTGCCGTACACGATTTTCTTCGTCCTGCTGGGCGGGTTGATCGGTGAGTACGCGCTCCGGACCCGCGTCTGGCGGTGGGCGGCGCTGTTCGTTCCGCTGGCGCTGGGGATGGTGCTGCTACAGGAGAGCGCCTTCCCGGCCAGCGAGCACGTCGAGTGGCCGGGGTCGGGGGCCGGCAACTCCTGGATTTCGGCGTTCCTGTGGATCCGGCATCACACGCCAAAAGACGCCGTGTTTGCCCTGGACCCGGATTACCTGGCGCGGCCGGGAGAGGATTCGCACGGGTTCCGGGCCGTGGCGGAGCGGAGCGTGCTGGCGGACAACCTGAAAGACAGCGGGGTGGTCTCGCTGTTCCCGCGACTGGCGGACGAATGGGAGCGCCAGGTGGCGGCGCAGCGCGGGCTCGACCGCTTCCAGTTGCCGGAGCTGCGGAAGTTGGCCGCGCGGTACCCCGTGACCTGGATTCTCACCGTGCAGCCGGGACCCGCGGGGTTGGAGTGCCCCTACCGGAATCGGGACCTGGCGGTTTGCAGGATGTGAATTGAGCGCGGCGCCGCGCCGGGTGCGAGAATATGGGCCATGGCCAAACCGTCACTGCGTCTCGCGCCCCTAACGCTCCTGCTCGGCTGCTTCCACATCGCCAGCGCGGCCGGCCCCACGGTAGCCGCCACGCCGCCCATGGGCTGGAACAGTTGGGATTGCTACGGAACCACCGTCACCGAAGCCGAAGTCAAGGCCAACGCCGATTACATGGCGAAGAATCTGAAATCGCACGGCTGGCAATACATCGTCGTGGACATTCAGTGGTCCGAGCCGAACGCCGGCGCACACGGCTACCGGCCCAACGCCGAGCTGGCCATGGACGCCAACGGCCGGCTCATCCCCGCCGTGAACCGCTTCCCCTCCTCGGCGGACGGCCGCGGATTCCTTCCGTTGGCCGAATATGTCCACGCGCTGGGTCTGCGCTTCGGCATCCACATCGTGCGCGGCATTCCCCGCCGCGCGGTGAAGGCCAACCTGCCGGTGGCCGGGAGCCCGGTGCGCGCCGCCGATATCGCCGACGTGCATTCCGTCTGCCCCTGGAACACCGACATGTACGGCGTGGACATGGGGCGTCCCGGCGCGCAGGATTACTACGATTCCATCGTCCGCATGTACGCCGGGTGGGGCGTCGATTTCATCAAGGCCGACGACATCGCGCGCCCCGTCCACTCGGCCGAAATCGCCGCTCTGCACCGGGCCATCCTCAAGACCGGGCGCCCCATGGTGCTCAGCCTCTCGCCCGGTCCGGCCGCGCTCAAGAGCCTCGCATTTCTCCAGGGGAACGCCAATATGTGGCGCATTTCCGACGACTTCTGGGACGAGTGGCGCTACCTCCTGCAGAACTTCACCCTGCTGCAAATCTGGGGCGGCGTGGCTCGGCCGGGCGCCTGGCCCGACGCCGATATGCTGCCGCTGGGCCGCATCGGCATCCGCGCCGAGCAAGGCGGCGACCGCATGACCCGTTTCACCCCGGACGAACAGCGCACGCTGATAAGCCTGTGGTCGATCGCGCAGTCGCCCCTGATGTTCGGCGGCGACCTCCCCAGCAACGACGAGTTCACGCTCTCGCTGCTGACCAACGACGAAGTGCTCGCCGTGGACCAGAAGGCCACCGGCGGCGACTCGGTTTTCGAAGATGGCGTGCGCGTCGTGTGGACGGCCAGCGCCATCGGGTCCAACGCGAAGTATGTCGCCGTGTTCAACCTGGGCGGCAAGGAGGCCATCGACATTCCCGTGGATTGGGGAGCGGTGGGCATGCCCGCCCGCTGCGGGGTGCGCGATCTGTGGGAGCGCCGGGACGTGGGCGTCATCGATGCCGGCTACACCTTCCGCGTGGCGCCCCACGGCGCGGGATTGTATAAGCTGACGCCGGCGCGGTAGGAGCGGTGGGGCCGGTTACCGGCCGCCGGTTGTTATCATGCCGTCAATGGACCAGTTCTCCGAACCCGCCGGCCGGAAACGGCCCGCCTACCTGTGGCTGTTGGGTGCGATGGGTGTCTACCTGGCCGGCCTGATGGTTTACTCGCAGACGCTCGCCTACACCGGCGACGAGGGGTTTCACTTCCTCACCGACCAGTTGATCCGCGCGGGAATGCGGCCCTACCTGGATTTCTGCTATCCCCAGGCGTCCCTCAACAACTACTGGAACGCCCTGTGGATGGGTGTGTTCGGAGAAAGCTGGCGCGCCATCCACGCCCTCACGGCGGTGCTGGAGGCCGCGGCCATCCTATTGATGGCCGATTTCGTCTTCCGGCGCTTTCCGGTGGCGTCATGGCGGCTGGCGGCGGCGCTGGCGGTGGTGGCGGCCGCCGGGCTCAACCAGGCGGTGGTGGAGTACGGAACCCTGGGCCAGGCCTACGGCATGTGCCTGTTTACGGCGGCGGCGGCGTTCCGCTGCGCCATCGCGGCGGTGGACGGGAGGCGGGTGTGGATGGCGATGGCGGCCGGCTTCTTCGCCGGCGTGGCGGCGGCCTCTTCGCTGCTGAGCGCCGTGACCGTCCCGGTGCTGCTGGTCTGGATTTTCTTCCGCAGCCGCGCGGGCAACCGCTGGTGGAAGGCCGCGGCGGCGGCGTTGGGAACCCTCGTCCCGTTCGCGCCGACGCTGTGGCTGTTCGCCCACGGCCCGGCGCAGGTGTGGTTCAACCTGGTGCAGTACCACGTATCCTTCCGCAAGTTGTACTGGCCGGACACCACCCAGCACGACCTGGAGGTAGTCACCGGCTGGATCGATTGCGGACAGGCGCTCGTGCTGGGCCTGCTGGCCCTGGGCGGCGTCGCGTTCCTGGCGAAGCGCAGCCAGTGGCCGCGGGCGCTGCGGTCGGAGTTGTACCTCTGCGGGTGGCTGAGCCTGGCTCTGGTGGCGGAACTGGGCGCCGCGCATCCCACCTTTCCGCGCTACTTCCTGCTGGCAGTGCCGTTTCTGGGCCCGCTGGCCGCGGTGGGAATCTATGCCGCCGCCAGCCGGCTCCTGGATTCCGGCCGCCCGCTGTGGCCGGTCCTGCTGGTGGCCATGCTGACGGCCGCGGGCCTGGCGCGATCGCTCTACGACCGGCGCGACATGCGCACCTGGCCCGAGTACGAGGCCATGGCGCGGAAAGTCCTGCAGGTGACGCCCAAGGACGGGCTCATCTGGGCCGACGAGCAGATGTACTTTATGACGCACAAGCGTCCGTCTCCGGGCCTGGAGTTCGGCTATTCGCACAAGGTCACCCTGCCGGCGGCGAAACTCAAGCTGCTCCACATCGTCGGCGAGGACGAGGTCAACCGGCGCGTCAAGTCGCGGATGTTCCCCACGGTCTTCACTTGCGACGACGACGACATCCAGGACCTGGGCCTCAACAACCTGTACAGCCGCAAGGCCGAGTTGGACGATTGCACGGTCTTCTGGGGACCGCCGCCGGCGCCGGGCTCGACGGCCGTCGCCGAGCCCAAGACCGCCGTCCGGCAATAGCCGGTCCCATCGCCGGCCGCGGCCCGCGCTGGGTGCGCGGCGTGGAAGTGGATTCGCTGGGGCTGTGGGGGGCGGGATGGCATCCTGCGGCGCCGCCCAGGGGGCACCCGCAGTCCGCCTGTTGGGAGCTTACACAATGCCCCGCATTGGGCCGAGTGCGGGGTGCCCCCCGGGCCGGGCCGCAGGTTGAAAACCTGCCCCACAAAGGCGCGCCGGGACTTGCGCAGAACTACGGCCGGATTCGAGCCGTTCCGCGGCCGCGCGCTTGTGAATGCCCGGCCCAGCGGCGAGAATGGAAGTCGATGAACCAGCCGAACCGAGTCTCCATTCCGGCGGGCGTCTTAGCCCTCCTGGCGGCGATTGCCACTCCGGCGGCCAACGCCGGCGTCAAAGTAGTGACCGCGGCGGGGCGCACCGCGCTCGAATTCCAGTTTCCCGGCGCCGCGGGGAAGCCCGATTCCATTGCCATCGACCACTTTCTTCTGAACGGCAAGCCGCTCGCGGCCGCTGGCGCGATCGCCGTCAAGCAGCTCTCCGGCGGCGTCAACGAAATCACCGCAGAATCCCCGGCTCCCGGCCAGTGGGAGTTCGACCTGGCGGACCAGAGCAGCGTGTACGGGTTCGGCGAGCGCTTCGACCGGCTCGACCACGCGCACAGTCTCGTCCGCAACAGCTCCATGGATTCGGAATCGAGCAAGGGCGGCAACACCTATCAGCCCATCCCGTTCTTCATGAGCCTGCGCGGCTACGGCCTGTGGCTGGACACTTACGGCGAAGCCACCTTCGACGTCAACTCCACCGAGAAGTACCGCATCCGCATCAAGGCGATCGCGCGCCGTCTGCGCGTGGTGCTCATCGAGGGGCCGAAATTCCCGCTGATCCTCGACCGCTTCACCGCCCTGGTGGGACGCCAGCAACTTCCGCCGTACTGGGCGTTCGCGCCCTGGAAGGCGCGCGACTACCATCGCAACCAGGCGGAAGTGGATGAAGACGTGGACCGCTATCGCGAGCTGGGACTGCCGGCCTCGGTGATGCTCATCGACAGTCCCTGGGCCACCAATTACAACACGTACGAGTTCAATCCCAAGCAGTTCGACGACGCCGGGAAGATGGTCGCGCACCTCCACGACGAAGGCTACAAGCTGGTGCTGTGGCACACGTCGTGGATCGACGACGCCACCAGCAAGCCGTTCGAGCAGGGATTCGCCGACAAGATACCGCCGCTCGCCACCAACTTCGCCGAGGCCGAAAAGAACGGCTACTTTCTTCACCGGCCGGACGGGTCCACTTACATCGGGCAGTGGTGGAAAGGCCGGGGCTCGCTCATCGATTTCACCAATCCGGCGGCCAGGCAGTGGTGGCAGGGGCAGGTCGGGAAGGCCATCGCCGCCGGGGCGGACGGCTTCAAGGACGACGACGCCGAGGGTAACTTCGTGGGCGACGTGAAGTACTTCAGCAACGAGGACCAGCGCCTCATCCGCAACCGCTACGCCGTGGATTACAACCACGCGGTGGCCGGGGCGCTCGCCGCGCACAAGGGCCAGGACTGGGTGCTGTTCCAGCGCAGCGGCACCGTGGGGTCGCACATGCTGCCGTTCTTCTGGGGCGGCGACAACGACGCCACGTTTTCGACCGAAAACGGCCTGCCAACCGTGGTCACCGCCGGGCTCAACGCCGGCATGAGCGGCATCTCCCTGTGGATGACCGATCTGGGCGGTTACATCAAGCACGAGCGCTACGACGGCGACAACGTGCTGTTCGCGCGCTGGACCGAGTATTCCGCCCTGTCGCCCGGCATGGAAGTCATGAGTTCGATGAATCTGGGACCCTGGGACTACGGTTTCGAGGCGCTGCGCATTTTCCGCGTTTACTCCGTGCTGCACATGAGCCTGTTTCCGTACCGCTACGCGGCCGCGCAGGAGAGCGCCCGCAACGGCCTGCCGATGATGCGCGCCCTGGTGTTGATGCACCAGGACGACCCCGAGGCGCGGGTCGCCGAGACGGAATACTACTTTGGGCCGGACCTGCTGGTGGCGCCGGTTCTCAGCCCGGTCTCCCAGCGAGCCGTGTATCTTCCCGAAGGCGCGTGGATCGACTATTGGACGGGCCAGCGTCTGCCGGGCCGCCGCACCGTGGTGGCCGCGGCGCCGCTCGACCGCATTCCGCTGTATGTTCGCGAGGGCGCCATTCTTCCCCGCATCCCCGAGGACGTCATGACGCTGGTTCCGCAGGCCGAGGTCAAGGACACGAACGTGAAGCCGCTCGACGACCGCCGCGTGTACGAGATCTACCCCGGCGAGCGGCTGCGGGAAATCGCCGACTTCGAAGGCCGCACCGTCACGCCGGGCGCGGACTCGAAGAGCCTCGCGATCGCCGGCAAGCCGGCGCGCGTGACCCTGCGCTGGCGATTCGGCGGACCCGAGAGCGCCGAGTGCAACGGAGGGAAACTCGAAGTCCGGAAGTCCGCCGATGGAGCGGTATCGGTGGAGTTCGAGCACCGGGAATCCAGCAAGCTGACCTGGCAATAAGCCAGCCCGCATATCCGCTGGCGCCGGTTGGTACCGCCGGATGCCGGGGAACCAGTACTGTCATATCCGAGGCATGCCTTGAGACCGGGGGTTATCCCGGGATACGATTCGGAGATCGTATCGCCCGTTGGCGGGAGAAACATGCAGGTGAGCTGCCCGGAGAGAGACAGAATCGTCGTGTTGTTGGCGCTCGCCGTGAACAACTCCAACAACGGCTACGCCATGCTGGAGTGGGCTGCCGACGACGACGAACGCAGCCAGGCCATGCAGACCATTGCAGACTCGCAGGACCACTGCCGCCGGCTTCGCGCGCTCGTCATGCGCCACTGCCAATCCCACGGCTGTTGAGTCCGCGCGCGCCGGCCGCCACGGGCTCGCGCACCCCCCTCGCCATCCGGTAAGCTGGTGAGCGGTGGCAATCCTCCGGCGAATCCTCACCATATCGGCTGTCGGCGCCGTCCTGCTGTATGCCGGCGATTACCTGTCGGTGCGCTACCGCTTTCCGGGAAACCGCCCGGCGTTCGGGTCGGTGCGGGTCCATCCGTACTACGCCATCCCGCAGAAGAGCGGGAAGACGGAGATCGTGCTCCAGGACCCGGAAACGCGCTCCTGCGTTCACTCGCTGTTCCCGCACCTGGGCGCCAGCCCCTGTTGGTACGTCAAGCGGCACCTCCGGGAGCGCATCGATATGTGAGAGCGGCGCGGCCGCCCGCCGGTCCCGGCCGGCAGATTGGCCAGCGGCGGGTAGCACGCAGTTTCCGGGACCGCCGCACCGGAGGACGGCCGAACCCTAGCGCAACGCCGCCCGCGGACCGTTCTCATCCAGCGGGTTCGGCAGGCGCCGTTCGGCATAATAGCCCGGATGTACGCGCTCGACGATCTGCGCCACCGACCGGTCCAGCGTGCGGAAATAGGGCTGCGGGCCGAGACCGATCCAGAACGCCCACGCCACCAGCGGCGCAAATACCGCGATCTCGCGCCAGGAAAGGTCCTTGAGCGAGCGGTTGGTTTCGCTCGCCTCGCCCAGCATGGTGCGCTGGAACAGCCACAACAGGTAGGCCGCGCCCAGCGCGATTCCCACCACCACCCAGAAGGCCCACACGTGCGACATCCGGAACGCCCCGCCCAGAATGGTCAGCTCGCCGATGAAGCCGTTCAACGGCGGCATCCCCATGCTGCTGAGCGCCGCCAGGCCGAACACCACGGTGAAGACCGGCATGATCCGGAACAGACCGCCGTAATCCGCGATGGCGCGAGTGTGCCGCCGTTCGTAAACCACGCCCACGATCAGAAACAGCATCCCGGTGGAGATGCCGTGGTTGATCTGCTGAATGATCGACCCGGAGATTCCCGCCGGGTTCAGCGAAAAAATGCCCAGCGTGCAGAATCCCAGATGGCTCACCGAGGAATAGGCCACCAGCTTCTTCCAGTCCTTCTGCATCATCGAGGCCAGCGCGCCGTATACGATGCCGACGATCGAAAGCACCGCCATGATCGTAAGCACCTTCCCATTCCTGGCCGACTCCGGCACGAGCGGCAGCGAGAATCGCAGGAAACCGTACGTCCCCATTTTCAGCAGAACGCTGGCCAGAATCACCGAGCCCGCCGTGGGCGCCTCGGTATGGGCGTCGGGAAGCCAGGTATGGAACGGGAACATCGGCACCTTCACCGCGAAGCCCACGAAAAACGCCCAGAACACCCACCACTGGATGGGAATCGACACGTGCGTGCGCATCAGGTCGGCAATGTCGAAGCTGTTGGTCTGGAATTGCAGGGTGTGCTGGTAGTACAGAACCAGGATGCCCAGCAGCATCAGCACCGAGCCGAGCAAGGTGAAGATCATGAACTTCATGGCCGCGTAGACCCTTCGCTCGCCGCCCCAGATGGCGATGATGAAGTACATGGGCACCAGCACGGTGTCCCAGAACACGAAGAACAACAGGAAATCGAGCGCCATGAACACGCCCAGCATGGCCGTCTGCAGCAGCAGGAAGAACGCGTAATACTCCTTCAACCTCGTCCGGATCGCGTTCCAGCTCGAGAGGATCGCAATGAAGCCCAGCAGCGTGGTCAGCATGACCAGCAACAGGCCCAACCCGTCGATGCCGATGTGGTAGGAAGCGCCGATGGACGGAATCCACGCGGCCCTCTCCACGAATTGAAAATCCTTGGTGCGGTCGAAGTTGAACACCAGCGGCAGCGAGACCAGGAAGCCCAGAAACGCGGCCGCGTTGGCCCACAGCTTGATGGCGCGCGCATTCGACGAGGGAATGAACAAAAGCACCAGCAACCCCGCCAGCGGGGTGAACAGGACGATGGAGAGAATGTGGTCCATGGTTCAGCCCAACATCTTATCAGCTTTCGGCCGCCGGCCCCCGGCGTCATGGCGCACACCAGTTCGGCAGCGGAGCTGGGCCGTGTTTCGTCTCTTGTATAATCGGGCAGAAGGACCCGAGGTGCTCGGTTCCTTCAAGCCTGAAAGAACGGAACGCCACCATCGCGCGACCTACATGACCAAGCTTGCACTCGCTCTTGTTGCCTTCCTGTCGAGCACCCTTATCGCCCAGCCGCCGCAAGCACCGGGCCCGTCCGGCGGAGGCGACGGCACGCCCGGCCAGGCCCAAGCGGCGAAGCCGGCAGTCCCGGAAGACGCTGCCTCGGCGCCCAAGGCGCGAAGCCCGGAAATGCAAGTGTCGCAGACCGACGCCGCGGCCGGAGAGAACGAACGCAACGAGAATGTCGCGGTGGCTCCGGTGGACCTGAATATCCTCAAGGACCTGCTGGTGCGGATTGGCACGACGGCCACCATCGTTCCCCAATTCCTGCCGGACCTCGACTATTTCGGCTCGGAATACGGTATCGCTCCCTCCACCGGGCTGCACGTTGCGGCGCGGGCGCGGCGCCCGCCGCATGGGAGGCTGTACGAGTCCCATTCGAACAGCGTCTTCGGCGCCCGAGCCTTCTTTCAAGTAGGAGGGCTGAAGCCCGCGCACGATAACCAGTACGGCTTCGCCGTGGAAACGCCCCTCTGGCGCGGGTCTTTCGTCACGCTCGCAACCGATCAGCAGAAAACCCGCGGCATGGTGAACGGGAATGTCCTGGTGCCTTTGCCCTCGGAAAGGACCCCGCTGGCCACCGACCCGGCTCTGCGCGCCTACGTCCAGCTCATTCTCGACGCCTATCCGAATGAGATTCCGAATCGCACCGACATCGATCCCCGGATGTTGAACACCAATTCTCCCCAGCGCGTGGACGGGCAGACCTGGAACGCGCACTTCGACCAGGACGCGGGGAGCCGCGACCGGATCGTGTTTCAGTACGGCTACCTGGGCCAGAAGGTGACCGCGTTCCAGCTCGTGGCCGGGCAGAACCCGGACACCACGGGCGTGGCGAACGACGGCCGCATAACCTGGCATCGCGATTGGAGCGCCGCCACCTCCACCAGCGCCACCATCGCCTTCGATCGCACCACCTCGCTGCTAGCGCCCTCGAAGGACAACCTGGGCCCCAGCATCAACACGGGCGGTTTGCAATCGCTCGGCCCGTCGCCGGACGTGCCCGCCTACCGGGCCGATGACCTGTTCCGCAACGGAGTGCAGGTGCGCCACGCCCGCGGCACTCACACGCTGGTCTTCGGGTTCGAGGTTTCGCGGCGCCAGTACAACGGATTCCGGTCCGACTCCAGCCGCCCCACCATCGCTTTCATCGCGGATTCCCAAAACGATGCCATCACCAACCTCCGGCTGGGCTTGCCCTATTCGATGGTCACCTCGATCGGCGATCTGTCGGCCGGGTTTCGCAGTTGGGAAATGTCGTACTACGCCGGCGACACCTGGCGCGCGGGCGCCAACCTCACCGTGAGTTATGGGCTTCGCTACCAACCCGGCCCGGCTCCCAATGAGGTCAACCATCCCGGCGCCATCCCCTACGGTTGCGACTGCAACAACCTGGCTCCCCAAGTGGGTCTGGCATACCGCCTTCCCGGAGCGGCCGGGGTGTTGCGGGCGGGCTACGGGCTGCAGTACGGACCCATCCTTCCGTCTTCTTACGCCTGGATACGCTCCAACCCGCCGGCCAACGAGGTGCTTATCATCCAGCAGCCGAATCTGATCCAGGCCCTGACGGCTGCCAGCGGGGCGTCATTCGCCGGTGCGACCCAGGGGCGCCCGTTCCTCACGGAACTGGATCGCGACACGGTGCTGCCCTATTCGCACCAGTACAACCTGAGTTGGGAGCGGGAGTTGCGCGGATCCTGGCACGTGCAACTGGGCTACACGGGAAGCCGCACGTTCAAGCTGATCATGATGAGAAGCCTCAACCGCGGGCTGATCGTTCCGGGGATGACGATGACCGAGGACAACGTCGATACTCGGCGGCCCGACCAGACCGACAGCTCGATTCGCAGCATCGGGAACGGCGCCAATGCCTGGTACGACGCCGCCCTGGCCAGCCTCTTCCTGCCGCGCTGGAAAGGCCTGCATGTCGACGTATCGTATTGGTTCAGCAAGTCCATGAACGATGGCGCCGACTTCGCCGATCAGGGTCCCCTGAAGCAGACCGACAGCCAGTGGGAGTTTGAAACCCAGAAAGATTTGAAGGCCCTTTCGGATTTCGACCAGCCGCACTCGTTCCGGGGCCGGGTCTCGTATGAAACCCGCCCGCCCGCTTCGGCGAAGCGCTGGGTTCGGGCTCTGGCGGGGGGCTGGAGCGTTTCCGCCATCGGATTGTTCAAAAGCGGGACGCCCTTTTCCGTATACTCCGGCTCCGACGCGCCGGGATTTGGCAACGTGGACGGAACGCCCTGGGACCGGCCCGACCTGGCCGCCCTGGGCGTCCTCGGCCGCACCATCGGCAACCCGGACACCTCCAGGCTGAGGCTGCCGGCCTCCGCCTTCGCGTTCATCCAGCCGGGAAGGACCGCGGGAAACCTGGGCCGCAACGTGTTTCGAAAGGGGCCCATCCGCAATGTCAACGGTTCGGTGTCGCGGCGATTTGCGGTATGGAAGGAGAAGCTGTTGACCGTCCGGGCCGAATCCATCAACCTCTTCAACGCGCCGCAGTTCGCCGCGCCGGACAATATGCTCACGGATTCCAGCTTCGGGGCGATCACCAACACGTTGAACAACGGAAGAAGTCTCCGTTTCGGGGCCAGCTTCGAGTTCTGAGACGCGGCGGGGCTAGTGCCATTGCCGCGGGCCGCTCGCTCACGCTCGCGGTTCCGAGCGGCCGGCGGCAAAGGAACGGTATCTTACGGTCGCGGCGCTAGTATCGAATCGCCTTGGCCCGCACCATGGCGCCGCGGCTGGGCAGCACGATGCCGCGGTCGCTGAAATCGCCGTTGCGGATCTGGGTGCGCTTCCAGACGCCGTTCTCGTACACGCCTTCTTCCACTTCCACGAATTGCGCCCCCGTGTAACGGGAACCCCAGGCCGGCCGGAATTGCAGGTCGGCGTCGAAACCCACGATCAGAAACTCGTCCGGCCCCAACTGTCCCACCAGGGCGCGGCCGGAAGGCTCGGACGGGCCCGCCGCCGCGGGCGCAAGGCCGGAGGCCCGCACCGCCGGACGGAAGCGCACGAAGATGTCGTAGTTGTCGAAGGCGAGCGTGCGGCTGCGGATGAAGTCCTCCTCGACGGCGGCCTTCAGCTTCCCGGTCCCCTGGAGCTGCGCAATCACGGGCAGGGCCGAGCCGATGACGCCGAAGTTCTCCGCCACGGCGGCGAATCGCGGGCCGATGCCGTCGGAAGCGCCCGTATCCACTCCGTAGGGAGTAAACCCGATGGCATCGTGGTCGCCCAGCGCATAGAACATGTAGCGGGCGAAATTCATGCCCCCGCCGGTTTCCACCACCATCAGCGGATTGTCGGGACGGTGGTACCGCGAGAGAATCGTCCGGTAAACGATGGGGGACTGGTGGTAGATGTCCGGGCCGATGATGTCGATGTCGGGCGCGGAGGCCTTCCACAGGTCGATGACGTGCGACACCGGCCCGCCGCTCGGATACCCTTCACCCGGCCGGTCCCACACGTCGAAGTTGTCGTTGGTGTTGTCGCCGCCCATCCACACGTTGCAGTAGGTGGGCAGCGGGTAGACCGCCTTGCCTGCCTTGGCGACCGCGTCGATGTAGGTCGAGAGATAGTAGACCGTGAAGGCCTCCTCGGCCATGCGCGGCCCGAAGACTTCCGTCCAGGTGCCCGGGTTCTTCTTGAGCGCCGAGACGAACTGCGCCGGCACGGGGCCGTTGAACAGCCGCGTGGCCTCCGCCGAGTAGTCGCGCACGCTGCCCAACAGGCCCGACTCGTTCTCCACCTGCATCATGATGATGGTGCGTTCGGCTTCGTCCAGTTCCTTGATGTGTTTCAGGAGCGCCGTGTACGCCGTCCGATCGGCATCGAGCGTGGCCTGCCCGTGCGGGGAAAGCACGCGGATGGGTTTGCCGCCGGAATCGATCACGCGCGGGAACCGGGCGGGATTCGATTTCACCCACGCCGGCGTGTAATCCATCGCCCCGTTCTTCCAGGTGCCGAACCACAGCGGAATGGCGCGCAGGTTCTGAGAGCGCAGTCCGCGCACGATCTCGTCGAAGCCGCTGAAGTCGAACTTGCCCTCCACCGCTTCGATGGAGTCCCAGTAGACCGGGAACTCGATGGTGTTGGCGTGCAGGGCTTTGAACGCGGGCCACGCGCGCCGCATGCGGTCCGGGAAGGCCGAGGGGTTATTGACCTGGCCGCCGAGGATGATGAACGGCTTGCCATCCACCAGCAACCGGTACCCGCCGGCGCCGGTCCTGGCGATTTGCGCAATCGGTCTATTCTGCGCAACGGCCAGCGGGACGACGGCCGCCAGCAGGAACAGTCCTCTTAGAGTGATCATCGGGTCTCCTCGTGAAGTAGAGTAGCACCTGGAGCGGCGCGGCGAGCCGGCGCGGCCCATGGGCTGCCGTATAATGGGCCAATGCCAGGGCTGCGACCGCACGCGAAATGGGCGCTCACGCTGGGCCTGCTTGCGGGGGCCCGGCTGGCCGCCCAGAGCTCGCAACCGTCCTTCGAAAACGGCCAGGTGATTGTAAACGCGCCGCACCCCGGAGTCGATGTTCCCGGTTCGGCTCACAAGATGCACGACCACAAGCTGAATCGCGTGATGGTTTACTTCCATGACGGCGGGGAGCTGCTGCATTACCTGGATGGCCGGACGGTGGACCTGAAGTGGCGGGCGGGCGACGTCAGATGGAGCCCCGCCAGCGGGTTTCACTACTCGGAGATCCCCAGTTGGCTGGATCCGCGAGTCTGGAAGACCCCGGCGTTCAGCGGGCCGATGGGTCTCGATATCGGAATCAAGAAGCCGGGAGATCCCGCCAAGGCGGCGGGCGCCGCTCTCGACCCGTTGCGGGTCGATCGCCAGGACTACAAGTTGGAATTCGAGAACGGCCAGGTTCGGGTTACCCGCGTCAGGATGGGTCCACGGCAGACCGTGCCGATGCACGAGCACCCCCTCAGCCGCGTGATCGTGTACATCACCGATGCCAGCGTGCGCGAGACCTCACCCGATGGAAAGGCCGCGGTCATCGAGCACCGGGCGGGGGATTTCAGTTGGGAGGTCCCATCCAAGCACAAGGGCGAGAACCTGAGCGGCCAGCCGTTCGAAGCGGTGGTCGTCGAGTTGAAGACCGCCGACTGACTGGCCGTTCGATACGGTCTGGCTGCGTCAGGCGTACGCGGAGAGATCCTCTTCCCGCTGGCGCCGATTGCGGCCCAGGTTCGGCGGCAGGTCCAGCATCGGGCCGCGCCACTCCAGCATCCGGTCCACGTCGGCGTGCAACCGGTACTTCCGTTGCACGTCGGCGATCTTGGCGCCCAGCACGTCGATCTTGGCCAGATCGTATTGACCAAGGCCGGCCTGGTAGGAGTAGTTGAGATAACCGGGCCAACTGGCGTCGATCCCCATGCACTCCAGGCTCACGCGATCCACCGCCAGGAAATCCGTCGAGGCCAAGGCGATGCGATGCGGCGGCGAAAGCGGGGTGCCCGAAGCCGGACCGTTCCCTTCCATGCCCTCGAATCCATCCACGATCCCGACTCCCCAGTTGGGGATCATTCGCTGGACGGCCAGATACATGTTGTAGTTGCCCGCCCGGACGCCTACGTGAAACTTGCGCTTCTCGCACTGCAACCAAGTCAGATTCGATCCGATAGGCACGGCCAGCGGCGCTCCCATGACCACGTTCTTGACCGACAGGGTTGCCACCACCATGTTGTGCGTCTTCATCACCGCCGAGGAAATGACGAACGCGTCGCGATCCAGGAACCGGGCGCCCATCCGGATGGGGATCAGATGCATGTCGTAGTCCATCCCGTACATGAGCCCGTAGCGGCACTCCTCGTTGGGAACCTCAAACGCCAGATTGGCGGGCTTGTACTCGGCGAAGACCTTGTCCCAGCCGAACTCGCTGACGGTCCGCTTGGCCGGATTGTCCGCGGAATCTCCCACCACCACGGGACCCTTGAAGCGGGGAGCCAGGTAGTCGAGGATTCCCCGCAAGGCATCCGGCGAGGTGGAACCAAGTTGCCTTGAAACCGGATCGACGCCATTGAGTTTGACGAACACGTACTTCCTGGCCTGGAGAGCGGGCCGGATCTGGTCGTCGATCGCCATCAGCGCATCGTAAACGTTCCGGCGCCGGTTTTCTCCCTTGATCAGGGACACTTTGGAGCGGCGATCGGAATAAACGAACTCCTTGGCGGCATCGGCAGTGCCCAGGTGGGGGTCGTGCTGCGCTCCCGGCGGAGGCAGTTTCGCGGGCGGCACGGGCGTCTGCTGCGCTTTCAAAGCCAGCCCCTGGGCGGCGGCGATCGCCGCCGCGCGGGCAAAGAAGGATCTGCGTGTAACTGACATGGGCCACCGATCTCCTGTCGAAATTAAGCGATCAGCCCCAGTATACTGCCGTTTCCCGAGTATCCGGTGCGGTTTTCGAACAAGCCGCGCCCATTGGGGTCCCGGGGACGGACGAGACTCGTTCGCCCGGCAACGGCTCCCGAAGCGGAAACTGCGACTCGGACAATCATGGGGATGGCGACAGGATGTATACTGAACGGGACCTGGAGGCCCAAAACGGGAACCCCGGGAAAGAGGGCTCCAATTTTGTGCGGTTGGGGCTACGGTCCAAGGTGGCAGGGCAAGCAGAGATGAGGTGACTCATGCAAACGAAAGGATTCCTCCACGTCCTGCTGGCGGCGATGGCCGTCAGTGTTTTTGCCGGCAGTGGGAGCGCGCAACCGGTAACCATGACGGTCGACGCGACCAGGACGGGTGCGCCCATCTCCCCATACATGTACGGGTTTTTCACGGAACTCCATGAGGCCAACAACGAGGGCGGCTTCTGGGCCGAGATGCTCGGCGACCGGAAGTTCTTCCATCCGGTGGACTCCAGCCCGGACCCCGAACCTGCCCCGGGGCGCAGGCGAAGGGCCACGGCGGCCAGGTGGAGGCCCCTGGGGCCGGACGAGTTCGTAACGATGGACCGGCAGAAGGTCTACGTGGGTGAGCACAGCCCCATGGTCAAGCTGAGTGCCGCCACGCCGCACGGGATCCAGCAGGCGGGCCTGGGACTCCGAAAAGGGAGGAAGTACTCCGGCCGCGTGGTCCTGGCGGCCGATCCGGGGGCGGAAGTGAAGGTCAGCCTCGTCTGGGGGCCCAATCCGGGCGACCGGCAGACCATCCCCATCAAGCCGCTGGGAACCGAATACGCCAGGTTTCCCCTGAGCTTCACGGCCGGGGCGGACACGGGCGACGCCCGCCTCGAAATCGTGGGAACCGGGAAAGGGACGTTCCACGTCGGCGCCGTGTCGCTGATGCCAGCGGACAACCTGAACGGCTATCGCGCGGATCTGATCGCCGAGATGAGGAAGATCGGGCCGACGATGTTCCGCTGGCCGGGTGGGAACATGGTCTCCTCGTGGGACTGGCGGGATTCCATCGGCGAAGCCGACAAACGGCCCCCGCGCCTGAACCCCGCCTGGAACGAAGTGCAGCAGAACGACCTGGGGATCGACGACTACATGGTCCTCAACAAGCTGCTCGGCATGGAGCCGTACATTTGCGTGAATGCCGGTTTCGGCGACGCGCATTCGGCCGCCGAAGAAGTGGAGTACGTCAACGGTTCGGTGGGTACGCCGATGGGCAGGTGGCGGGCCGCCAATGGCCATCCGGAGCCTTACAAGGTGACTTGGTGGAACATCGGCAATGAGATGTGGAACCCCCAGCAAATGGGCTTCATGTCCGTCGATCATTACTGGATCAAGCACAACTTGTTCGCCGTCGCCATGCGGCGGGTGGACCCGCACATCAAGATCGTGACGTCGGGGGCGTCGCCCATCGAGACCAGCCAGAGCCACGCGGCGCTCGCCATCACCGGAAAGCACGTCGCCGCATTCGGCGGGCCGGCGGACTTTACCGGCGCCCTGCTGGCCCACTCCCCGGATTACTTCGATGCGGCCGCCGAACACATCTATCCCTCCCCGGCGGACCAGGCCTTCGACGCCGGGAAACAGGACTACGTGAAGGTGGACGAGCCTCTGGTTGCTCGCGCCCGGAAGATCGCCAATGCCGTCCGCTGCGTGGTCGAGGCCTGGGAGGAATACCAGCGGCGATTCCCGGATCTCAAGATGGATCGATACCCGGTCGCGCTCGATGAATGGGTCTCCGAATGGATCGGAGAACGTGGAACGAACCCTCCCGGCAATTCGATGTTTGCGCCCCTGGCGTGCTCCCAGGCGATGCACGAGATGTTCAATCACTCGAACATGTTCGTCATTTCGGCTTACACCGGGGCGTCCTCACTGCTGGCCATCGGCAAGACCGATGCGACGGTGCGGCCGATCGGGCTGATGTTCGAACTGTACCGGCGGCATTTCGGGACCATTCCGGTTGGTGTGACGGGGAACTCTCCGCAACACGAGGTGAAGGGCACCATCTGGGTGGACAAGCCCAAGGTCTCCTCGGGCAGCGATACCTATCCGCTGGATGCCGTGGCTGCCTTGACGGCCGACAGGAAGGCCCTGACCGTTGCGATCGTGAACCCCACCGAGAGCGAGCAGCAGATCGACATCGCGATCAAGGGCGTGACGGTTCAGGACAAGGGCCGGTTGTGGCGAATCGCCGGCGCGGACCTGACCGCCGACAACGAGCCCGGCAAGCCGCTGGTGGTGGACATCGTGGAAAGTCCGCTGACGGGAGTGCCCGGCCGGCTGACGATTCCCAAGCTCAGCATGAGCATTTACGAGTTACCGCTCCGGTAGTCACGGGTTTCCGGCTTCGGTGCGCCTGACGCAACGGCGGATCGGTCGTCCTACCGGCCGGGCTTCAGGTGCATCTCCATGAACTTCAGGAACTGGTCCCAGTCCGATGGAATGGTTCCGTGCCCGCCGGCGTGCATGTAGTAGCCGATATCGTGCAGGACGGGAACTCCCGGCGGCGGCCACTGGTCCGGGCCGAGTCCGAGTCCCTGCTTGCCCAACAGGCGATAAACCGGCTCCGCGGCCACCGCCGCCAGGAACTCGCCTTTGGGATCGGACCAGTAATCCGTGTCGCCGGTCTGCAGGAGCACCGGCCGGGGCGCGATCAGGGCCACCAGCATGTGCGCGTCGACCGGAAGCCGATCGACGTGTTCCGCGTATTTCCGGTAGTTGGCGCAGAACTGGTAGGGATAGCGCGAGGGTGCGGTCAGGTGCGCGATGGTCTCGCCATAGTCGCGCCGGCTGAGCGCCGCGCCGCCTTCCCCGGAACAACTGGCTATGACCATGGCGAAGCGCGTGTCGCGGGCGCCCGCCCATAGCACGGTTTTTCCCAGCCGCGAGGCTCCCGTGATGGCAACGCGCCTGGCATCCACGCCCGGGTCGGTCTCCAGGTAATCCAGGGCACGGCTCAGGCCCCAGGCCCACGCCGAGATGGAGCCCCATTCGCCGGGAGCCGGTTCGCTCTGGCCCGGTTTCAGGTAGAGCGCCCGCACGCCGAGCGGGACGCCGCCCGGAAAGTCCGGATCGATGTCGCCATAATAGACCGTGGCCGCGCCGAAGCCCTTGGCCAGCAGCCCGGCGACGTTCAGCCTTCCGAAACTCGCCCGCGGCGCGGGGACCCTTTTCTTATCGCGGCCCCATACTTCGCCGGGCTTGACGCCGGGATCGTCCACGGAACTGGAGTTCGCGGAGAAGCCGATGTTCAGCAGCAGCGGCACGGGCTTGGTGGCGCCCGCCGGGAGATAGATCAGCAGGTCCATCTTCGGCCCGTTTTTGTCTTTCGAGAAGTACACCGTTACCTGTCTGCGGATGGCCTTCCCGTCGAGAGCGGGCGTGCCCTTGTCGAACACGTCGAAGCTCATGCCGGCAGGCCGCCCGGGGCTGCGGCCGAACTGGTTCTCTTCGAACAGGCGCACGATCTCGGCCCGGCGCGTCTGGTTCCAGGTCTGGGCGTCGCGTACCGGTTTGCCGCTCGCGAGCACCAGCGGATCCGGAAGCTGGTAGGTTCCAACCCGGGACTCATCGTAGTTCACGGGAATCCCCGCTACCGGTGTGCTTGCCGGTAGAGTTACCACCGAGACCACCGTCACCGGGCCGATCAACCCCGATTCGGGCGGAGTCTGCGGTCCGAAACCAAAACCGCCGCCGGCGCCCGCCGGAGCCAACACGCGTTTTTCCGGGGGAACCAGCCGGTCGCCGATCAGCCGATTGGTCCACTCGTTGGTGACTTTCAACTCCAGTCGATTGGCGCCAGGGGTGAGCACGCCGGTCACGTCCACCTGGTACGGCGGCTTCCACAGAGTCCCCAGTGCCCTGCCGTTTACCGAGACCTCCACGACGTCCTTCACCGAGCCCAGGTGGAGCAGCACCTTCGCTCCGGGGCGGAACCAGGATGGCGCGGCCTCGACGGTCTCGGTGTAGGTGGCCGTGCCGGAAAAGTACTTCACGCCATCGTCCGGGTTCGCCGTCCAGGCCTCCAGCTTAGTAAGTTGGATCTTGGGCGGCGCCCCCAGGTTCGGCTGGAAGGTTACGTCCCATGGCCCGCTCAGGGTGGCGGCGGTGGAAGTTGCCGGGTGCGGCAGCGTTCGCGACTCGGCAGCCGCCGGCCGCCGGAACACCACGAACACCGATTCGCGTTCCGCCAGGTGCAGCGGCACGGTGGTGCGGCCGCCGGCAATGGTGTACTCCGCCGGCCCGGTCACTCCCGTGTCGGGATGCCAGAGTTCCGCCTGCTTTCCGCTGACGCGGAAACGCGCCTCGGTATCCAGCGGCCGGTCGGTGCGATTGGCGACGAAGTAGATATCGGCGTCCCCGGCGCGCCGGTGAATCCACGCCGTCTCCGAATCCAGCGGTTTGCCGTACTCGAAGTCCTTGGAGACGCGCAGCGCGCCAAGGACATCCGCCAGCGGCACTCCCCACACGACTCTGCCTTTGCCGTACGCGCGCTGGGTGGCCTCGATGCCGTTGAGGTTGCCCCAGACTTCGCTGGCCGTAGCCTGAACTTCACGGTCCGCGTCCGGATAACCGGCCAGGCTGGGCGACCTCTGGGGCTTCGGTCCCACAACCGTGGCGCCGCCCGCCACCAGATCGCGGATCTTTCGCAACACCGGCACGGTCATACGGCCGATCTCCGGCAGCACCAGCACGCGGTAGCTCATTCCGTCCGGCAGCTCCAGCCGGCCGTCGGCGGCCACCGACATCCGGTTCAGCAAAACGTCCGTGTTCACGCAGTCGTAGTCGTAGCCTTCCGGCGGCGCCGGCTGCAAGCCGGCCCCCCAGAAGGGCATGGTCGACGGAGCGCCTTCCCGCAGCAGGTAGGCCAGATCGGCCACGAACTGTCCCTGCTGCAACATGAAGGAGTTGCGCGCCAGGTAGGTCATGAAGGGCCTGGCCTGCTCCGCCCACGTGATGTTGCGGTTGATGTGGGTCCCCACCATGGTGTTGCCGGGCTTGGTATCCAGCGGCTGGTGCGCCGAAGTATGAAATACGATGCGGTTGACGCCTTGGGCGAACCAGTAATCGCCGATCTTTTTCAGCGTGTACGGGGCCTCATAACCGCCGCCGGTGTACGACTCGGTGGCCACCAGCGGCTTGCCGTACACGTGGGCCGCGGAAGCGGCGCCCCGAACGTCCACGTAGTACATGAGGAACGGATGAAGGTCGCGCACCCAAAACTCGCCCATGGGGATTTCCAGTTTGCTCTTGTTCAGCAAGGTGTCCTCCATGATCTCCATGGAGACCCCGGCCGCCTCGCCGTACGTTCCGATGCCCCGCTCGCGGAGCAGCTCCGACATGACGCCGAAGTGGTTGTCGGCAAACATGTCCGCCACGGTGCGGCGGAAGTCCCACAGGAAGCGGTCGCTCACCTCGGCGCTCTCCACGACGCGGCCCGCTATGGCCGGCAGGTAGGGAGTGGGATCGTAGCCGCGGCGCCGGCGAAACTCGGACGTCATCTCGCCGGTCCAGTTTTGCAGGCCGGCTTCCCAGCTATCCATCACCACGTACTTCAGGCTCTTGCCATATAGCGGCCCCAGGGCTTCGGCGATCGGGTCGAGATACCCGTGGTAATACGCTTCCACGTCCTTGCGGCTGAGCTTGTCGACCTCGTAGCCGGCGCCTGCCGGAACCGCCGGATGGTTCTTGGCGCCCGTCAGCGAGTAGCCCATGCGCAGAATCGTCCACTTGCCCGCGGGGACATCCCAATCGAGGCTTCCATCCTTGGCCATCTTCGAGGTCAGATCGACGACCCCCGAGCGCGGGATAGCCGCTTCTTCGGGCACGGGCGGAGTCGCCAGCGATTCGAACTCGTCGAAAACGATGAAGCCAGCCTTCTCTTCCCAGCGGTCGACGCGCGCGCCGGAGTGGAACTTGGCCTCCGTGAGGACGTACTGCGCGGCCGGCTGCGACCCGGTCTGCGCCATCACCGCGGCGGGACTAATGGGCGCGCCGGTCAGCTCCACGCGGTAGAATCTCGCGTTGGCTTCGGGAAACGCGAACGTGCGCGCCACGCCGCCGCGGTAGCCCTGTGGGCCCGGCAGCGTCACCAGGGTCCGGAAGGTCGCGCCGTCATCGCCGGCCAGAACGCGGCCCACCGGGATGCCTCCGCGTCCGCCGATGGAAAACGCGCGGGCCCGGAAAGGCTGCGCGAACTCGTACTGAATCCACGCCGGGCCGCCGCCCGCGGGCGCCTGGATGGTGACGGCCGAGTTCAGGTCGTCATCCATCAGCGCGGCCGCGTCCAAGGGGCCGGCGTTGGTGGTGGCCTTGGGATGCATATCCGCCATGGCGACTTCGCCGGGCGGCGTGCGCCAGGCGAGCACCGCGCTATCGCCGTAGCAGGTGGGGTCGGGCGGCGCGCCGCCGCGTCCGCCTCCGGCCGACAGGTTGCGGATCGGTCCGTTGTTGGAGGGCGGCTGCGGCAGCTTCCCGGAGAAACTCCGCGGGCCTTCCACCGTGATCTCGCTCCAGACCGCCTTCTTCATGGCCTGCTCGGGCTTGACCCATGGACCGCCGGTTTCGCTCCAGCCGGGCGAACTGAAGATGGTCATTTCCAGGCCCAGCCGGCCGGCTTCCGCGGCGCTATGGCGAACCGCGTCCAGCCACTCCGGGCTGCCGAACGGAAGCTTCTTTTCGACCGTCTGGCCGCTGCCGGAGGCCACGTCGGCCAACTGGAATCCACCGATCCCGGCGCGTTTCATCCACTCCAGGTCCTTGGTGATGCCTTCTTTGGCGATGTTGCCGCCGGTCCAGTGCCACCACGTGCGCGGCTTGGCCGAATCGGGCGGATTCCGGAAGTTCTGTTCCAGCGGATCCACCGGCGGCTGGGCCAACGCCCAGCCTGCCAGGACCGCCAGGACCGCCGCGGCCGCTGCCGAAAACGCTGTTTTGCGAGATATCGTCATCGGACACACCTGCCGTTTCTAAGCTGAACAACTGGCGCACGGCTTTGCAAGCGCCGCGGGGCATCCGGCGCGCGAACGTCGCTCGGTTTCCCAGCCCAGCTCGAACTCCCGGCGGCCAATCGGATGGCCGGGTCCGGCGTGCACGCAGATTCGGCCGTCCTGAACGCCCGCCTTTCGAGGATCTCGGCGCCGATGCCGGGCAACCCGATTCCGGGCCCGCGGCAAGCTACCGATGATGATCCATAACACTCCCATGGAGCCGAATCGCCCGCCGCGTATCGCGTCCTGGCGGCTCTCCGATAGGGATCTATTGGATTGCAATCTCGACCAAGTTCGAAGGATGCCCGTCGACCGTCACTCCCACGTTCACGGTCCCCGCGCCGTGCATCGTCACGGGCAGTGCCACGTTCACCTGGTCCAGGCCTGGGTACTGAAGTTGCGCCCCGGCATACTGAACCGGCACGGAAACGCCACCCACGGTGCACGTCACGTTGGCGAGCGACGACCGGTTGCGAAGACCCGTGCCATAAAGCGACAAGTACACGGTGGATTGACTGTCCAGCGCGATGGGCGACACAACGCAGGTTCCGCTGCTGCAATCGAACACCGCGACCGGAGCCGGTGCGCCGCCGCCGTCGGCGTAGCGCGCCGCCGTGGCGGCCGCTATGCCGGTTCCTCCCAGGGCATACAATCCGGGCGCGACCGCACCCACCTGGACGGTTCCGCTGGCCCCGGCGACGTTGACGGTTGCCAGCCCCGCCGCCGTGCCGTCGGGAATTTCGAAGTTGACCTGCGACGGCGAGACGTACGCGAGCGGCGCGGGACGGGCAACGCCGGCCGCATCGGTTACCGTCGCCTGAACCCCGGCCAGAGTGTCCGGCAGGCTTGCCGAAGGAGCGCTGCGCGTCACGAATCCCAGGTTCTGGCCGTACGCCGAAGCCAGGCTGTCGGCCGCCACCTGCGGCTTGCCGCCGGCGGAATTGCCGATCTCCAAGGCCGTTCCGCCAAATCCGACCACCACGGCGCTTCCCGACGGAACCGTGACGGAATACGCTCCAGTGGGAATGACAAACGAAGGGCTCACGGTCTCGAGCGCCGCGGGCGACCATGTCCCGTCGGCCGCCACCGCCGCACCGCCCAACAGAACGCCGGTGGTGGCATCCAGCGACGGCGCCGTCAGGCTCAGCCCCAGCGCCCTGGTGTAAGCGAAGCCGGGCGTGATGCTCACGATGGCGTCGTGCGACGCGTCTTCGTTCACCACCGTGACTCGCAACGTGCCATCGCCAGCCAACACCGCGTAAGCGTTCAGATCGATTCCACCGCTCGCGAGCGTGATGGGCACGATGCGCCCCGAAGAGGCTGCGTGAAAAAGTAGCAACGCATAATACAGCGGGCGGGTATTGACGACGCCGCTGCCGCTCACCCCGATCGGCGTATACGATCCGTTGCCTGAGCTGCCGACATTAAAATTCACTCCCGTTGCCGCGTAGGATGCCAGGGTGAACATATAATCCACGCCCCAGAGCGCGGATGCGAACGTGTTGCTAACGCCTTCGGTGCCGCCGCCATAGCAGGAATTGGTCTCCGCCATGCGCCACGGCACCTTGGCCGATTGCGCGATGCTTTCGAGCTGGGTGCCTTGCGAGACGGCCTCGGAGTGGGCTGCCGCGGCCAACAAATCGGGGATCGTGCAGGCCTTGGGAGACGTCGCTCCCAGCTCGCTGACCGGACCGAGCGGGTAAAAGTGCTGGGTGAGGAGCGCAATTCGGGAACCGTAGGCGGCGGCGAACGGCGCGGTCCAGGTACTGATGTAGGTGGCGGCGGCGGGCCCGGTGAGCACCGCGCCGGGGTCGGCGGTCTGAATCGCATCGGCGAACGATCCCCAATCCGACAGGTATTGGGCCAAGGTAAAGCCGGTGGGCTCGCTGCCATTCCCCGAATACAGATCCGGTTCATTGCCGATTTCGAAACCGGCCAGTACGCCGCCGCCGCTTTGGGAGACGTATACGGCTTCTTGGGCGTCGAGCGCCGCGGTCGAAGTCGGCAGGTTGAGGGCGAACAGGACCCGCCATCCCACCGTGCGCGCCAGCGCCATCAAGGTGTCTACGTCACTCGCCGTAAGGGAGTTCGCCGGGGTGCTGGAAGACCGTTGTCCTCCCACCCAGGTGGTCTCATCGACAATGGTCCCGCCCAAACGCATCCAGCCGGTGCCAAGTTGCGAGAGCATCTGCCGATAGACCGGGGAGCTGGAGGGAAAGCTGGGTGACGGTAAAAAGGCGGTGTCAATACTCAAGCCGAGAAAATCGGAAGGAATCGTCACGCCGGGCGAAGCCGTGTTCACCCCGATCGAAACCGCCGTTTGCGCCGCCGCGCCCCACGCCAACAGCCAGACCGCCGCCAGCGCGAAGTTTCCTGTGTACGAGATCACCGATTCGCCCGCTCCTGTCAAGACTGTAGCACGCGGAGTTCCGTTTCCTGGTGGACAGACGCTTCAACCCGCCGCCGGGGCAGTTCGTCGAAGTCGATGGCCTGCGCATGCACCCGGTCTGCACGGGCCATGGTTCGCCCACTGTGGTTCTCGATTCCGGCCTTTCCAATAGCTGGCTGCATTGGTACAAGGTGCAACCGGAGGTCGCGAAGTTCGCGCGCGTTTGCTCGTACGACCGCGCCGGGTTGGGGTGGAGCGATCCGCGGCCCGGCCCGCGCAATAGCAAGGTCATCGCCGAAGAACTGCACACGTTGCTGCGGAACGCCGGCGTCGCGCCGCCTTTCGTCCTGGTGGGCCACTCGATGGGCGGCCTCAACATGCAGATGTACGCCTCCCCGTACCGCTCCGAAGTCTCCGGGATGGTGCTCGTGGATTCGGTTCACGCCGACCAGCGCCGCGTGTTCGGGGCCGAATTCAAGCGCGGCTCGGAATACCGGACAGGCGTCATGAAGCGAAACCTCTGGCTGATGCCCTTCGGTATTCCGCGCTTGCTGGGCTGGTGCGGAACCTCACTGCCCGAGAGGGGCGCCGCGTTTCGCGCCTTCGACTGCACGGCGCAACAGAATCGGGGATGGCTGGCGGAGCAAGCTGGGTCGGAGGCCAGTTCCGACCAGGTCCGCGCCGCCGGCCCGCTGGGCGATCTTCCGCTCGTCGTGGTCTCGCGAGGGTCTACGAACGCCGCCCAGAAGCCGTTTCTCGCAGTTTGGTACGCGCTCCAGGACAGCTTGGCGCAGCGTTCCACTCACGGCCGCCGCATAATTGCCGAGGGTGCTGGCCACGACATCCACCTGGACCGGCCGGGCGTGGTGATCGCCGCCATACGCGACGTGTGGGACCAATGCCGCCCCAAGTGACTTCGAACCGGCCGGCGCATAGCTGCTGTATGGCGGCGTGCTTCGGTACCGTTCGAACGGCGCGCGCCGCGGCAATTCCGTCCCAGCCGCTTACCCGTGACCGTGTGGAACTGGGAAACGCTGGCGTCGAGGATGGCCAGCGCCGCTCGCATCCTCTCCGGCGATTGTCCTGCATGTACGCCATACCCGGAAGCAGCCCAGCGCGGCTGGCTTGCCCGCGGCAAGCTACCGATAATGAGCGCCTTGACGCTAGGCTTCCCGGATTGCGTTTCCGTCCAGCGGCACGGTTCCCGAGTGCGTCATGCGGGACTACTGCCATGACCGCGAGATACCGTTCCTTTGCCGCGGGCCGGTCCGAGCCTACTTCCGCGGCGCATATGTCTTACTGAAATTGTTGCGGGTATTGGTGACCGTGAACGTGCCATCCCGCGCGGCGGAGACTTCGATCCACTTCCCGTCCGGGCTGCCTTCGAGGTTGGCGATGAAGTCCGGCGCGACATTGGCTTTCTCTCCGCCGGCGGGCGAATAGTGCATCTGCCAGTAATCTTCCAGGCCGGGTGACGATTCGACAGTCCGGAACACCTCCGCCGAGCCGCCGTGGCTGGCTTGATTGTCCACGATGGCCACCCGCGGGCGGAGCGCGTGGACCATTACCGGCGAGTTGGCGTTGTCGATGCCATGATTGGCGGCCATATACAGGTCCACCGTGCCTATGCGATTGACGGGGCACATCAGATCGCGATCCTTGTTCCAGGTCAGATCGGCCGGATCCAACATACGGAACCTGCCATACGTGACCAGCAGCGTAATCGCCATGGCGTTTTCGTTGGTGTCCTGGTTGTCAACCACTCCCCGCGCATTCGGCCCCCACGTCTTGCGGGGAGTCGTATCGCAAGCCGGATTCGGTTGGGCCGCCCCCTTCAGCGGCTCCGCGATGGCCCGTCCGGCCGCCATGACCACGAGCGCTTCGAAGCCCTCGATGGGAATCCTGTCACCCGGTTTCACGATGAGGTGCTTGCCCTTGGCCACGACGGCCACATACGCGTTCACGTTTTCGATCGTGGACTCCCTCAGTTGAACGTTCTCGCCGTGGTCCACGAAGGTCCCCACGGGCATGCGCTCCACAAGCGAGGGAACGCCGCCCACGTGGTCGCCATCGTAGTGCGTCACGACCATGTAGTCGATCTTCTTAACGCCCGCGGCCCGGCAGGCTTCCACGATGCGGTCCGCGTATCCCGGGGTGCCGGCGTCGACAAGCATGCTCTGTCCGGAGGGCGAAACCAGCAGCAGCGCCTTCCCCGCGACATCGACGACATACATGTCGAGCGTCTTGGCGGTTGCCAGGGCCGAGACCATCAGGAGAACGGAGGCCGCGGCCCGTACGAGTCTCATCGTCGAGCCCTCATCTTTCATCCGGAATCGGCGGTCTCGGGAGCTGCCCGCCCGAAACGGCCGGAGCGTCGCTTCCGGGAGATGTCCGGCGGTGACGGCCTGTGCCGCCACGGCCGGGGACCGGCGCCGCGGTCACTTCTTCGCGGCGGCGGCGTCGCGGGCCCACTTCTGCACGCGCAGGTTCTTGATCTCGGCGACGTAGATGCTGCCTTCCGAATCGACGGCGATGTCGTGGGCAAAATCGAGTTTGCCCGGCGCTTTGCCCCAGGAGCTCATCACTCCCAGAACCTTGCCCTGCAGGCTCAGCTTCGAAATGCGGTTATACAAACCGTCGCACATGTAGATCGCGTCCTCCTTGGCGACGTAGTAGAGCGCCCAGGGCTGGCCGACGTCGGTCCACTTGGCGATGAACTTGCCGGTGGCATCGAAGACCTGCACGCGCGTGTTGGCCCGGTCGGCGACGTACACCAGCCCCCTGGAATCGACCGTTACGGCGTGCGGCAGGGTAAACTGGCCGTCCCCTTTGCCGGGGGTTCCCCAGTGCCGCACGTACTCGCCGTCGGGGTTGAACTCGACTATGCGCGAGTTGCCATAACCGTCCGAGACGTAGAAAAAGCGGTTGGGCAGAAACCAGAGGTTGGTCGGCCGGTTGAAACCGACTTGACTGTCGTTGTTGCTGGCTATGCCCTGACGAGTGCCCAGCACCATCAGGCGCCGCCCCTCGCGGTTGTACTTGCAGATGAGGTGCCCGTCCACGTCCACCAGCCAGATGTTGCCATCCGGGTCCACGCGAATCCCGTGGGCGCCTTTGCCGACCCCCGGATACAGGCGAAGGGTCTCCTCGTTCCAGGCTTGAAGGAACTTGCCACTGCGGTCGAATTCCATGATGGGCCAGGCCCCGCGGTTGGCCACCCACACGTTGTCCTGCTTGTCCACATCGACCCCCGAGCACTCGCCGAAGTTGTAGCCCTTCGGCAGGCTGGGCCAGTTGGCGACGAAGTGGTACGGCAACGGCGGACCGGACTGATGCTTCTGCGCGAGCTCTTGGGCCACCTGTGCCGGGACCCGGTCGGGGCGGATCTCCGGAGCGGCCGGCTGTTGTCCCGCCCGTGCCACCGGCGATGCGAACGCCAAGACCAATGTCGAAACGACGGCTGAGAATCGTATCTTCATAACGCACCTTTCATTACGCAAGGATGAACCGATGTCGCTCCCGCGCATCGGTCCAGTGTACCACCAACCGCGCAGACCGCCGGTTGGTTCCCGCAAGCTCAGATCCTTTCCGGCTGCCGCAACCGGACGATAATCAGTAACCGCGCTGCTTGTCCACCACGTTCATCAGCGGCAAGCCGCTCGTGTAACGCCGGACATTCTCGGCCAGCAGCTCCACCAGGCGGCCCTGGCGTTGGGGCGAGAATCCGGAGCTATGGCAAGTGATGACGAGGTTCGGGCAATCCCAGTACGCGCCGGTAGGCGGATACGGCTCGGGGTACGCGACGTCCAGCCCCGCGCCGGCGATCCAGCCTTCCTTCAGTGCCTGGACGAGCGCTGGCTCCTGCACCAGCTCCCCCCGGGAGATGTTGAGGAAGTACGCCGTCTTCTTCATCGCCCGGAACACCTTCTCGTTGAACATCCCCCCGGTTTCCTTGGTGTACGGCGCCGCACTGACCAGTACGTCCACCTGCGGGACCATCTCCATCAGCCATCCCGGCTCGCGAAGCGTGTCCACGAAGATCGGTTTGGCCATGGGTTTGGCATCCGTGGCCAGGATCCGCATGTTGAAGCCATAGTGCGCGCGCACCGCCGTAGCCGACCCCAGGCCGCCCAGGCCGACGATCCCCATGGTCATGCCATCGATCTCCACCAGGTTCCGCTCGGCACGCCACGTCCGCTTCTCGAACTGCGGAACGTAGTACCGATTGAACCCGCGCGTCAGGCTGATGAGCATCCCCATGGCCGTCTCCGAGATGGTCGGCCCGAAAACCCGCGCCATGTTGGTCAACACCACATTACTCTTGACCATCTCCGGAAACAGCAGTGCCTCCACCCCACCTTCCGTGGCCTGAAGCCACCGCAGGTTCTTCGCCTTCGCCAGCATCTCCGCGTTGATCGCGCCGAAAACGACGTCGGCCTCGGGCAGCAGCTTGTTCAACTCGCCGGCGTTGGCCGGCACGGCGATCCGAACGTCTTTACCCTGGGGCTGGATCTGCTTGATCTCCGCCGCCGTGTACGTGGGGGGCGGGACCACGGATGAGGCCGCTGCCGTCACGATCCGGACCCGCTCGGGTGGCGGATCGAAGATCGCAATTCTGTCCGAGGCAACCAGGACGGGCGCCGCCGGAGCGGCAGCTACGGCTGACAGGAACAATCGACGAGACACCGAATTATCGGTCACAATCTTCTCCTTTTCCGCACATCGGCCGCACCGCTCGGGCTCCTGACCGGCCTGGTCACGGCCGGGCGGCGCGCGAAACGCCCGGCGATACTCGAAGCCCGGTTCCGGGCGGGTGCGACCTACCATATAGTAACCGGGATACGCCGCTCGATCCACCGCCGCCGCACGCCGGTCCCGGCCCCATTCCATGACGGCTAGCGCAAAGGCCGAATCGCCGAAGGGCGCCCTCGGAAGACCAGGGCGCTATACTGGACCGATGCGACTCCTGGCATTGCCCACGAAACGGGCATTCACGCTTTGCCTTCTTGCCGCGGGGGCTCAGTTGGCCGCCCAGAACCCGCAAAACCGAATGCCAGCCCGGCCGGTTTTCGAGAATGACCAGGTGGTTGTCGATCCACCGCAAACTCCTCCGTGGCCCGGCACCGGCGACCCCGGAACCGGCATCCCCAATTCCTGCGCGACCTTGCCTCCGGCAGACAGGGCAAGGTGCGGCGAGGCCCACGTTTGGCACAACCACAAACTGAATCGCGTGGTGATCCGCTACTATCCGGGCAGCGAGGATCTCTATTACCTGGACGGCACCGTGGAGCACCTGAAGTGGGAGGCGGGCACGGTCACATGGAGCCCAGCAAGCGGGTTTCACTACGGGGCGAACGGGGTATGGAATGTGCCGCCGGGATCGGCCGGGGGCCCGGCTGGCATGTATCTCGCAATCAAGAAGCCGGGATATCCCGGCAAGGTGGCGGGTACCGCTCTCGACCCCTTGCGGGTCGATCCCAACCACTTCACGTTGGTATTCGAGAACAGCCAGGTTCGGGTTCTCCGCTTGAAACTGGGTCCATGGCAGAGCGTGCCGATGCACGAGTACGGCCTCGACCATTTGGCGGTTTGCATCACGGATCAGAACGTGCGCGAGACCTCGCCCGAGGGAAAGGCCGTGGTAACCGGGCACAAGGTGGGGGATTTCAGTTGGGACGGCCCCTCCAAACAGAAGCTGGACAACCTGACCGACAAGCCGCTCGAAACGGTGGTCGTGGAATTAAAGACTTTTTACTGATCCCCCAGCCCACAACCGAATCCGGAGAACACGCCAGTCCTGACGCCAGATGGTCTTCGACCGCGTGATTTGGTGCCGTTGCCGGGCCGCTCGCTCAC